>Ga0179591_1333317_pt1 | contig 11258 bp, 12 predicted proteins | sample CZOMad2_1_08_16f_FD_182891 | JGI IMG/M metagenome (GOLD analysis project Ga0179591, IMG submission 182891) | Vadose zone soil fungal communities from Angelo Coast Range Reserve, California, USA - CZOMad2_1_08_16fungal (PacBio error correction) | ecosystem: Environmental > Terrestrial > Soil >... | reverse complement strand
CGGCCTTTTTTACCTTTTAGGTCCCCATGCTATCTTTTTCTTTGAGGAACTCCTCTTAGGCCACGACACGACGTCTCTTCCAACTTGGTTTCTTTTTGGGTCTCGACACTAATTCTTTTTTTCTACCGAGTCTCCCCCAATTAAGCTTTCCATCCTTCCGTTCACTAGGCCGTGCCTCCATTTTCACGCTCCCCTCTGCAGTTCTCAGACAGAGTTTCGCTTTTTCTCCCCCCCCCATGTGGCCTGACGCGCGAATTCAACTTTCTTTTAGGATTTTCCCGTCTTTGCGATCTGCTTTCCCATCGAGTCCCCCCCAGAGCGGTCCGGAATCTCGGCCCTTCCATCCCCCTCTAAGTCACCATTCCTCCTCCCGGCTAGTTTGTGTTTGCGTAATCGCATGTCCAGCTTCCCCAACTTCGAATTCCTTCCGCCTTTGGCCCTTTCCCCCTGTAGCCTTAAGTCGCTTGCCGACTTTGTCCTTGCCTCACTTCCTCCCTCCTTTTTCTCGCCTATCTAGTCCCCAATTTTTTGCATTTCCTAATAGAAATCATTTTAGTTTTGGTTGTCCGAACCTTGTTCGTTTTTGCCGGAGATTTCACCCGATGGTGTCCAGCCCGGAACTGGTTGGTTGCGGTTTTGGAGGGTACTGGTAAAGCCATCCGCTACTCTTCGGGTGTTACTGTTTTTTTTTGGCCGTGCACTCTGGGACGGTATCCCGGGTTCGTCTCTTCTCTCCCTGTTTGTTCCATCTTTTCCCTTCGCCTATATTCCCACCTAATGCATCGTTCCTTTCGGTTTTCGATATCGACAGCGCTTTCCGGCCATTTCCTTTTTCCCCCCTCCGTATTTCACTCACTTGCTCCCTCCATGCGCTTAACTTTTCCCAGCCTGGGTCGTTTGCCCGTTGCCCCACAGTTGTACCGGCCTGCCCTCCTTTTTTTTTTTTCCTGCGTAGGTCCTTTTTTTTTCTTGGCTCTCGTCTTTTCTCCCCTTGGCATTTCTGTCACGCACATTTTCGCAAAAGTTCCCAAAGTCTGCCTGCTTGTCATCCGCCCCAAGTTTCGTTGCCCCAGAGACCAAGAACCCATGGTTTTTGTTGGAACGGGGTTGTTTCCCTTTCTCAACTCGTTTCCTGCCGCTAAGCGCTTGCTTTACTTAAAACTCGCTCTCGTTCGCGTCTTCTTATCCACTTAGTAGCCTCCCGTCCGTGGCTTTTCCCCAACTCCTCCCCTACCTTTGAGATACCTTGTTATCTTATCGAGCTTTTCCCCCTTTTTGCGTACCATCGCGGGTATGAGACTTCTTCCCTTTGTCTTCTCCCGTTCGGTTCGCTTCCTCCTTGTCCCCCACACGTGAGGTTTTTTTTGTTTGAATTAATCGCCCCACGTTAGCTTCAGCCTCTTCCATTGATCCCCACCCGCCCCCCTTTTCTGCCTTTTTGCTTGAGTAAGTCTCGCCGTAAGACCCGTTTTTTCTGGCCTTTTCCAATCGTTTTCTCTTCCGCCAGCTTCAGCCTTCTTCTCCTTCCCATGTTACTTGCGTTTGGACCGCAGCCCCGTTAGTTTCGATTTTTTTTTTTTAAGCCTCAGTCTTTCTTTCTCCTTGGGGTTTGCCAATTACGTTACGAGATTAGCTCCTTCAAGTCCGACCCACTTCCATCGCCCCTGTTCATCTCTCTTTTCATCCTCCCGTTGTTTTTTTTGCTCTTGGATTGTCATTTTTGGATCGTGTTTCGGCTTTCCCATTCTTTCTCTCGGCCTTTCGTCGAATTTCCCCCATTGCCCCTCCTCGAAATTAAGTTTTTGCTTTTCTTCCCCGGCTTTTTGTTAATTCTTGGTTTTTTCTAAAGGTTTGCTTTCTTTTTCCCTTTCCCTTGTCCTCTATACGAACTGCCCCTGCTGTTTCCTTCCTGCCCCCCCTCCTCCTTTCATTGTTGTTACGGCGAATTCTTTCAAAACGTCGCCCGTGGTTGGTGGCGCCCCCCTTGACTACCTTCTTTTCCCTTTGCGACGTTCGTTTTTGCGATAGAATCACCGCTACCCCCCCCCCCCCCCTTCGAGTTTTGCCCCGGGCATCGGCTCCACCGAATACGGTTTTTCTCCTCCCTTCAATCCGCTGTCGATCCCCCGGCCCCTCTGTTTTTTTTTGACCAGCTCTTTTCACCCTCCCCTCTACCGACCCGTCTATACACCTTCCTGCGCTTGGTTCTCGACCTCTCCTGTCGACTTGTAGATCTTAGTCCCTCCGTAAAATAGTGCTTGCACCCCCTCTTTGGTTTAAGCCCACGCCGTCTTTATCCCGGGGTCGCGGATTTCGCACTTTTTTTTACAAACGCCACCCCCCTTTTTCAACACCCCCCATGGTTTTTTTTTCTCTTTTTCCTTGGGCCCTCAACCCCCGCGGAGCTTTTCGTATTCCCTCCCCCCTTGCTCCCGCTGGCAATTGTCTCCAAGGCTCCTACGCGCCGGTTCCCCAACCCTACCGGACTCCCCAAGAATTCATTGCTTTTCCCCTGTTGAGTGTCACCCCAGAACAACATTTTTTTTGCATTTACGGTTTCGGCCCACCTGTTGGAAGTGGTCAGCCGGCGTTTTGTCACCAGAAGACGTGCTGCTTTCTTTATCTCCCCCCCCCGCACGGACTATTCTTTTTGAGTCCGACATCGCGAACCTTTCTTTTACACAGCTTCCTGTACATCCGCAGCCCGCGACCCTTGGATGTCCCCCCAGAATTCCACTGTCCAAGACCAACCCGTCTTTTCCCTCCCCGCCTCTTAGAGGCTGGCACCACCCTTCCCCTTCCCCCACCCTCTTCCACTCCTTTTCGTCTTGACCCCCCTTTTGTTATCCGCCAACAGGCGAACCTGAACTGGAGGAAGTATTGTATTGACCGTCTTTGCCCCTCGCGACAGTGATCGACTCTCCTTCTTCCCCCATCCAAACTTCCTCCTTCCCTTTCCAGCTTAATGACAAATGCTTAGCCATACGGAACCTTTGTCATTTGCGGGTCCCCCCTGTTTCACTAATTGGGTCGTCTTCCCCTTTTTCGTTTTCTCCTTTGCTTCTCCCTCTATTAAGGACGCGCAGTGTGACGCCGATGGCATTTGCCTCGTTTTTTTTGAGATCTTCGACGCGACCCGCCCCTGCCTGGATGACGTCTCGTCCCTGTTAGGTTTTTTTTCCCCCCCTACGTCGGCTTAGCTGAACACCCCTTTCCCCTTGCTTGTGTGCCGGCGTCCCGTTCTGGCCTGAATTCGGAGACCCGTCCCCGTTTGGGAGAAGATCGTTTTTTTTTTTCCCGTATATCGTTTTCTTTGCCGCTTTTGCGTCGTTCGTTTTCATTACTTCTCGGCAACAATTCCTTTCTTCGCCCCTCCCCCCTTTTGTCCCCTTCTAGGACTGGGATTTATGCCCCTCCTCCCTCTTTTCTCCTACTTTTTTGAGCGATACACTTATTATGTCGCTTTTCTATCCCTTCCCATGTTGCGTCGTCAGTTACAGGACCACGACCTCCGTCACGTTGCCCCCGGCTTTTTTCTGCAACTCCTCCTTCGACCTTCGCCGCCCTGCGCCAACGTCATGCCGACATTCGGCAGCGACTCGTCCTATTCCGCCCTGAGCAGTTTTTTCTCTCTGATGTCAGCGGTTTTGCCCCCTTCCAATCGTTCTCAAATCTACTTAAATGCGGTCCGCCTACCTCCCTTTTTCCGACGATGCGTGCCCTTCCCTTGCTTCCGTCATTTAAAGCACCCGGAATCCCCCTTTATCAAAATCTCGCCCTCCTTCTTCCTTTTTCCTTTCTCGCAGGTTTCCCCCTCTCACCCCCCTTCCGAAAAGAGATTTTTCGACGTGGTTCCGGTAACTTTTGCCGACCGTCCCCATCCTGCCGCAACTTCTCACTTTCGCGACCTTTTCGTCCAAATTTTTGTTAAAATACTCGCATTTTTTCTCCAAGCTTCATTTTTTTGTTCTGTAGCCCAATGGGGTTTCCCCCCCCCCTCTATCCGGTTTTGCTCCCTTTTTTGACCTTTTTCAAGTTGCCAGTCCCCTCCTACTTGCTTGCTAGTGGAAATTCCTTGTTGCTTGAAGTTGCCAACTTCTGGGCGGTCATCCCCCGTTTTATTTCCCGTGGTCACCCCCCGATTCCGATTGTGAACTCCTTTCCGATCTAGTCGCTTCCCCCCCCCTCCTATTTAATCGACTTTAGGTGGTGACGTCTTTATCCGTCGATTGCCTGCCGCTTGCGGTTTCAACTTTCTCCCCACCTTTTCGATGCGCTAAAGTTTTAGCCCACCCCTTTTGTGTTTGACCGTCGTTGACCCCCAACAGTTTACCTCCCCTTTTCCCTTTTTGCGTCTTTTCGTTTAGTGACGCGAGGTCGTTTCCTCCGTGTTTTTTTTGTTTTTCTCACATCCATCTTTGTCCAAATGACTTTCTTAAGGCCCCGTCCCCTTCTGGTTTTTATTTGAACACCAGACTCACAATGGTGTTTTCAAAAACCGTTCTTTTTCCATGGCGAACTCGACCTTTTTCGAGTTTGCGCGTTAGTCCGGAAAACGGCTCGCATCGCTTAGCGGTTGTGCACACTCGCTTGGCTCTCCTGGTCGGCACCGCCCCCATCTCGTTTTAGTCCAAGTGTTTTTTTTTTTTTTCCCTTCGCGTTTCGATTTTCCCCCTTGTCTTGGAGACCCTCTTGGTTTACCGCCCACGTTTGTATTCCACCGTATTATTGCGCCTCCCCCTCCTGTGTCAAATAATGTGCTTTGCCTTCCGATTCCACCAATCCCCTCTTATGCCGTACCCAGGGCGACAAACCGCAATGCGAAGCGTTTGATCTTTCGCCCCGTAAGTCCCCCCGTCGCTGACTTGAAGTCCAATTCGTTGTTGGCTTCGAGATTCTTACGGTCCAGGGAAATTGTTCCTTGGGAACGCTCGCCCTGATAACGTTTTCCGCCGAGCGAAAAACTTTTTACGGTTTGGAATTAGTTCTTACCGCAGCCTGTTAAGCCGACCCCCTGCACCCATCGCCCAGGTATTTCTTTTTTCCTCCTCCCTACCTTTTGTTGGTTCTCGTTTATTGAACCTTTTGCGATTTTGTGCGTTTTCTTCTTTCCGTTGTCTATCTACCAACCCCGTTCCGCTCTCAATACGTTCGTCTTCTCGGCTGACCTCCCCCCCGACCTGAAGGAAAACCATTTTGATAGGTCCCCTCACAACCCCCTTTGGCCTTCTCCCTCAGCCTCGATGGCTTCCTTCCACACCCTCCTCCTTTCTCAGGGGGTCCTTCGATATGCTAAAAAAACTTTAGCACCGTTGATTTGTGTATCCGGTTTCCTCGCGCCTAGTAGTTGGTTCCTGCGACTTTCCCCCCTCGTCAACAACACCGGTCGCAGTTTTTTCCCCCTTTGCTTTTTTGAATTCCTTCCCCCAAGTGCCTCCCGGTCGTGCTTTCATCCCCAGCTCGGTCCTGCAAAGCCCCTATTTTCATCCATTCCCCGCGAAACCTCTTGAAAACTGAACCCAAGTTAGTGTGCGTGTAGCTCCCCTCTATACTCGCAGACTTTTTTCCCCCAAAGCTACTTACTTCGTCCGTCCCCTCCATTCCTGCAATCGTGTAGAGGATTCGCATTTGACCAACCCCCGCAACCCCCCCTTTTCACAACCCCCATGGGTTGTCTTTTTATTTCTACAAGGTTTCTTCTCGCTTGCTCCCCACTTGTTCCTGATTCGCGTTCAGCGCTCACTTCTTGCTCCTTCCACCTCCAATTACGATCCGCACTTCAGGCAGGCTCACTTTCGACTGCAACCCCGAACAGCGCCATTTAAGGAACTTCGCGGCAAAGGTTTTGAGTGAAAGACTGTTTGACACCCGCCCTCCGGCCCGGCATCCGGCGATATTCCAGTAACCAGATGCTCCGGGTTCGAATTCCACAGTTGCGGGCCGCTTCTGTTTTCCCACCTTCCCTAGACTGCCAGCGTTACTGGAGGAAAGGCCACGATTGAAATCCCCCCCGACAACAACTGTTAGACCCGCAGATTCAGTGTACCCCCTTCTTTTTCCAGCAACGATTCCCCGTTTTCTCGTGGTCAACCCCCTTCGGTTGTTCATTAGAACGAACATTTGAACCCTGACCTTTTTCATTATGCCCGCAGCAAAGATTGTTTTAGGACGAGACTGCATTCGAAGTTCCGCTATGCCCCCCCTTTCCCTTGCACCTCCTACTTTTCTTCCTCAGGGCCATTACGAAATACGTTTTCGGACGTTACGGTTAGCTCTTGGTTTCCCGACCCAGGCACGTCGTCCTGTTTACTTCGCTTTTTTCTTTGCCGATATTCGCGCGTATCTGGTTTTTCTTTGATTCTATTCGGCATTCGACTGGGAGTAGTCCGTTAACCCCTCAGCCTGGAAGTCGCTCTTTCCTCACAGTCTTTTCGTCAAAAGACGCCCCCGTGTGCCCGGTCCCCTTCTTTCTTCTTGTCCGGCGTGCGTTAGTCGCCTGTCCGAATCTGATTACTTGGGCGCCAGGCGTATCCACCGTCTACTGTCTTAGTGGACCCCAAAAGCCCCTTGGCTGTTGCGCCAACCGCCGGAACCCAGCTTGCTCGCCGACCCTCGTCTCACTACCGTCTTTCTTATCTTCCGAATCTCTCTCTTCTTCCGTGTTTTTTTTGAGATCCCCTGGCGTGGATCCTCTGCCATGTATTTCGCGTTCGGCGAGAGAGGTTCGGCTGCGCGGCGCGTCTTTTGTTTTTCTTTTTACTAAGATTTGGTTTTTTTTTTGGTTTGTGGTCGTAGTGCATCGCCCCCGCGGTCCCCAGCCGAACTTCCTCCCGACCCTTTGGAGCTAGCCAGCTGCGACAGAGCAGTTCGCCGTTTGACTCCGCCGGTTTTTCCCCTCTCCCCAATATGTGTCTGAAAAGACGCCCTCATTTCGGGCTTTCTTTCGACCCCATTCGTGAGGTTGCGAGCTGCCCACCTCGCTGATCAGAGATTCATTGCGGCCAAGCCCTAGTCCTTACCCTCTTTTCACTTGACGACGTCCCCCCCTCTTTCGTGTTCGTTCTTCACCTAGAACCTGTTTCTTTTCGCCGTGTTCCTGCCAAGTAGCCGTTACTTCGCTTTTTTCCAGCACTTGCGCCTTCCGACTTTCTCGGATTTCGTCATGACTGTCCTTTCCCTCGTGCAATACTTCATCTTTAATGGTTCTCCAATGTTCGGGCCGCTGAACTTGGTGCCCCTGCCTCTGTGCTTTTTTGATCGTTTTGTTAAATACAGCCAGCCGCTGGCGTTTGCACTATCCTTTTTTTTGCTCCAAGGCTTCTTTCTTCTTCGTTTTTATTCCTTTCCCTCCTTCCCCTCTCGAGTTCGCGCGTCCAACTCGAATGATCCTGGGTCCCCCTCATCTCCTGCCTGCCGTTTCTTCACTCCCCGCCGTCCCCTTCCCAACCCTTTGCGGACTGTGCGACCTTTTTCAACCCGGGCGTCGTTTTCCTTCCTCACACCCTTCCCTCTGGCCTTCTTTCTTCCGGTAGTTGCTGGCCTTTGCGCTTCGCCCGACCTCTGGCGCCCTTTTTTCGGCGAATGACACCCCTCAACTCCGCTGGCGGTGCCCCCAAACTCTTGAATTTGTTGAAACTTGGGCGTGTTCCCTGGCGAAAATCCGCTTTACCCTTTTTCGTGCGCTGGTCCGTTAACCCTCGCGGGCTGAGCCTTTCGGCTGTACTACACTGCTTAACAGTGCAATGCCGTTGCAGATCACATGTTCGATTTTTCGCTTTGGGGTATCGAGTCCACTCGGTTCCTGGACCATCGCGGGTGTCTCGGACCGCCGTGATCCCCGTCCCCAAGTTCTCCGCCCGTTCCCACAGTCGCCGGTTTTTTTTTTTTGCATTCGATCGCCCCACCTACTTCGCGCCTCGAGCCGTATTCAGTGTGCCCCAACAGCACGTCTCTTCTGCGAGTGCCGCGTCCCCGTCGTTATGCATGACCACGTTTTTTTTCCTTTCTCAGCGCTGGTCCGGCCAATTTCCCTGTCGGACGCGCTTCTCCCCGTGAGGCGCATCTTTTCCACGATTCCGAAGTATGCTCTTTTTTTTTTTGTTATCTGCTACGCGAAAGCCGTCCCCCACCCAACATTTTTTCTGTCATATATCCTTTTCCTCCTCCCGTGTTTTTTTCTTCGATTCAAAATGGAGATGGTCTTCGGCTCCCTTCTATCCCACCGTCCTCCGAAGTTCCCCGACTTTCCTTTCGTCGGTTTGTTAAAGCTGCGTCAAGTTGGCCTGAGCCTCCCATTCCTGCCGACTCCTTATGACGCTGTTGTCCAGTTTTTTCCTCATTCAGATTTTGTTTTTCCCAGCCGCCCCGCTCCCTCCCCCCCGTGAGGTGTGGCAGAATGTCCTTCCGTCTCAAGAGCGCCCGGTGCCGACACTTCCACCGTAAAACACAAACCCAGGAGAGTTGCTCAAACGGCTTCTTCCTCACGCCGTCTTTTTCGCAACGTGAATTGCTTCGATCACCCCGCTATGTCCGCCCTGTGGCATCCGTAACATCGCCCCTTTCGACACAATTTTTCCAATGGTATGGCGCGGGTTATTCCCCCCGACCTCCGCGGCGACGACGTTTTGTAGTAGCCTGGTTAACCTAGACTGCTCGCCCGAGTTGTACGGACGCAGGCTCCTTTTCAGCCTTGTTGCACAACCCTTTTCCAAACCCCATTTTTTTCCCCGATTCTTGGGTCAACCCTGCGTCTTTCGATCCATCGCGCATCCTTTGCCGGCTTTTGGCGATGTTTTCAGCGCGCGGACTGAGCGCATGCCATAACTTACCGACCGACCAGACTTCCTTTTACATTTTTTTCGCGGAACGACCACGTTGCTAACAATTTGGCCCCTTTGCAAAGGTTTGGAAGTTCCCTCCCTGGTTTGGGCACCGCACCTTCCGACCGCAGGTGCGAATAACCCGACGTACAATCATTTCCCTGACTATGTCAAAGGGCGTCCCCCCCTGCTTGATCATGTAACAGTCCCGAATTTTTGACGGCGACTTGATGTCCGCAGGCCTGAGTTCACGAGAACAAGTCTGGCCCTTACTTGCAGCTTTTCCTTTTACACGTGACCTTTTTTCCACCCCCCCGGTTTTTTCTTTGACCTTGGGCGTTTCGTTACACATTCGCCAAACCACTTCTTTTTGTTGAAAAGCAAACTCTGGCGAGAAAGTCGCAAGTCCAGTTTGGCCGGTGGAGTTTGCCCCCAAAGCGTACTTCGGACATTTGGCCGGCAGGAAGGGCCTCCGAAACGTTTCGGACCGGTAATTCGCGTCCGATTGGCCTATCCTTCCAGGCGGATTCCTTTTCTAATGTGTTATGTCTTTTGATTGCAGCCCGATTCAGGTTTGAACGCTTCTCTCTTGCCCTCCGCTTTCGACTTTTTTTGGTTTTTTCGCTCCCGTTTAGGGTCTCAGGAACAGTATTGGCGTCCCAGACTTCGGCGTCGCCGCGCACCTTGCTCTTTCGGACGCTGGTCTTCCGGCTCTTGGCCGTTCTCCCGGCTGGCGCGCTGTCGATGCGCCCAAGTCTAATGTCGTGTTCTTTCCCCAAAAGTCGGTTTTTTGTTTCGTTTCATTAAATTCGAAGGTCCCCCATGCCTGCTCGGAACTTTTCTGCGCCCTGGTTTTTATTATCCGGTCCGATCTCTCCATCCATAAGTTGTTTTTGATTTGATGTTGGAACATTCGTCCACAGTTCATTCGAGTTTCTCGAGCCCTCATGTGTTTCCCTCAGTAAGGCCCCCGAACCGACTTTGGCGCCTGGGGAACTCCGTCTGGCGCCCTCTGCTGTCGCCAGTTCTAGTCAGCGATCTTTCCCTTAACCAGCTAGTAGCCTAGTTCCTCCGACGTTAAGTTTAAGCGACACACTCATGTTTTGCAAAGCCGACTCAATTATGTCTTCTCGCCAGTCGTTCCCCCGATCTTCGCGTCAATCGCGTCCCGTGTCGTCCGTGCAGCGGTTTTCCCCAGAATAACCCTAGACCATGACGACGTCCCTCCTCTTTTTTTTTTTTTTTTTTTTTTTGTGTTTTCGCTCTCTATGCATCGATTCGCCTGAACGTTAGACCCCGAGCTTTCGTCGCCTGGTCCGTCCCTTCAAATGGATGCGTAATTTTTCTGCCGTCAACTTCGCTTCGCTACTTTCTCGTCACTTTTCTGCCTTTTCCCCACTAGAATATCAGCCTCAATGGGCTGCTCGCAAGGTTCGGGCGATTTTTATTTTTTTTTTCCCCCGATGTGTCAAATCGCCGACTTTTGTTTGCCCCCCCTTTTTTTTTCCGTTTTACAGCCACGACCCGCTGCTTGTTTCATCGTATGCAGTTTCTTTTTTCCCCCGCCTTCGACTTTCGCCGGTGACGTGGTCCACTTATTTCCCTGCCGCTGTCTCTTTCCCCAAACTTTTTACTCCGGTTGACGCATAGACCAGCGGCCGCCCCCGGCTTGCGTGTTACCGCTTCTTTCTTTCCCCTTCCTGACGTTGCGTCCCATGTTCGCCCAAACGTTTGAGGGTTATAACCCAACAGTTTTAAATCCCTTTTGCCTTTTTTTTCGGCAGTTGTGCCGAGCGCGTCCGTGCGCACACCTCCGAGTTGGCGAAAGGATTCTGCCATGGCCACCCCCCTCCGTTTTTTTTTGAGCCCACGCAAAAATTGAACCATGGTTTTTTACACAAGGGGGTTGGCGTTCAATGAGAAATACTTCGAACTCCTTCCCTGCGTACTTACTTCCCCCCAACTCTTGGCGACCCGCTAGGGGCTTGGTCCTACCTCTTAGCGCAGCGATATCGTGTCTACCCACGCTCCACCTCCCTTGTGATAACCGTTTTTCCCCTTTTTCGCTTTTCAGACTTTTCCCCACTCTTCGTTGTCATAGGGTTGATCGCGGAGTTGGCGTCCTTTTGAATGCGCTCGTTCCCCGTTTTTCCACAAAGGGCTTCGGTTTTGCGCTTTTGACTATTTGCCCCCAACGATTCCTTTTGAAGTGCCTATCCGGTCCACCTCACGGCGATCTTTGCTTCAGTTGTTCGCGCCATTTTCCCTCGATGAAGGTCAATTTATTTTGCTTCCCAGTTGCTGTTCTCGGCCAATTTTTCCCTGGTTTCCCTTGCCAGTGATTTGTTCATCGTTTACCGCGAGCGAAAGTTTGTTATTTCGCTTGGAGCATTGTGGCCAGCCCTAGCTTCCCAGCCGGAAGCTTTTGACGGCCCCACA
>Ga0179591_1317712_pt1 | contig 11258 bp, 17 predicted proteins | sample CZOMad2_1_08_16f_FD_182891 | JGI IMG/M metagenome (GOLD analysis project Ga0179591, IMG submission 182891) | Vadose zone soil fungal communities from Angelo Coast Range Reserve, California, USA - CZOMad2_1_08_16fungal (PacBio error correction) | ecosystem: Environmental > Terrestrial > Soil >... | reverse complement strand
GACCTCGCTGACAAGCCCGATTTCCAGCACACCATTTTCCCCCCTTTCTTTTACCGGAGGGTCCATTGGCTATGATGCATTTTCTGCCGGAAGACGACGTGCCACATTGATTAGAAGTTTCGAATCGTTTCTCTTCCATTTTAAGGTCGGGCCTTCCCTCTCTTCTTGCATTGTTTCTTCTTGTGGATCGGCATCTTGTATCTTTGAAACTCTGCTAAGGCGCCCTGGGTACATTGCTGCTCCCGAGTGTCTTCTTTTGGTCTTTTTGCGTTGGTTACTAACCTCGCCGGCTCGCGTCTGCGGCCAAGCCAGAACGCCAGCCCCACAGTTTACCTCCTGACCCCCCACCCAGATTTACCTCCCCTCCAACCAAAAATCCTCCCTCCTTCTTCCTTTGTGATTTTTTAACGATCGTTCCTGTTAGGCTCTTTTTAGATTTACCTTTCTAAGTTATCTTTTGTTTCCTTGCCCCCTACTTCGCTCGCAAAGGAGGATTGTTAGGTTTTCTCAAATCAGCAGTTTTGAAACTAGTTTCTCAAGTTTTGACTACCCCTTAGACTGAGAACCTCCCCCCCCCCCTTCCTTTCACATTCTGAAGAGATGGAAATGACAGGAGAGGAGCACCCCTTTAAGTCCTACCGTATTGGGCACTCTATCCAACCCTCTACTATCAAGCTCCCGGCTGGATGTCGAAGCTCTCCTCGCTTCCCCTCGTGAAAACCTCAACCGGGGTTTTTTTTTGCTTTTGTTTCCTCCCCCGTCCACTGTTTACCTATACCTACCGGCTCGATCTCGAGGTCCAGTTTGGTAGCGACTCCCCCCATTCAGCTGCCCTTTTTCTTAGGATGAGGCGAGCCTTTTTAGTCCCCCCCTTGTGCTTTTGCACGCACGTCAGGCGCAGGTCGGAGGCATGCCGCAGATCGGCTCTCGCCCTCTCCGTAAGGAGTGAATCGTGTTTTCTTTTTTTCCTCCCCTAACTTTCCTCCTCCTTTTTGGAACACTGGGGCCTCCGGGCGCGTGCCAACCGTGTCGATGACCGAGTCAATTCCCCTTTTTCCCCTTGGTCATTCCTTTCCCCCCCCTTATCAAAATCTCTGTCCTTCGGCTTGGACTGAAGTCCGGACTTGTTGCGTGTTGCTGAATTTTTCAGCCTGCCCTCAAAACCCCAACTTTTTCTAAAGCCCCTAGTTTTTTTTCCCTCCCCTTAGGCCCCTCACCTTTCCAATCTCGTCTTTTAAGGGAGTTTTCATGTCCCTTAGTCATTACACGGCAATGCGTCCTCCGCGGTAGATTGGAAGAAGGTTTACTTTTTTTTCTCACCCTCTGTTTTCCTACAATGGTCAGTGTCGGCGGCGCACAAGCCTCCGCCTTGCCGTGAAACGTAGAGTTAATTCCTCGTCTCATAATTTCCTTAGTGTCCCTTTTCCAATTTTGCTTAGTAGGTGCCATGGCTTACTTGCAAACGATGCAGCTGCCTTCCGCAAACCACACGAGATGTCAAATCTGTTCCCTCTTTTTTTTCCTTGGCTCTCCCCTGACTCTTGTTAAGAAAAACTTACCCTACCCTTACCGGCGACTACTAGAGGCAATCATGTGCCGCTTTGAAAATGATACCCCCACACTTTTCCTTTGACCTTGAGTATGGTTTTTTTTTTCGGTCCGTTTTTTTCTTCCAATCCCCCCTCCCCTCCCCCCTTGGGTTTCACCCATGTGTGATGGGTTAGATCGGTTGTGATTTCCTGTCTGAGATTTTACTTCCTTTTAAGGCTGTCCTTTTTTCCATACCCCTGCCCCCCTCCCCCCTTCCGGGAACGATATTTCCGCGCCGCACACGCAAAGCGCCGGTACCTTTAGAAGTGAGGAAGACCCCTCTTCTTCCCCATTTTTTGTAGACACCTTTCTCAATATTTACCATGGCCAAGGAAGATCGGAGGACTGACTGAGATGCGTACAATTCGAAATGGACGGATTTATGTACTTCAGCGGCCGTCCTTTTTTCTTTGTCTCTTTCTCTCCCCATTGTCTGGGTCGCTCTTTTTTGTTTGATTTTCCCCTCCCTTTTACTTTCATCGCGACGGCTCGTCAAATGCGGTTAAGAGTAGAACCGGTCGTCTTTCTTTTCGTCTCCTCCGCTTGCCCTCCTTCCTCTTCCTTTTTTTCCGTCTGCAGTTCCCTTTTTTTAAACTGAATTCGTACCTATTGCCGTATACCGTACCGCCGGCCGCGCGGGTCGTCAACGAACCTTGATCCCCACAACATTCCTCGCGATTCTTTGATATCCTTTTTCTCTCTCAATCCTCCCTCCTCCCCCAAGTCCCTTCTTAGTTTACGACAGCAAGCACCAAACTGTCCTTCCCTTTTTTTGAGTTTTTTTGCTTTTTTTCCTTCCTGATTTTCGAAATGCTTTTTTTCTGACGATGGACGGCTGCGACACCCCATTGAGCGGATCCTCCCGAACTCTACTACCCCCTCTCTTTTCTCACCGTTCCCCCACATCCCTACTCCATAGCCCTCTCCTCCCCTAACCCTCCCTCCCTCCCACCTCTTCTAACCCCCTCCACACCCCCCCCCCCTTCCGCCGAGTACCCTCTCTCCCTAGTTCCCCGCCACCTTCACCCCCCTCCCCGACCTCCCCCGTCTTTTCACCCCCGTCCTTCCAACCCCTCCACCCTAAACGCCTTCCTTTTTCTACGCTCGTCCTCCCCCCCCCTTCCCCTATGCTCCCTACCGTACTCCCTTACTCTTACTTTCCCCCGCGTCTCCCCCCCGACCTCCCCTCCACGCTGCTCTCCACCCATTGGTCCCCCCTTCCACCCCGCCCCTCTCTCCCCTCCCCTTCCACCCTCGAACTCTCCTTACCCCCTCATTTTCTCCACCCCCGCTACCCCTCTACACCCTCCCCCCCCACTACCACCCTTCCTTCCCCCCTCCCCCCAAACTCCCCCCTTTCCCCCCCCCTCCCACCCCCATCCCTCCCCCACCCCCCCCTCTTTACCTCTCTATCCCTCCCCCCACACCCCCACCCCGCCTTCCCTCCTTCTACTCCATCATACACCCTCGCCTTCCCCACCACCACCGCACTCGGTACTCTTCCACCCCCCCCCCTTCCCCTCCCCGCACCCTACCTCCACCCCCCACCTCCTGCCGCTCGCCCTTCCCCCCCCCCAGGCCTCCGCCCCCCCTACGTAGCCCCTCCCCCCCCCCCCCACCTCCTCCCACCGTTCCTGCCCATCCCCCCCCTCCTCCTCCCTACCCCATCCATTCAGCCTATTAGCGTGATTTCCTTTGTTTCTTTCCTTCCTTCCCTATCCCGTTCTCCGTCCCTCTGACCAACACCCTCTTTCTCTTTATTACTTTAAGCCGTGGTTGTTTGAGAGATCTGACGCTTCAGAGCGGCGGCGTTTTTTGGTTGTTGTTTTTTGTGTGGTTTTTTTGGTTTTGTTTTTGGTTTGTGTTGTTTTTTTTGGGTGTCTTTTTGGGGGTTGTGGGCTTGATTTCTTCGGATTTTATCCATGAAGGTTCTTCCCTTTTCCTCTTCTCTTCTCGTTTTCCTACCAGTCTTTCCCTCTTTAACCCTCCTCTATCGGCGCGACCGCCAATTCTCCGGCATGGAAGATGGCGCCCCTCAAAAGCTTCTTCCCTGTTGTTTTAGGATTTTTTCCCTCCTTTTCTTGACCCCATTTCTCTCGGTTTTCTTTTTTAGTCATTTTTTCCCGAGCTCCATTATTCGCGATGGTTGAGTTTTTGCTCTTTCCGTAGTGAATGAACCAGTCGCCAGTCAGTTCTTCGCGGTTTTTCCGCCCCAGCCCCCCTGTTTCTTTGCCGTCGTAGCAGATCACAGGCGTTCCGGCAACAAATGGACGAGCCCGGATTAGAGTTGCGACGCCCTCTGATCTTCCTTTTTATAGGAGTCCCCCTCCCCCCAAGACTCTTTTCAGATTCGGTTCGTATCGTTTTTTTCCGTTCTCTTTGCGATCACACCTCGATTGTTCCGGACATTGGACAAGAAGTCAATGCCCCTCACCGGTTTGCTTCCCCCTTTCCCCTTCCCTTCTATCCAGTAGGTCCCGTTTATCAGTCCAGTCGGAATTTTCGGATTTTTTGCCATTTCGGCGTTGACGCCTGAGTCTCCCAAGTTTGTCCCTTTTTTGATTTTTTCCCTTTTTTCCACCAGGTTGCCGGCGCGTTGGAGTGGGCCTGATAAGGCTACTTAGGTTCCTTTTCCGTCGGTTGATTTTAGTTTTTTTTCGTTCTCCCGGTTGGTACGGTATCCGTCTCCTCGGAGTTTTTGAGTCCAGATCCGGCCCCCCTCGACCTTCGGTTTACCCTTTCCCCCAGGCAAACAGTGGCCTCGGGCCCCCCTCACGACATCAACGCTAATCTGAAAGTTCCCTGACCTTTTTTTGGTTTGTAAGAGTCCCCGTTCCTCGAGGTATGGATTTCCTTTTCTCTGTTGGGCTTTCTTTAACAATTCGTCTCGTGATCATTAAAATTTCCTTTCTGTCCAATGCCTCGAATTCCCCTCTTCTTTTCTTTGTGGTTCCTTCCCGTGACGGAGTTATCATTGGCGCCCTCGATAGTTCCCCGTTAATCTTCAGCCTTGAACCAGTCCTCTTTCCTTTCCGGCCTTCACGGCCTCGCTTCTTGTCACACTCTCCAGGCGCCCACTGGTGGTCGCCATGCGACATTTCTTAAGGTTTTCTTACGCTCCTCAGCAAGTCCCTCCCACCTGTGCCTGCACTAATCTTGCTGGCCTTCCTTACGGTGATTATCACTTTTCATTTCACCCCCCCGTATCAAGCTCTTTCTTATGGCCACTCCAGTGTTGACCTGAAGCTCTTTTTCTTTCTTTTGAGAAGACCATTTTTCTGTCCCTTTTCCTTCAATTCTTTCCCCTCCACCTCGGACCGTTCGCATACTTTTCCTACTGCGAGAGGGACTTTCTTGCCCTGGTAAATCTTTCCCCTTTCCCCCAAACTTCCCTTCTCCCTGTTTTTTTTTTCCTTCATAGTTTCCTTTGTGGGCATTCTTGGTACCCAGTAGCGACTGCTTGTACCCTTTCCTCCTAAATATGGCTTGTTTTGACGTCCAGATGAGGTCTAGATTATTTCTCCCCCTCTTTTGCCCTAAGCCCTCGATTTTTCCTGTCTTCTTCGCTCATTAATAATATTAGAGAGAACTTGGAGTCCTTTGGAGAATGACAGGAGTCCCCCCCCCCTTTTACAACGATCTTATCTCGTTGGACTCCTTCTTGTCCTTATTTCGTCTGTCAGGTGAGAGACCCTTGCCGGTTGATTTGGCCCTGACTGTCCCTCAACGTATTCCCCCCCACTTTAGTGTGGTCCGATAGATGCTGACGTTACGGAAGAACGGGATGATGACAACCTTATTACCCCCAGTCGGATTTCTTTTCTTTTTATCCCCTTTAAATCCCTTTTGAATTTGCGTTTTTTCGCGGTTATAGAAGCATTTAAATCGCGGTTGTCGTTTAATGGATGGGGCGTGGGAGTGCCCCCCCCCGACCTTTTCCCCCCCCTTCGTAGACCCTATGTCCACCCGTTCGACCCCACAACAAAGATTTGACTTGCGGCACATGCTGTTCTTGTACTTTCCCCCCTTGAACCACCCCCTTACAGGAGGATTCCCTTATCTCAATGAGTAACTTTTTTTTTTTTTAGAGACAGCCCTGTCTCCCCCGTAGGGCCTCTCGCTTTTTTTTGTTTTTCCTGGGTCTATGTTTTTCCCGATTCTCTCCACTTTTTCTTTCCCCGGTTACGTTCCCGCGCGCTTAACTTTAGGATGGAGTATCCCTCCTTCCTCTACCCTCCCTCCAACGTCTAGAGGCCCCTACAACTTGCTAGCTCCTGCTCCATCGCGAGACGCTATCAAACGCCCAATTATAATGATAGGTGAAATACCGTCCCCCTTGACGTCGTCCCCTACCGGCGCCGCATTTTGTCCAGAGGATCTCAGAGAACTTTCCCCCTGCCCATACTTGAGCCCCTTTGCCCAATCGAGACGCTCCTTGATGGGGCATGTTTCTCCTCTGCTTCAATTAGAAGAGGTCAGATAGTTCTTTCTCCTCCCTTTTTGGGTTTTCTCTCGTCTGCCCTCCTATGTCTCCCGAGTCTGCAACAGGTCTTTGAACTTCCGGCAATTTCGACTTCCCCCATTTTTTTTCACTTGAGTTTTTTTTTCCAGTCCGATCAGATTCCTCCGCTTCCCCCTGCGTTGCTTCCTCTTTTTGTAGAGGGCCGCAGCTTCCGGTTGGGCTTTTCCCCTACGCTTTGGTCTTCTTTGGGGATGGCATATTCCTCGGACAAGACGGCTCGGCTTCCTCCACCTGTTAAGGGGCCGGCGCTCGTGCCCCGGCGCTTTTTTTCTTTGTCTTTCCGTCTTTATACGAAATCCTGACAGTTTCACCGTCTTGGGGCCGCCACCGCGCCCTCCCAAGCCCCCCTTACTCCCTCTTCCCCAACTCCCCACAAAAACACCAACGAGAAAGAGGCCCTTCTGGGTCGTGATTTCTTTTTTTCCCTTTTTCTTCGCAGGGTAGAAGAAATCGCACGTTACGCGGGGTCGGCACGGGAAATTTCCCCCCCCCCTCACAAGTTGCCTCGCCCGGACTAGTCGGCTTGTTTTTTTTTCGTGTTCAGACAGAATCAATTTTTTAATCTGTGCGAAGCCGCCAACATATCGGCTCCAATACCCCCTGGACATTTACGGTCCCGGACTGCAGTTTCTGGCACCTGCCTGAACGAGTTTCCCCCTCTCCTCTTCCGACCGTCTTTTAACGGCCGCCAAGCCCCTCTTTTTCACGTCCAGTGCCTTTTCTCTCTTTACTGCTCCAACAAAACACCGATTCCCAGTTTCGTTTCCGGTTTTTGTCGAATTTCGGTTGCACAAAGTTCCTTCCTGGTTATCTCCTGACCCGCCGCCGGCTACCCAGAAAGGGTGAGGGGAAATTTTTTTTCCGGACTTTTAACGCCCCTCTCCCTCCTACCCTTTCCCCGCTCTCTTGAGTCTTGAAGGCGTTCGAGCCGCTCGCTTCGGCTCCAGGCGAGGTCTCGTTCAGCGGGCTCCGATTAGTTGCCTCATCTAAGAACATCTAGTTTCCTTTCTCTTCTTTTGACAGCAAGTTTTCCTTGTTGAAAAAATGCCCATTGGCTGGAATCTGACCAACGGGGATCTTTTTTTCCTTTTCACCCTTGAACTTTTTCTTTCCTTTCATCCTTTGTCCCTCGTTCTCCTCCCAAAACCTCAGTTTTTTGAACATTTCGGGCCCCGGGGCGTGTGGTCGAATTGCCGCTTGACCGAAAACGTCTTCGCACGACGAATTCTCGGATGAGGCCCATGACTTCTGGCATCCCTTTTCCCCCTCGCTTTCTTAAGTTCTTCTTTCCCCTTCCCGCCCATTGTTTTCTCACTCATTTTTAATCGGGTCGGCGCACAGCGAGGGCGCACCTTGTTGGTGCAGATGCTTTTTTTATGCCCTATGGATGACCATGTCGGCTTTGACACGCGCCTGCGCCTGTCGGTCGTGTTACTGCGCTTTGTTCTTCCGTACCCCTCCTTGCTTTTTTCTTCCTTAGGTCTACCTTTCCGCCTCGGGTTCAATCGATACCTGCCCCGATGCAGGTGAAGCCTTCGTTCACCCAATCACGCGCCAATTCGTGCTTCGGCACTCGGGCCTTTTCCTCTTCCTCGCTCTGTTGGTTTTTTTTTTTTTTCCCCCCCCCCCCCCCCCCCCCCTGGTTCCCCTCCCCCAATCAAACTCAGCCTGAATGCCGCTATACCTAAGCACGTGCCGCTGCGTCCTAACAACACCCTTTTTTTCATGGAACCCTTTTTCGGGCTACTCTTTTGGTCCCGGTGATCCGCCGACAATCAGGTGTTTCGCCTGCTAACGTCTTTCTTCTTTGACCGATTGATTTAGTCGTCCTCTTGCGGAAAGGTTCTTTTTGACGGTGACAAACCCGTTTAAATCCGCCAGGGCCAGATCCAGGCCTATATCATTGCGTTTTCCGAACTTTTCCCCCGCGTCTCTCCATCTTTCTCCCATCCCGAGCTACGCCATGGCGCCGGTTTTTAGTCGCCGTTACTGACGGAAAGGGACAAGAGCTCTTCTGAATTGCCTTTTTTTTTTTTTATCAATTATCCCTCATTCTCCGAGGATAAGGGGATCACAATGGATGGCGTTAGAGTTGGCATGGCTGAGCACCTTTTTTTTTTGATGTTTTTTTTCCTTCCTCCCCGAATAGGTTTTCTTTATCCCCTCCCCGCCCGAACTCTCCCTAGATTCAATTAATCCCAAGCATGTTCCGATTTCTTCCCGAAGTGACTCCCTGTCGAGAGCCTTTTTTTTACGTCTCTCCCGTCTTCCCCATGTTCTCCCTATCTTTGCATCGATTTTGCAGCTGCGGGAGACCGCACATCTGAAAGTCATTCTTTTCTTCCTCTTTCCTCCTCTTTTCCCCCCCCCCCCCTCCTCATCGAGAATCTCTTTCGCGCGCGTAATACGACCGCGACGTAGAATCTTATAAGACCCCTGCCCCGAACCTCCTTTCTCCCTTTTTATGGCTTTTTCCCTCCTGGTTAACGACTTTTTTTTTTTCCTTTCGACGCACCCCTCTGGACGTACGGTTCCCTTACGTAGGAGGCGATTACCCTTTCAGCGGGGCAGAGTTCGAGCTCCAAATGGAACGCGACCTCTCTGTCACTTCTTTCTTTTCCCTCATTCTTTTTGTATTTTTTTTTTTTCCTACAGCTTTTTTTCCTGATGCGGTCGGCCGTCCTTTTCCCCCAGTGATTAAGGAACTTTCGTTTGTGTTTTCCAGCCAGTCTAGCAATGATCTTCGAGCCGACCCGCCAGACGACCTCGGACGAGATTTTTTTTTTTTTCCTCCATTTCTGACGGAATTTTTTCCTCCCCATTAGTCCCCTCCCCTCTTGCTTTGATGGGGTCGTAACCGAATGTGCTGCCGGCGGTCGATTCGCCGTCCGGCGCGCGGATCCATGCGTTCCGATGAGGGGTTTTGTTGACGGTCCTTTTTCTGGACTAATTTTCCCTGCGTTCCATTTTCCTCTTTTTCCTTATCGCGGACTCTGCCCTCTGACATCTGCTCATAGTCCCCACACTCGGAGTCCGGCTTAAGCGCGTAGATTTTGAGACGCCAGCCGGGTCCTTTTCCTTCATAATCCTTGATTTTTTTCTTTACCCGGTGTAGCTCTTGCGATTCTATGTCGGCGACCCCCGCGACCGGCCGCAGGCTCCCCCGCCGAACCAAGCAACGGTGTTGAGGACCCGTCCTCCGTCTGATACTTTTCCTCTTTCTTTCATAATAACGCCTCTTCGTTTCCTTCCATTTCCTTTTTTGGGTTAAGGCCGGTGGGAGACACGGCGTTGCTGCGCGGGTCGACGCGGTCGAGGCGCGTTGCGGGGGCTGCGAAGGATAGGAGTAGAGCTGTCCCGTCTTTTTTTTCCTTCGTCGGTGTAGGTCCCCTCCAGGTTTTTCCCCCCTTCACCCTTTAATCCGGACGGGCGTCCCGTACATCCCATGGCGGTTACTACCAGAACCCCGTGGGCTTTTGGCCGGGCCCCCCATTCCTCAACTCGCATCATCCCGGCTCCCTCGGATTTCACAGGCATTTAGTGTTAGCAGTGTTTGTTTCAACCACGATTGCACTCTTGTATTAGTTTCTTAATCTTATTTTACCAGGTCGGCCTCATGACAATTCAAAGCAGGAAGCAGAATTTGCTCGCTTGATGTTGAGCTCTTCTTCATCGTTTGTCCCTTTCCTCAATGTTCTAACCTCCCCTCTCTTTCATAGCTTCCGACTGTAACCGCGAGGGGTAAAGCCTTCACGGAATAGTTTTTAATTGCCTAAGACTTTCCTCCATTTCTTTCCTCTGAACTTCGTGCCGGCAGGAGTGCTCCGAGTAGCAGCAAAAATTTGGCTCCCAACCGAATTTTTCCGTCTTTGGGGATTGAGGATACCCCTTTTTCTAATTTTTACCCATTGAAGCTCTGGACGCTGTCCCCCGCTGTGCCGCGCGTTTCGCCCCCCCCCCCCCCCCCCACAACTCTTTCCCCTGGTGTCGTCAAGGCTTGCTCCTTTTTCCCTCCCACGCCCTTGACTTGTTCTGCCATCCACGTTTGCCGACTCGCGTGGAAAAAACGTGGATGCGGGACACCGTCCAAGGGCACACTTTCAACCAGCCGTTATTTCCCGCCCGCCCGCGTACGGGGATGACCGCCTTGTCACCAGTCGGAGATTTCTTCCTCCATCCCCGCCCCTTCTCTCTTTGATTCTATTCTTGCTCTTCTTCCGATCTGCGAAAGCTCCTTTAGACATGAGCCCCCCCGTAAGGCACCGTCTAGTCATAAGTCCTCTCTAGTACGGATCCCTTTGTTTCTTCCCTTTTTGAGAAGACGTTGGCCCAACCCCCCTTGCCTCCGGAGATCGGGTCGGTGGCGGGTCGAGGTAGTTGAGCTTTAACATTGCCATTGTTTTTTCTTTTTTTTCTTGGCCCGCCATTCCTCCCGAGACAGAAACCCACGGTAACTCGGTGCGAGTTTTCGACGCATCGCCTACGGTTGCACTGCTCATTTGATTCACTCTTTTCCAAGTCGCTGAGAGAGAGGGGATAGGACGCTAGCATGCCCTTTACATGGAATCTGTTCAGTCCTCACTTATGTTTGCCGGTTTTCTTTCTCAGTTTTTTTTTTGGTTGAATATTGCAAGCGGGTCGGAGTACCTAACCAACCAGGCCTTCCTTCCCGTCTCGAATGGGCTAGAACCGTGACCAATCGTAACGAGCTGATGACTTCTCAAGGCGTCCTAAACCTTCGCCGCATTACGGTCTTTTTCCTTCACTTTTTCTTTTCTTGCTTTTTGGGTGATTTTGGTTCAGTGTGTCTTTTTCGCCTGCCTGAGTCTTGCTTTGGCCACTAGATTATGATCCGTTTTTTTATCGCCCGCTGTCCCTCTACCAAGAACGCATCTCGCGCCGGCCCATTAACGGCCCGCTCTATTCGCGTTTCTTAACATCATTTTCTCCCCCAAAATACAGACAATTCCAGCTTATTCTGCCCGACGTGGTCACTGAAGATCACCGCCTATTCCTCCATTTTGGTCTGCTTCTTATGGACGACAAACCCTCCACTGCAGCCAATGGGCCCGAGCGCCAGCGCCGCAATGTTCGACCTGTTTCAGCGCTCTTCCATCCCCCCCCCCCACCCCCCCCCGATCGGGTC
>Ga0179591_1259895_pt1 | contig 11258 bp, 10 predicted proteins | sample CZOMad2_1_08_16f_FD_182891 | JGI IMG/M metagenome (GOLD analysis project Ga0179591, IMG submission 182891) | Vadose zone soil fungal communities from Angelo Coast Range Reserve, California, USA - CZOMad2_1_08_16fungal (PacBio error correction) | ecosystem: Environmental > Terrestrial > Soil >... | reverse complement strand
AACGCCCCCCCCCCCCCCCACACGGCCCTAGTGATTCAGGTGCTGGTTGCTAGCAGGTGAGCACTGCTTCGATTGCCACGTACTTCCTGGATCCCCTCCACTTCCCGTTCACTTTCCAAATATTCCCCTTTTTTTTCTCACTTCCGTATCGCCTGTTGCGGTCTTTTCGCGATGCATCACTGCGCGTAGGAGGAGCCGATCGCCTCTTTCCCCCCTTGCCCGAATTTTTCCACAGCCGACCAGGATCCAAAGAACTGGAAATGCACATTCTTTGACAGAATTTCCCCTCCCTTGGTCAGTCATTCAGCTGTGCTAGTTCTCCGACAGTACGTGAGGACGATTCCGAAAAAAGGCGAAGACCTCTGGGAGCCTGGAGATCACGTTTGATGAACCCGGGATTCACCCCCTCCCTCTTCCACTTTGCTTACTTATCCCCCGTAGCTTTTGGCCCGGCTTTCGACCCCGTTCTCTGTGGCTGCAAGACAGTGATTCTGTTCGCCCGGATCATGGACTTGATTAGGCCCGCTCCGCTGCGACGCGCATTCTAGATGATTGCGAACCCACTGGCTACCTGTCGTCAATCGACAGACGTATCCCCTTTCTCTCTTTTCTTAGATTCGTCGTTTTATTCCCCTCCGAGCGGTCCCCTTCTTGCCGATGCAGGGGGTGATTAAATCCGGTATCCGAGAAAGGGTCTATCCCTTCCTTGTCATCAGCTGGTTTGATTTAACTTGCTAGGTGGTGGGTTCTATTCCGACCGGTAATCCGATACAAGCCCCATCCCGTTTTTTAGATCTAGTTTAACTTTAGCTGGAGAACCCGGGTTCTGTACATAATCTAGTTGCGTCCCCTCTTGCCTCGAATTTCCCCTGGTGAGGCCGACCCTGAGGCGGCTCCAAAGGGTTCACTTCCGATTCTTCAAGCCACACTGTGGATCACGGTACAGAGCTCTGGCTGGTGACCGGTGCTTCCTCCTAGTTCGTTGCTGTTTTCCTATCTCCGCCGCTTCAGCCTCTTCGTAGGAACTCGTCCCGCGGTTCGTCGCGCGACGCAGCCGGTTCGGTCCCTCCCTCTTTTTTTTCTCTCCCCTTGCTTGGTGGCGAGCTCATGGCTTTTGCTTTGAGACGTTTTATGTATGTCCAATTCCCTCTTAATTCGTTTACTGCGTTCCCCCCTTTCTTTCTTTGCGAGCCCCGGACCCGCCGGAAGGTCGCACTTCATTTTCCTCTTCCCCTCCCCTATGGGAGAGGTCCCTGACTTATCTTCTTTGCTATCACCATTCTCACACGAAGGCGATGAAATGGCCCTGCCTTTTCCGGTTCATATTAAGAAGGGCTCCGTATGTTGCCCCTCTCCCTTCTATCTCGGCTATTCTCATTCAATGATGTTTTGAGTTCTGGATGCCCCCTTTCGACATTCCTCGCCAGCCCCTTCCCTCACATCTCCAAATCACAACACGGTTTCTCCCGCCTTGATCCTTCCTCTTTTACCCATTCAAGTCCGGCGTCTAGCACCGCAACTTGGATTTTATTCTTCCTCCATTGCTGGCATAGACTTTTTCCTTTCCCTCCTCCCTTAAGGTAAAGTTTGACTCCCAGCAACCCCTTCCTCCATTCTCAGAAACTGGTCTGTGCTCGAGGATTCGTCTCGGCGAATGGAACTTTCATTTTTTTTTAGTGGGCTTGTTTTTCCCTTCGGTTTCCTTCTGGTTGTTTTTTCCGGTTTCCACCCTCCAGATGCACTATTTCCCCAATTCTGAAATTGTTTTTCTTCCTTACGAGGTTAACCTTTTTTAAATAAGCTTACCTTGCTCAGGCCTTTTTTTTTAAAATTTAGCTTAACTTCTCCTTTTTCTTTTGATTCCTTCTCGTGCCGGGCGCATTTTCTGGTCCTCCCTTTTTGTAACCCCCCTCCGGGCCACAGTAAACTTTATTGTTGGAGTTCGGGGACCGTGTCCACGGAAACGTACTCCTTCCCCCTGATTGATGTCGCGCGTATCTTGCGCAGAGGCAGTCTTAAACCAAACATCATGGATTGTACCTTCAACCCCGTTCTTTCCTTCTTGGCTGAGTTGTTTTCAAAAGACTTGTCCTCAGGCTGGACTCGGAGTTATTGACCCGACCCAGGCTGCCCCCACCAGCAGCGAGACGATGAGGGTTCAACTCCGGCTTTCCTTTGCTACGCTGTATTCCAAAACCGTTTCCCCCTCCTCTTCTGATTTCCATTAGCAGTCAGTTCTTTAAACAGACCTCAGTAGATATTCCCCCTCTTTTTCTTTCCTGGTTCAGCCTTTCTTCCCTCCCTGACCACCCCCCCCCCCCCCTTTTGATTAACCGTTGTTTGCCGATTAGTAGTCGATCCCCCCCCTTACGATCCTCTTATCCCCCGTCCATATCTTCTTGTTGTATTCCGTTTTACAGAAAGAAAACTTTTTCTGGACACAGATATTTTGCATTTGAGAGATTCCCCCCCTCTGAGCGCCCCAGGAAGAGCTTATTAAACTGCCCCTCCCTTTTTCCCTTTCTGGTGGGGATTTCTTTCGCGAGAGACGGCTGTTTTGCTCTGTGCGGTAGTGGTTTTTTCCAATGTAGTGTAGGAGAAGTCCTTTTACAACCTCTCTCCCTCCCCTTTCAGGTCTCTTTCCCTTTTGTCCCCCCCCTTTGATCCCATCAACCCCTGATAGACGTATTTTTGTCCATTAACCGATGCGTCTTTCCCGCGCCCACTGATCTCCCCGTTTCTGCGATTCCAAGCGCCCCCCACGTCTTCCTAAGCAGTATGCCCTTTCTTTTTTTCCACAACTCTCCCTTCCCTTCGATCCTCCTCTCCTGCTCCGAAAATAATCAGGACTTCCAAGTTAATTTCGGGATAAAGGGTTCCCTCGTTTTTTTTCAGACCTAACCCCCTTCCCCCCTTCCTTGTCGCTTTTTTCTCACCCTCAGGCTCCCCCTCGGAAGGCGCCTACCCTACCGTCCCAAAACTTCTCCCCCGTACGATCCCCGAGGATCCTTTTCCTGGCACGTTTATGTGCAAGTAGTCCCCCCGTTTTCGATCTTCGCAAACCTTCCCTGATCGGAGTCAGTATTGTCCCTCCTTGAATGCTTCTCATTCTCACCCCTCACCTTAATCGCATTTTCCCGAGGCTCGCGTACCTAGCTCCCCCCACAATCTCAGGGCGGAATTATTGATTCCAATTTGAATTGCGCTTTTTTTCCCATCTCTTCCTTTTCAAAAATTATGTGCGTCTCCCCCTTTTTTTCCCCCAAAGCCTATGAAGTGTGAGCGAGTAGCAGCCCCTAAGATTTTTTTTTCGAACCCCCATTTCCCCCTTCCCCCCCCCCATTTTGCATACCCTTCTGTCCCCCACCCTCGTTTTTCGGAAAACCGTTCTTCGTTGCCGCGACTCTCTTGCGGGGAGTACATGCTTCTCTTTTTCCCCTGACATTTTTTTTTTCCGCCGCTCCCAGTCGGGGGAGAATATCTTCCCCCTGAGCGGTCCCCCTTTCTGCCGAAAGGGTGACCCTTTTCCTATCCCTGCTTCCCCCTTTACTATCTGATCGCATTCCCCCCAACCTGCCCGTCACTTTTTCCTCACTTTGCGATAAGATCCGTCCCCTTTTTTTCCTCTGTGTCGTCGTGCATCGCAGTTGTCCCTCTTAGTTTTTTACACTTCATCAGTTTTGGAAACCCAATTTACGCTCCGAAACGGCTGCCCACGATGCGTTCTCTATATTTCTTTCCTCCTTGTTGTTTTTTCTCCTTTTTCCCTCCTCTTTTTTCGCTTTTTCGTCGGGCGTCGGCCGTTCGTCTTTTTTTCCTTTCTCTCTCGTGTCCCATCTCTTTTCACCCTTGTTTTTCGCCGACGAGTTTCAGGAAAAATGGCGATTTATTTAGCAGGCAGCTCGATTGCTCTTCTTGGTCCTTGCCTTGTTTCCTCTATCCTAGTCTTGGATCAGGGTAAGGTTAATTTTTAGACCCTCGTCTTCACTTTTGTCCTAGGACTCATAAGCCTTGAGCTTTGACTGAGGCTTCGAAACTTTTGTTGTGTTGATATTGGGTCGTGCGCGCGAGATAAGATGCTCCCTTTTTTGATCTCCTCACCTTTCCCCGTGAGTGGGTTGCTTTTCCCTTGTTGGATGCATCTTGGGGAGCAGTTCTTCGAGCAGCAGACTCAGTTTTTCTGCTTGACGATGTGTAGGACGGGGGAAAGTTGAGGACCTTTCCGTTTTTCCCTACGAGTTTCAGCAAAACTCTCCGCCCCCCCCCTCTTCAAATTTTTCCCTATGCCTTAATTTTTTTTTTTGCTATGGGGGCTTTTAGTTGCAAAGCCCTCGAAGTTCACTGTCTATTTGACCTGCACTATTAACTCCCTCCCTCCTCCCTTTATTCGCCCTTTGCTTGTAATCTGCATCTTCCTCTCTTTACCGTTTCCTTCCCGCAGCATTCCTCGCGGGCTCCTAGGGATTTAATTTTTGAGGCCCAAACGTGTCCAGAGGGCGGAATGCAGAGGAGAGCAGCTGTTGACCCTTTTCATTCCCCCTCCGCCCCTTTTCCTTTTTTGATTGGATGGTCTTCCCCCCCCCCAACCCCTCATCCGTGAAAGCAGGCCTTGTCTCCGTGACCTTATTTTTTCCTCATTTTGGTCGCCTCATCTTTTGTGTCGGCTTTGATTGGGCCCCCAGACTGATTTCTTCGTACTTTTTCCCCCTCCTTTTTTCCCTCTGGGCCCTGCTCAAACTGTTGAACTTCCTTTTTCTTACTTCGTCGCAGCGTGACGTTTCTGAGGGTTTTAAGAGGCCCCAGAAGTCTCTCATTTTTCCCCCCGGTTATGCTTTCTTTGTCAGCCGTACACGGCGAGTTTTCCTCCTTCCAACTTTCTCTCTCCAGTTTTGACGCGTCGAGCTTTACCCATAGTTGCATTTCCCTCTATACCTACGCCTCGGCCCTAGTATGCATTGCTCTCTCAATCCCCGTCGCGAACAGGTGTCCCTTTTCGTCCTTTTTTACCCCCTTCTTTCACTTTCGTTTTTCCCTCCCCTTCCCAAGCTTTTAAATGGTCCGTGTTTTTAAGTTTCCGATCTTTACACCTGAAACACACTCGCGATAGTTGTTGTGTGTGATATTGCAGTCTTAAGGTTCAGACGACCTTCCCTCCGAACCTCCTCACGTGAAGACCCGAATTGGCCCGGAAGAGATGATAGGACAAAATATAAGGTGTGGCATTCCCGTCTTCCGGCTGTCTATGAACCTACCTCGCCGCCCTCTTTGATCGTTTCTCAATTGGAACTACCGATTGTCACGGGTGTGTGGAATAGCGTGCTGGCCAGGATGTAGAGTTCTCGATGGTTCCTTCCCTTTTGACGTAGCGCAATCCCCCCTCCTTCTTTCCTTTTCTAGGTCTCGCTCCATTCCCTTCCCCCTCATTTCCCCCCCCAACTTAGTTATGCCTACATCAAGTGGCCTGGTTACCTAAGTTGCGAATTATTGGAACTCCTTCACATGACTCGGAGCTCCCCCTCCCCTTCCCGCGACAGGGTATACGGTCCCCTCTGTTTTTTTTTGTGATGTACCTCCTTCCCCCGTCCGTCCCCACGTTTTACCCACGGCTAATGCTCGACGTCATCATCACGACGGTCGGCCTAACCCTGCCGCCAGCCGGTCCCTAGCCTACCAAATCCTTCGATATCCCTCCCTTTCCAAGGCTGAGCCTAAGTGTATATCTTAAAGGTAATATGGTTGAAACGTCTATCTTTCCGAACATGGCTTCCCTTGAAGTGGCAGAGCGTTAAAAGACCACCCCTCACCCCTTCCGGACACTTCTTCACGCACATCATCCTGTTTTCCTTTTCAGTCCTTTCCGAAATCGGAATGGCGCCATACGCTCGAATATCTTTTTCTTCCCTTGTTTCCATTTCTTGCATTGCGGTTAGCTTACCCCCTTTTCGCTATGAGATTTACCTCAATCCTTTCTGGTCCGCTCTGTCCTCCTCGTAACGACAGTCTTGCCTTTGTTCGTCCTGCATGTATTCGACCCTGTTTATTCGGATCTATTTTTCTTGGCAGATCCTTTTTTTTCTGATTCAAGTGAATCCGAAATAAAGATTGATCTCGATAGGCTTTGCGTTTAACCTTTCCCCGGTTCTCCCCTTTTTTCTTCATTTGCCGTCATACTGTCCAAGGATCATCGCTTAATTATCATAGACCCAAGTCGGGTGTATCCTTCCCCATCGTACCCCTTTTCCCCCTGAGTCCTGTCTTCTTAGTTCCCCTGCATGATTACTGGCCTGTCTTTACTCTTCCTTTCCCTTAGTCCCCTCCTTAATTTTCCCCCCCCATCCAATCGGCTTTCTCTGCACCTTGAAATCAAGAACTTCGACTTGCCGTCCCCCCGGGCCCAGAAATCACTCGCCTGACCCTCTTCCTCCCCCTTTCGCTTATTGCTGCGCAGTCCCGTCATTCTCCCTTCCCCTCCCTGACCTAATCTTCATCCCCAGCTGTTCTTCGCTGTATAAGTGTTAGCCCACGTCGCCGGTGACTTCCAACTTTTCTCCGGCTGCCCGTCCTTCTCCGACTTTCCAGTGGACTCACATGAACAGGGATTGGCACCTAGAATCCTGGTCACGAATTTTTCTCATTCCTTGCCAAACTCTTACGCGCTTTGATTCTTGCCGTTACTTCGTATTCAGTAAGTCTCGAATAACCCCCCCCCCCTCTCCTTTCCCCCCCCCTTCTGTAGTATTTTCTCCCCTTCTCTGTCCGCGAGGACTCTTTCCATCTCCGCTTTAGCACCGGCTCGTTGCGGATGAGATCGCTTCCCGATCAAATCCTCTCATAGAAGCTCGATTGTAGTCACGCTTTCTCCCAGCGTCACGATGCGCGCCGCTCGCAGTGTTTAGAAAAAGCCGTTTGAATCTTCTTTTAGCGGAATTCACCTCCCCCTACTTGATGTTGGCGAACCTTGATTTCAATTTTTAGATCCCGTAGACACACCGGCCTCCGGCCTTCCGCTTACTTTTCTCCGTGTTGCTCACAGGCGAAATAGCTCTATCGGCAGCAACGAATTAGAGGAAGCGTGCTGCCACACTCCCACATGTTCTTCACCCCGTTCGCCCCCCCCTAAGGCCCTTTCTTTATTTTTCCCGTCCGCATTATACCCTCTTCCCCTTCCCCGTTGATGTTTTCCTTTACACTTCTCTCCCTCTTCTGTTCATCATGTAGGTCGGTTCTTCACATCTTCCCACGTGTACTTCATAACGGCAGAATAGGTCCTTCATCGCTGGTCCCCAGATTCGATGCAATAGGCCTTCTACATTTTTATTACAGTACTCAAAATGGTTCTTGTTTTCTTTCCCGTTGAGTGGCCCTCACCTTTATCACATCGCCCATCTCTTCCCCTGATCCGATGCTCGTCTCCTTTTGTTTGCTCTCTCACCGTTTGGTTTTTCTCGAGACAACACATAAAGGTTGTCGTTTAGGAAGGTTGCTCGTTATCCTTTTTGGATTGCTCGATGATTATTTACCCTTCTCTCCCCGCCCAAAACTCCACCTTCCCCTGGACGGTTTCTCTTGTTTCTCAGGGCCAAGCGCGGCGAATTGCGTCCCGCTATCGCTCGCGAGACTAACCTTCCCCCCACACGACGGTTTTCCCGCCCGACATCCAAAGCTTCCCTAACGGAGTTGGACAAAAAGTCCCCCTCCTTTCTTCCCCCAGAAATGGGGTGGGTGCACTGCGACATCTTCCCTTCTTTTCTCTTCTCCCTCCTTTCCTTTGGTGAGTATTCGACCGCCCCCGTGGAGACGACTTGCGTGGTTTTTTCTCATGTTTGATCCTTTTTTTCCTCCACACGTTCGCAAGGTTAAGATCTCCGTTCCTTCCGTCTCCCCGGTGGCTCTGGTCTCCGACTTTATCTTGGGAGGAGGATCATTTGAACGGCCCACCCTCTCCCTTCGCCTCCCCACATCCTATAGATTACTTTTTATTGACCTGAAGAAAGCGGTCCTCTTGGTCGATCGCATCCGTCCTTGGTATGAATCGTCTCTGTCGTCAGCCGTTTCCCCAGGAGATCTAGAGATGTTCCTTTGAGACTCTAAGGACCCCTCCCTAATCTCTCCCATTGTACCGCTCTCATTCCTTCTCTGGTCAAGCATTTTCCGGAAATATGCGGTCGTTGGGGTGGAAATTCTCGGTTTCGCCCTCGGCGACGGTTCTCTAGACCTACCGACAAATCGTCATCCCCTCGTCTTTTACGTTGAGATGGCAGAACCGGTTTTTGCATACTTTCCGGTGTGCCAGCTGGTCGTCCCTTTATTTTCTTTCTTGCCCCCCGGATCGGCCGGAAGACTCTCTGATTTACGTTTAAGCGGATTTTTTTCCGATCCCTATCTCACAGTTTTCTTTCTTTGGTCTCCCGTCTCGATTTCAGTTACGAGCGAGAGATGCGGGGAGCTGTGCCTAGACGACCCACAACCTCCATTCTCCGTTCTCTTCCCCGATCTTTGGAGACGCTTTCGAGTATTTTAGGTAAATTCGGTTTGTTTCCTCTCTCTCTGGCCTTGTGATGGGTTAGGTCCGTCCCCCTTCATCTCTAACTTCCACAATTATTCTTACTTCAATATCAGTACCTTCTCTGAGCGTGACACGTCCAAAGACTCTAGCCATTGCGGAAGAATTTTCACTCGACCCGGAGTTTTTGTTGACCTCCCTTTTTCGTTTTTCTAGCCCCTGTCTTGAATTCTCTCGTAAGCAGTCCCGATAAGAAGCTTTGTACGTCCTTTCTTACCACGAATCCTCCCTTCTCGAAGTCCTCAATCTCCCTTCTTGTGAGCGTACCTTCTATGCCGAGACCAGGCGCTGCCCTCGAGCCGCATAAACCTTTTTCTACGAGCCTCCCCCCCCTTAAAAGACCTGAAGGTTTTCCGGGCGCATCTGTGCAGCCCCGGTTTAGTTGATCTCCTTTTGCTTTCGCATACGACTCCTTTTCCCCCCCCCCAGACTAAATTGTAGTTCACAAATATTTTCAAGTCTCCGAAAGAAGAAACGTTCCGATTTCTTCGTCTTTTTTTTCCGTGCTTTTTCCACGTTTTCACGTCCTTTCTGAGTTGGTCAATCATTCCCTTCAGGGTTGTGAATGGGTGGTTCCCTTCCTGCCCACTAAATCATCATGAAAGCGGCAGTTTCATCTCCCTAGTTTTCACCTTTTTACTGTATTACCTTTACAATTTTCTATTTGCCCCACCATCCCCTTACTTCTCTTTTCTTTATTCATTCATTTCGGGTGGAGCCTTTAGGAGACCCGTGATTGAATTGTGACCCGACCCTTTTTTTTCTCACCCCTTAGTTCTTGGCCTTTTTTTCGTTCCTCTTTTTTCCCTCTACAGGACGCCCGTTTTGTTCTGTTCGATCCCTCAGTTATATGGGCTTACTTTCGTTTTTTCCTTATGGAACACAGGTTATGTACCCTTTTCGATTTTCCCCTGCCCGGTATGAGGCAGTCTTGATCCATCCCTTTTCTTTCCTTTTGTAAGACCTGTGCTTTCAGCGTCACCATTTCAAGGTCTTACAGTCTCCCTGCTGGCCACAATTGGATGTCCTGTCTACTCTTCCCAACCGTTTTCCCCCCCCTCATTATTCTTTTAACTTTCGCTTAGCCCTATGGTCTTTGCTTTTACCCGTAAAAATACTGCGTCCTTTGCCCCCCTGAGTTTGTTCTTTCTTCCCCGCGCCTTTTTTTTTTTGTACCCTAGTGCAGATGGTGCTTCGTGATGATGTTCTCTTTCCTTTTCTTTTCTCTTCTCATTCTCCAGTGCCCGCCGGCTTCCTCACAACGACTGCGAGTTTTCGGACCCGACAATCGAAAACTTCCGGCAACCTTTTCCCTCTTTTTTTTCCCCTTCTCGAACGATGTTCGCGTCCGCCAACTCCCTCGTTGTTCGCCGCGGTTGACCACGGAACGTTTATGAGGATTTCAGTCGATCCGATATTGTTTGTTGCCTATTTCGATGATTTTTCTGTCAATCTTTTCAATCATGCTCCTGCACTCCTTGCCGGCCCTCTGTACTTCGGAAAGACCCCCCCCTCTGTTTACCCCCCTCCCCCCCCCGCATTTGATTGTTTGTCGCTCCAACCACTGCCTCCAATTTAACATCTGCTCCTTGGCGTACGAGAAATGTATTTAATCTTGATCCTTTTAGCTCATTTTCCCAATTTCACTTCTTGTCCCTCCTCATGGTCAAACACCTCTCTCGACCGAACAAACCTGTCGTTCTTCTTTCCCCATTAAATTCAATGAGGGGAAACCGTCACCAATCGTTTAATTCCGGGTCCTTTGGTCCTTTTCTTTTTTCCCCTTCTTCCTTTTTTGATCCCAATCAAGGTCCTCCCCCCACCCTCCAAGCCGGGGCGAGCCCGAGCCCTGAGCGGCTCGCCGCCTTCTCCACGCTTCCCGCCAAACCTCAGTACCCTTCCTCTTTTTCTTTTCCTCGCATTCCCATCGAAGGTTCAAGATTTTTTTTTCCGTAGAAACCCAAGAAGGCGGCCGAGTAGGACTTTCCCTTGATGGTCTCCAGTCCCCCGTGTTCCCTTTTGCAGTCGAGTTTCTTTTAACACGATGCCCCATGTGTTTTTTGGGGGGGGGCCCGTGATGAAATTTTTTTTTTTCCCACCCAGATTCCAATTTGATGTGTCCCCTTTTTTCTTGCCAGCTCTTACTTTGTAACTGGCTTTCCTAGCCCTACCTCCCCCTCCCAAGCATCGGCGGCTTTGACCCGGAGTGCTGCGCCCGAAGTATCATTCCGTCGCCCCCCCTTTTTGACCATCCCGCCCGATTCCCCTCTCACCGCCTGCAACGCTACTCACCAAATCTGATCTCCCACGATTCGTACCACCCCCCGTTCTCTTTTTTAGCTGATGCAACGGCCTCAACCTCCCTGACTGTGCTTTCTTTCGTCCGTTCCGCTTTCCGGTTCTCCTTCCTCTTATTCGTCTCTTTTCTACCCACTTGATTTTTTAAAGGCGCACTTTCGAAATCCCACGGACGCTTTCATAGATTCATGCAAACCCACCAAAACCAACCTGCCCCCCCTTCCCTTTACTTCGTTCCTTTCGTCCGGCCTTTTTCTGAAAAGTCTGCGATTGTGATGTTGGGTTCGTTTGAAAAATGGGATCAATCAGACTCGGTGACCTTCCGCCCCTTCTGCCTCATTACGCTTCCTTTCCAACGGCGATCACACGTGCCCCACTGTGGCTTGCATCCTTGCGT
>Ga0179591_1219451_pt1 | contig 11258 bp, 8 predicted proteins | sample CZOMad2_1_08_16f_FD_182891 | JGI IMG/M metagenome (GOLD analysis project Ga0179591, IMG submission 182891) | Vadose zone soil fungal communities from Angelo Coast Range Reserve, California, USA - CZOMad2_1_08_16fungal (PacBio error correction) | ecosystem: Environmental > Terrestrial > Soil >... | reverse complement strand
TGGCAACAGCCCCTTTTTGATTTTCTGCGCTTTGTGTTTGATTGCGTGGCATCCGGGACGTGTCCATCAAACCCTCGCGTGTTCGACTCACTGGAAATCCTGTGGCCGATCGGCTTTTTCGTATTTTCCCACTATCCCACTCAGATTTTGCTGTTTTTTTACGGTAATGTTTTGCGCTCAGCCGCTGCTGATGCGCCGCGGAACCTCCTGCGCAGTGCGTTTTGGCTGTCTGTTCAAGGGCTCCAAGATCCTTTTTTTTGGTTTGCAAGTTGCTGCTGCGTTTTCCTACCAGGGGGCTTTCTTTTCCTCTGTCCGTTACCAAACGCTCCGCCGATACCCCTACCGCCGTCTTCATCCTGCAAGCGGGTGTCCCGTAGCCCTTCGGCCGCTACCCCTTTAGGTTTTCTCCGAGATGGCCGACCTCTTCGCGCTTTCGTTCTTTATCGGAGAGATAAGTTCGATCGACCCCTGCGGACCGCTCGCCTGTCCCTCGTCTGAAAGTGTTGTTGCTTCGCCCCGTTCTTACATCATACCAGCACCTTTCCCTATTCTTTTGAGAATCTCAACTGACCTCACTTATGTGGCGCCACGAGGTCTCACCTGGTACCGCGAGGTTCGTTTTCCCTATCAGACGCCGGACGTCTCCCAGCAGATTTTCTAGTTGACAATATCAAATTGTTCTCGAAATATTGCGGTTTTGTTTTTCCCCTTTCTGGTGTCCATACCCCAACGGCCACATTACACAGGCGTTCCCATTTCTAGTCTCACTCTAGTTCCGGAGATTCTGATTTACCGCCCCTCTGTCACTCGTGCTACTTTGTACTCGTTAGCAGCCTGGTGCCCGACAACCCAGGTGTCATCTTCCCCCCCCGTTTGATTCCCCCCCCCACAGGAGCCCTCCCAACAACTTCTTTTCATCCGTGTTGTGTTGATTCTGATTTTTTTCTCCTTTTGAATTCAAAGCTGATAGTACCCCTTGGTTGTGCCTTCTACTCCCCCGGATCCATGGCCTTTCCTACCGATAGTTCCATAGCTTCTTCCATCTGCGCGTCGGATCTTCGGAACTCGAGTGAATCGCGCCAACAGACTGTGTCCGCTTTGGGTTTTTGATTTTTGCTCTGTCGCCAAAATTCCAGTTTTCTTTCAAAGGTCCTTTGTCACAATCGGTTCGGCGGTCCTTCCTTCTTCTTCCAGACTCCCGCTCCTGGTACCCCCGCTTGAGCTTTTTCTCACTCGCTTTTCGGTTTGAGATTTCGCACCCCATATTCCAGTTGCTGTTATTCGTACCGTACTGTTCCGCCTCCCCTTTTCCGTTTTTTCTTTTCTTCTGATGCGCTTGGTAGAAGTTTTTTTCTCTGACTTAGCAAGCGTATCCTCGAAACTCTTCCGATTGGGTTCAGTCTATCGACCTCCCCCCCCACCCGCGGTCGTTTCCTTGCCACGTCCCTCAACTTTGCCCCACAGTATGTTTTCGTCTGGATAAGAGGGTATCCCTTTTGTCGGGCACGGTGCGCATGATCCAACGTAGATTTTTTTAGGTCAAACACCCACTCGGAACCTAGCCGAGTGCCAGGTACACGCAACTGTGCGCCTTGCCCAGGTTGTCGCACAGACTTGGGGGTTTTTATTGCAGAACGGCTGAGCCCGTCCTTTTTGACCGCGGACATAAGAGACTTCTCCCTTTTGCGATATTGACCCTTATATAGAAATTACATCCTGGGCCCTGTGTTCACTCTTTGAAATATCCTTCCCCCGTGATAGCACTTTTTTTCCACCCAATTTCGAGACCTCCACAGCTAGGGGTTGAGGTAACCCCGTCGATGCACCGCTCAGCGCGCCCACCAGAGCTTTCTCACGTCTTGTGGACATGTCAGACTATATTTCCTTTGCATCGATGCTTCCACTTTGTCCTGTGAAGTTTTACCACAGGAGGGCCTGTGGTTTCTATTCTTGCTCCGAAGACCTGGTTACGTTTCTTTCCATTCTTTAGCCGTCGATGTACCTAGCCCGCCCCTATTTCGGTGTCATTCACATCCGTTTGACCTTTCTTTATTTGCTTCGTGTTTTTGTTCACAATGGTTTTCGCACCCCTCGCCGGCTCGCTTACCGCTCGGCTGTTCTTTTCCCAGACCTTAGACCCGAAGGACCCCTACCTTTGCGTCTCGTTTTCGGCCATTCCTCTTTAAACGTATTACACGTCTCAGGACATTCCTGGCCTCCTTTTCCTCCCACGCGTGGTTTTGGCTCACTTCCTCAATTCCGAGTATTTCCCGGCTTTCGACCCTTCCCGTGCCCTATCGTGAGCGTTCGGGCCCGCGCTCCCCGTCGACGTATTTGGAATGGTCGCTTTGCATCTTGAGTTACGGCACACCTATGAGGCATTTTGTGGTTATCTCGACCAGTTTGCCGACTGGGATTTTTGCGCTGTTCCTCGAGAATTTCCCCCGTCTGTCGTTTCCTGTTTTTCCCATACAGCTTTTCTTCAAAAGCTCTCCTTTTTTTCATTGATTAAGATTAAACAGTTCACCCAGCGGTTCGATTTCGTTGAACCTTTGCAAACAGATTCCCCCTCACTCCTTTCATGCTCCTCGAGTTACGCGTTCAAATGGGCTTGGATTCGCCCCCTTTTTCTTTTTTGGTTCTCGATCCCTCTTTTTTCTTTAGGGTCTTGGTTGACGACTCTTAGAAGCCTCCGTCACTTCCTTTTCTGAACACCCTCCTGCAGTCCTTTTTCCCTTTGACGTAGAGCTTATCTCTCCGTTTTGTTCATTGAAGGTTAGTTAGGTGAAGCCTACATTCTGGCGGGCCTCCTTGCCCACACGCCATCATCAGACGTTGGCGTCCACCTGGAGCAAGTAATAGCGAACCCGGGGCTGGGCCGCAGGCCGATCTTGCTTTTCTCGTCGTCTGGATCGTTCTACTAAAAGCTTTCCCTTCCCCCCCTCCGTTGGACGAGTTGTTAAATGCGGAGGCGCCTCCCCCTTATGTGATTGCGATGGAACGTTCTCCTGCTCGCGCGTGACGAAGCTCTGTCCCTCTCTTTTTGATGATTCTCTGCTTGAGAGGCCGCCTTCACTCGATGATCGGAACGACCTCACCGACGACGTGTCTGCTCGTTTTTGAGAACTTCTCATACCGCTTCTTTTGTTTTTTGACCCCCGGGAGGCTGCGACGCACGAGTCTTTCGTTTCAGCCTGTTCTGATTGTCTGATGGCCGCGATTTTCCCGTCCATTCATCTGACTATGTCAGTCCCCTGAAAGTCCTTTCTCCTGCGGATCGCCGACAGCCGCGTTCAGCTCGACTACGGATATGTCGTTCCTTATCTCTCTTTCCTAAATTGTGTTGTTTAGATATCTTTGCTGGCGGCCTCTTTGCCTCGCAGTAGTCGCTCTCTTCCCCCTCGTCGTCGTAGCGGCCCCCGAAAGACGCTGCATGTTTCGAATCTCTTTCTCCTCATTTCCTAATTCATTGACGATACCCGGCGGCCCCCAGCGTCACACGTCCTTGCCTCCCTTCGACGATGCGAAATTCCTCGCTCCTTCGTCGCTCCTGCCCGTTTCTGTTTGCCAACACGCGTTGGTGGTGCCGCTGCTATTTGTTGATTCCGTCCCTAGATCCTTAGTGGGTCTGGATTTTTCCTTAGTTCCGCTTGCCCTCGCCGACGCGATTGAACGATTCTTTCCAACGGGTCTTTCCCAGTTCGAGCGAGCATTGCAATAACCCCCTTTGTAAACGTTTTTTTCTCGTTAGGCGGCCCGTTAATTTTACCCCCCTCGTCACGGGGGGCCCTGTCCCCCTCTTGTTATCTCCTCATACAGTTTGTGGGAAGAAGAGTCCCTATCGTTCCTGCGCCTTCAAGCGCTTTTGTGGTTTTTGCGCTTCTTTCATTTTACCGCTTGCCTGAGGTGTTTGATGCATTCCGCCCTCTTTTCGGCTGAACGTTCAGTTTATCCCCAGCCCCCATAACCCCTCTCTCGGACTGTCTTGGTCCATGACCCCAATCTTTTCTTTTTTTTAATCATTCAGTTACCTCGTTGCGGAACCAACTCCCCCATCCTGTTATCTGAAACAGATAGTGGTCGGGATCTTTCGCAACTTTTAAACTTTCTTGGATCGACTTCATTATCCCATTTTAAGCGCGTAACGTCCCTTAGATACGGCTTCCGAGCGTATTTCCTTCAATTTCCCGTTGACGTGTTTCTGGGGCCTGGCTTATCAATGACGGACAGACTTTGCTCTGGTTGAATTGTTCGTACACCAGGTCTTGTTCCCTCTCGTCCAGCGTTCTCGGAGTACGTTCGCCAACATCTTTTTCCGTCTTTTTCCACCTACATAATCGGGCCGGGACTAAACAAGCTTGCAATCTTTTTCCAAGGTTCTTTGCCCCTTCTCAGCCTACGAGCTTGTCACGTTGGTCGCCCGGCTCTTGGTCGTTTTCGGCCGAACTCGACTAGTCCTCTTCTATCCGCTCCTGTCACCGTTTAGGTCACCGCCATGCTAGGTTCTTAGTTCCGTTCTGAATTTTGTTAAGCAAAACTGTGGACGAGGCCAACGGCCTCTTCTTTCCCCCCGCCCTTGTAGGGGCAGGCCTTCTTTGGGACCGATTTACGAGGAGTTGCCTTTGTACTCTGAGCCTTCGAGTTCGGCCCCGCCTGCTTTGTGCCCCAACACCGTGAACGCCTGTCCTTCCCCCTTTGCCTTTCGGGGTTATTTGAACCCTGCTCGGATTGTCGTCGAGTTCCCAATAGAATTGTCCAGTGAATCCAATAATCGTCCACCGTACTCTGAAATCTGGCGCATTCCCTGCCGGTCTCTCTGCGCCGACATCTTGTTAAGCAATCGTTGCCCGAATATCGACGGTTTTACAAGCGGCGATTCCTAGCTTTGCGCTCTGCTGCGGTGCTTTCTTTAATCCCCCGCATGTATAGACTCGGTTTGAAATGGACGGTTTTGGCTTTTTGCGTCTTACCCGCAGGTCCCTCTTCCACAGGCGTAAGATTTGATCTATACGGTTCTTGCGTCCCCCGAGCTGCTGATGGACGCCCCTCCCGGCGCAGTTGGCGTTTCTTCAACCTCCTTTCTGCCCCACCATGTTGCTCCAGATTTTTTAGTTGGTTCCTGACCGATTTTCTGTTTTCTAATTGTTTGGCCCCTACCCCCCCTCTCTGTTCGTGCGCAATTGCCCGTCCCAAATCTTGCTATGCTTACCTGCATTCTTTTGTTCAAGGTTTGACTCCTTGTCGCGTCCGTTGTACGTTTCTCCCGCGTTTTTTTTCAGCTCTGTTTATTCAACCCAAGCGTTTGCGTCGCTTGATGTCCTACTTTACTTGCTGAGTTCCAATGGCTTCCGCTCGACCGGTGTCCGTCTTTCCTTTCGGTCTTTTTCCCTTTACATGCATACCCCCCACGCACTTGGATATGTTCGTTTGGATTGAATCTAACCGCCAATGCATCCGATTTTCGCCCACTTTAGTCCTCCGAGGTTTACCGCGCGTTTCTTTTGAAGATCCTCCTCCCTTACCGCGAAAGGCTTTGAGTTTCTGCCTTGGTCTAACTCTGTTTCGAACCCCGTCTGGGCGTACCCCCTCTAACGAAAACCGGCACTCCACCCTGCCGACCCTTTTTTGTATTCAGCCTTCCCCCTTCTTAGTCTATATGCCTTGATGGGAATCTGATTTAGGGGCCGTTGTTCGCAGCCATTCTTTTTTCCCCCCGGCACAACGGCGTTCCTATCCCCCGCCTGGACGACCCCCGGCGAAATTCCCCCAGCTATCTATTTCCCTCCCCCCCTCGTGGTGTGTTAGAGCTTTTGCCTGGCTAATTTTAATAGTCAAGATGTGTGCTAGTAAACCGGGTTTTTCCCGTGGTTTTGCTTCTTGCTCTTCCCGGCCCCAGACTCTCATTCCATTGGCGTTATCGGAAGTCCCTTTATCCGTTCTGAATCCTCCCATTTGACGACTTTAGTCTTGTTGGTCGTTAGTTTTGCCCGCCCCTCCTTTTCCCCCCGCCAAAATATTCTGCGACACAGGTTTTTCTAAGACCAATTCTCTCTTTTCACTCGGTTTTTTGGTAGTGAGTAGTTATCTTTCCAGGAGTCTCCGGGTACCCGCCGGAGCTGTTGCTTCACCATCGGTTTTCCGTGTCGTTGAGATCTCAACGTTGAAAATTACCAGTGTTTTTTTTTTTATGTACTTAGGGGCTCAATCCCACGAACTGCCGAACTGGAGCGGTCTCCCCTCTGTTGCGATCGACTTAAGCAACCTCAATTATTCCTCTTTTTTACCCTCCCAGGGCCCGTGGAGGTCCGTGCTTTAGACAGTCCCACCCCCCCGCGTATCGGCCACGTCCCCCCCCCCGGTCTTCAACCCGCGCATTTCTTTATCGGTCGCATCTGGGGTCTTAGGCCATAGACGCTTAGGGAACTTTCGTACGTAACCGTCTTGAGTTTGTGTATGCTGTCACCCCTGTCTTTTGAAACGACGTCTGATTCCCTCCTCATGAAACTGGCCCTGAGCTTGGAGCCCTGGTGCTCCCATTTGTCTGCAGCACGCGCACTTTTGTCCGCGGGCTAATTGATTTTCCCTTTTATACCCTTTATTCCCCCCTACCCGGCGTTGCCTTTTGAATCGTGCCGATTTAATGTCAATGCCGATCTACTTCGTCCTTTTTCTATATTAAACAGACCCGTGTTTCTTTTCCCGTCTGCCCCCCCTCTATCCGTCCTGCACCCCCCCAGAGCGGCTCCTCCCCGCGTGCCTGTCGATATTAGTGCCTCGAGTGACTTCCCCTCGTTGTACTCCTCCTCTCGCCCTGGTTTTCCGGCAGCTTTGAGTCTTGATTTCACTTGACCTGACTCCACTGCGGAGTTGTATGCTTGGGTCGTCTTTTGAAACTCTAAGACTCTTCCTTATTCATTCCCCCTTCCGAAACTCTCCTCCTCAAGGGATTGCAGTTGACGTGTTTTCACCCCCAGGGGGTGCGCATCGACTCCTTCTCGCGTACCTCGACCTTCTCCTTCTCCGGAGCACGCCGATGTGCCACGTCTTCTTTTTCCCCCTTCCCCGGCCTTACCGTGGTACTACGATCGGAATGACCGGGCCGTTCTTCTGCCAGCCACGTTGTATTTCCGCAATTCGAATGACCCTTCCGCGCTCCTGATAGAGCCCCGTCGACCCCCCTTCCAGCCACCCCCAAGCACTTTGCTCCTTGCCATAGCGTCGTCGACTTATGGCGCCACCTTTGCGTTGATCTTGTCTTCTTTTCCAGCGCCCCGATGAGGTTTTTTCTTTTTCGCGTGAGGTGATTTGGACGCCCTCTAGAGTCTTTGACGATCTTTTCCTTCACTGATCCTTTTTCCATAAGCTCTCAACGCTCGCACCGTTTTTCCGGCATTGTTTGAATCCCCAGTCAAACGATTTCCACCCAGGCGTTTTTTGTTGTTGTTTTCCCTTTCCCCCTCCTCATTGCCTCACGAGCTCGAGCGTTCCGCTTAAAAGCTCTCGCGTGCGATTTTTCCAATTTTTTTGTTTCGATCCTATCCCCTTCGATATTTGTCTCTAACCTTTAGGTGGTTTTCCGACTTCGACCGCATAACTCCTGAATTCTTTCCCCCCGGCGGCGATTTGGTTTAGAGATCCTCAGCGTCTGTCTCGGTGTTGAACGGTGAAGGATGGGTTCATTGATTTTTTGCCTTCCATGGCCACACCGCCTAGCAGGGCCAGTTCCGGTTCTAATTTCTCCCTCAACCCGGTGCGGCGCAGGACTATCTTCTATTTCGTTCTTGCCCTCTCACAGGCCCGGACTTTTTACATGATTTCCTGGGCACCGCCTCCCCTACGAGAATTGTCTGCCCTGGAACCTTCTGTGTTCTTGCCATGTGCGAGCGCTGACCGTCTCCCTCTTCCCTTTTTGCCCCCCCCCTCTTTCGTGTCGGCGGAAAATCCTTGTTTCCCCCCCAACATCGATCAGAGTTTTGCTCCGTACGCCAGTCACGTTTAGAGTGCGCGCCGGAGACAATTCAACACACCGCGGGTTGTGCCCCCCGGGCTGCTCACGGTATTCAGTCGGCGACCTTCCCGAGGTATTCTTTGATTATCCGCTTGCCCCCCCCTGATCGTAATATTAATGTATTTTAAGGTTCCTCGATCCCCTCTTTTTGCGATCGCTACGACGCCGTCAGTACTCTTCGAAGACTGCCGCCTCCTCTCCGCCATTCTCCAGCTCTCCTCTTCTTTTGTCTTTTATCCTTTGTCGTCTCTGGACTCGCGTTCCGTTTGGAGTAATTTTGTGCGTCGTAGTTTTGCAGAATGAGCCTCAACCCTCTCCCTCTTTCCTTCGTTCTCCTAGTCAAATGTTGACCTATAGGCAGGCACTTGCCGTTTCTTTACCCTACTAACCCCGGAGACGAGGATTCTCTCAGCCTTGCCCGGGGTCCCCCCCGTTTTTTGTCTATTTTTCGAGTCCCGAGCGAGATGCATGTCGTCGCCCACACCCCATACACCACCCCAACCCACCAACCACACCCACAACCCTCCCCACCCCCCGCCTCCCCCCAAACAAAACTTCACACCTCCTCTTTCACAACCCCCAACACAAAACCTCCATAAACCGCAAACTCAAAGGCCCCCCACTCCCCCAAACAACACAGCCAACCCCCACACCACCCCCACAAAACAAGACCAAACAAACCCAACACACGCCCACCCCCCACATAACAACACACCCCCCCACACCACATCCAAAAAGACCAAAGACACCACCCAACTCCCCGCCCCCTCCCCGCCCACAACCCAGCCCCACAAACACACAAAACCCCACCGAAACACACACAAGACCCAAAACAAAAACCACCCAAAAAAAAAAAACCAAAAACACCACACCTCCGCCCCGCCGCCCCCCCCCCCCCCCCCCCACACCCCCCCCCCCCCCCCCCCCCCCCCCCCCCCACCCCCTGGCGGCGTTGTCAGACCTTGATCCTGTTGCAGCTGATCTAAATAGCCGCCGCTTTTAAAAGATCCCCCTTAGCTTACGATTCTCGTCACGCTCTCTCATTGTCAAGACCCGTCTCCCCCTTTACCGGCGCTCCTTTTCTTTTCCGCCGTACTGTTCTTGCGGAGGCTCTTGGAGGAGAATCCATTCCCGACGAGAGCATGCAATCGTTCTGCGCTCCGTACGTTTTTTTTTCGATTACTCTTTTTTTCTAAGGTCTGATTTCGTGTGCATGTCTCACGCCCCTACGGGTCTGCGCACCGTCGTCCTTTTCCAGCTTTCTTCCCCATTCACAAGCCCTAGACGCTTTGCTTCTCGGTTTTTACCACCCCCCTCCGGCCGCGGGGGTAATTTCCCCCGTGACCCCAGTCTAATCTGGCCCCACCCCTCACGAACCCATACGGTCCGCCAAAGATTTTTCTTTTTCCCGGATCTTTTCTACCTGTGCACCAAAACTGGGATGGGACAGCTTTTGTTTCTTTTTCCCAGTCAAGTTTAAGCCCCCCTTCGAGTATGCCGGCCATGCTTCGGCAATCGTTTTGCGGTTCCGACGACCCAGATTTTGTTAACTTTTCTTTGGTTTTATGAATCCCAACTGCGGACAGATTTCTCGTTGAAGGTAGTTATTCCACCCAGGATCCTTTTTACGACGAGATCCCGTCCCGAAAGTTCTCGGTATTAATAGCCAAAATCCCCCTGAACTTTTTCCTCTCCAAGGTACTCATACTTGGACGGGTCTCGACCCCCCTGAACCACCTGACAAGGCTGTCCGCCTACTTTTGACCCCTCCGCTTCCCGCTGCAGTCCCACGATCTTCACGTTCGGTTGTTGCCTTCCTCACCTAGCCTTTTCCCCCAGATGTGACGGTCAAGATGACGGCCTTTCCGATTGCGCGTGGTGAAGGATTCCCCTCCTTTCTGTCTTTTAATTCTTCGTTTAATTTCCCTCACCCCGGTTGCCGCTTGACAACCATGTCCGTTCCGAACTCCTGGACGTCTGACTCGTTGCTTCTCTTTCAGTATGGGGGCACATTTTTCTCCGATTGTCGCGCTTCTCCGTAGCCGGCCAGCGGCCCGACTTGGTTCACACCCCGTTCCGCTGCATCACCTGGCGCACTTTCTTAGGCTTTGAATTCGTGCATTTAGGATCTTTTCCCCCTAGGGGGCAGGAATACACTCCTTCCCCCCAGGTCTCCCCTTCTCCCTGAATTCGAGCCGTCCGGCCGGTTTTAGATGAGCTCTACCAGGGACAGCACCTTCTTCGCTATCTACATTTAGCGCAGATTTTTGCGCTCTGGTGGCGCTATTGATTCTTTTTCTCTGTTTCCGCCCCTCACCCCCGAGCTGTCGATTACTGAAATGGACCCGATTTTTTTTTTTTTTTTTTTCTTTTGCTATCGGGGGACTTACATAGGTCACGATTCACAGGTGTCACGCAAGCCGGTTTTATTCGATTTTCAATATCGCTTCTCCCTCCGCTGCTGCTGCTCCGTTTTACCTCCGTCTTTCATTTGGCCTGGTTTATCCACCCCTTTAGAAAATTTATCACAGATCCTGGGACTCAGTTCGGGTACCTCCCCCCTGCGTTCTTGAGTTGCGCCCATTGTTTTCCCCCCCTTCCTTGTTCGTGCTCCCTTTTTTCCTTTTTTTCAACCGAGTATGTCTTGATCTCCGCGCCCGGAAGCTGCACTTTGTTGACGCCTTCTCGGACTTCTTGCTATCGGTTTGTTTTCTAGTCCTGACCCCTCGGCTCGCGTTTTTCTTATATTCTCCTCATTTGCTTAAGTATGATCGAAAACCTTTCCCCTGTCCCGCTCGCCGGTCGGCCCGTCTTTTTATTGGGGTCGCCCCTACGGTACTCTTTTTTACCCCGATGTGTGGCTGAATCTCAACGTCCACACATGCCTCGATGTGTTTTTTCTCCCCTCGTCATCCGCGTGTTTCCCACCGCGAGGGTCAGCCTTTCCAAGTTCAGTCGCCGGCGACACCCCGATGGTTTGCGTAGTCCTCCCTTCCTCCTTTGTCTCCACTCCGTTTTCGACAATCTTTGGGCGCAAAAATCCCGCACCCTCCACCCCCCATTTTGACGCAAATGGTCTCGAGGAAAGTCTAGGGAATATGGCCCCTCTTATTTCGGATTCCTTTGAATATAAGCGGAACGATGTGGTAAGCGGCTTTTTTAGTGTTTTTTAGCTTCGTCTTACCTTTTTAGTCCCGAAAACAATTTTCACTACCAGGCTAGTCCTCTTTAAAGTTCTCCCCACTTCAAA
>Ga0179591_1377943_pt1 | contig 11259 bp, 16 predicted proteins | sample CZOMad2_1_08_16f_FD_182891 | JGI IMG/M metagenome (GOLD analysis project Ga0179591, IMG submission 182891) | Vadose zone soil fungal communities from Angelo Coast Range Reserve, California, USA - CZOMad2_1_08_16fungal (PacBio error correction) | ecosystem: Environmental > Terrestrial > Soil >... | reverse complement strand
CGCTGACTTCCCCCTATTAATTTTCACCCCCCGTACGCTTTCCTTTCAGCCCCATTTTTGCATGCCATTTTTATTTCCTTAGGTGACCTTCCCTGGACCATTTTTTTTCCCCTTGTCTCAGTCATTTGCTGTCCTTCCTCTAACAGATTTGCTGCCTTTTCCCCTCCTCCTGAACGCGGAATTGGATTTATTGGATTCAGTATTTCTACTTTACCTGTGCCCGTTACCCCCCCCCCCCTTTTAATTTCAGTTTTATGATACTCGCCGCTTTTCCCCGTTAGATTTTGTTGGTCCCACTACTTAAATTTTTGTTTTGCACCCGATTTACTATGTTTGTTGTTCTTTCTTGGTGTAACACTTTGTTTGTCTGTTCGGGTGCTTTAACCCCACACAGTCGCACTCTCCGCTTTTTTCTTCCGAGGTGGGTCTCACCTAACGAAACCTTTTTTGCTTGATTTGCGCCTTCTGTTAAACCCGGTCCCGTCGTTCTGTTGCCACAGCCCCTTGTTTCAACGCTGTCACCGCCGATAGAGTTTTTCCTCATCTCCCAACTTTTTTGCCCCCACACGGCGTGTTTCTTTTTTTATGTTCCCCTTCCGGGTGTTCCCTGTTTCCCCCCCAAATTCCCCGCCTTTAGTTTCTTATGAACCTTTTTCCCTCGCCTGGATTTCTTGCACGTCTATGGTCTTTTTTTTTTACGTCTTTCCTTTTTCCCCACCTGATGTCCCCTTTTTTTGGTGTCTCTTTATATGTAGAAATCTTCTCCCGCTCCTCTCTTCCTGTGGAATTTCCTTTCTGTCCCTGAGCTGTTTTTCTTTCGTTTTTGACCGCCCACATCGCCGACGTTGTATGTTTTTTTTTGAACCTGCTTGTTTGTTGCTTTTTTTTTCCCCTCTTTTCTCCTTGCTGGCTAGACTTTTCGGTTCCCCTTCCCACCTTCGTATCCGCTTCTTGGGTGGCAGTCTTTTACCTGTGTATCTTCCACCCAATTCAGACTTTCTCTCTGCCTCTCCCTTTTCCCCTTTAGACAAAAGCTGTCCTCCCCCAATGGTCACTTCTGGCATGGCTTTGGTTTGTGTGTATTCTGTTTCTTGAATCACGGCCGCTCTTTTTTTTTTTTTGTCTCTTTGCCATGTCGCCCTCCTTCCGTATATTTTTGTAATGATTACTTGTGGACGCAAGGGGCGCCCGATAACCTTGATGTCTACTATTTTTGAAGGTTATCTTCGGGCCCGATAAGTACAACCTTTTCCTTTTATTTTTTGGGTCCCTGGTTGGTTTCTTCTTTTCACTAACAAGAGAGCCTTTCAACTTTTTCTTTGACGTAGTTTGAATTCGCCCCCTTTCATCACCCCCCCCCGCTCCACTTTTTCTTTCTTCTGGGGGATTACGCGGGATTCTTTTACAAACGGGTTTTGTTTTCCCACCGGCCTCTTATCATGAAGCCTGCCCTCCACACAATTCTAGTCTTCGTTTTTTTTCCCCACCCCCACGCCTCACTTTCATCACGCGCTTCTCTTTTTTTTTTTCCGAACATCCCGAGGACGTTTTAGCCCACCCCCCCTCCCTGATGTCAACATCAATGTGCATGTCCCCCTTCCCCACATCGATTTTCATATTTTTTTTTGGGCGTGTTGACAATCCGGGCTAAGTCTCCGTACTCTTTCACGGTGACCCCCCCCTTTTTCACTGAAAGATGGTTTTCTGGAGTGCTCCTCCCTCTTTCGAGTTTCATAGACAAGTGGGTTCCTGACTCTTCCCCCTACCTGCAACCTTTCCTTCAATTTCCTTCTCCTCTCTACCTTTCGCCACACCGGGGCTCTCCCTTGTGTTTCCTGAGCATGTTTTTTGAGGCTTGATTCCTGCCGTTAGAGCATTTAGGACCATGAATCCCCAACCTCCTTACGTTTTTTTTCCCCCACGCGTCTTTCCCTCGCCCTTAACTCAGCAGGCAATTTCTCGTTCAAGCCACCGTCAGGGTTGTCGAATTGTTTGTTTAGGGCATCTCTCTCCGAAATTCTCTTTTTTTTTTTTTTGAGTTCTAGTGGACGATCAAACCCCCTGCTGCACACCTGCCTTTGCTCTCAGATTTTTCATTCGTAGTAAACGGTATTCTTTCCCCCACGCTTTTTCCCAGACCGCCCCTTCTAGGTTTAGTCATTTCCAGGGTTCCTTCGTTTATTCTCGATGTCTTCGTACCTTCCGTCACACCGCTCCCATCATCACAGGAACCTTGGCCCTTTTGCCCCCTTTCTTGTGGCGAGTTTCCCCGCCTTACTCCCCCCCTCAACCCCCCCCCCCAAAAACTTGTGCCCTTGACCGCCTCTCGTTTTTTTCCCTTCCCTCCGTGTAGCGGGATCCTCCACACAAGAACTGTCACTTTTTTTCTTGGCGCTGATCTGCTGCTACTCCCCGCCCATCCCCCACCCCCCAGCCATAATGCCTGCATCCATGCGAATCCCCTCTCCTTTTGCATTATCTTTAGGTTACCCAAGCGTATGCAGGATCTGAACTTTTCTTTCCCCCGTGATTGACAACTTCTTCTGTTTTTCACGTACCCCCCAGCTCCCCTCTCTCTTGTTTTTGGAGAGTATTTTGACGGTTCCTTTTCGCGTGTCATTTCTCGGGAGGGGTTTGCAACACCCCCTCATTTTCCCACGTCACTGTTTGTCTTCCTTTTGTTTTTTGATTCCGTTGCTCTGTGAAATGCGGGTGGTTACCATTTTGCTTGACTCTTCCCCCCCTCATCCCTGGAGGGTTTTAAAGCCTCGGGTTTCATCTCCGTCTACGCAAGGAGCAGTTTCTCTTCCCTCCTGCTTTATATTTTTTTTGGCACGCCGAGCCCCCCAAAAGAGGATCAATTAGGGCCTTTTGTCCCCATTCCACACCTTGGTTCCTTCACAGCGCCCAGTCCCCGCGAATGCCCCCGTCGCTTTTTACCCCCCGCCGGCAGCGTATATTCGACCTGCGGATATTTTGGTCTTCCCCCTCCCTCAACCTTGCTTTTACTCGTCACACCCTGGTTTTTTGCATTGTCCTTTTGGCCCCCCCCTGTAGTTCCCCCGTTTCTTGTTTTAAGTTCACCGTTTTTGTCTTGTTTCTGCGTGTTCGTTTATTCGTGAAAGCCACACCCCTCTCTTTCATTTGTCTTGGTCCCATCACTTTCTCAAAATGCTCACTACCAGTCTGTGCATCATGGACCCTTTTTTTCAATTTTTTCTGATTTCTCTCGCCCGTACCAGGTGGACATTTTTTTAGCTCCCTTGTGACGATAGTGAGTTGCCATACAGGGGCAACTCGCCTCATACCTCTCCCTGCCTTTGCAACTTCTTCGGTAAGAACAACCCTTTTCCAGACCAGAGTTTTTAGTCTTGGCATGTCAGAACGTACTTCTCATCACCCCTTTCCATCTTCACCCATCATTACCTTTAGGACTATTGTTCTCTACGCGATCTTATCCTCCCTCATTAGGGGCTTGTCATTTAATTTATTCCCAAACCCTTGTACTTAACCTGACCCTTCTCTTTCGATTTCCCGTATATCGGCCTTCCTGGCCTCTCTTGCCCCCAGGGCTAGATTTCTGAAGTTTGAGACCCACGATATGCTGTCCCTTCCCCTCTTGGTTACGATTAGACCCAAGGTCCTTTCACTGCAGTGTGTTTTCTTTCTTACCCCCAACGCGGAGATCCCTCTAGTCGTCGTCCTCTTCCGAATTTTTTTCATATTCGTAGTTCCCCCAACTCCCTGGTTTTTTCAATGTCCTCGATCCCGAAAACCCCTTCCGTTCATTTTTTCCTTTTTTCCGGGATTAGTTTTGCTGTTTCTTCTTCCAGGCGCTATGCGCTTCAAGGCTAGATGAACAAATCTTTTTTTAAGACCCTTTTACAGGCCCCCTTTTTCATGCGAGATTAAGGGACCTCCATTTTACCTTTTCCTTACTGTTTGGAAGGAGGTCCTTTAGAAAAATTTATCGTTCTGGTATCTCTTCTTTCCTCCTGCCATCTTTTTTTTTCTTCTTGTTTTGCTTTTTTTCTGTTTGTCTCGTCCCTGAGATTTTTTTGATCAATTTTTCTTTCTTCCACTTACTCTGGATGCACTTTCTTTTTTATTTCCTTCTTCCGGTCACATGGCGCGTTCTGCTCTTTTTCACAACCAAAAGATTTTTTCGCCCCTGGCCTCTCGATTCGAGTGCTTCTAGGGCGGCCGTAATTCCCGGATTAGTCATCCCTCTTTCTTCTTCCTTCCCGTCCATTTTTTTGGTTTGTCCTAGGGCTCAACTAGTATTTTTTCCTCTTCCCCCCCCGGTCTTGGAGCTGGTACGGGCCGTCCGGTTTTATCCACGTTTCCAATCCGCGCGGTCCTCCCCTTCCCCTTTCCCACCCTTAACCCTCAGCTCCTCTACTTCGTCAACCACCGTCCCCCCGCGGTTTTTTTTATTTCCCTTTTCTTCTGATTTTCACCCTCTAGCACTAATCGACTCCCTACGGGGTGGACCCCTGACAAACCCTCCTGCCTCCCTTACGCCATTTGTGATTTTTTTTCGTCGTCGATTCGAGCCCTTCTATCATTTCCCCCTTTCCCCACTTTATGATTTTTGTTGACGGTAGACTGTTCGCCGTTCCCTCAAGATCCCCTCTCTCCTCACTTGGGCTTACCGGGCTCTTCCCCTTCATTCACCGAGCCCGTTTTTTCTCGTCGGTCTCTTCTCCCTTGCGGTTGGTTGCGCCTCACCCCTCCTGTCTACTTCTGGTTTCATACCCAACGGTTCCTTGTCCCTCGGATTTTGGCTGCTCTTTTTGTCCCTCCCCTCCCTTGTTTCTCCCCCCAAATCGCATGTGTCCGTCCCTGTTCCCTACACCAACGTGTTTCCCCCTGTAGTAACATTTTGTCGCACTTGCTGCTTTTTTGTTGGTTTTCATATTTAGATTCCCTCCTCTCGATTTGATTTTTTCCTTCATCCCGACCCTATTCCTCTTTATAGCGCCCATGTTCCCTGTCCCTCTCCTTTTTTTTGGGCCGACCCTGATAAGGACTGAACCTGTCGACTCTCTTACATGCGCCGGTTTGTCCTTTGGTTTGTTCCCCCTTCTCCCGCGTTTTCTTAAAGTCGCCTTCACTCAGTTTCCCCCTCCGGCGATCGCCCCACCTTCGTGAGCCCCACACTCTACTTGTTGTTTTCAGGAATCGGTTCCCTTTTTTCCGTCCGGGTGTATGCCTTTTCTTTGTCTCTCCCCGCGACCCCAGTGGAGATTTTTCGTGTGGCACATGCCGATCATGCTTTTCGGCGTTTTACCGTTTTTTTTGCCGACCCCCCCTTCCCAAATCTGGGTTCCCTATTTTACGCCACCTTCCAACTACGGCGATCTCTTTTTTTCCCCTGCGTTTTTCTACTCCAGTTATTTTTTTCAGATCCCTTTCCTGCACACGGGTGCACTTTCCCCTCCTCTGCTTTTTTTAAGTTTATTAACTTTTTTTTCTGATGGTGATATTTTATTTTTTTTATGACTCTTCATGTCACATCCCCCCCCCCCCCCCCCCCTTTTTTTCGTTGAGCACCGTCCCCCCCCCACGAGCGCTTCTTAAACCTTCCTGTTGTAGCCTTGGGGGATCGGTCTTTCATCCGCCGCGAATCCCGTGTAGATCCCATCTAAGTGCGCTACATTTTGGCATCCCCTCCCTGTTGTTTTCTGTGGACAACGTACCTTTGACTCCCTTCAAATCAATTATTGGTCCCTGACAGGTGTTTCTTTTCTCTTCCTTCCCCCTCTCTTCCTCATAATAAGTTTTAGGATGGTTCATCAGAGCTCAGAGGAACACCACCCTGCCTACATACCCTTTTTGGCTCTTCCATTTTAAGTTAGGGTCATTGCGAGTCCAGATCTCTTTCTTTTTCTCCGGAGGTTTGAGTATCCCTCTCAGGTATGACCGTTCTTTTGACCGATTTTCGTTGCTCTCGCTTGCATCCCCAGGCGCGCAGCGACCCCTCTTTCTGAGTCCACGGTGTTCGTTTATGCTTGAGTACCATACGCTTCTTCTCCATTCTTTTTTTTTTCTTGCAAGCTGATTGTTGACTCCGAGACTCCTTTCCCTTTCCGCTGTTTTTTTTATCCCGCTGCCACCGCCTTTTTTGACCCCCCCCCTCTTTGGTGCTTTGGGCCTTTATCGGGACGGCTTTCCCCGGTTTCCTTCTTTTGTAAGCGCATGGTTGCGAGTCAAATTGTTTCGCTGTAGCCTTTTTCTTCCCCCCAGAGTGTTTATAGCCGAAGGACTCTTTGTGCGTCTTTTTTTTATTTTTTGACGATAGCTAGTGTTTCTCATCGCTCCCCGCTTCTTGTGATTCCCCCCCCCACACCGGCTCGCCTGTTTCCAGACTGTATGACTTTGTTAGCGGGTATCACCATGTTTTCCCCTGTTTTTTGAAGTACATTTCACCGATCTCCTAATTTTCCACAGTTTTTGTCAATTTTTGTCGGTGGAGTCGATCACGCCATGCTGTTTTTCCAAAATGTTTTTTTTTTCGTTTTTGTTTTTTTTCTCTCCCCGCACCAGGGCGACCCCCACTTTTGGCTGTTTCCTTTATCTTTCCTTTTTTGATTCTCGTCTGCGCCGTCTCCACAGACTTGGGTCGTTCGTTTTACGCCCCGCATTGTTTGCGAGTCTACTACACCCCTCGTCTTAGCATTGCGTTGTTTAGACCCTCGGCTCCCTAAGTTGTGTTCATACCCCCTTTTTTTTTTCGGCGGTAGGAAATGCTAACTGACCTCTTGACCTTTTTTTGACGTCCCTTGGAAATTGATCGCCTTTCCCTCTTGTTTTCAGAGTGCCCCAGCGATTTTCCGTGTGCCCCTTTCGACAAAAATACAATGATCTTGTTTGTTTGAATGTTGTTTTTGTGGTGAACGCGCCATGCTTTTTTCCCCCACGAGGGCCCGACCGCACCCCCTTGAAGTATCCCCGTTTTTCTTCTGCTGGACCTTCCTTGGTTTTGCAACCCTGTCTGGTTGTCCAAGTTTTGTATGATACTGCGCTTCTCTTTACGACCGAATTCCTTCCCCCGCCTTCCCTTCTCCCCCTACAACGTTAACCTCGCCCCCCGAACTGGCTCCCCGACTTTTTCCCGTGTGGGCCCCCCCCCGTCCTTTGGCGTGATGATTGGTTGTTTCCGGGTCAGTCACCCTTTTTTATTTTTTGCTTTTTTTTGTTCTGGCTGATAAAGTACTGTTGGTTTTTCTCCGATGCACGCTTGCAGTAGTTGACTTCTTTTCCCTTAATACGATGTTCCGCTCACGAGGACCGAGTTTCAACTAGCCCCGTACTTGTTCCCCGCGTCTTCTTTTTTTTCCCAACGTTTTGCCCTTGTTCCCCCCCGAGGGCCTTTTTCTCAGAGAGGAGTTCTTCTTCTCCCTTACCCCCCCAGGGCTCGCGTTCTCGCCCCCTGACGCAAAAAAATGAGAACCTTTCAGTTATTTGTCCTTTTTTTTTCCCTTATCCGCCTTTCTTGCTTGCTTTAAGGAGCGACTACAAAACAGTTTGTTTCATGACGCCATGCCGCTTCCAGAGTTCTGGCAGACTGCTGCTTTGTGCAGCACTTGTGACTGGCCTAATGGTTTCCCTGTCTTATGAGTAGTTGTCCGTAGGCCCTCTTCCTCCTCCCGTTTTTTTTGTTCTGGGCTCCCCCAGCCTGATTCCTTTTTCCCCCACTCCCTTCCTCCTTTTCCCCTTTTTTTTCCCTCCTTTTTCCCATTTTTCTTTTCCAGAATGGAACCGATTCGCTCGGCATCCCAAACATGCTTGTCCTTGCGGCCCCTGGACCCGAGCCGCATCTCTCCCTGGGTGCGAAGATAGGCGGCCTACGGTTTGTGTGTCCCCCCTTTTTCATTTTTCGCCCCCCGAGGGGCGTGCGGTTGGCCCTGTCTTTTTTTCACGTAATGAAAGATCTGGTTCTTCGCGGGACCGTTTCGACCTCTGAGATTTCTATCTTTGTTCTAGAGTTTTAAAGTCACTCCTTTTGTCCAGACCCCGAAGGCCTTGTTGCCCAAACACTTAGTTTCTCTGGACACCAACAAAAACCCGAAAACCCAACAACACAAAACACCCCAAACCCAAAAACCCCACCCCCACAACCCCGACAAAAATCCCCAAAAGCAACCCCAACACGTACTGAGAAAAACAGCTACCCAGGCCACAAACAATGAAAACAACACCCACACCACCCCACGAAAATACACCCCCAACAGAAATTAGCCCAAACCTATATCCACCCCCCCCAGTCATTCCCAAAACACTTACCCCCGTACCAACACCCCCCAACACAACCCCAAACCAACACCAACTCCCCCCACAAAAGAAAAAACAACACCTACCCAATAACCCCCACAACTATACACAAACACCCATACAACTAAAACAACACTAAGACAAAAAACAACATCAAAACCCAACCAAAACATACAAACCCAAACCCGGAACCCACCAACACAAAAAAACTGCCACACACACCCAACACACCCAAACCACCAAAAAAAAATAACCCCCCAACATCAAACAACCCACATAAACAACCCTTACCAAGACATAAGACGCTAAGATAGACACAAACGTTACAAAATGACCACAAATACACCACTACACACACGAGAAAAAAAACCAGACCAACACGCCCCGAAACAAACCCACACCCCCAAAAAAACTGTAAAAAAAAACCACCCCACACCAAACCCCAAAAAAATTAGCAGAAAAAACTCAACAGCAAGGCCCCCCAAAGAACAATCCAAAAACCCCTAAAAAAAACAAAACCCCCCCTCAAACAGAAACCACACGCCCCCCACACGAAGAAGCCCACACCCGCAAAATCCAAAGCAACCAAAGCGAGTAACAACCCAGGGGATTACAACACCCCCATACCAACCACCCAACAAAAATCACAACAAGCACACGCAACCCACAGATGTCCCCAGACCGTCGCCAACCCCCCCAAAAAACCATACCCCCCCCACCCACCACACCACCCCAAAAAACACCCACACCCCCACCCCCCAACACACCACCAACCCCCCCAAAACACACACCCCCCAACCCCACCCCCCCCCCCACCACCACGTGCGCACACACCACCCACCCCCCCCACCCCACCCCACCCGCCACCCCCCCCCCCCCACCCCCCTTCAGACGAATGGCAAAGAACTTTTTTCCTTCCGGTCCTAGGAACCCTGAGTACTAGCTTCCTTTTGTGGGGATATTAATCCCCAACGGATTGTCCCCTACCCCGTGGCAACCACCCCTCCGTACTGGGGGTACTCGGCTCTGGCGCGCCTCTCTACCCCTTGTTTGAATTTTTCCTTCAGTCTTCTTTTTATATTTGACGATCTCTTTTTTTCTCCAGCGTGTTCCCTCTGTATGGTTTATCGGGGTTTTGAGACTTCAGCCTTTTTTGATCTTTTTCGTCGTTGCTCACCTGGTTTTTTTCTTCCTGAAAACGGGGTCCATTCCCTCCGTTCCCCCAGGGAGTTGGTGCGCGTGTCCGCCTTTACGGCTAGACCCCTTTTCTATGATCCCACCCCACGTTCTTGACCGTATTACTTAGAGTAATGGTTTTTTTTGCTTTTTGGCTTCGGTGCCTGTTTTTCTCAATCTCCAATGCCCCCCCGTTACGCCCCCCCCCTTGGAGGTGTCCCTCCTTCTCCTACGCCGGTTGATCGCGCTTGCGGTTTAATCTCGGCGTACCCGGCTCCTCGATTTTTTGTGAAGATCCCTAGCGGAGCCCCCCAAGGCTCCTTTTGTTCCCTAGACATGGCGGAGAAACGGTTCCTAATTCCCCCGTTTCCTGCGGGCGGGCTCGTGTAGGGCGTCCGAACGATATGCTCTTTCAAACCCCTCCGCCTTGGATGGCGGTTTGTTTTTGGAGGAATCCGTTTTCATCATTGTTAACGACCGCCGTCATCGTGTTTTATCACCTCCCTTGGACCCTTCCGAACAAGAATCGTGTTCGATTTTCGTGAACCCCCCCCTCCCTCACCGTCACCCCCATAGACAGGAAGATGGATTACGCTACCCCCACTGCTTGAACCCCTAGATGAGCTGGTGAACCCCCCCCTTTTTACCCCCTCCACGCTTGTTTCTTCGGGGCCATTCCCCCTTGAATTGGGCTTTCCAGAGTAGAGAACAAAGCCAATTAGAGTTTCCGCGGTCTCTGTTTTATCCCGCATCGGCCTCTCTGTGCCCTCTCCCCTCGATTTAGTGAATCGTCCCCGCCCCCCAAACCCCAACCGCGCGTCACCCCCTACTTTTCAGTGATAAGTTTTTGGCGCCCGTTCATTTTCTTGGCTCCTTTCTTAAACCGTGCTCGGCACGTTTTCAGAACACGGGCCTTCTTTTCCTTGGCCTTCACTTTTGACATCCCCTGACGAAGGTCCCCTTGGCTGCCCTCCCGCTTTTCAGCCTTGTCGGGCATTCTCTTCCTCACACGGTTTTTTTTTTGATCGCAGCCGACCCCACCTTCTAATGTGGCTCCATTGTCCCCCCTTCTTGTTTTTTTTTTTTTTTTTTTTTTTTTTTTTTTTTTTTGGCTGGGCGAGTGTAAGGCCTCGTTTGTGTCGTTCCGTGGTTTTTTTTTTTCGTTCGTGCAGAAGCCCCACTGCTCGCTGATCACCAGGCAGTTCCCCCCGTCTTCTGCTTGCACGCCCCCGGTGAGTTTGTTTTTTGCCCTGTAGAGTTGAAAAACCTTGCTTTCCTTGTTCGCGTGTTCCTCAAACTCCCCTGGTTTTAGTTCCCACAGAGACCCAAGCGTCGCCCCCTCCTTTTCATTAACCGAGGTGCTGCCCTTTTTTTTTCTCGGTGTAGCCACCGGGACGTGCCCTTCGACTCGACAGGTGAAAAGACTTGTTTTCTTTTTTTGTTTCTTGCCAACCTTCTAGTCCTTCTTGTTTTTTTGGGTCTCCCCCCCTCTTTTTTTCTCAGCGCTTGAACCTGTGGTCTTTTCCCTCTAGGTTTGGCGTTTACCCCCCACAAGCTCGCCTGATGTTCTACATGCGCGGGCGCGGGTATAAATCCAGATGGGAGGTTTTTCCCTGAGTGCCTTTCCCCCCCTGACTGGCCTTGTCTCCTCCAGTGCGGTTTTCCGATGTTGGGCGATGCCCTCTTCCCCGGTCCTGGTCCCCTTGCTGACTTTCACTCCCGACATAGTCCCTTATCTGGGGCACCTTTCTCTTAGGCTGTCTGTTCTCCTCCCTCCGTCATATTTTTTTTTCGCGTCCCCCATTA
>Ga0179591_1258007_pt1 | contig 11259 bp, 5 predicted proteins | sample CZOMad2_1_08_16f_FD_182891 | JGI IMG/M metagenome (GOLD analysis project Ga0179591, IMG submission 182891) | Vadose zone soil fungal communities from Angelo Coast Range Reserve, California, USA - CZOMad2_1_08_16fungal (PacBio error correction) | ecosystem: Environmental > Terrestrial > Soil >... | reverse complement strand
CTTCCACCTGGCATTTACTCCCTTTGATCCACGACACCCTTAACCCCGTCCCTTCAACCACCTTCTATTCAAAGAGAGCCTGTCTCCTCTTAAGTGACCATCCAGAATTTTGAATTCTCTCGAGGGTATCTAGGGCCCGGTTTTTTATGGCGCTGGTTCGGGCCTTCCGCTGCTCCTCTCCTCACTTCCAGCCTCCCAGAAAACTCCGGTTGTTCTTTCTCCATCTGATCGGCGCAGCGTGTCCCCCTTTTTCACCCTTACCGTTTTCGAGATCTTAGTCTTTTCTCCTTATAATAGATCAACCTGGCCACGCATGCAGGCCTTTTTTTTATTGACTCAGAGCTAGAAAGGTGTAGCGCCGCGTAGTTACTCCATGAGTCGTCGCGATGGAAGGCGACCCCAACTCATTTAAAGTATACACGAGTATACCAACTTTTTCCTCCCTGGTTCCTGTGAAATACACGCGGTATCCCAATTTGGCGGAGTTCTGTTCCCCGTAGTGTAAGGACCCTTGACACAAACAAGCTTAACCGTTGCTGTCAACTCAGTCCTTCCCCCCCAACGAGCTTTCTACTGAAGGGAGATGTACTTTTCCTCCCATTGGGACCATTTCTTTTCTAAGCTGGTAGGATCATCCCGGTGCGACCTTCCTTTCGTGGTTCATCACCTGAGGTTCTCCTTTTAGCACCGGGTCTTCTTCCTAGACCCCCTTGAGAGGGGCAACGTGTGACCTGCCAATGCCGCTATGTTCGAGCGGCCGCTCCAAGATACGTCCAAAAGTATTCCGCGGCCGCGCGAGCGGTGATCCGCTCTCCTCATGTGAGAACTTCCCAGAAAGTTTGATTCCTGCGCTGCCGCGCACCAAGTAGAAACCCACGTTCGTCATGGCTAAAATGTGTGTCTACGAGTCGCGAACTAAAACTCTGGTCCCCAGGACCCAAACTGTTCGGGGATATCAGGGACAACTTGCGCAGTGATTGTACTTCCCTAGCTTGTGTGAGCACCGCAAGTAAGATTGGTGTCCCTATTTCCTAGTGAAACAAGGACGAAGCATGTTAACTATTGAGAGGTATGGCATGGGCTCCATTGAGTAAGCTCCGATGTTTGTGCGATTCCAAAATTTCAAGAATATAGGTTGATCTCGACGCAGCCTAGACCTGATTAGATCAGTCCTATGACGAGGCCTTTGCCGGAGACGAGTCTTTTTCCGGCATTCTTTTCTCCATCAATAACTTCGCCCAGGTGTTTCGGGATATCTTGCCATTCAGACTAAGTCCACCTCATCGGGCTACCCTTTTTAGCGTACGGAAGACTTACCTTTCCCATATTCAGGAACCAAACTCCAGTCTTCTCCTCCCATCTATTGGCCGATTGTGACGGCCACAAGGCTTTTGACCCACTTTCCCCTACGTCCTGTATCAAGGATTGACCCAGGAGTCGGGCGATTGACCGAGGGGCCTGCTCTCGGCCTTCGCTTCCCCAGTTTTCATGCCAAAGAAGGCTGTCTTGTGAGCTCTTCCCCCCACACCTGTTTCAACGCGACGAGGGAGCCCCCTTCACTTCAAGGTCCCCTTTACATGTTTGCTTCAATCCAATTGTTCTCTCTTCTTACTTTCTAGTTTTTTCTGTTCGAGATTGAAGAGAACGCCTCCTACAGCTCATATGCTGAGGTTTCCCAAGACTCGATTTTGCCCCTCTGAAGATGCATTCGTATAGGCCTAAGACTCCGGGCCCCGGAAACCTTCAGCCTGACGGCTCGGCTGGAATTCGACCTCTAACCCTCGAGGCGCCTCCTCCTCCTCTGCTGGTAGTATGAATACCTTCATAGAGACTTTTCCTTTTGGCCGCAAGGCCAGCGCGCTTCCAGCAGCAATTCCATCCCTCTTTTCCCCTTGAATACGGTTGCCCGACCCCCTTTTTTCAAACGATCTTTATAATGATCGGTCGTGCCGACGATCCATGCGCAATGTTGGCATATTTTTTTCCTAAGGTATGGAGCTACTCACCAGGGAAAACAGTGTTCTTCATCCCGTCCCCGTTAAAAAGCCCGTGAAGTCGATAGGAGGAATAAGGCTCCCCGTATTTTTCCTCGCGAGTCCAGAAGGCGTTTTAAGGTGGCTTTTATATCCATGCCCCCTTCAATGGCTATAGTGCACCAAGACAGCTCCTTTCACTGACTTCTACCCCTCTTGGATCAGCGGACCGCACGTGGAATCTTATTTTTCCCATCCGCAACCCAGGCGTATACAGAAGGATCTTCCTTTCCCTATGTTTTTTCCAGCCACTTTCAGCGTCCTCTCCGAGGAGCGATAAAGGCCGTCATCGCCGCCTACCTCGACCAAGCCTTGATTTTAGAATCGCGTCCTTTCGTGCACGTCTCCCTCCGTGCGTCGTAACACGTGTCTCCCCAGCCCCACCGAACGCGCCGAAGGAACTGGACAAGTTGCCCGCATTTCGTTTTCCAACGCCCCTAACCTTGCACGTTGTTGTTGGACACCCCGTTTCTTTCCCGGAGTTCCCGGGGCGGCGTGTTTTTGCTCGGGCTTCAAAGAACTGGTCATACCCCTCTAAAGGTACCCACCCAGAGAACTACCAGTGGTCTATTTTTTATTCCCTTTTTTTGGTAGTAGAGAAAACCCTAGAAGACGCTGTGTAACTATCCGGCACTCAGTTAATAGCTGATCTCCTCTTTGTGAAGATGGCCTTTAAGTTAGTGGAACGCCCTCCTTCTAAGACCTCGCCTTTTTTAGAGATTCGGTATGATGAGCGATTTCCTCCTGAAAAAAGTAATCCAATAGGTTTGCCCTCTCCGTAGGCTTCACCCCCTCTTACGATCAGCTCGCTTCGTGTTGACTGGTTTCGTCTTCCCAGCCTTTGAAGCGCAGTAAGACGCCCTTCGAAGCCACCGTATCTCCTCTATTTAGCAGATAAGGATGATAGATCAGGCACTCTCTGTTTTTTCGCGAGTCCTCTAAAAACCCCTACCGTACACCGCAAGCGACTGCTCGGCCAACTCTTCCTGAAGAATGGACACCACAGAAGCGTAAACGACAGCATACCGTTCCCTCTGCCCTGACTCCCCCCTAACTCGATGACGGGGCTCGTGATGCAGTGATGTTTTTAATCTCTTTGCCTAGTCTGCTCACGGCCTCGGACACTCGGACCGGTCTTTCTTTTTTGAAAGCCCCCCCCTGACTCGGCTAGGAGTCAGCCTCCCATCTCTCCTCTCCCCTCCCTGCAGAGTAAAGGGGAATAAGAAGCGAGCTCGAACAGAAGAGAAGGCTTTCTCCCCATCCCCTCTTTTAGAAATAAAGCTAGGGTTCACCGAGGAGGGCCAGCCCTCAAAAGTCTCTTCCTCCCTTCGCAATTCCCTTTCAGAGCACTCGGCGTAGCTCTGAGAGATGCTCCTCCCTAAAGACTGAAGTCCTCCCTATGATTCAACGCGAAGCCGTTCATCGCGTGAAGTCTCACGCCCATATTCTCTAATTCCTGACTCAGACAATACTTCACGACATACTCGTAGCAGACCTTTTTTTGATCAGGCTTTCCCTTTACGATCTCCTCGCGGCGAAGGGGTCATCCCCCTGGATATAACCCTTCAGGACGGGGAGCAGCTGTTCGGGCTTCGCAGATCCGTCTCGACGGACGAGCGCCTCCATGCACGTTCTTTCTTTTCTTCCCCCTTAGTATTAAATTGTTTCTCTTGTCCTCGCCGAGGGCCCCGACACTAGGAGAAGTGTTAGTTAAAGGCTATGAGAGAATACCGCACGTGATCCAGTCGAGTGATCCAGGGCCTGACTGGTCCGCCTGTCTGATCCCCCCTCCCCTCCATATCCGAGAGGTATGGCCGAAAAGATCTCTCTCTTCTTCTTCGTATTGAACGACAAACGGCGGAGTCATCAGTACCCGGCTACTTAGAATCAATCAGACCCTCCCTCCCCTTCTGCCCCTTCTCCCTCCCCTCTCCTTTGGTTTTAGTAGGTCGTGCATCGTCAACGCTTTTCCTTGAAAGAACTCTCGTCAGAGCCTGTTCCCTCGCCTAAGAAGGAGGGTCTGTCGCGGGTCGACTTCGCTTGCTTTCACAATTCCTCAGTTTCTCGTTGCTCCTCAGCTTTTCTGGCCGTTTCTTCCGAGTGCTTCGACCCTCGTCTCCCCCCCTCACCAATACTTCCGGTGCTTTTAGTTGCCCATAAAGGAACCATGTGCGCTTCGTCCTTGAGCTCTCTTGAGTCCGTCACCTATCTCGTCGGAGAGCCGCTTCCTGTTTCAGGGCCTTGCTGCCTTCGCGGCCGATCTTCAAGATCCGATCTCACAAGCACCGAGGCCGTCTCCCCTTCCCCGAGCCACGAACGTAGATTCCTTTCTCCTCACTTTCGCGCCTACCCCTCTCTATTGCACTGCTCCCATCCTCTTAGCGCGTTAAACTAGCTGGCCGGCGCACCTTTCCTCCCTCCTTTGCTCTGTCCTTCTTTTTCCGATTCTGGCTCTTTTCGTGCTGCTGTAGAAACCCGCTTTCATTCTGATCCAGGTTACTTCTCGATGGAACGAGCGTAGTATCCCCCTTCCTGTGTAGATCAGTGCTGCCCTATCCTCTGACCTAGTTTCCACCTGAGGAGAAGAGCATTCCTGCAGACCAGTGGATGGTGAATCTCCCTCCCCAGGAAGAGCGATTCCTAACGCCGAGTCGTCGCGATGCTCCGATCCTCAATTCGATTTCCCTCTTCATATCGATCTTGCCTTACAAGGCAGGTACCCCGACTTCACGAGCCAGGCTCCGCCCGAATAATGCATTTTCTTTTTCTCCTCCCCGGTACTCTTAATTTTCCCCCCCTGAAAATGTCGGGCCATGGCGGACGAGCGGAAAGACGGCGATCTTAGTTCCCAGCCTCCTCTCCCATTGGATTTCCTTTCATGACCTCTCAGGATTCTTTCTAGACATGGATTCCCTAGTTCCCTGCCTCAGCGCCCCCCCCGTTTCTGGGTAGGGAGTTGCAACGACACGCCGCTGGTTCTCCGTCTTCTTTCCCTGCCCCGACAAAAGCGCACGGCGACCGCCTGATTTTAAAAGTGGTGTCCCTTTTGAAGAGGGAGGCTATGTCCCCTTTCCGTCACAACTGGCTCAGTCCTCCTATGGGCAAACCATACGCTTCTTTTCTTTCTAGTGGCAGGGTCTATAGATGATAGCGGAATTCCTTCTCCTCCCCCTGTGTTGGAAGATTTTTTTTTCTCTCACTACTAAAGGGCCGCTGGTCTGAGCTCGTTTGGACGCGACGTCACAAGAGCTCCTTCCCCTTCTTCCCCCTTTAAAAAACGAGACCGGCGATTGGTCTCGAATCTTTTCTTCCATTGTTCCCATCCAGCGTAATTTCCTTTTTTTCGATCGTTGTTTTTTTTGAACGACAGTTCTCCAGAGGACGTTGAGCCTCGAGGTTCCTTCCTTTGAGAAGTCCGTAAATTCTTCCGTCCGTTCGCAGGGCGCTTTCTACAGTCCCATCTTTTTCCCCAGCTCGTGGCGTGATATAGGCGATGAGGCACGCGTCAAGGATTAACCCATTTGAGTAGTCTGAGGTCGCTCTGCGGAGGTGAGCCCCTGGCTCGAGGCACCCCCCTTCCCCTTTTTTTCCCTACAACCCCAAGGTGCCTACGTGAAAGACAGTCTCTCCCCCTGAGTAACAGTCAACTTTTAACCGATCGGCGACTCAAGTTCGAAACCTTCTTAGTCTGGTTTATCTGCCTCTTGAGGACCGGCCGGGTCGCTGTCCCTACTCTTCCTTTTTTTTTTTTTTTTTTACTCAAAAATCCTGCGCGAGGAGCGGCAGGAGGGGACACTTCTTTGTTCCTCGGCCCCTTCTACGGTATTGGACGCCAGTGCCTCGTTGATTATAGAGTTTCATCCTAACCTTTCTTAAGGGACGTAGACAACTTTTCGTAGGCCACTAAGCTACAGCAGCTTCTAGCGCTATCGGTCTGTCTCCTCCTCCGGACGAGATGAACGCTGCCTAGGGTCTCTGTTTGGGAGGTAGTCCCCTTTCCTTTTCTCTGGAAGTGAGTCACAGCCTTGAGATAGGAGTGACCCGTGTTATATGAATGAATCTCTCGAATCCCTTTCTCTTCTTGGAAACTTTGTCGCGTGCTTCGCTTTGGGGCGACGATGGGGTAAGTCTTTCTTTCCCTAGAAGAGGCGGTTAGTCTCTATCGGAAGCCGAGAGGATTTTTCGCGGGGACCTCCCCTTTTTTTGTTCGTGGTTCTGGTTCTTTTCGATACGAAACCTCCTCTTGGATTCATCTGTTATGCTCTTGACGGAAGATTGCGACGATCGACCTCAAGCGAGGGACCGCGAGGGACCTTCCCCCCCTCTTTCTTATATCCAAAAGGGAAAAGCGAAAATCCAAGATTCGTCAGGCGACTCCTCTCAGGCCTTTCCTGAGATTTTAGGATCAACCCCAATCCCCAGCGCTTTAACTTGTTACGGGGTCTTTTTTTAAGCATTCCCCCATCCTCGCCTTTCTTCCGTGGCGCGCGGATTCCCCTTTTCACGAGGAGGAGTCTTTTCTCTCCCTTTCCCCCCCAGTGGTTGTTGAGTTTATAACCAATACCCAGGCGCCTCGCGCGTGCTGTATCGAAGCGGAGGCGAGTCGAAACTCGACAGTCGACAATTCCCTCCTTTCACGCGGAATTTTCTTTCTTGGCTTTTTTCCCGTATCGAGCGCTGACGGAGCTTTTCTCTCCAGGATGACAAATCTGGGATTAGCCTTTCTTCACGGTTTCTTCTCCCTTTGGAGTGGATCTTACGCGAGGACGACGCTTTTCGATTCTAAGTTCCTTATTCTAAATCGCCTCCCCCCCAGATGACCCTCCCGACTTTTATTTTTCTTATCGCCAATCTGCGGCGATCATCCCCGACACCCAACCACAAAAAACTGTTCTCCCTCCCCGTAGTAAAAGATATCGTATAGTTATCGAGGCGTCCGACTCGTAGACTACCCCGTACTCTTGCCCATAGCGAGCCCCCCTCAACCTATACTCCCCTCCCTTTCGTTTCACACGTATACTCCGTACTTCGATCTGGAAATCTCTCAAAGCCGCAGCCGGATCTATCCTCTGGACGCATTCTCCCAGACAGAATTTCTCCCCCCCCTTCCCTTATCCCTTTCCCCATCCCCTTAACTCCCCCTCCCCTACAAAAAACCACCCTGTTAGAACGGGAAGAAAAAAAAGTACCCCATCGGCAATGTGTCTCCCAGCTTCAGCCTCTGCCTCATCTCTGAGCGTTTCATCTCCTCCGCTTCGTTTCCTCCTCCCAGTTTCTTCACGGTTCGATCACTCTCCGGACCGAGGCACCTTTATCCCTCCCGACGTTCTTTTCGAAGAACACCGCCGTGTCCAGCTGCTCCCGCCTAGCTCTTCTTCTCCGGTGCTTCTTTTCTTATTCCCCCGCCTTACGCGCCATCTCGTCTGCCCAGCCATACGAGAATTTCGAAGGACGTCGCCGATCGATCGCGGATGTCCGTATCGCGTGCATCTTAACGGTCACCTCTTGTGGAACGTTGTGGCCTCCCTCGCCCGAAGCCATAAAAGGCTTATCGTGCCACCATCACTCAACGAAATGTTTATTCCCTTATCTTCTGGATAACTCCAGTTTTTTTTTCTCAGAGCGTGACGTTGAAGAGTGCTCTTTGGCTTCCGGTTCCGAACTTCCAGGACTCCGAGCGCGACTGTCACATGATGACCGAGCGGCGTCCTTTTTTAGGTCCCCCTCCCTTCTGTCTATCATACACCCGATAGAGAACGGCAAACCCGGGCCGCTTTCCCTTTGTTTTCTCTCCCCCCGACCGAGGCGCGTTGGCAGCGGTGACCATTTCCTGAGTTGTAGATTAAGCATCGCCAGACCGCGGCAAAAGTGTCGTAGGCAGACCCCTCTTCCCCATCTTCCCCCGCCCAACCCTTCCCTGTCGAGGAACTCTTCCCCCTTGGCCGGGCCGCGGGATCCGTCAACCCCTCGATCTTTTTTGCACCTGAGGAGGCGGCGTGGTTCCGTAGTTACAGCTCCCCCTCCGATTTACTCCCTGCCCCGGGGCAAAATTTTTTGCTTTCCTCTTGCGCGGAGATTCCCGCGTTTCTTTTCCGCCTTCAAGCAACGTTATTCGTTCTTTGACGAGGTCCCAAGGCTCGAAGAATCTGATCCGGAGTCCTGCCGCCCAGACTAAAGTAAATTACTTCCTGAGAAGAGGAAGACGGCGTTTCCTCGAGCTTTTCAACTCCCGTCTGTTCTTCATTTTCCCCCCTCTCCGTATCTCATTCTTTCTTCCTGACGAGTCCACTGGCTCGTGGGTACGTCTTTTCTTCCGTCATGAAATATTCCCCATGGAAGGAATATTTCATGAGATCGATTATCTAGAGACTCCTTCTTTGTCAATCGAGGCGGCAGACTTGTTCGTTTAGACAGTCTTCCCCTTCTATTCCCCTTTCCTTTTTACGTTCTTCTCTTCTAATAAGTGAGCGTAGCGAGTGGCTTTCGCTCCTTTTTTCTTTCACTTCCTTTCATACGTCATTCGTCCTTCACCGGAGCTTGGCTCTTTTCTCCTGACCGAAGGGGATGACATATACAGAGCATCGTCGAATTCGCATCCTAGGCCCTTCTTATTTCTTTCTCACCACTGCTTATAGTCTCGCTATCTCCCCCTTTCTTCGAAGTTCAGCGTCGTCGCTGATGAAAATTGATGCCCCCTTTCTCTCCCTTTACTTTTCTCGCGCCCCTGCGCTCTCGGGGTCTCTTTTTTGTGAGATTCCTGCAGACGGCAGAGGCGCCGTCCTGTCTGCAGACTGTCTCCTTGATTTTCGTCCTTATTCTAGACCCTCTTCTCTAGAAAAGTCGAGGTCGTCACCAGGTGGTAGCCGGACTTTAGATTCGCATCCCGACACGCAGCCCTCCCTTCTCCCCCTTCCGTAGAAAGTCCGAAGCAAGTTTATACCTCTAAGATGCAACCCCTTCTTTTTAGAGTTCTTCGTATTCTTCGTTTGCAGCTTGATCGATCCCGAGCCAAGGCCCCTCTCTTAGAGAGGCCGTCGAGATTTTGGAGACTGTTTTTTTTTCGACTTCCGTGCTCCTCCATTTTTTTTTGTGGTAACGGATGGACGACCTATCCTCGATCCCGAAATCAGATTTACTTTACCTTCTACATTTCTAGAGTTCTTCCTTTGTCCCTCCCTCCCTTTTCCCGGGAGAGGACATCCGCGCACCGGGTCACAGTCTCAAGCGTAGTCTCCTCTCTTTACTTCTCGGCCGTCAAACGAGCGCTTTTCCTTCCTTGAGCCTTCGTTTCGAGCTCGACGCGGCGGCTTGTGAGAAGCCGGCGTTCTTCTCTGCCAGAGGTTGCGCTGATTTAAGGCCGCCATTCATCTTTTTGCCCTGCTGAGACCTTCTTCTGAGTAGGTCGTGCCGAGTCGCCAATCGTTCCTCGCTCGTTTGTTTAGTTACGTAGAGTCTACCCCTTCCTCTTTAGGGGGTTGCCTTCGTTTCATGCGGGTCGAGCGGCCACTCGCCTACTTCGCTCGCGCGCGATTAGCGCTTTTTTTAGCCTTTTGTGTGAGGCGACATCCCTCTTTGAACCTGGGTAGTATGCGGCACCCCCCCCCCTCTCATTTTGTCGCGATACGGTAGAGTTTTCTCCCGGTAACCTGCTTCCTGAGTGCGGCGTTGCGGTCGCTTGGGATTCTCCTTCCCCCAGAATTGCGATTTTCGCAGGCCATTTCCTATGGTGACGGAATGAGTTTCCTTCCTGAACGGGATGGCACTCAACAGTCTCGGTCTGTTTCCCCCTTCCTAAGCATTCGTGCGCTGTATTTTTTCCCTTCCCAAGAGAATGAGGTTTCGGTTTCTCTTTTCCTCCCCCCGGACGTTTTTTTTCAGGCGCTATGAATGCCGCTTATAGAGTCCCCTCACTCCCTTCCCCTAGGTCCTTTGCCGGCTTTTGGAGGAGCGGAGCGTTGCCAGTCCAATCCCCTCCCCCAGTCTTTTCTCTCACATGGCGCGGCCCGTTTTCTCTTCGTTGGTTTCCATTTTTTTTTTTATCTTTGTGTGGTCCGACGAACCTCTTTCCGACGTCCTTTCCTCATTTTTCGCATTGGTATACTTCTTCTTTCCTTAAATGGAATCTCGCCCATCTCCTCTGTTACCTGCTTGCAGGTCTCTTCCTTCGTTTTCTTGTTCTTTCTCTTCGACAGGATCAGCCCTTTTCGTCATTTTTCCCTTCTTCCTCAAGAAATGTGTAGCTACCGCAAGACGCCCACCCCTCCCTTCACTTTGTCCACTCCTTCCATCCACGGTGTGCCCTTTGGTCCGTTTAACTCTTTTTATCTCCTTGAAGCGATCCTGCTCACTGTGTATATAGGACCAGTCTAGGGCACCCTCTGACGCAGGTTTAATATGCTTGCGATAGTTACTGCTTTCTCTCTCCTCTTCAGAGTACTCTTCAGTTGATCTGAAAGGAGGGAGAGATCATATCTCCTCCCCCCCTTTGAGCCTGTTCCCTTCCTCTTACCACCCTAGTGAGGAAGGATGCACTCTTATTTCTGAGCTTGGTCCTTTTGAACTTATCCCCTCCCTCCTCCCTTGGAGTCCTTATATTGTCAGGCCGCGCGTACGCCGCCATGGAGCTTTTTTGCTGACTGTTCGTTCTTACACCCATCTCCTCTTCGTGCAAGGCTGGTTCACGTGTGGTTAGTCCCCCGTTCCCTTTTTAGTCTAACCCCCAAATACCTGCGAAACACGCGACCGTGGAAGTCTCCCGGCCTTTCCGCCGGCCCTAATTTCTCCGTTTCGTGCATAACGCCGGCTCATCCGCTTGTCTTCCATGTTCTTCTTTGGACCAATTTCGATCCGGCTTCCGTATCCCGGTCTCCCTTTCTCTTAGCAGGTCTCTCCGGACACTTGGTCAACCTACACCTTCCTCTTGTCTTTTTCAGATCCGCCCTGCCTGCCTAGGCTCGTCGAGGAGCTTTGCCTTCCTTTCAAGTATATTTTCTTCCAATTTTCGACCGATTTTTTTTTCTAGGATTTATAGTTTTCGAATTCTTCACTACTCCCTCTCCCGTCATCCGTCTTGTGAGGATTCGCCCGTAATATGTTCCCCCTTCTCCATTTTTAAGGAGGATAGCCCTAGGACGCCTTCAAAGCCGATACCTCCCTCCCACTTCTGGTCAGAACGCCCTTTGTATTTTCCTTGCAGAGGCTCCTTCTCCATCCGCGCAGACGCCGG
>Ga0179591_1375591_pt1 | contig 11260 bp, 9 predicted proteins | sample CZOMad2_1_08_16f_FD_182891 | JGI IMG/M metagenome (GOLD analysis project Ga0179591, IMG submission 182891) | Vadose zone soil fungal communities from Angelo Coast Range Reserve, California, USA - CZOMad2_1_08_16fungal (PacBio error correction) | ecosystem: Environmental > Terrestrial > Soil >... | reverse complement strand
GTCTTGGGCCCAGTTTGAGCCCGATGTAGACAGAAGTTGACGCGATCTTCAATTTTTTTCAGTGTTCTCTCCCTTTCGTACGTTGGTGCGCCTCGACACTGAAGACTCCAAAAGTAACATCATTGCCGACCGAGAGCCTCGTCGACCTCCCCCGTTCAGTCAAAATAAGACATAACTCGTTGTGAGAAGGGGACCTACCCAAATTTTTCAAGCTCCAGCAACTTCAATTCACCAGGCGAGAAGTTTCTCCTTGTGACTATTGGTGCCGGTTTCTGCCCTTCTCCCCCCGTCTTCATATTGAGATGTTCCCTGTTTTTTTTCCCTGTTTCTGCTCTGCTCTTTTATCTCTCCGCAAACTCCCCTGAGCTCCGACGGCCCGCCTCTCTAAGTCCTTCTTAATTCTAAAAGGGTTCGTAGGTCGTCGGAATCGTTCCTATCCTTTTCCACTCGTCTCTTTTCTTTCGTACTGGCTACGCGGAGAAGGGCGTGTTTAGACTCTCTTCTGGGGTCCTTTGCGCCAGCGCATGCTCGTAGCTAGAGAGCCTCTATATTTCGAATCTCGATCCTCTTCCGAGAGAGGTCTTGGAGCCCATGCTTGGATTTTCTATGTAATAGGTTCGTCTGCATCGACGCGCCCCCAGTTTTTTTTTTCTTTCTAGTGCGTCCATGGGTGAAAGCCCACTGAGCCGAAAGACGACGGCTCCAGCTCCTTCGCGGTTCATACAGGATCGTAGGACTCTTGTTTTCCGAGCGCCGGCGAGCAGAAGAGAATCTTTCGCGTCGGTTAGGGAGCTCTCAGCTCCTCCTTGCGATGCGGACGAGCCGTTTTTTTTTAGCAGGGCTCCGATCCAGGACGGCCGGCTCGTTATTGTTCCGGCTTCCTTTCCCCGTTCAGTTTCAGTGCTAGATTTCGACTTGTTTAAAGCGAGTCGCTTTTACAGAAGCGATTGACGCTCTCCCAGGCATTAGTCGCTCCCCGCCCCTCTGTCGTGGCCCGCTATGGATCCTCGCCCGCCCACCCCCACCTATCCCGTCCATGCGTTGTGCCCCTTGCTGCGCGACCACAAGCTCGTGACTTGGTCACGCCGAACCCCCCCCTCCCCCCCCCCCCCCCACCCCCCCCCCCCCCACCCCCCCCCACCCCCCCCCCCCCCCCCCCCCCCCCCCACCCCCCCCCCCCCCCCCCCTCCCCCACTTCTCCTCCCCCGCCCCCCCCCCCCCCCACCCCCCACACACCCCCCCCCCCCACCCCTACCACCCACCACCCCCACCCCCCCCCCCCCCCCCCCCCCCCCCACCCCACCCTGAAGATACGTTCCTGGAGGCCGTCAACCTTCAATGGTCCTTTGCCCTCCCCCACCAGAGCAGTGATTTCGGACCGTCAAAAAGGTTTCCGAGCCCTCGCATCGAGTTATGTCCCAGGCCCAGATGAGCGAGTTATTTTTTTTTCGGTCGGCGCCAATTGCGGCCGCGTCCTTTATCAGAATATGTTTGTGTTTTTTTTTTTTTTTTTTTTTTTTCTTTTTTTTTTTTTTTTTTTTTGCTTTTGTCGTTTTGTTAGTCTTCTTTTTTTATTCTTCTTGTCTTTGTTTTGAGCCGTAAAATCCTGTCCAGAGTCCCCCTTAGAGATCCCTCCCATTCGTTGTAACCCTATCCTTCCCCTGGCCGCATTTAACCGCGCCGTGACCCCTCCGCTCCCGTAAGGGATGTCGGAGCCCCTCCCGTGCGACCAAGCGCATTGGAACGTTCCATGCAGGACACGGCTCAGCACTTCTCTTCCGATTCTAGGACTGAGTAGTCGTGCGAGGTGGCACCAGCCTTTCCTGCGGCTTTTTTTTCGGAGGTTAGGACGCCGACTCGCGGACCGGGTTCCGTCTTGCCTCTTTTTTCTCTCTGGCCGGCCCGCGGCGTCCAGGAGGACTTCGGCATTGGGAGGCCCTCGAGGCAACTAGACAGAGAGATTGTCATCGATTCGTCTGCATTTCAGCGGTCCTCCCCTCGGGCCCTCGTGAGCCTGCCGCGCTTTTCAGCAAGCTCGGGCGAGGCCAAGGGAGATCCTCCTGATCTTCTCCTCGGAGGTAAAATAGCAGGGTGCTTTCCCCGGCCGCACTCTTTCATAGCTGTTCTGTCGTGCTTCTACGCGCGATACGAGCTTTCTACCCTCCCCCACCCCTCCAATAGAAGCCGTCCCCGAGAACTCTTCCTTTCGTGTTCTGATGGAGCGTAGGCGCGCTCAATAGTTACAGAGTTGATACCCCCAGGTTTGTTCAGCGATTTGAGATAAGCCCTTCCTTTAAGTTTGATTCAGTTTTCTCCTCTTTTTTATCCGTCGATGAAGCGCCCCCCACGCTACATGATCTTCCCCCTTGTTCATAACTCGATGGTGAGATATACCCTCATCTGGTGTTGTTGAGTGAGATAGGAAACCTCCATGATGTTTCCCCACCAAACGCTTCTAAAGGCATGTAGAGGAGGGACGCTTCCCTACGTCCCCTTCTCCTCAATTCGAAAAGAGATTCCACGTGAGACGCAATCCTGGGCTCCCATCGCTCTTGAGCTTTGAAAGATGCCCGAGTCGTTCCCATCATTCACCCTTCCCCCCTCCCCTACAGAAATGAAGAGAACTTGAAATATCGGCTTAAGGCTCTCTTTGGCGAGGCGGTTCCAAGGAATCAGACTAGCGCCGAGCATTTAGTCCGAGCGGCGACCTACAGCCATGCATCTTATCAGCCTGCGAGCAACGTTCTAGAGTCCCCCCCTTCCACCCCTCTCGACCTCCCCAGAAGCGGTAGAATTCGGTCATGCGGGCCTCCTATGACGAAGGAAGCGGTTCCCCAGATCGGGCGTGTTCCCGCGCTCGGGCCGCCGTCAAGTTGCAGAAGAACCTCCAGTTTCCTTGATGGCGATCTCAGACGAACGGACCGAGGCCCAGTCCTCTTAGACCCTGTTACTCCGGAAGTAGCAGAATCTGCCTTCCTCACAATGACAAAGTTCTACGTTTTCCAGGCCGACGGAGTCCCCCTTCAATACGGCCCTACGGCAGAAGAATTTACAATGAAGCCAACCCCTAACTTACATGCATCTGCTTACCAGGACGTCGAGATTTCCTTTTCGACGTTGGCCGGCCCGAGTAACTGAGAGCGGTTGAGACTCTCAGATGAGATTAGAATCTTAAGCCTCTTCGCTTCTTCTTTCTGTTGCTTTCCCAACCATAGCCCGGACGAGGAATTGAAAGAAAAGATCATCATTCCCTTTTCCTTTTCAAGGTCTTTGACAGCGATGGACGCCCCCTCCGAACCCCCCTATCCTTTAGCCCCCCCCAGTATGAATTTCAAATAGAGATTATCGGAGATCTGCCTTTCCCCCCCTTCTCCCTTCTTCTTCATAGTAAACGTTTTCAGTCAGACCTCGCAGTGTTAGCGTCCCAGACACAGGCATACTACCGAAACAACCCGTTTCGAGTCTAGCCAATCCGCATTTTTCCCCCCCTAGCGCGATTCCTGATTATTACCCACTCTCTTTCTTCGATCTGATTAAGAAGGTAATACTAGAGAGAGCTCCGTTCCATTTCTTCCGGGTCATCTCTGATCGATACTAGTAAGGTTTCGACGGCCTTCGCCCTCGGATAACTGGATTAAGGGATTTTCCTTGGCCTGACGCGCCCCAGGCGGGCTTTTAGCCTCGAACACAAGAAGAGCCCTGATGAGCTGATCCTAGCTTGAGAAACCTTGGAGTGTTCGAACTATTTAGAAGCTTTATCCCTCCAACTGTAAAAGTCCGATTCGGCCCCCCACCCCCTTGTCGACCTCGAGTTAGAGACCGCAAATGCCACCCTTCTAGATCTAGCTGGGAGCTCAGATTCGCACGATCCTCCTGAGGCGAAAAAAAAAAGCAGGCCTGCCCCTTTCCCCTCCACCTCTCTAAGCCCCTTCGGGGATCCTGACGAGGCCGATCTCTGAGAATTCCCTCCTTCCCCGCAGACCGGCGATGAATCGTCTCACAACATTGTCCCTACCCTCCCTTCTGAAGGTGGGTTAATTGTCTGCTAAATGCCCCGCGGCGCTTTCTAAAGCTTAAGTCTCTCGGACTTTCTCCCTTCATTTGACTCCTTACGTTATGAAGTCGTCGCTCTATTGGGCCTTCGCGAGAGACCCCTCACTAAAAGCGAATGCAGCAGGTGAGCACGTTCTTCCTGATTTTCTCAGAAGTGTTGCGAGAACCCCACTAGTACTCTTGACTTCGCCTTTGCTTACAATCCCTCCTCTCTTCGATCACGAGAAGAAATCTCCTTCGGAGGCACTAACTCTGGCCCTCCTCTTATGATTTGTTTCGGAAAAGCCGGAGAAAGAGTGGGCTCGCGCATGCTGATTGCCTGTGTTGAGCTTCCCTCTCCCCCCCCGGAGAAACCTTAAGCATGGAGAGAAACCCTCAAAGAATGAAAATTTAGAGTTAAGCCAATGGATCGCTGAACGGAGACGGCAACTCCCCGCAGAGATTTCCGTCTTGTCTTGCCGTTCTTTGACCCTCTTCGAATCGTCGCTTTCGCTCTTACTTGACCTCATTTACTTTCTTCGCCCCTTCTTAACTTTCTTTCTTTCCCCTCCTTGTGTCTGCTTTCCCCTTTCGTTTTTCCATTTTCTTCTCCCCTTTTTTCTTCATTCGCCGGTTTCTTTTTTTGCTTCTCCGAGTTTCCGTCTTGCGTTTGTAGCCTTGTCCCCTTTGTTCCGGTGTTTTTCTGCTGATGTTTTTTTATCTCGTTGTCTCGTCATTTTGTTTTCTGTATCTCTTCTCTTTCCTCTCTCTTGGTTCTTCCTTTCGTTCGCTCTGCCTCTTTTTTTCATCTCTTTCTTGTTTGTCATTTCGATTTTTCGTATTCTTCCGTTCTACTTCCGCACTTTTCTTCGTTTTTGGCCCCTCTTTTTTTTTGTGTTATTGGTTTCTTCCTTTCTCTCTCCTTCTTATTATGTCTCTCCTTTGGCTTGTCTGAACATAGCTCCCTCAACCTTTTGGTTGTGCTATGATGTTAAGCTTTTTCCCGTCATCCCCTTCGATAAAGATGAGCACGAGATCTGAACAGCGATATTGGCTGAGTACGGTGCCTCTCACTTAAGCCACCACCATACGCTCCAGCTCTCCCCACTCCCCCCTGTTTTCAAATCTCTTTTTAGACCCTACAGTCCCCGTTTTGACGGTGAAATACACACCATCCGCCGCCGAAATGAGACTTCAGCCTCCCCAGCAATTTCTTGAACGCAGCTTCGTTCCCGAGTAGAAATAGACTTTGTCCTTCTCACGGCTGCTTCTCGTTTCCGGACTATCTCGAGAGACTTTCGCAACATGACGACACTTTTTTAGCTTTCTTTTTTCTTCCTCTTCCCCGCTCGAGTCCTCCTAATAAGATGAGCTAGACGCTGCTCAGTCCATCCCCATTTCAAGAGATTAGTAGTAGTTTGCATTCCTTCGAGACCTCCTTTATGTCGTATTCTTCGTATCTCCTTTTTTGAGCTCCCCGATGTTGAATAGAAGGGGCTGAGCGAAAATTGCTCTTCCCTTGCCTCTTCTTTTCTAAGTCCTAAAGGATCTCGCACGATACGAGATTGAGCGTCCCCTTTCCCCCCCGAGTTGGTTTCGAGACACAGAAGAGTTTCTTCTTACGAGCTCAATAGAGAATCGCCTCCTTTTAGCTGGGTGTGACACGAGCATGCTACCCCCGATTACGAAGTGTAAGAGCGCCCCGGTTCCGGGATGAATCTTAGATCATTTGTGTTGATCTTTTCGAGACCATTCGCTATACCAGATTTGCGTCTTGTTGAAAGGGCATCCTTAGCCGGCTCTCGGCATGCTCAGGTAGCCGCGGTCGTAGTCCATAGCCTTCTCAAGGAAGGAGGCTAGTCGCTTTTTTGTCGATGACCGAGGTAGTTCCGCGAGAGCCGTCCGAGTAGACCTATGGTCACGATCCCTAGATTTCTCCCCTGGCTCGGAGGAGAGCAGGACCAGCCTTTGTGCCCGCCGTTTTGCGAAAAGCGGCAGGTGTTTCCAGGCCATCCTTCCGCACTCGTGACTCGTTCGGCCCCCGCCCAGATCTTTCGTGCTTTTCTGGTTATTGAGAAATAGTGGAGGAAGCCCCCTGATCTTTTGGAATCTTTCTGGATTTGCACTGCGCAGGACAGAGATGGTGACTGCCCCTCCGAGTAGTGATGGTAAATGTCCTCAATCGTCCCTTTTGACCCCATTTCCCCCCACGACGCAGTCTAGAAGCCGCATCAGGTACCCCCTTTTTCTTTCTATCTCAACTTCTCTTCGAACCTGGACTCGCATTGCGACCGGTGCCGGTCCAATTACTAGCCCCTTTCTCCTTTTCCTTGTTATCGATGAGAAGCAGCGAGGAGTATCTTAAGGTTTCTGTCTGATTCGTGCTTTCGTCTGTCTTGAGGAAAGGTCGGCCGTTCCCCTTTACTTAGATTTCCCCCCCCCATTAACTGCCAGCTTTTCCGGATTTTTTGGCCCTATTTCCTTCCGTTTTCCTGCCTGTAGTGAAATAGTGTTTACTGTTTTCCCCGGATTTTTCTGGAAGGCTGCGAGAACGATCACCGCGTGACTAGATCAGATCAGGCGAAGACTTTCTTGCTTCCCTGCCTGACCCCCCCGGCGACATAAGTAGACAGTCATTGTTTTCTTAAAAAATCGCTGAGTAGGCATAAGGCTGCCCCCAACTTTCGAGATGTTACTGACACTCGTAGTCTACCTCTAATTAGGGCCCCTTCTTTCCGGCTGCTATTGGCGAATCCGGTTATGATTGTTCCTTCTTCTTTCGAGACACGATGCTTTTCCCCGGACAAGCTCAAGAGAAGAAGTACCCATCCCATGATTTCCCCTTTCCGGAGGCAGATGGATTGTTTAGGTCGGGACTACTATTACTGCCCTCTCCCCAGATCGGGGGACTTCCATGTCCTTGCTAAAGTTTCGTGATATTCTCTAGCGTGATTCTGGAAGCGGTTCCGAGCGACCCTAGTAGAAGAGTTGCCCCCGTTCCGCCCTGGTTTTCCCTATTTTTCCCTTCTTTCATACTCCGTTTGTGTTTTTGATGGATTTCTTCCCCCCTGTACCGAGCGTCTAGTTGTCCAGCGTTTCCTCGACGTTCTCGTTTGAAGATTCAGAGAGCCAGATCTCTATCTCCACGCTCTACCCTCGAGACCAGTTCCCGCATTCCCCCCTCATGCTCTTTCCCCTTCCCCCACATCCTGTTTGAAGGGCAAAGCTGGAGATTCCTTTCCTCCTCCAACGCCCCGACATAGCGATGAGCGACTTGGCCCCCGCGCGTGGACGTCTTAGCGGGTCGTCAAGTAATCGCGGGCCGTTTACTCCTTGATCGCCTGCGACGACAACAGCGACCAACGATTACCCCCCGTCACACCATCACCCGGCGTACTTACTATGGAAAGACTTTACTAATCTTAGAGGTAATACAAGTCGTCCTCTGCATGCGATTTTTTTAAAAGAAGAGGCCGAGAATTTAGTTCCCCTTGCCTAATTCATTGGGACTCCTTCCTCTCCCTTCACCCTACGAGGAAACCACTAGATTTATGGAGCAGGTTAATCTCCCCTCCGGTTCTGTAAGAGCAGAAAAAGTTACCTCCATTAGAGCCGACGGATCAGTGCCAGCTCTATGTCACAACTCCAGAGGGGGGTTGGCTCCTTTACTTTCAGGCTCTAATGCGCCCTCCCGTTTTTTACCCTCCGTCTCACCGGGAAAGTACGAAGAAGCCCCTTTCACAATTCAGCTTTTCGCTTCTTTCCTACCCCCCTTAGTACTCCCTTGAAGTCCTTCTAACAAGTGAATCGCCTTTCCTTAAGTCTAGGTGACCTCAAGAGAGCTCGACTCTTCTCTCCTGCGCCCTCCTGTCCTTTTCCCCTATTTGAAACGGCAGGCAGAAAGAGGACCGTTGCCCCCCCCCCCCAATCTTTTTTTTTCGTCGAGAGGCCCATCCTTTCCAGTCTTTTCCCGATTTTGAGCCGGAGTCCCATCCTTCTCAGCTCTCGGACTTTTCCCCAATCTTTTCCGGAAACCCTTAGCCCTGCTATGTCTGACCGCACTTAGATGTGATGTTTCATCACCTGTTTGACTTACACGACCCTCGACCTGAAGTTTTATCCTTCACACATTCCTTCGTTCCAGAATCGTCAGCGATTCCAATGGGATCCCCCTGCCCCCCCCTATGCTCTTCGAATTCGCGCTATCTGTATTTGCGACGGCAGCTTCCCGTATCTCCGAAGTTTTTAAGATAACTACCCCCCGTAGATTAGAAGTACGCCATCCATGTCCTTAGGTAAATGCAGCTGAAGCCCAACTCCTCACTATTTTGGGACTCTGACGCAGTTCCCCCTCCGTTTTGATTCCTTCGACTTCCCGAGTGGCTTCGACTCTTCAGCAGTCATTTTTGCTGACCTCTGCTCTCGATTCGCTTTTCTAACGTCGGCGTGAGAAGAGGCATTTTAACCCCCCATCGCTTCTTTCCTCTTGAGATTCCGATGATCGACTATTTGACACCCCAAAGTCTCGGCTCCCTTAAACGCGCCAGGATTAGTCAGCCTTCCCTCGTTCTCCCTACGTCCTTCCCGCAGCGATACTCTGCGCTCCTTAGTGCGATGACATCTGTCTAACAAAAATTGGATATCCCGGCTCCTCCCTCTGACCCCTTTTGAACTTGCTCAAATCTTTGCAGCGTGAACCTCGCAGACGCGGCGCCCACGGGATGGACTTCCGCTTTTGTTTCTGAAGTAGAGCGTGTCGCCCTCTGACCTCTCTTCATCACCTACCGCAACATACTGAAGCCCCCTTGCGTCCCTTCCCTCTTTTGAGTCCTCTGTCCCATACGCTCCCCCCTCCCAGTACTTTTCGAAATAGCCTTCACTGAGTGCAATGACTTTTTTTTTCGTTGATTCCCCCTGGGCTTCTCCAATGGTTTAGTCCACCGGTCGCAAACCAGTGAATCGTTCGAACCCGCGTCTCGCCTGTGGCATTTCTTTGCTCGCGGATGGGATGGGAGCGCCTCCTTTACCTGGCCCTCCCGCATGTTGACATAAAAGTCCTTCCCAGCATCGCAGTTTCATCTCTTTTCTCAATTTCTAGTCGCACTACGCGCCTCCCCTTCTCTATTTTTTCCTCATCCAGTTGTGTGTCTTTTTCCTTCCTCTCTGGGCCATCTCCTTCAACTCTTTCCTCCGTATTATTTGAAATATTCCGCTCGTGTGTCTCGCAAATGCGGCGGTTTTGCCGGCAGTCGATCCCTTTTCCCCTAACACCCAACATCAAGCATACGATTCCCCTTGCCCTGACTCTCCCTCGCATCCCTAGTTTTACGGGGACAGCCCCCCCCCCTTTCGAAGAGTTTTTATAGCTTTAAAGGAAACTTTCTTTGACCCTCATCTCCCTCCCTCTTTTAGTCCCGTGCTGGGTGGCGAGCGTCTACCCCTTCACCCTTAGAGGCGTCATGGAACCTCCTGATTGCAGCATTTTTTCTCAGGTCGCTCGCTCCAGTTAAGCTCGAAAGCCCCGCTCTCTCTCCCCCCTCTTCTTCTCCCGATTCCCTTGCCCGGCCGATAATAAAAGTTTACCCGAGTTCTTTTCGCTCCAGTCAGCCTGACCAGTGAGGAGAACAGTGTTCAAAAGATTATCTTTTTCGTCTGATAAGTTATAGCTGAGCCTGTTTCTCTGATGAAGCCTTTTTAGAGAGAAATAGAATGTCAGTTTTTTCTCCTCTCTTTCTTTTCTCCTTAACCCCTATTAGAGTCCCTTCCCCGCTTGAGCGAGGGATCAGAATCTTTCGCTTCCTCCAGAATGGGTAGCTTTTTCTTTCTCGACCCTCCGAGATAGTCCCTCTTCAGGAAAGTACACCCCCCCCCAGCATGCTCTGGCCCTCGAAGAATCTTCCCCCTATAGCCTCCGTTTGTCGCTCGGAATCGGAGTTTTCGAGTTTTTCCGCTGCGTAAACTACTTGCGTTTCCAAGCAGATCAGAGCCCAAACGAGACTGAATGGGAGCGTCGGTCTTATTTCCTTTCCGGGCGGAGTAAAGGTCCTTCTCGTATTCAGGAATGGCCGGAGTACTAGTCCCAGCGAGGAGGCTTGACCGCTTCTCCCTTGGCATTGGCTGCTTTAGCCCTCCGACCAGGATCCCAGGAGGAATTAGAGATGCGAGTTTTCGTTTCGTGCTAGCGCGATCCCTGGAAGACTAGCGGTTGTTCGGCTTCTGGGTTCTTCGTCTCGCCGGAAGGATCTGGAAGTACTTCTTTATTCTCCCCTCTCTTCTCCATCTTTTAATTAGAGTTAGGCAAGTCCAGATAGAAGAGTTCTTCTGTGGCCTATTTTTTCCGCGCCGTGTCGATACAGTTCAATGGATCTCCGGGACGGGCATGGTCAGGATTGAATTTTGACCTATATTTTAAACGTTCTTTTCGTACCGTAAGACTTTTCAAGAGAGTCTCGCGTGAGGTTGATCATTATTACCGACCCCCTTAGCGGCAAAGCGGAGCACCCCCGACGGACGCACCCCCCCCCTCCTGAGGCGGCCTTAGTAACCTGATGTCAGGTACCTGTAGTAGTAGGAGATCGAAGGTCTGCCTTTTCTTATAGGCTGTCTTGAGAAAAGAGTTATTTCAGACTTTCTCCCCACCCCGGAAGGCCCTTGAAGCTCTTCTCTTGGCCATATAGTTTTCTGTGAGAAGAGTCCTATTAATTTTCGAATTTCTCACAATGTCAGAGGAACTCTTTATATTCCCGCGTCAGTGTTGCCATACCGCGTCCAAGAAATTGAACAGGAGGAAGGGAAGAGAGTCCCAGCAGAAGGATCGACGTTTGGCATTTTGAGTTCCAGCAATTCAGGTCCTCTTCGGTCTGACCTCCTAAACGGAATTGAGTAATTTTCCACGGTACGGCCGAATCTTGTGTCTCTTGACCGATTAGTCCCGAGGTTGATGGAGTAGAGCACTCTGCTAGGCTCCCCCTTATCCTGATACTAAAAGGCAAGAGAAATGGAACTTCCCCCCCTCTTCCCATCAGGTAGAATTCCCACGTTCAGAGAGTTGGGAGTTATTCTCGGTACCCCTCTTATCCCAAAATAGGTGAGATTGGATTGCTCCAAGTTTTCTCGCGTTTGCTATTTCCCTTCCTAGCTCAGTTTCCGACGAGACTGTCGACTTTTCTTTACCCCTACGCTATTCCTCGTGCCTATCCCCCAGATATGCTTAATCTCTCAATCGGTT
>Ga0179591_1361655_pt1 | contig 11261 bp, 7 predicted proteins | sample CZOMad2_1_08_16f_FD_182891 | JGI IMG/M metagenome (GOLD analysis project Ga0179591, IMG submission 182891) | Vadose zone soil fungal communities from Angelo Coast Range Reserve, California, USA - CZOMad2_1_08_16fungal (PacBio error correction) | ecosystem: Environmental > Terrestrial > Soil >... | reverse complement strand
TTTCCCCCCCCATTGTCCCTCTTTTCACTGGACAAATGACGAAGAAGGTGGCTCACATTTCATTCCCCTCTTCTTCACAAAACGGCTGTCCGCCTTCTATGATTCCAGAGGGTCTTCTTTTTTTGCGTTCGTCATTTCAAGCGTCCCTTTCGTCTCTTATGGGAGTTTTTTCCAGTTCTTATGCCTCGTCGGCGGCAGAATATAGATGGCCATTAGTCCTCTCCCCCTCGGTGAGAGGGTAGAAACTTGCCTTTTTTCTTTCGTTCGTCCAAAGATTAAGAAAGTCCCTTGAAGGTCGTCACCAGCCTCCCTTATCTCTTTCCTCCCCCCCCCGGGTTTCTCCTTTTCTACGATCTGATAACTACATCTAAAACTCCTAATAGGAAATTCGGAGGTACATTGCATCTCCCTGTCCTGTTCACCCCCCCTTCTCCTCTCCGGACCCCCGGGCGAAGGTTGCCTTTCTTTTCCTTGGTTTTGATCGGAGTGATTTTTTTCACTGCATACCTTTCTCATCAACATCTCCCATAGTCTCCCCTCCTGGAGAAGCAGGCCTGGGAGCTTTGTAATCAATACGGTGGGATTTTTTTATTTACCTTTCCCCATCGGAATGTAAGCACACCCGATCCTGAGGCTTTTGAGATGGACAGAGTGTGCTTTCTCCCTCCAAAAGTCGAGGAGAAGGTCCATCGCCTCTGAGTCCCCCCTAAAGCCCGATGTCCCCTCGTAGGTGCCACCCCAAGGTCAATACCTCCTGACGTAAAGGAAGCCAGCTTGCTCTTTTTTTCCCCTCGGCCCCTCTGTCTTCCCTACGAAAAGCTTTACTAGAGGCACCTCCCCCCCCCAAAGCTGTTTCGCCCTCCTTCCTTTTCAGACTTTGAAGGCCGATCTCCCGTCCTTCCTTGACCCCCCGGTCTGGCTGGTAATCTGCTGTCTTTCCCCCCTAGTAGGACTCTTTACCCGCGTCCCGTTATTACGAGGAGACCCCTCTCCTAGCAAAAGCACAGCGACTTCGCCGCGTCAAGCATGACCCCTCGCTTCCCGCTCGATTCGAATAATCCCTTGCTTTTTTCGGTCTTCCAACTTATGGTGGCCCTGCGAAGACCCGCCTAGCTCTTGCTTCTTTAACTGTTCCTGGCAAGAAAGAACGGCCGCTCTTCTACTCTGTTCTCCTCAGGGAGGAGACCTTTTCAGGCGTCACCTCAGCCTGACTAAAGATTTAGCACACATCGGTTCTCGGATTCTCGAAGGGCTCACTTGTCTTCCCCGCGGTCCCACGGAGAAAGATGTTCGTCACGCTCTTTATCTCCACAGGTTTTTCTTAGGACTATGTACTTTTCCTCTTTCCTCCCCCTTCCAGTCCTAACCGGAGGCCTGGGCAACCTCCCCTCCATCGGATCCTGTTACTGCGAACCAGAACCACCCCTGGCTTGGCTTTTCGGCTATGAAACTTTCCTGATCCCCCTTCCTCTGACTAGTCCCGGTTTTCCGCAAGAAGCAGCACTCTAAGCTTTCGGTTCAACTCATCGATGATTCGTTGTCCCTCTTGGATCGAGGCACAGAAACCCGTTTTGTTTCGTGTCTCGCTTCCCCCCACCCCGAGCCTTTCCGGAGCTCCCGCGAATGTTTTTGTTTTGGCGTGTCGGTTGAGATTTTTTTAACCCCTTCCTCATTTTTCCCTTATACTCCAAGTAACGTTTAGAGAGAGCAGCTCTACTTTCTTTCCTCTCCCGTTCCAGGGGTGTTACGGATCGTATTTCTTCTACCTACTTAGACTGGCTAGGCGCCGAAGTTCCTCCCTGTGTGAGGTCAATTTCCAGAATCACCAACCAGAGTCCCAGCCGCCCCTGAATCGTTTTTTCGTCGGGTTGACGCGATTCTGCTGCCACCGGGTGGTCTGTCCTATTGACTCCCTGGTTCTCGGTCCTTTTTCCCCTCTAGGCCGAAGGGGCGGATCGCTGCTGACACCTGTACATGCATCGCCACAGTGTGCTCTAGTCTATGTCACGTTTCATCTCCCCGCCTTCTTCCCCGGTTTTTTGGAAGTTAAATCTAAGCGTTGCCCCCCTTCATCTTCTACTTTTCTAGGGTTTCCTTCTCTTTTTACAATCTTAAACGCGTACTTTTTCCTATGTCCTCTTTGAGAACCGTCGTTTGATCTTTGCAGCGTAATTCCGTCCAGCCGAGCAAGTTCCCTTGTTTCTCCTTCCTGGTTTTCCAATGATAGATGCGTTGACCCCCATGATCCCTTCCCTTCTCGTCCCCGGACCGGGTGAGAAAGATTATCCCGCAGGCGTTTCTTTTGATTTGTGCCTAACACCATGGCGCGTTACATCGCCCTCCCTCCTAATCGAGCAGTTATCCTACTCCTTTTCCTCCCTGCAATCCGGAAATGGCAGATAGCATCCTGTTGACGCTTGAGTCATCCTCCCTTCTGTCTGGAAGAGCTTGGTTATCATCTCTTTTCCGTTGAAAGGGCCTTTCAAGCTTTTTATTTTCATCGGCCAGCCCTTCCCACTCCTCCCTTTTTATGTAGATTCCGGCCCCCTTCCCTCCCCCTCCCCTCCCTTCTTAGATGTCATCTAAGATGAACTGAAGCCGAACAAGCCTTTCCTTGTCTTTTTGTATCCCTTCGGCGTGGTGCATCCAGCTTTCCCTTTAGAGCCTATTTAGTAATGACGGCGCTCTTTGCCCCCTTTTCTCTCCCTGGACTTCATTGACATCGGTATAGTGATCGGTGATTTTCTGTTTGGTTTCCCGGCGCCTCTTCGTTGCTTTTCGGCCTACCTTCCCCCGCTTGATCTCCCTTACTTTTGCTCCACGATAGGTAATTACCTTTCCTCTTTCCTGTCGAAAAATTCCACAGTTGTTCTTTGACTGCTCCCATGCCTTCCTTTTTTCCTTCCTTATGCGTGTTCTTCCTCTTCGGCGTGACCCTCCCTCAGAGCAACATCAAGCACTTTTTACAGGTACTTTGAAGCCAGCGGAGTCCTTTCGAATTTTACCAGGGATTTTCCCTTCGACGAGTTTCTATTTTCTATTTCTCTCTTCCTTTCCCTCTCGTAGATTGTCCCCCTCCGTTTTATGTCCCAGTAGGGCCTTAATCCTCGACGCCCACTCTGCTTCTGGGGTCCCTCCTCCTCACAAGTAAATTTTTACGAACCCCATTGCCTTGCTGGAGAGCGGCTCATGAATTTTTTTTTTTTCCGTCGAATATACCCTTCGTGGAGAATGACGCACGACTTACATGTTTCCCTAAGCAGAACCCCTTTTTTTTTTCCTTTTCATCTCAAGCCAGCGACATGTTTTTCTCCATTTCCTCAGGGTGACCCAGTAGGCCCGGCAATGAGTTTCGGTCACTTTCTCCAGCGACCCCACTCGGCCTTGCCTCCTCTTGTATCCGACTCTGTGGTTTGTTCTTCTTTTTTGGGCCTCGATGGTTCCTCTTTCTCTTTTCCCGTCCCAGAAACGATGGCAGGGCATCAGGGCCACTTTTTTCGCCGGTAAAGCTGATCAACCCACAATCCCAGTTTCGATGACTCTTTCCCCCAGAGTCAATAGTTTGCGTTTCGTATTTATTATATTGCGAATTCCCCCGCATGTAGTCTTGCAACGAGAGACTCCTTCCAGCCCGCCCCCGCTTTATCACCTCGCGGTTTTGTAGTCTTTTTCTTTGCCTCGAGTACATAGGGCCCTCCTCCTCCGGACTTCCTAAAAGGTTACTGAACTTCTTACCAAAACGTCTTGTCCGATCTACGCTCTAAACCCCCATATATTCCCTATTTCGGAGAGGAAAGAATGCCCCTCCCCTGCGTTTACCAGTTAGAAATTAGATTGTCTTACAATAACCGGGTTGCTAACACAGCTCGCTGATTTAATGTTGATCCAGCAGGTCCCTCTCGCCTCTCATAACTTTTTGATTCCTCCCATGGAACTACGTCATTCTTTTTGCGCTATCCCATCAGGTGCTTTCTTTTTTGTTTTCACCCCTGTCACTCCGGGAAGTCAGGTGAGTCAGTGGGCGTGGCGGGATGTTCGCCGCCCTGGGAGGGTCCTTTTCCACCCTGCCAACCGAGGACGGCGCCGGTCTCCCCCCCTCTCCTGATGTGTCTTCCCCTTTCTCCGGCCACCTGTTCATTCGGCTCCCCCCACGTTGCCAGGTTCCCCTTTTTTACAGCGCACAGATTGCCGGGTTTCACGCCCCTGCTGGTCTTTTCATCCAACCCAGCCGGATGTTCCAAAGCCTGCGATCGCTTTCTAATCTGTGGTCGTAGGTGGTGCAGAGGCGGCTTCTTCCCCCCCCCCTGGCTCGAACACATCGAGGATGGTTCTTTTCTGTCGGAAAAGCGAAACAGTCCAGTACCGTCCTCTTGATTCCCCTTAATATTCCGGAGAACCCGCTCGCTTCCCTCTTGAACAAGCTCTTTGATCGCCCTTCCCCTCGCTTTCCGCTAGCGAGGATCTTCTTCCTTTTTTCTTTTGTTTTTCCGGTCTTTCAACAATTGTCTGTTGGAGCGTGCTAGACCCCCACGACTCGCGCTCTGCGTATTTCGCCCCTTTTTTGACCCGCAGCCAGGACTCGAGGAGAATCCGTTTCTTTTTCTTCTTCTCCTAGAGGCTGCGGCCTCCCTTACTCCCCCAGTGGCAAACATTTTTGTGCCTTCTTTCGAGCGAACACTTGCTCTTTCGTAGGCATCCACGGGCCTCTCCCCCCGACTTTTTCTGATTTTTTCCCAGTCGTAATAGACCCAGCCGCTTTTTGTTTCCTATGGTCCTGTCCCCCTATTCTCCGCCAAGTTTTTTTTTTGAATGCGCCCTCTTTCTTCGTCCCCGACCAGCTTTTTCCTGGAAACCTAACTAATTTTTCCGGCCGGATATGCAACGTCTTTTTCCATTGATGCTAGACATTATGTCCTTTACCTTGTTCAGGACGACTCACTTAGTTGGCCGCCCGTTCCCTCATAGAAGCTCTTTCAATTTTTCCCGGATAAAAGTCAACCCTTGTGGGTTGTCTCTCTCTTTCCCCCACCTGCTCATAGAATCCTTGCTAGATATGGTCATTGGTTTGGATTTTTTTTGTGTCGTATTAGACCTCTGTTCACTGATTGGGATAACGTCCTTCTCGCCCTTCTCTTATCCTCTCTTTTTTTCCTTAATCCTTCAAGCCTTACATGTTTGTGTTGAGATTATCCTTTTCCTGAACTACGACGACTGGCTTCTTCACCTTTCGCCAGTTCACGCAGCCCTAGGGCTCTTCCCTCCTTCCTTTTTCCCCAGGTTTTGGAACGATAGAGAAAACCCCCCTTTGTTTGCTCGAGACCTGGTGGCCCTTGAAGTTTCCCTATTCTTTGGAAGGAGTTTCGGTGGATTCCCCTTATCCCTTCCAACTTCCCTCAGACTCTTTATCGACGTTAGTTACAAGGGATATGATTTTCTGACTTCTTCTACGTTTGTTATGTTCGCTACTATTTGTTTTTTCTTTTGCCTCCTTTTGCTTTTGAGGGTAGCTGTTTCCACTGGCCCGGACTCCCACATCGCTTGTTTTTCTTCGAGATTCGAGTTGGACGTTCGGTGCTGTTCCTTTTTGACTCAAGTAACGAAGCTCCAAGTTTCGTTTCCCTTTCGAACCGATGTGTTTCGGGTGTTATTTTTGCAAAATGATATCGCCTACATGTTCTTTTACACTCTTTTCCCCTTTAGGATTGCTGCTTTGTTCCTCCCACACTGGATTGTACTTTTCTGTTAGCTTTGATTGCTAGCTTCCCCCCAAGGGAAGGCCTTTACGCATGCACCGAGGTTGTATCCCTCTGCTCGTTGTTCCTAGTGATTACGCTTGCGTTCCCCTTTTTTTGTCCTTGTGTTTTTTCAGATGGGTTTTCTCTGTGTCAAGTACCAGTGGTCAGCCATCTCGTGTTACGTTCGCCCTCCCCCTGAAGAAACTTTTTTTGGCCCCATTCTTTCTTCTTTTTTTTCATTGCCAGGCGTTGCGTGATCCCCCCGGATCTCCCCCGCGGCCCCCTTTTCCCGTCTCTACTAGTAGGTATCTTTCTGGGTCCTTTTTCCCCTCCATCCTGCGCGTTCAACCACCGATTTTTTAGGCGCTTATTTTTGGGTCCTTCCGACTACCTCGGTTATCGGGTTTACTCACTGCGTTCATTCCCCCTGCTCGTCCGCGTGTTCGTTCTTTTTTCCCGGCTTTCAGCCCCTATCCGCCCGCCCCCTGTCACTTTGTACTCCTCCTCTGTAGGTCCCTCAAACGATACAGAATTTTTGAGTGATACCCATTTCCTCCGTCCCTTGTCCGGAGCTTTTTTTGGTATCTTAGGCAGTGTGACCCCGCAAGCTATGAAAGACAGCCTTTAACGCTTTTTTCGACTTGTTACTTCCCGAAATTGCTCTTCCCTGTCACCGCCGGGAGATGAATTGTTTCGCGCCTTTTTCATATTTTTAGATCGTTAGTTCCCCTAGTATGCTGACCCCCGCCAGTGATTTAACTATTTCTGCAGGACACTTCTGGCAATGACTTTTGCTGCCCTGGTTCCTTTTCTCCCCTAATTACCATCCTTTTTTGCACCCCCCCCCCTTAGGTGATCTTGCAGGGAGAGGTCGGATAATCCTCGTTTCCGCGGCGTCTCACTTGCCCCCTCCGACTGACCCCTGAGGTTTTTACCGCCGCAACCGTATCGTCCTCTGTTTACCGCTATTTAGTCGTTGTTCCCCCGTTGACCTTCCCGAGAAACTCTCGGGTCCGCCACTTGCGTTCCGGTCCCCCTTGCTCATCGACCAACCGTCCACTCCTAATACAGTTGTGTTTTTTAGCCCTCCTTCGCTACTCCCTTTGTCCCGACACGAAACCTGGAGGACGAAGTTTTTTATTGCTCCTTCGGTCACCTCTCTCAAACCCAGAGGTTATCCCGATTTATCTTCATTTTCCCTTTTTGACCTCTAGTAGTTCCCCGCGCCGGTGCACTCGTCTGGGCCCTTCCATAAAGACCTGATAGATCGCCTCACGTTTGCATTACTTTATCTCCTTTATGAGTAATGGGGTTTTTCCGGTGCTTATCCCGTGACTTTTATGTGTGTTCAAAAGCTTTCCCCCGATCAAGTTCTGTCATTTCTTCCTTTTGAATAGTTCCTTGACCTATAACATACAACGGGTGTCGCATATAAGACTAATTTTCCCCCCTAACCGTAAAACCCCCTCGCCTCGTAAGCGATCTCCCGGAGTTTTCAGGACTCTAAGATTTCAACCCGGGCGATCTCTGAACAAGCTAGTGAGGTGTCCTCTTCTCCCGGTGTTTATGGACTTCATCCGCGATACTCCCCCATCCTCGCTCATAAGAGAAGTCAAGGGAAGGGTACGACGTGGCGGGTACCCCTCCTTGAGGTGATGATGCCATCGTTATGTCCTTGACCTTGTTTTTGGATCGGCGGATCAGCAGTGTGTAGTAGCCGCCCCCGGCGGTGTAGACGAGGGCTCCCTCCGCTCCCATGGAGTCACCGTAACAGATCAAGAGTCATGTCCCTTCCAAGGCCAACCCTCTCCTTGAAGCAAGGAACCTTTTTCTTTTTTTTTTTCACTGGATCTTTGAGTTGATCCCCATTCTGCTTCCCCCATCCCTGCGATTTTTGGTTTGGACTTCACTTTTTCTAGGCATTACATCGGCGTATGGGCCTCTCTCGCCTTTGAATTGCCAGGGATTTGGTTTATGATGGAGATGAACTTTCCCTTCTGTGGACCGCTGTAAATTCAAGGTCCACACAGCTCCTAGCCCTGACGGACTTTCTTCTGCCAGTCTACTATTTAATCGTGAGAGGATCCCTACCCCCAAGCATCCGCGTTTCAGGTCTGCCCCATGCTTGGTTGCAAGCCAGGCCTCGAGACTGCTATGCTTGTTAAGGTTGTGTGAAGTCCATCCCGGCCCCTTTAGCTTCGTTTTATCTGTCCCTTCCCTTTATGATACTTTCTCCGTTTCCCGCGGTATACAGATAAACGGCGTTTCTCCGGTCGCGAGGAAATTTTTCATTTAGGCTGACCCCCCTTGTTCAACCATGTCCGAGCAAAGGGTTTTCCCTCTTTTCCCTTCTCCCCCAGTCCGTCTACTTTGAAAGTGCACCTCTGCGTCCCCCCCAGCTCGACCCCGGCGCCCGCTTATTCCAGCAACACTTTCGCGGTACTTCTAAAACGCAAATCAGGGCCTGCCGGTCATTCTGCACTCTCTCCCTTCTCCCCATGCTATTTATTGGTCACATCCTAGTCCCTCCCCCGGCTCCCTGCCCTCCGTACCTCCTATCCTTGGTCAGCTCCCGGAGACAACGGGCATCGGAAAGCAACCCGTGGTTCTTCGTATTCGTACCCCGCGCAGCGCCTTAGAGCCACTTTTCTGCGGGCGTTTCCTTTGTGAATTCGTCTGGACACTGCCCTCTGCTGGCGCATTAAGAACATTTCCCTTAGTGTCGAGTAGATTATCCTTCTCTTTTAATGAACGTTGTTGTTAGATATCGCTCTTCAGCCTCGACGCTGGAAGAGGCGGCGGTATTCCAACCCTCTCCCTCATTTTCCCCCCCCCCCCGTCCCTTCGTCCTCGTCTTTCTTTGAGTGGGACAGCAGAGGAAGAAACCCTTTTTGTTTTGGCCTATTGAGGCCCCTGTGGGCTACTAGGAAAGATCCTATTCTTCCGTTCGGGTCGTTCCTTTGTCGTTCCTTGCTTGGTCACAGAACTCGTACTGTCCTGTATAACTTCATAGGACCAAGGTGGTTCTGTGAGCCCTTTTTTCCTCTTCTCTCTTCGGTCTTTTACTCCCAAAGAGTATCCCAGGTTACTTTTTTTTTTGCATCTAGTCGGCCCTGTCCCTCCAATCCTCCGGTGATCTTGGACCCTCCCCGTTTCGTTTTTGTGCCCTCTCTTGCGACTAGAGCAAGATCCGATCACTCCGGGGACCCTATGTTTTATCTTTTCTGAAATGTATGACTTGGTCTCCTTCTCCTGACCCTCTTGTTCTACCTCTTCCCTCCCCTTTGATGTTTGCGTAAACACTCCCACTCAGAGTAACATCGAAGCTTCGATGCGTCTCTAGAGACGAGTTAACCATGACGATTGTTGCCCTCCCTGTAAAGCCTCGGTAGCCTATCCTAGTGTGGAAGAGCGTAGCTTGCTTCATCTCTGTTTCAACGTCGGCTTGTTATAAATCACATAATCCCGAGCCGTTACTTCCTTCTCTACTCCATCCCTCAGACCTAAAAAATTATTTTGGCCTTCAGAAGCAATGATGGATGATCGACTAGGCATACGACGAAAAGCTAATCCAGAGTTTCGGTATCCTTTTGGCTCTTTTGTTCAATCCACTCCGATTTTAAAACGAGCCCCACATAGTTACGGAGAGTGTTCCTTTAGTGCCGTTCCCAGACGATGAAATTATGTGATATTTATACTCCAGTCCTAGATTTCCTCCTAAGATTTTTTGGAGCATTCTACAACATAGAGTGATCTGCAACTTCCTCAGCCCCCGGTAACTGCATCAAGGATTACTTTCAAACGATCAGCAGAGCTTCTTACCGCTCGACTTTAAGGGATGTCTGCCCTGACACTTTTTATTATCCTTTAGGGGACCTCACTGATTTTTCACATTGACCAGAAAAGGAATTTCGCCCGGTTTACCTGGCCTCCCGGAGCTGTCACCCTGACCGACTGATCCTGCAGCACTCTCCCCCTCTTCTTCCTAGTTAATTTTATAGTCTCGCTCTACGATGCGTGCCCAGCCGTTGGACTTCTAACAGAAGTAGGAAAAAGACTCATTGTACCCGAATTGAAGGATGGATTTCTTCGGTAACTCTCCACCAAGTCAGTTAAATCACACACCACTCCGATTTCTAGGGTAGTTTGAGAGGCTTCAATTTTCCCCGTCTTCGTCTTTTTATAGGCATCTGGCGAATGCAATCCCCTTCAGCCGTCTGAGTTTACCCCTCCATCCCGGATCTGGAAGCGCCTATTTGTTGCCCCTTCGTTACATGCCCCCCTTGCCCGTCAACGTTGGCCACCTGCTTTTTTTTTGAGTGAGTTTTCCCCTGGTACGGCAGACAAGGAGCTATTTCCTCCCCCCCTCTTTTTTTTCTTTGAGAAGATGCGGCCGCGATGTTGATGATAACGTGCCTCACTCAATCTTTCCCACGACTTTCGGTCCCCACTTTCAGAGAGTCTAACCAATCCTTATGTCCTGCTCTCTGATCACCCCGATGTGTTCAGTTTGGACTTCCAGCGCAGGGTGAGTTTTCTTCTGGGATCTTTTCGAGATTTTAATTGAAGAGTCCAGCATTTTCTTAGCCGCTTTCCGGAAAGGAACTGCTTCGCTGTGTTCGGCTTTTATAAAAGCATTGTTTCTCTTTCCCCCAGCGGGCCAGATTTTGCCTCCTTTCGTCGAGTTACTTTCCCCTTGTATAAACTTATTCTGCCTTAATCTCTTCCCCCTCCTGCGCTCACCCCCTCTAAACTCTAAATTTCTGGAAAATTCACCAGTTTCTACTTCGTTAAAGACTGAATATCACCGTCTTCCCCGTTATCCATATAACTCTGGCTTCCCTACCAAGGGGAACAGGCATTTTGCAGTTTGACGGTAATTAGTGACTTGTCTTTTTCCCATGCCAATCTCTCATCAATAACTCTTACATCTCTTACTACGCAGGCACATGTTACTTTCATCCCTTCTCTTGTCTCTTGATGATGTTTTCTGGAACTGCAAATTAAATGTCCAGTGAACGACTAATGTGGTTTTCTGCTTCTCGGCGCCTAAATATCTTTGATTTCCCCTCACTTAGACGGAGCCCACGCCAGGGAGTTTATTCACCCTACCCCTATGAATCGATTGAGAGGGGGTCCCCCTGACCCTCCCCTCCATTAGCAAGATTGTTAGATGGTTAAGAGTTGGACTTCTCACCTCCAGCAGGCATCAGACGCTATAGATGAGCGCCCTCCTATGTGTGTCTTCTCTTTTCCTGAGGGGATTCCCGGACTGGGACGATTATCTGCCCCGAACGGCCTGCCTTTTTTTGGTTCCTGGCTCTGCTGTCTTCCCGCAGTTACTTCTCTACTGATGCCTTCTCATTTTGCGAACCCGCTGAGAATGAAGAAAAGATTTTCATTTTTTGACCTCCGTTTCAACGCGCTCTGTTCCTTCTCTTTGTTGGCCGGTCTGCCACATGCGCTCTGGTGTGAATCTGCCCAAGAATAAGAGCTCACTCGAGGTTGTGCACTTTCACTCCCCAG
>Ga0179591_1266010_pt1 | contig 11261 bp, 9 predicted proteins | sample CZOMad2_1_08_16f_FD_182891 | JGI IMG/M metagenome (GOLD analysis project Ga0179591, IMG submission 182891) | Vadose zone soil fungal communities from Angelo Coast Range Reserve, California, USA - CZOMad2_1_08_16fungal (PacBio error correction) | ecosystem: Environmental > Terrestrial > Soil >... | reverse complement strand
AAGAGGTACTATCCCTTCCCCAAAAAAATCCTGGTCAGAAACGGTTTTCTTCCCTGGTTCAGGCTTTTTTTGGGGGGTTTGAATGCTTTGTTTTGTTCACCCCGTCTGTGGGTCCCCCTGGCACGAATTTTTGTCTCTTCCAAACTTTTTGGGGGGATTGCTTTCTACCCCCCTCATTGCTTGGAGGTGAAATTTCCGAGTGACCCCTCTTCTTCCCTGATTTTGTGGTTCAAGAGTCCCTCAACTTGGATCCCCCCCTGTCACCGTGCTTCTTTTCTGCCATCGAAATTGTAACCCCTTCCAGTTCGATGGGGCGGAGGCCTGTTCCAATTTTTTCCCCCCCCCCACCCCATAATGAGCCATGATACCGTCGTTTTGATTTTCCAAAGAGATCGATCTTTTTGTGTTTTTTCTTTCTCCTCCGGGATGGTCTCTTATCGTCTTTTCGGATGGTATTCCTGATTGGTGACAATGAGCACTTCCCATGTGTTTTGCATTGGCTTGGCTTTTGAATCCCAGTTGTCCCCCCCCAGGAGTTCTCCAGAGCTTCGGGTAAACCGTCGGGTCACCCCCCACCAAATTACCCTTACCGTCCCGTTGGCGTGTTTCCTGAGGTGAGCGTTGGGGATCCCACGTTGTCTTGTTTGTTTTTTTTCGGCTTACCCACTCCTTGTTCGTCTATTTGTGGTTGGTGGTGTGTCCATGGGTATGGGGATTCTCGTTACAAGTAGGTGCGTGTTTCTCCTTCTCAGTTGTTTTTTCCTTTTGTTACTTCTCTCTACTGGTCGGTGGCAAGGGGTAAAACCGTAAAATGATACTTCTTTTGCTGTACACCCCCCCCCCGCAGTTGATCTTTTTTTCTGCGATTATGGTGTGCCCCATCTCCCTTCTGCATAGGCCCCGGGTAGTGAGTGTTTGTCGTTTCCAAAGAACATCCCCCCCCATAAAATATCGATCCCCGCTTTCCCTTTAGGGTCTTTACCTTGAAGACTTCCTTCCCAGATACTCGGGAGATTGGTTGAACCACTCTTTTTTTTCGGGCTCCCCCCCCTTTTTGCTCCTCTCTTCTTTTATATTTTGGCCAGGGTCATGGAGAGGACAAAAAAGTGAGATTCGCACTTGGTGTTCCCCTTTGTTCCTTATGTCGTTGTTTCTTCCTTTATGGCGTTCCTTGGGGTAAAGATGACGCATGGCTCCCCCCGACTTCCTTCTTCTTGACACCCCCTTTTTTCTTCTTTCTTTGTTTCCTTTTTTTCTTCTGGGAGAGGACGGACGTCGTCTTCTTGGACTTGACGCTTAGAGGTGATGGTTACATTCCTTCTATTGGGTGTTCCCTATGGTGAAGCGGCCGCCGGTTTTCCCCTGGCTTGTGGTGTTCTGATTTCTCCGTTGGGTGATTCAAGTAGGTGGAGGTTGGCAAGATTTCCCTGGTCCTCTTTCGATGCCTTGCCCCTGCCATCCTTGTCCAGTGGATTCTGATTTGGCCCGTTTTCTTCTCTATATTTCGAAGGTCCCATTTAGTGTGTGCGGAACACCCGCGTCATAAGCGACTGCGGTCCTTCCCCGTCCCTTTTTCCTCTTGTCCTCTTCACGTCGCGGGTAAACCACCTTCTCCCCCAGGTTCACCTTTCAGCCCCCCTTTTAGAGGCCCCCTTCTCCAGGAAATTTTTTTTGGTCTTAGTGAATGGCCTTTCCCCCTTCTTACCCCACGCCCCCGATTAAGACCAAAAACGCCGACTGCCTTTTTTTTTTTTTGCCCCGTCCCCCCAAATTTGCTTGAATGTCTCATATTTACCCACCCCCCCGTGTTTTGTAGGCTAGCCTTGACTCTTTTGCCCCCCCCCCTGCCTTCTTTTCTTTGTGCGGTTGCGCTTATCAGCCCGTCCTCCAGCCCGAGAGGCGAATTAAAGATTGTGACGATAATGTTCCAGCGGGAGGTCCGGTGACATTTTTCTCCGTTTTTGTGACCCCGCGACGGCCAAAGGCGCAAGCGGGCCACAGGGGCTCTGTTTTCAAAGACCATATGCGCTTACTCGGTTTCTCTCTTCCCTGGGTATTCCGGATCTTCCCTACATCGAAAACAAGAGCCAAAATTAAGAACATCTTTCCCCGGTTGTTGGCTTGTCCCCTTTTGCGAAATCCCCCCAGTTTTTGACCCGGTTCCAGGGGATGGCACAAAAACAACCTGTACTTTTTTTCAACCAGCTGGGCGCTTCAACGCACATACAGGGGGGCCCGGGTCGTTTCATCCCAAAACACAGAAATCGACCCTCTTTTTTCTTGTCGGCCTTCAAAGTCTCTATCTCAAGTCCCCCACTGCTCCCCTGCTTTTTTGACCAACATAAAGACGTTTCACACAGAATCCAGACCCCATTTTAGTTTGTGCCCCTTCCCAGCTGATCTTTTGGTATCCACATGTTCAGGACACCCCGTTCTTTGGCCTTGTCTAAATGGGGCGACCCCCCCACGAACTCCGCCTGACGCAAACTAACGCTCTTCCCCGTTGTTTCCGTTTTTTTTTCCCCATTCAAATTGGCCTCCCTGTAGAACTCTTAAGAAAAAGGGCTTGCCGCAGCATCTATTTCCTTCACCCACAAACCTCTAACCCCTCTTGAGGTCCCTCCGTTCCCCTACCTGACTTTGGTAGATAGCGGCTGACTGTTTGTTATCCCGGCCTCGTCCCACAGAACCCCCACTACTGTCCATTCGACCAAAGTCAAAGCTCTGTGTCTTGTACACAAACCCACAGAAGCATCCCCCCCCCGCTGCGCTGACCTTCTTTTTTTCCACGCCAAACCCTAAGCGGGTTGCGTTCCCGGGCTTCCCCCCCCTTTGCCCTCCCCAACATTGTTATGATGAACCCACCCCCCAAAATGTAAACACTACCCAACCCCCTTTCCCCCCCCGACCACCTTTGACCCCAAGAACCCTTTTTCGTCCCCCCCCCAAAATGCCTCATCTTTTACCAACCCCCCCCATGGCCACCCCGTCCCCCCCCCCAAACACCACCGGCCGGATTTAATCCCCCCCCCCCTCACCCGACAAGCCCCCCCAACGTTGTCTTTTTTCCCCCTTTGGTGACGTAATCATGTTCTGTGGATTGGTTTCCCTCCGATTATATTATCCCGTCCTCTTTGTTGGAGGACCGCTCTTTTGAACAACTGGGCGTGTCCGAACACTCCGCTGGCCCGATTGTCGTCTTTCCACCTTGGTGGTCAAAAGTACGGGAAACTCTCCACACGATCCTTTTTTCTTGCCACTTTTTGAACCGTGCAGCCCCGCCTACTAGGTGATGCCTAATGGGCCCGTCTTTCTCTTGGAGACCTTTTTTTAGCTTCGGTGGTTGTGGGCTTACATCCCTTCCACCCGCCGCCCCTGATGGAGGGTTTCATGGCGATTTCCGAAGCAATCCTTTTCTCTTGTGTTATTTTGAAGTCGGGAAATCACCCAAGTTCTTTGTGTAAAGATGAAGGGATGTTCGCCTCCAAACCCCGTCTACATCCCTTTGAAATTTTGCCCCATTGCGAGAAACTCCATCCTCTGCCCCTGCCCCCCCTCTGGATTCCCAATTGGCACCGAGCACATGCTTACTACTCCCCAACCCCTGATATGATTCCCTTCTCCCGGCTGGAGATGGTGTCTGAAAGGACATCGGTTTCCATTCTGCTGTGATCTCTCATTTTTTCCAATACTACCCCGTTTTTTTGAGATTTCTCCTTCCTCTTCCGGCACCCTTTAGGCTTGAGCACCCCCCTTTTTTCTTTGATTTATCTTTATCAGGTGTGGAGGTGGATTAGGCCGGAATCTCCTTTTCTTTTTTTTTGTCATTGCCTTTTGTCTGGCACCACTCTTTCGGGTCTCTAAATTGGCGCTTTCTCGTTGCTCACCCTTTCTTGTCGTCGTCCCTATCATTCTCCAACTAATGGACTTGTTTTTGACACTGTTCCACTGAAAAATCGCCAACCTTCCACTTCTTTTCTGGTCTTACCATTCGCCATGCCCCCTACTTATTTGGCTTCTTTGCCATCGGTTCCCCCTGTCCCACACATAATTCTCCCCCCTTTCTCCCTTCTTTGCACCCCTTTCCTATCGCATATCTCCCTTTTCTGGTGTGCGTTTTTCTGAAGTGGGGAATCAGTGTTTTTTTTATTCGGACATTGTGTGACCCCACCCCTTCCCCTTCGCACATGGTTCGAGAAGTCCACGTTTCGGGACACGCCCATTTTTCTCCCACACTCTTTCATATATTCGTTTCTTCTTTTTTCTACAGTGCGTGGAATACCCACATACCTCGAACTATCTCTCACCACGGCCCCCCCCCCCCCTTCCCTCTTTCCTGGTCGTGTAGTGTGACGTTTTGTTCTGGTTTGTTTCCATCTTTTTTTTCTTGAAGTGGTTTTTTTTTTTGATCCCGTTAGTAGTTTTTTTTGCAGTCCGGGCCCTGCCTGTCTCGGTATTTTGTGACGTTCTTTTGTCAGGGTGTTTTTTTCGTACTGGTGCGGTTTTGTTTTCATTTGTTTGTAGGGTAAATGTTTAAGAAAGCGAAAAGAGTTTCCCCTTTTTGGTCTTCCCCCACTGATTCGCTGCGCTTGTTTGGTGCGATGCGCTGGGGTGTTATAGTCTCCGACTATTTTGATCTGTTATTTCCCTATAGGACACTTGGTAAGTGGGCGGGGTTACTTTCGCCCCCTGGATAAACTCCTCCCCCCCCATTCTGAGAAGCGAATTCTTTCCTTTTACAAAGGCAGGCAGTCACTCCTTTCCCTTCTTTGTTTATCGGGGGGGTCATATTCTTTCGGTTGATCAACCGTTTGCCCTGGACCGTTGATGTTTTTTATCAGGAGCCAGGGCGGGCCCCCCCCCCTGGACCCAAAAACTTTTCCTTTTTCTCACGTTTTCTTTTAAGTATGGTGCAGTGTAAGTGCTCTGCGGGTGCGCCCTTATGGCGTGCCTTCTGATTTTTACGCTACGCCCACCACAAACCTTTTCCCGATAGCGTTCGTTGAAAAATCAGGTAGGTCTGGTATCTTCGCGCGTGACTAGTCCCGTGGCTTGTGGATGGGATCTGGAAGCCTTTTTATCTTCCTGTACCCTGTTTCCTCTAGTTGTTTTTTTTGGACTCTGGTTGAGCCGTCAAGCCGTGCTTTGTGAAGTCGCCCTGTTTTCGGAAGTCGGTGTCTGGTGTCCCCCCCCTCCCCTGGGCCAGTTTTCGGTCTATTTCTCCCTGTAATAACTTTTTTTGCTCGGATTCGGTTTCGTATGTAGAAGATTAGTTCCTCCTTTTGGATGAACCCATCGACAATCACCCCTAGACCCATGGGTGCTTGTCACCCCTGATCTCGACGTTTTTTTTACTTTTCGTTGGAACCACCGGAATCAACCAGGTTAACTTTTTCAAAAGGTTTTTTTTCCCCCACTCTCGAAAATTCGGCCGCCTCTAATGCGCACGCTATTCATTCTGGCGCGTTTTTTGCTCTACAGACCCTCGTCAGTCCCCCCAAAGACAGGAGTTGCCGCCCACTCGTTTTCCCCGGGCGTTATTATCTCTTCTTCTTTTTTCTAAGTTGTAGTCTTTTTTCTTTTGTGAGCTGAATAGGCCCGTTTTCCTGAACAGCCGAGTTTGCTGCAAAAAACCCCCAAGGTCTTCTTTGGATTCCTTGATAAGCGCCTTTCCCCCTGAGCCTGTGATTTCAAGTAGTTTGCCTGATCTTGTGCCCTGGGGGCGGGGGCTAACGGGAAAACCTTTTTTTAAGCTTGCACCGCTTTGGAGGCTCCTGTCCAGAGGAAATCTCAACAGCGCAACCTGGGTTCGTCTTCGGTCCCCTCCCTTTTTCTCGGTTCTTCGCTTTTACCTTTCCAACGGCTTCCGGATTTTAGTCCCTTTCTGTAAAACGCCGAACCAAGTTCCAAACTTTCTTTAAAGGATGGCGGGACCATCTTAGGAAGACAAAACCCGGTCCAGGGTTTGGGCCCATACCCCCCCAAATACAAGACTAATCCCAAAAGAGGGACTTCCCGTACCACCCTCCCTGGGCGGCCAGGCTTCTGATGATTTCTTCACCATAGGGTCCACAACAGTCCCCCCCCAACCCGGGGCTTGTCGCTCACCTTCTCTTTGTCCAAATTGCCCTTTTTTTCGACACATTGCAACTTTTGACGTTAATAGTCTCTAATCGTCCGCTGCCGTTTTTCGTGCCACATTTAACCGATTCTGGAGCCCATACGCTGTCCCCCCTTTCGCAGGCCCCGGGCTACACCCCCCCTCCAGTCTGCCTGGACCAAAGAAAACCGCTTTGCTTTTTTTCTTCTTCCATGCCCATTGCCGGATCCCACTCGTTTTCATCCAAACAGGGCTTCAGCCGCATAGTGGTAACCACACCATCTCCACAGAGATTGGCCGTTTTCTTCCTTGGACCAGCCCCTCCTTTTTGCAAGACCCTTGTCCCCCTTTCCTCCTTCAGATTTGGTGATCGTGCTTTCTTTTTTTTTTGGGCACCGTGAAAAAACCACAAATGATACCAGGCAAAGCTGCTTTCCCTCGTGTCATCCACACCCCCATTGTTCGCCTCCCCCGCCTCACCGGAGCCTCTCCCCAAAGGCCAGCTGGGTGCTAGGTTCGCAAATTTCACTCCTGACTTCCAAACCCACTGCACCCTCGACACCAACCCGGAACCGACCTCAAGAATCACGCCTTGGCCCCAACCCACCCCCCCCCCCCTCCGGAAAACCCCCAAAATTCTGGACCACATGGCCCCCCAAAACACACCCCAACTTATACACCCCTGGAGATTTCCCAAACCTCACTCGTTCCCCCAAGGCTTAAAACTGTCTGACCCCAGATGGTTTCGCATCTCCCGGCTTCTATCCGACATTTCTGCGCGTCAAGCTTCTGTGTCCCCCACCCCTTGGGTTTTTTCTCCCGAAACTGGGAATGACGACCCATGATTGTTCAACCCCCCCTTACTATCCATAGTCCAAACGATATTCTCTGCCACCCGAGGAACGGACCACAACGTGGCCCCCCCAACCTCAATAAGGTCGTCCTCTCGCTGTCCCCCCCCCCCCTGAACCCAATGTTGAGACTGGGCGCATAGTTACTTCCTGTGGTCTGAACCGTTACTCCTGGCCCACTTCGACCATCTTCGAACTGTTTGACTTAATGGCATTGGCCGGGGACCCCATCAAGTCCCAATCTAAGTTGGGAAGTTTTTTTGAACTTTCCCCCTGTCACAACTGATTTTCCGGGCTGTTTTTCCACGGATGAGGGGATCCTTTTTCGATCCCACTTCTTTGTTCTCCTTCCACCGCCACAGGAAAAAACCCTAACCCCCCTCCCCTCCCTTGCAAGTGTCCCGCGGTTTCCCAACTACAAAGTCTGGTAGAATCCCACCTCCATAATTCTTATACAAGAGAAGGCCGCCTCTGGTGTTCCATTCCTTACCCCAATGCGTATTTCTGAATAGTAGATATCCCTTACCTTTTTAATCACATCCCTTTTTGTGCCAGATACTTAGTTACGATTTCCAAGTCCCGCCATGTAGCTGTCCAAAAGGTTGCTCCTTCTCTGTATAGGGATGGGGTTGTCTTAGGTAGGCCTAATTTGCTATTCTTGTGAAAGCCACACTCCCCTCTTTTTTGGGCCCCCCCCATCTTGGAGGGAGAGGAATTCAATGTGCGGTACCCCCCCTTTAAAGGGTTCCGTGTTACTGAGATCCCCCCTCAAGCCCTGACACCCCCCCTAAGGACTTTTGGAGGGTTTGTACATTGTTCCACTTCCTTTCCCCATAGAGCCCTGTGATATCTCTTTTTTTTTGGAAATCTTCCTGAAACCACTCCAGTGGAGGAGGTTTATCTTTTCCCGTCACCCAACACCCATATGAGACCATGCTTTCCCGTTCTCCGCTTTTAAGACTCTCATCACTTACTTTCGCTTCTTTGGGTCTCGTTCAGTTTTTGGAAAATGATCTCTTTTTTTTTATTAGCTTTTTCCCACCTTTTTTCCTTTTTTCCTACGCTTCTTGTCCGTCAGTCCCGTTCTTTCGGCCCCTTGTCCCCAGTTTTTACCCCAGCGGGTTGGTACCCTTCTGGGATATACCTTTTTTTCCCCCCCCTAAAAATAGAAGCTTTCAGCTTTGTTCGCGGGTTTCTGTTTTTTTTTTGGTGTCCCCATCCGGTTGTTTTTTTCCCTCCGTTGTTGGTTTTGTCTGTTTTTTTTTTTCCCCCCCTGGCTGTTAGGCGCAGTTGTGGGTGTTTTTTAAGAAACAAGGTTGTTTTTTAGTCGTGTTCCGTGGGGTGTTGTGTTTAGGGGTTGTCAGTTTTTTGGTTTGTTCTTTGCGCCTTTTTTTCAGGTTTCACTTGGTTTAAAGAACACCCTTTTCTTCACAACCTCTCCCGTTTCTTGGAGTGTGAGGCGATGCGCTTTTGGTGATACAGCGCCCACGCTCTTTTTCACTTTTAGCTGATTTGTTTTTCCCCCCTGGGTCAATTTTTTTCTGTTGCCTTGACCCTCCCCGTTTTTCCACATCCTTGACCCTAGGCAGCAGCGATTTCCGTCCGGCGGATCACAGGCGCAGTTCCATAAAAGAATCTTTAAATGTTTTTTTCCACTCTTGTTGTTGGCTGGATCTTTTTTTCCACGAGTTCTCCTGATGTCCATTTTCTTCTCCCAAGGTCGATTTTCTTTTTTGGGAGGTCGTTCTTTTCTTTCTGCCCTTTTCTGTGGGTGTCCTGCTCCCGGTTTGAGCGGACCGCCTATCCCCATCTCTTCTGTTTTTGACTTTGGGCGGCGCGCTTCGCGAGGACGGGTCCAGTCTTTGATTGGGCTCTTCTTTGACTTGACAATAGCCGGTTCTATGCGACATTGCCGTATACGTCTTGTTTCTATGGTAGATTCCCCCTCAACTTGGTCCAGCGACCTTTTCTTTTTCCTGGTTAATGTACCTCCCGACGGGGGTTTTTTCAGAAGTCGTTGAGTGTCTTTCCGACTGGCCCCAGTCAGTGGACTTGCTTTAAGTGCAAAAAGGACATTGGTTCTCCCCTTACTTTCCTCTGGTTTCGATGTCGCCCCGTCACCCCCCGTTTTTTTGTTTGTCTTGGGCCAGGCGTCCACCTCTAATAAAAGTGGGCGCAACAGCTCCACTTTAGATGCGCTTCGTGCAGTTTTGTGGTCACAACCTTCCCCCCACCAAAGTTTAACCTTTTTTTTGAACCGATGGATGTGCCAAGATAGGGAGCATAGCTCCCTAGGCCCCCCCCTGCGACGGATATCCTGCACACCTATCTTTTACGACACCCGCAGATGGCATTTTTTCATCCCCCCCCAACTAGTTTGATTGATTATCTCTTTTTAATACCACTGTTTGTTGTGCTAGGCTATATCATGCCCGACCCGACGATTTTGCTTCAAAACTGGCGGAGTTTTGGTTTACCCTCACCCCTGATAATCCCCCCCCCCAGAGACCCTCATTGGAATCTCTTTTTCATTTTCTACCCCGTCTGGAAGATCCCTTTGCCAGCGTTCGTTTGTTGAACGGTGTGGCCTTTTGTGAGCCGTTGTTTCCAGGACCCTAAGCGAGCGCCCCCCCCTTTTTGGTTGTGGGGCCTGCAAGTCTCTCTCTGGATTTAAGGCTGTGTGTTTCAAACCTGTCTTTGGGCTTGACTTAGTCGTACATTAAAAACGAAGCAACACAGCCCGCGGACCTTTTTTTTCCGTAGTTCTTTTTGACTATCATTCTCCCCCCCAGGTACTTAACTTGACATGATGGCACGACCATCCTATTCCTCCCAACCACCTCAGGCTCCCCCTCAGCCTGGGGTAACCAGGCGGAGCATCACCCCTTCCTGTCACAAAGCCCCTCGTTCATTCATGTCGCCGTTGTTTTTGTGATCACCCCCCCCGGATTATTACAAGTCACCTTCTCCCCCAAAGGCTCGCCGTCCCTCGGCGTGACTTTAGTGCCTTTTTCCCCCTTGCGATGTGTTCAAACTCCGTGCCTCTCAGTAAATCGTCCCCCCTCTTTAAAACACGTTTCTAAGGCCGAATCCTTGCCTCCCCCCAAGGACGCGCCGTCACACACCACCACCGAAGTTCTCGACTTTCTCACTTTGGGCTTTTCCCCGTCCCTGTTTGTAAAACCCCGTAAGCCCAAACGGCGCCCCATTCTTCACCACCCCCACTCCCCCCTTGAGTATGTGCTTCCGGGGTCCCCTTTGAAAAAGCCAATGCCGCCCGGATGCTTTTCTTGCCCGATTTGTCGGATTTTCGCCACGCCCCCACCCCACCTGGCATCTTTAGCCCCCCCCCCAGGCCAAGTCTGCTGGGCGGTTGTGCTCCACACCCAAAGACCCGCCCCCCCCCTCCCCAGCGTCAGCGGAATCTTGGGCACCGCGGGGGCTCGTTCCCGTGGTCTCCCCCACGTTGCTCAACATCTTTTTTCTTTTGAAAAAAAACCCCCACCACCCCTCGCCCCCCCCCCCCCCCGTCCCACCGTAACCCTTCAACTAAATCAACCTGGCAATGCGCCCAACCACCCACCCCTATTTGCTCCCCAAGGTGGGCCTCCCCCCCCAACCCACAAAAACGCCGTTTCCCCCCACCTCACCCTCGGACAAGTACCCGTGAACCGTTTTTTGGTGGGTGAAAAGATAGGGTTTTGGTGTTCTTTCTCACCCTGTCTAGATCTCCTCCCCCATCTTATTAGGACGGTGTTGAACACCTTGGGTATTTTTCCCCGCCCCCAAACGCCGGGCACTTTGAAGAACGGGCGCGTCAAACTGGTTGGGCACCCCCCCCCAAATTCTGTGATACCCCCCCCGACCACCCCGATACTGGCAAAGGTAGGTCCAGAACGCCCCCCTTTTTCTACCTTAGTGATTGTCGAGAAATCGGCGAGTATCATGGGAGAAGGTCTATAGTTTTAGTGGTTTTTATTGTGGATTGGACCTGTCCCCCCTGCACACAGGTCCCGGGGGGTCCTTTGAGATTTGAAGAAAACCCAGACCCAATTTACTTCTTGGCGAGTGTGTCAGTTTGAAGGTGACCTTTTTCCCCCCCAGGAAGGGGGCCGGATTTTGTGTCACCTTCGGATGAGGTAGACGCCACCCAGTGGACAAAGCTCCCCATTTGTGCGATCCAGTCATTCCTAACTAGGCGGAAACCTGGACCCGAGCATCCGTCCTACCCTCCCCCCGAATGATGATACAGAGCAGGTCCCGCTTTTTGAGAAAAATTTTTGTCCTTTGCCTTCTCGTTCTTATTTGAT
>Ga0179591_1527803_pt1 | contig 11262 bp, 12 predicted proteins | sample CZOMad2_1_08_16f_FD_182891 | JGI IMG/M metagenome (GOLD analysis project Ga0179591, IMG submission 182891) | Vadose zone soil fungal communities from Angelo Coast Range Reserve, California, USA - CZOMad2_1_08_16fungal (PacBio error correction) | ecosystem: Environmental > Terrestrial > Soil >... | reverse complement strand
TGGTGTTTGGGTTTTTGTTATGTGACTTTGGATGAGACTGTGTCGAATGATGACTGATACTGATGTGATGAATGATTTTGTGTATAGTGGCATGTGATGATGTGATGATGATGATGTGATGATGATTTTTTTTTTGATTTGGTTATGTTGCATGATTTGACTTTGATGTATGATCGTGCTGTTGAGTGAGTGGATTGATGATCTTGAGTTCTTTTTTTGATTTTTGTGATTTTTTGTGATGATGAGGATGCTTTTGTTGTTTGTTAATTTTTTGTGATGATCGATGATGAGTATTTTGATGAGGTGATCTATGAGTGCTTTGATGTTCATATGCATGATGATTGAGTTTGATGATGGAATGTGAGATGGATGATGTGATGACTGATGATTTTGACTTTGAGGTTTTTGATGATGTGTGATGATTGTGAATGGGGATGTAATTTGTGAAAGCAGGTTGTGATGAGTGATAGTGATGTGTTTTATTGAGTGTCTGAAAATTGATTGATTTGTATTTTTGTTGTTGTTTTTTGTTGATTGATGTGATGATGAAAGTTGTATTGGGTTTGAGGCTTTTTTGAATTTTGTTGAAGGTTGTAGTTGTGAGTTTGATTTGTGTTGTTTTGATTTTTTTGTTTCATGAGTTTGAGTTGATTTTTGTGTTGAACAGGTGATTGATGAGTTTTTTTTGTTTTATTGCTTTGTGAGGACGTGTTTTTTGGTTGATGTCTGCCAGGTTGTAATTGTTATCTGTGATCTTTTTGATTTTTTGGTGTTTCTGATGTGCTGATGCATGATGTTTTTGTGCTATTTTTGTTATGATGAGTTTATGTGTTGATTGCTGGATTGATGTGATTTTCAGATTTTTGCTTTGATGATGATGATGAGTGTTTTTCATGGTTGTTTATGATGATGATGACTGATGATTGCTCGATGATGATGATGATGAGTTTGACGATGATGAACAATTGTTTTTCATTGCGATTGATGAATGATTTTTTGTATTTGTTTTGTTTTTGTTTTTTTTGATGACTGATGATAGATGATTGTGAGTTTACTAAAGAGTATTTGCATTTTGTGATTTTTGAGTTTGTTAATGTGATGATGAAATGATGATTGTGTTTTTTTTTTTTTTTTTTGTATTGTGATTTTTGATTGTTTTAGGTGGGAAAAGAGAAAGGGAGGGAGGGGGGGAGGGTGGATGGAGGTGGAGGAGAGAGGCTGCTTGACGAGTTTGTTTTGTACAGGATTTGTGAGTTTTGTGTCATGTGATTGATGAGATGATGTGATGCTGTTGTTCTATGGACTGATTGATTGGATGATTGATGCTTGATGAAAAAAAAAACAAGAAAGAAAACGGTTTGATGAACTGAGAATGGAAGTCGAAATGAAATTTGTATTGTTTTTTTTTTTCTTTTTGTGGATGATTCAGAGTTTGATGTGGTGAATGGAAATACAGTTGAGTTTGGGTTTTTTGTTGTGCTGATGATTGAATGATGATGATGATGAATTGTTGTTTTTTTTGTTGTGTAACTGATTGCTGTGTGTGTTACTTGAGATGTTTTTTTTTATTTTCATTGTTTGTTGCTTGTTTATAATGGAGTTTGTTTTTTCTGATTGCTGATGTGATGTGTTTATGACGGTTGGATGATGATTGCAATTGTGATGACTGAGTGTTTTTTTGTATTTGTTGAGTGAGATGTTTTGATGAGGTGTGGTGGTCGATGACAGTTTTGATTGTATATCATGAGCTGAGCGATCGATGATGATGTTTAGGTGTTGTTTGTCATGCACTTGTGAGTGAGAATTTTGACTTGCGTTGACCTGGATTGAGTGCAATGGAGTGTATGGATGTATTTTGGTTGTTATCTATTGCATGATGAATTGAAAACTGGTGTGAGGGTTGTTCTTGATTTTTAAGTTGATGACTGGACCTGGAACTGTTATTGAACCTTTGAGTGTATTGATTGTATTTTAGTGCATATTGATGATGAGATGATTTTTTGATAGTGATGCTGATTGTATGAGTGTTTCACTGAATGGAGTTGAATTGATTGACTGACTGAAGTTTTTGTGATTGTTTTAGAGAAAATGTATTTTGAGTTTGGATTTTGTAAGTTGAAGTGATGATGACGCTGTTGATGATTGTGGTTTATAGAGTCGATGATGATGTGGATGGTGTTATGATTTGAGCTTGCATGACTATGATGTGACATGAACTGATTGATGAATAGATGTATTGACTGACTTGGATTGATGACGTGTTTTTGTTTTTCATGTATTGAGAGGAAACGTTTTTGAGTGTTTGTCATTTTTCTAAATTTCTTGATTTTTGTTTTGATGACGTGTTTGTTATCTTTTGCTGCAACTGATTGTGATGACAGGGTTGTTTATTTGAAATTTGGAGTGTATTTTTGATGGTGATTTGTGGATGTTAGCATGAGCTGATCTGGAATGATTGGATGAATGGGATTGTCAGGTGAAAAAAAAAATGGATAAAAAAAAAAAATATTATAAAAAAAGAAAAAAAAAATGAAAGTAAAAAAAAAAAAAAAAGATAAAGAAGTGGGGGAAGTGAGAGGAGTGGATAGATGGAAACGCAGAAGTTGACGTTTCATTTTGATTTTTGTGATTGGGTTCGGTTGTGGCTGTGTTGGATGATGATGAATTTTTTGATTTGATGATGATGACATGGATGATGGTATGTTTTTTTTTTTGTACAGTTTTTTTTTGTTCATCGATGGAGAATGAGTTTGACGTGATTTTTTTTTGGCCGGTTGATGAATGAATGTTAATGGTGATTGTTTATTGTTTTTCCTTTGTAGTGTGGATGATGAAGTGTAACTTGGTTGTTGTTTGAGTTGTTTTTTGATGGTGTTTTTTGATTTGTTTTTGTTGTGAATGTCTTTTGCATCGTGATTGATGTTTGAGTTTTTTCGATGATTGATGAGGATGATTTTTGATGAGAAGGGGAAGGGCGTATTGTGATTTTCTTTTGTTGACGTGTGCGAAACTTTTGTCAATTTGTTTGTATGTGCGAGGTTCAATGATGATTGAATGATGGTATTTTGCATTTTTTTTTTGTTATTCTGTGTTATGCTGCTGATTGATGATGATGGGATAAAATGCAAAAAGAGAAAAAAAAAAAGAAAGGGTAGTGAAATGGGGTGGATGGAGAGGAGTGAACGTTTTTTTGCTGATGTATTTTGATTTATTGAATGTGGTAGGATTGTATTTGTTCATAGGACTGTGGATTTGACTTGATGTTGAATTACGTTCATGGCTTTTGATTTTTTTTCGTGACACCCATGTCATGAATTGTCAATGACTGATGATGATGATGATGATTTTGTTTTTGCAATTTTTGTATTTTGTTTCACGAATTGATGAATGTGATGATTTGAGTGATTGATGTGCAGTGTGTGTGGTTATTGTGTGATGTGTTATGAATGATGGATGAGTTGTATTTTGGATTTTTGATTGACTGATGAGATGGAAACGTGGATGAGTTTTTTTTGTTTTGATTTTACGAGGTGATGAGTAGTTGCCGAAAAAAAATGGAAAGAAAAAAAAGAGTGAGTTTGTGACGGTGTCTGTGTGATGAAGTGATGACGGATGTTGGTATTTTGTCGGTTTCTGTGGATGAGTTTAATGTGTGATGACTGAAGTTTTTTGACTGTGCCATGACAAGTTGAGTTTTGTATTTTTGTTTATCTTTTTGTTTTCTTTCAATGGCTGAAAAATGATGATTGATTATTGCTGAGTTTCAAATGATGAGTGATGGACTGATGATGAAGTTTGTTTTGCATCCTGGGGTGGGGGGGTGGTTGGATTGAGTCTGTGTTGTTGCTTTGTGTTTTACGGTTTTTTTTTTTGTTTGTTTGTGATGACTGTTGATGGGTATTGTGAATGGATTTGATGATGATTTTTTGCTTGTTGACTAGATGTTTGTTTTGACATTGTGATTCTGTAGTTGACTGTTTCACTGACCTTTTGATGATTGACTGGATTGTGTTTCGCGATTGTGTATGAGTTGATGACTGAGTGTTTTTGGTTGTATCATGATGTTTTTTGATGATGGATGGATGAAACGTCTGATGTTTTTCACATTGCTGTGGGGGTTGATGTGATGTGTTCGAAGTGTTTGTGTTATTCTGATAAGGTGATTTGTGATGCTGATTGATGATGGATGATGATGATGATGATGATTTGGAGAGTGTTGAATTGTGCGTTGTGAGTGTCATATTGACATAAAAGAAGATGAAAAATTGAAAAAAGATGAAATAAAAAAACTAAAAAATTAAAAAAAAAAAAAAAAAAAAAAAAAAAAAAAAAAAAAAGAAATGAGAAAAAAAAAAAAAAAAAAAAAAAAAGATGAAAAGAGCTGGTGAATCTGAGATGATGCATCCAGCGTGAATTGTGATTGACTGATGACTGAGTTTTTGATTGCCTGATGATGACTGAGTGGACTGATGGTGCCTGTGATTGAGGTGATGCTGTCTATTAAGCTGGATGCATTGATGTGATTGATTTTGTGATTTTGAGTTGAGATGTGGGATGACTGATCTTTTTGAAACAATCTGAGTGTTGTTGATGCGAGGGATGGAGTGATGATGAAATTGCTTTTGTGTTGAATGTTTAATTTTGATGATGTTCGAGTTTACAATTTGTTAGGTTTGACTGATGATGAGTTTTGTGTTTGATTCTGTTTTGATGATGTTGAGTTTCCTGATGGTGTGATTTGCATGTTATTGTTTTGTGTCCCATGGTTATCATGAGGTGATGATGATGGTCTGAATTGTAGTGAGTTGATGATAAGGTGGTTGTTTTGTGTATTTTGTGCTGAGATGACTGTTTATTTTTTTCGATGTTTTTTTGCTGACGTTGATGTTGTAGTGATATTGTTTTGTGGAGTTTTTTTTTGAGTTTTTGACGTTATTGTTGTGATTGTTTTGTCATTTGTGTTGTGTTTATGTGGATGATGTTGAGTGCAGTTTTTTGATGATGACGGGATATGTGTGTTGATGAGTTACTGTGATTTGATTTTTGAGTTTGAATGATGGTGATGTGAATGAAGTTTTGTGATGGGTGAAGGGCAAAGTGACTGTGAGTTTTGTATGATTGAAATGAATTGATGATTGTCAGTTTTGTGTTGTGATGATGAATGATTGTGTGTGAGTTGAGGATTTGATGGTTATTATTTTGTTATTGTGATGAGAGTGATTGTATTGTTTGAGTGATCGGAATGAGTTTTGACTGCCACTGTGATTGTTTGATTTTGTTTTCTGGATTTGAGATTGTTGACTGTTTGTGTTGATTTTTTTTAGAATGAGTTGATGTGATTGTGAAGTTGAATGAATTGATGTGATGATTTGAGTGAGAATGATGATGATGGAATTGACTGATTGTGCTATTTGTATTGCCGTATAGCTGAATGAATGTATTTTGTTTTTTTTTTGTTTTTGGATGAGCTGATCTTTGATATGGATTTGTGATGATTTGTGTTATTTTTGATGATGAGTTTTGGGTATTTTTTGTTTGGTTAGAGTTGTGTTTGTTGATGAGTGTCTGATGAAGTTTGTTGGATGTGATGGAAGTGTATATTGGATTGTGTTTGAATGATGTGAGGATTGATTTTTTTTTTGGGTTTTTTCAGTGTAAGTTTTTTGTTTTTTGATTGATGATGGAGTTTTTTGATTGCATGATTGCGTGAATGTTTTGATTAAACTTGCGTTGTTTGTGTGTTTAATCATGCTGATGTTGTGAGTGAGTCATGTATGATGATGTGGAATTTTTTTGATGTTTATGCGTCTGATGAATGATGATGAGATTTGAAGTGTTTATGAAGATGTGATTTTTTGTTATTTGTTTGTTGATTGCAATTTTTGTCAGAGTTTGAATGATTTGGATGACCGTGTGAGTTGATGGAGGTTTTTTTCGAGTGGTGATTTTTTGTTGTCGGATTTTGTATGATTGATGCCGTTTTGTGATGAGAGTTTTTGTGTGATGTGTTTGAAAAGTTTTTTTTGATGCTTGATGTGAAATGATTGAGTTTGTTGAGTTTTAGTTGTTATTTCGATTTCTTTAGGTTTTTGAGTTTGTGATGTGAGTGTATTTTGTTTATTGTGTGAATGTATTTTTGATTGAGTTTTTTTGTTTTTTTGATGAGTTGATGTGATGGATGATGGTGATTGTGTGAAGGTTTTGATTTGAATGATGAGTTATTTTTTTGTTTGCAATGAGTTTTTTCACTGATGATGATGATGAGACAAGGAAGGTGATGATGTGTTGTTTTGATGAGTAGTTGTTTCTGGTTATTGATGTTGTTTGAGTGTTGAGATGACTTTGTATCCGACAATTGATTTTGAGGTCGAAGTGATAGTTGATGGAGAGATTGTGATGACTGATTGTGGATGATTGATGTGTTGTTGTGATGATGAAAATGACTTGGAAGTTTTTGTATGTGACGTTGACTGATTGTTTGAATCGTGATTTCTTATTTGTATTTTTTTGATGATTTTGTATTCTTTTTTGTATTATTTGTCATGAATGATTTTGAGTTTTTTTTTTGATTTTTTTGAGTATAGATTGGAGATGAATGAGATGCGTTGTGATGATTTTTGCGTGGTTTTTTCTTTGATTGTTTGACTGATTGTGAGTGTTTGAGTTTGATCATGAGTTTACTGATGAGGAGGTTGATTGAACTGTGAGTTTTGTTTTTTGTTTGATGTGATGTTGAGTTGTTATTGAGGTAAAACTGATGAACGATGATGAGGTTGATTTGAGTGTGTGAACTGACTGAATTCGTTATTGTTTTTTTGTGTTTATTTATTGGAGTTATAAAAAAAAGAAAAGAGAAAAAAAAAAGAAAAAAAAAAAAAAGAGATAATGAAAGAAAAGGATGATATGCTGAAGTGTGAGTGACTTGAGTTGAGTTGATGAAGGAGTGTGACTGTTTTGAACTGATTGATTGGTTCAATTTTGCATGGAACAACTTTGAATTTTGTTATGTTTGAGGATGACTGATGATGTTGTGAAGAGTGTATGATGATGAGTGTCTATTGATGCGCCCGTATCTGTTTGATATGTCTTGCTTGTTGATGCTGATATGACCCCTGTGGAGAGATTGATGAGTTGGGTTTTGATGACGTTGTGTTGGATGATGAGTTGATTTGAGTTTGTTTTTTTGATTATTTTGGATCTGATTGATTTGTGAAAGGTAACAATATTTGTTCAGTGTTGCTGATTTTTATATTTGATGATGAATTGATGATGAACAAGTTGTTGTGATATTGATGAGTTTTTGATGATGATGAACGTTTTGTTGATGACTGATGAGTGATTGTTTTGTGATGGAGTGTATTTTGATTTTTTTGATTTTTTGTGGAGTGATGTTGCTTGTTGTCTAGTATTTTTGTTGTGTGAGTGTGATGGTAAATGTTTGACGTGTAGTCTGAATGTGGATTTCAGGTGATGATGATGTTTATTTGTATTCATGTTGATTGAGCGACATGAGTCATCTAGTTGATGATGATGAATTTGGATGAATTGATGTTTATAGGGGAGTTTTGTTGATGTGAGTGAGTGTTTAATTGTTCGACGTGATGCATGATGAATGACTGTATTGATGGGATGTTGAGTTTGAGGTGGGATTTTTTGTATTTTGTGTTTCGATGATTTCTATGATGTGATTTTGAGTGATGAGTGATGATGAACCATGAATGGTGGTGGGAATGTGATGGTATTGAACTGTTGATTAGGAAGCGGTTGGATTTGAAACAGTAATGACTGGACTGATAACTGGGTGAATTGAGTGCGATTTGATTGGATGAGTCAGATGCGATGATGATGAAACTACATTTCGAGTTTTTTGATTGTATTGAGTGAGTGTATGATTCGTGATGGACGTGATGATTATGTGGTTTTGGTCATGTTTATGAGATGACTGAACTTGGTTTTTGTCATTTTCGATGTGAATGATGGATTGATGATGTGATGATGATTTTTGTGTATGTGCATGTGTATGGGGATGAATTTTGTTTTTGTGGATGATGTTTGACTTGATTGGATTTGACTGAATGACTGTGAGTGTTGATTGATGTTTGTTGGTTGTATTTGTACTTTTTGGTTCAGTTGTCATTGCATGCACATGGATGTTTTTGTTCACCTTTGCTGATAATGAAATTGCTATTGTTTTTTTGACTTGATGAAACTGATGTTGTTTTTTTGAGTGCTGATGTGATGTAGATGACGTCAATGTGACTGAATTGATTGTATCGAGTTTGTTGTTTTTTGTGAATGCCTGGTGAACTGAGAAATGACTGGCTGACAGTTGTTTTTTGATCTGTGAGTTGCGTTTGACATTCTGCTGGTTGACATTTAGCTGGTTTTTGTCTACCGAACGGATGCTTGAAAGAGAATGCGGAGTGTGGGATGAGGACATATGAATTTGTTGAGGTGTCTCTAGATGAGTTTTGATTTTGTGTGATCTGGATGACCTTGATTGTGATGTTGACGTTTGGAGTTGAATGATTGAGATGTGATGATTATGATGATGACGATGGCGGTGTATGTGGGGAAATGAAGTGGAGAAAAAAAACAAAAGAAAACAAACAAAGAGAAAAGAAAAGTAAATAAGAGAAGGAAATGAAAGAGAATAGAAGAAAAGAAACAAAAAGGGATGGAGATGGTGAAGATATGGAGGAACCACCCCCCCAAGTAGTGAGCCGTTTTGTAATTTGTAAGTTTTTGCATTGAAATGATGAATGATTTTGTGGTTTGTAGGTCAGTTTTTGTTGGATAATCGATGGAATTGAGTGATGTATGACTGTTCGACTTTGAATGATGATGATAAGTGGATTGAGTTTTGAGTCTATGATGTAGATGATGTTGATGGTGATGTTTATTTGATGATTTGGTATTTTACAGACTTGTGCTGAATTGAAAATGGATAATGATGATGATGTGAATGATGATGATTTTTGATGATTGTTTGATGATGATGACTGATGCTGGCATTGGAAACCTGGGATTGCTGACTTTGAAAGTTGACTGAATGATGATTTGACGAGTTTGAGATTGTTCTGTAGATTGGTTGTGACACAGTGATGATGATGACTTGTATTTTCATATGAGTGTTTTATTTGTGTTGATGTGAGTTTGAATGTGCAATGAATGCTGAAATGACGTTTGTTGTGTATATGAACTGGATGATGAGTTGTCGATGAGATGAATCATGATGGATTTGATGCGTGAATGATGAGACGTTGAATTTGATGCTTATGTGATTTGTGCTTTATGCGTTTGTGATCTTTTTTTTGATGACTGCTGACTGCTGTCTGTGTCACTTGATTGCGATTTGTGTCACACTGATAGTTGCTTTGATGGGATTTTTGACGTGAGACCTGTTGAATGAGTGTGTATTTATAGGACTGACAATTTGACTGATGATGATTGATGATGATTGTTCATTGTCATGACGATCCTTTTTTGTTATATTGTTTGATGAGTAGTTTACGGTGTTTGTTGCTGAACTGATGAATTTTCTCTTTGAGTTTGAGTGTTCTGACCCGGGATGTATTATTAGACGTCGAATGATGAAATTTTTGTGTCTATTTGGAGGATGATTGTTTTTGAATTTGAATTCCGTGATGAAGATTTGAGATGTGATGATGGCGGAGTTTTGAAGTGATTGTGATGAGTTTTGACTGATGGTTGTATAGTGAAATTTTGTGATGATGATGATGATGATGAGTTTTGGTTGTTGATTGACTGATTGATAATTGACGTTTTTTGAATGGTGAATTTGTCATTGAAAATTTGATGATAATGAGTTGCTGTTTGATTTAGATGATCGATTTGTTTGTTGGTCACTTGTGGTGTGATGTGATGTTGTTGGATGATGATTGTGATTGTCATTATGATTGTGTTCTTGATTGGTTGGAGTTTTTTGCAGTGGATGAGGTGAATTGACAGTGATATTTTGATGATTTGCATGAGTTTGAAGAGAAAATGAAAAAATGCAAAGGCTGAATGGGAATGCGTGATGAGTTTTGATTTTTGCTTGTATTGACGTTGTTTGACGTTTATGATTTTAGAGTGGGATGATTGAAAATGTGATGATGTGTTGATGATGGCGATGTGAATGGAATGATAGATTGAAGAATTGAGATTGGTTGAGTTTGTGATGATGAAAATGAAATGGTATGAGCAGGGAGAGGTGATGAGGGGGCATTTGGTATGGCTTGGATGGTGTTGAGTGGGGTATGGAATGAAATGATGTGTGAGTTGTGAATGATTGGATTTGTGAGATGATTGATGAAGTGAAAAGACTGATGTATGTTTGGGATGGATGAGATGACTGATATGAGGAACGTGCTGATGATGAGAGCGGGAAGAGTGGGAAAAAAACTGGGGAAAAAAAAAAAGCAAAGGCTGTGAGTTGGTGTTTGTGTTTTTTGTCATTGAGGATGATGAATGATGATGTTGGATTGATGCCTGATGATTTTGATGAGTGGGTATGAGTGTTTTTTTGTGATTTTGACGATGTTGATGGTTTTGACATGGAGTCTTGTGATGAGTTGATGTTTTTTTGATGTGACGGGATTCTTGATTGTTGCAGTGCATGACATGTGTGTGTACCTGAATAGTCATTGAGTGTTTGGTTACTGACGTTAGCATGAGTGGTTTTGAGGTGAGTTTGCATGATGAATGATTTGAATGATGATGATTGACTGACAGTTGAAGGATGTGATGATGTTTTATTGAGCTTTGGATTGAATGATGAGTGGTGTGATTGTTTTGATGAGGAGTCTGTGGAGTTTGATGATGGAGTCTGTATTGTTTTTCAGGTGATGGATGATGAGTGTTATTTGTATTTTGTATTTGAGTTGTTTTTGTTATTGATGAGTTTGATGATTGTTGAGTTTGCAATTGACGTTCTATTGAAGAAAAAAGGATGGATGAAAAAAAGGAAATAAAAAAAAAAGAAAAAAAAAAGAATAAATGAACAAAATTGAATAAAGATGGGAATGGAATTGTGGAAGGAAAAACACAAAAAAAAGAATGCATGAGATTGGAATTGTAGATGAGGGTTTTTGATTGGATGAAGTTTGTTTTATTGAGTATCAGTGATGATTGAACTGATGAGTTTGATGAGTTGGTGATTTTGGTGTTTGTGATGAGTCTTTTTTGTATTTTTTCAAGTTTTGTCATAGTTGCTTGCATCTGCTGTTGGATGCTGATGAAAAATGATGTGTGATGTAT
>Ga0179591_1336307_pt1 | contig 11262 bp, 14 predicted proteins | sample CZOMad2_1_08_16f_FD_182891 | JGI IMG/M metagenome (GOLD analysis project Ga0179591, IMG submission 182891) | Vadose zone soil fungal communities from Angelo Coast Range Reserve, California, USA - CZOMad2_1_08_16fungal (PacBio error correction) | ecosystem: Environmental > Terrestrial > Soil >... | reverse complement strand
GCCCTTGCCATGGCCGATTGCCTTCACCCCTTTCCCCCCAAAATTCTTCCTTTTTCCTGGTGTACTGGTGAGAAAAGCTCGCATGATGTCGGCGGTTACGAAGCTTGCCGCCCCTGTCCCCCCTTCGGTTTCTTCATCCCAATTTACCTGACTGTTTATCGTGTTTTCCTAAGCTTTTCCTCCCTCCCCACCCATTCCTTTTTTGCAGGCGGATCCCTTCTTTTTTCACGCATATTTTCCACCTTTCTTCTGAAACTGTCTCACCCCATTGCTCGAGCACAACCCCCCCTTGCCCTTCCCCCACACTTCAGATTTGATTTCTTACTCTGATTCTTTCCTTCGAAAGTCTTGACAGAAAGTCGCCCCTATCACCATCCACCATTTCGATCTCGGACTGTTTCCGCAATTCCCTTACCCCCCCCCCCCAACCGACTTACTCGGTCTAATTTCCCCCTTCCGTTCATGGCGATTGGAAACCTGAAGAAAACCCGCTCCCACTTCCCCCACTTCGCCTGAGCGTGCGCGCCTGTTTCTTTCCGAACCTCCTCTTGGGACCTCCTGAACCTTTTTGGATTTCGAATGCGTCCGTAACTTTTTCCCTTACTCATTAGGAGTTCCATTGGAATAGAATGGTTCGTTTCGTTGGAATCATTTCTGAGTGGGACCCTTTTCCTCCAGCCTTTCTAAGAGTTCAATAATTCACTGCGTTCCCTCCGGAATTTACGGGATGTTGCTTGTGCCTTTTTTTGGAATTTCTTTCCTCCTCCTTTTACATTGATGTCAGAAGTTAACTACACTTAGTCGTAGGATTGACTGGGCAACCTATCTCCCCCCCCGAGCCCCTCCTTCTTATGATCCGCATTATCGATTTGCCGGTTTATGGTTCCACGAGAGCCGAGTTTTTCCGTCGTCTTCGATAAGTCTTCGCGTCCGGTCCCTTCCTATCTCCTGGTAGTTTTTTAGTTCCCCTAATTCCCTTGGATTCCTCCTGATCCGTGCATAAGTACTACCCTCCACCTTTGCAACGTTTTCCGGAGCTTCGAAGGATGAGGGGATGACATAATCTACCCCCTCCCTAACTTCCCCACATGTTAGGGTTGCCCTGAACGACTCGCGTCCCGCCGCTTTTTTTTTCTTCGTACTTTCTTTGAGGTGCTTTGAATTTTTTTCTTCCTCCCCCGAGGTCTTTGCTCTTTACTTTTTTTTTGCGCGCTGAGGGGATTTTCAAGCCGCCCCCACCCCCCCCCTTTTAGGCCTGGGAAAGCACTGTTTCAAATAGAAATTTTTATTGTCCGTTGGCGGAGGATGTCTTAATTTGGGTTTTCCGACAATGACAATTCCCAGTAGGTCCCCCCCCCCTTCAGAATTCGTTGTCCCTCTCGTTCGTACCTATATATATTTCCTTTCTTTGTTTTTTTTATTTGGACGAACGTAGTGTTTTTGCGGCATTCGCCTGCGTGAGTATGAGTTTTGATTCGTTTTTGGACACCCCGAAAATCACCCAACGAAGACCGACCCATTCTGATTCTTCGCCTTTCCAGCCGTTCGAAACGGTGGTTATGCGCTTCCTTCCCCTGCGATCCCCCCATCGATTCCGACAAATCTTTTTCAAAGGACGATAAACCCCCCTCAAAAAGCACAGCTCAAGACTACTCCTCCCCGTCAGTGTTCCAGCGAGTCGTGCATAACCCTTAACCTCGGCTCTTTTCTGTCTTCTGTCATCCCCTCATCCCTTTCTTACCGACTCAAAGACTCCCTCAACTTTTTGGACTCAACTGTTTCTCCTTCTCTTGAGACCTCCTTCGGTGAGTCGTTTTCCCAAAAAATCCAAGGCTCCTGAGTCGACGATCCAATTTATCTCAACGCCCCTTCTGGTAAGTGCTCGGAAGTGCTTTTTTTCTTATAGGAAAGCTACAGAATCTATCTTCTTGTCGGCGGACTATTCCATCTGACTACAGTGAGATGACCCCTTTTTCGACCATGCCGCGCCCGCCCCTAGCGAAAAAGACTTCACCAACATTTCGCCACCATCGTACTCGTTCCAGCGTCCGTTTTCCCCCGCTATGTATCACAGAGCCTCTCCCTGACCCTCACTACAACCCACGTCTGTGGGTTCCCGCGTCCATTCGGAAATCTTTCCTCTTGGAAGCCCAACATTCTCCTAAGTTACCAGATTTATGAACATCGTCCCAGAGGGGTGCGTGCCTCTACTTTCTCTTTTTTTGAACAACGTGCCGCACGCTCCCTTGACCCTTTCTCTGGCTCTCCTTCCCTTTTTCTTAAGGTCCCAAATCGGTTTTTGCACTGGTTTGATACGGTGAATAGAAAGTTTGTTGTGTCTCTAGTCGAGAAGCAATTGCGGGCCCCCAGTCGAGATTTGTCCTTTCGCTCTACCTTGGTTCTGTTGAGATCTTGCCCCCTCAGAGTTTACATAACTCCTTGATTCACCAGCCCTTTTTAAAGCTAGTGATGGGCTCCCTTATGACCCCTCGCGATATTTTTTTTATACCGTCACTGAAGCAATTCTTTACTCCCCCCAACAGAGGATCACGGACGCCTAGCTTCCTTTTAGCCTTGCTTCCAATTCCCCCCCACGAATGAAACCCAGTTGCTCCCCCCTCTTTTGTGTACTGTTATTACAATGTCGGTCCGAGCCCCCCCCCCCCCCGCCCCCCACGGCATCCTTTGCTACTTTTCTTTCCTAAGCCGCTTCTTAGCGTTTTGAATGCAGTTGTTTAAATGACGCGAGCCCATCTTGCAGCTTTTTAAATCTCTTTCCCCTTCTTTTGTTGTTGTTCTGATCTCTAAGCCTAAGCTCCTCCTTGAGACGATTTGCGCTCGGTCCCATCCCTAACCCCCATTCTCCTCAGAGTGACGACGGTGCGCACATTCGTCTATTCTTTTGGTCGAGGTTAGCTGGTCCCTCCTTCACCCAATCGGGTTCAATCCCCATTTACACTGTTTTTCTTCCCTGCAATCCCCCTCCTCGGCGAGAATTTTACTGACTCGTCATCACCTTAGGTTGTGCCTCACTAATGTGCCTCAGCAATGTTATAAAAAATTGCTTTCTCCCCCAGTTTCCCCCTCCCTTCAAAGCTTTGAGGGCTAACTTATTGTTTCTTCTGTTTTACCCGAGCCGCAGGATTCCCCTACCCTTTATCCTTACCAAGAATCCTCCCCCAACCTCGATTTGACCCCCCCTTACTTTTTTCCCCGCGACACCCCCCAAAAAGGACTCCCCGGTCCCCCTCATGATGGAAAACAGTGTACGTGAAAGACAAGAAAACCAAGTCGAAGACCCATTTCTTTCCGCGTGAGGCCCACTTTGTTAATGCCTACCTTCTAGTGGGAAGCAGTTTTCTCGATTGTTTGTCGTTTTGTTCCCCTTCTTCTAATTCTTTCCCCTCGGAACGTATGCATGTTTCCTCTCTTTTCCAACCCTCTTCGAGTGGAAGTTATCGACCCCCTATGGGTCGTAGTGAGATTCGTGATTGGAACTGATCCCCAGGTCCCCCTTATGGTGACCCTGTCGAGATTAGGTTTTTTGCTTTTCGGCCATTGCGGCCATCCCAGTTTCCAACCCTGTCTCCCCTTCTCCAGTTTTTCTCACATTCAGCCACCTAGAGACTTTTACGATCGATTTGACGTCTTATGCGACGCCTTTTCCCGATGGCAACTTCCAGAGGCACTCTACACTTGTTTCGTCGTCCTTTTCGGGAAGGACTCGCCTTCCTTTTTCTGTTTTTTTAGTTCTCATTCTAAAGGCTTCAGTTTTTCCTTTTCTTTTTCCAGTCAATGGACCCGTCCTTTTTCACAAAGTTTTCTTGATTCTGTCTGTATGGTCCCGACCTCCCGCCCTCCTCGCCCCACATGTTAGGTTTTTCGACCCCCTTCCCCGCTTGGTTTTACGATTTGTAATTATTTAGGCTTTTCCTTTTGTTTGCCCGGTTTTCTTTTTTGAGCAGCCGTCCTTTTCGAGGGGTCGCTTTCCTCCTCTCCCCCCCTTTCCCCCGAGAGGATTGTACCATACATCCTGTTCTACCTCAGTTCTTCTTTGCGGAGGATGTCCTTTTTTTCCTCCACTGCGTCAGACAGTCAGAGTCTCCCCACGTCCTCCTTTCCCTATCGTTTGTTTCCAACTATCTCCTCTTTTCCTAATCCTTTTGAGACCCTTTTAAAGAAACGCCTCCCATCTTTTTTCTACGGTCTGCGTGTGGCCTTTTTCTTTGCAATTTTCTGTCGGAAACAATTAAGACCTCTAACCCCCTCCTCAGCCAATACACTTTCATTTTTTCAAAAGTTTTTTTCCCACCATCGCCCTTTTATGCTCTGTCCGAACGCATCCCCTCGATCCGCAACCCCCCCCCCCCCCCCCCCCCCCCCGGAAACACTGCCTAACTCACAGATGCCCCCGCCCCCTCAGCAAACTTCCACCACCCGCCAGAATTACAAACGGTGAAAAACCCAGCGGCCTTCCCCTTTCCCTTTCCTGTATAAACCTAACAGGTTGTCGTCTCGCTTGACCTGTCTTGTCATCCCTCTACCACTCCCCTATAACGCAGAACGTTGGAAACTGTTTCCCCCCCTCCTGTCTTAAGAGCTTGCCTTTCCCCTTTTTTTTCTCTTTCGGACCCTCCCCCAGGATTGCGAGTTTATGCTTTGCCCCCGTTTGAGACATTTTATCTCAAAAAGACATACGGTAAGTGCTCTTTGAACTTCCTTTTTTCCTTATCGAGCCTCGATCATCTAGATCGTCTTTTTTTCAAGGTGAATGATTTCCTCATCCCACCAGTCACAAGTATTGCCACGCTTGGCCTCACCCCTTGAAATGCGAACCCCGAATTCCCTACCACATTCCCATCGCCAACCACCACGAATTTGCGTCATCGGGCACTCCAACTCACCTCCCCCATCTGAGCCATAGTTACATCTCCTCGTACACCCGTTCCCGCTACGCGTTCCCATTCGAACCACGTTCCGATAACCTCCACTCGTGCCTCTGGGAAGATCCCTTAGCTGACTACACCCTTTTTTTTTATACGTCTATCTTCCGTTGCCGCACCTAAGCGTCACTTTCTTTTCTTTCTTTCATCTCTTTCTTGTCTCTTTCCCAATAGGTTTACCTGGTCCTGGTCTCCTCCTTCCTGGTGCCTTCGACGAGAGTCCTTGGGTTGCTCTTTCGTGACCAAGTGCTTTCCCAGTCCGATCGAGGTTGTGGTATTTTCTCTGGGCTTCCTTTTTTTAAGTTCCTTGCGGCGTTTCACTCATCAAAGCGCCCCCCTGTCGCTTTCCTCCGTGAGGTGGTTTCCCTTGGATTGCCGCCTAGCACGTTTTTTTCCCCTAGGAATTCTACTCTGTTATATTCCACCTCCTTCTCAAAGCTAATAGCCGGAGGCTTATGCCCATCTTTCCGTCGTGTCAAAGGTTTGAACCCCTTTGACCTCGGCAGAGGGTGTAACCGCCGCCATAAAATGATTGTGCTAGCTTCCCCCCTCGTTCCCCTCCTTGAGTCTCCTTTAATTGCGTTGAAATGCCGCCCCTCTTGCGTCCCCCGGTTCCCTAGCCTGTATTCTCTTTTTAATCACTGTTGTTGTTTTTTATATCTTTTAAGACAGGCGGCGAGCCGCGCTTTCCCCTCTCTCAGTTCATTTCCCCACTGGAATTTTCCCCCCTTCCGACGTCATTTCAAAGTCTAGTCCTTTCTCCTATGTGGACGTTCCCTTGGCGACATTCCCTCCATTCAACAAACTGGTTTCCATCTCCTTTTTTTTTCCCTTCTTTTCTTGGAGCTGGCAGAAGGAAGGCGATTCTTTTTTTTTACCACTAGGTGTCTCCAAGTTATTCCTTCAGTGAAACTGTCTCAAAAATTGCTCGCGGACCCCTTTTTCCTGCCCCCCTTAGGGCTTGCGCACACGATGCGGTCTCTTTTTGGCTTTCCGGCAAGGATCTAACCCGTTATCATCGCCATAGTTTCAATCCACACTCGATCTGCTCCCCCCTGCTCACTACAGCGCCCCACAAACCAACTTTCAACTAGGTTTCTATTTTTTTCGTCATCTGCATGGCAGTCCCTTAACGATTGTAACGGACCTGCCCCATTCATCTGCATCGCACTTCAACTTCGCAGCCGTCCTTCCTTTTTCCTCCCTCTAAAGTACTCGAGTGGGAAGAGTTCCCCCTCGGCCATGTTGAATGGGACGTACCCCCTAATGTTTCGAATGGGATGGAGTTCCCCCCTCTCGGAAACGTATGTTCCCCGTGTTCCCTCTTCTCGAACTTGGGTTCTAGTGTGTATACCGATGGGCGAGACTTTTGGAACTATTCCCTACTTGAAACATCTTCGGGATGTTGCGATGTGCGTCTCTTGCTTCTCTTTTTTTTCGGCATGGAGGAACTTAGTTTAACCTAGTTAGGAGATTGAAGCTCCTAATTCCCCCCAAACGATTTTTAGCCCCCCCCTTTTTGAAACCCCCCCTTATAGGATGGTTCCCCTTTCCTTACTTCCCCCCTCTAGTTTTGTATTAGATAAATTCGTAAGTCGTTCTCCATGACTCGCCTTGTCTCCTGAAATAAAAGTGGAATTTCTACTCTTAGTATCCCGAATTGCATTCCCGTTTTCACAGGCCTCTCCCCTCTGCGTCTTAAGGGATCTCGTCCGTCCCATGAGGAAAGCGAACCCGCTGCCCTCCTGCACTACAACCACCTTAGGGTGATGGCGAATCATCCCCCTCCCGCTTTTTTCTCGCTGTATTCTTTCTGGTGATTTTGTCCTTTTTTTTTTGGCCGGCGTTTCTTGAGCGTGTTGCCCCGGTCGCGTCTGGGGATCGCGTTCGACAGGCGCCATATTCCGTTTACTTTTTTAACAACTGAAATTAATGTTTTTCAAGGATTTGAGTTATTCGTTGATTTGGTCGAGTTCCTCCTAATTTTTCAAGTGCATTCATACATCACGAAGCTTTAGATCTTTTTTTTAGTCCCCCTATATATACTTTAAGAATACTTCCTGAGGGATCCCAACATCGTTCCCATTCCCTCTTTTTCGGCGTCTTGAGAAGATTTCTGGAGTTTCTCTTTCTGCCCCCCCTTCAAATTAAGACATCCGCCCCATCAACGTGAAGCCAACTCCAGTTCGATCACTACTAACAGGCTCTAACAGCTGTCTCGTACGAGACCCCTCGTCTCCCTACCAACCGCCCCCCCCCCCCTCATACCCCCCCTGACCTCCTCGCAAGTGCTGACCAACCCCAAAGCCCGCTCCTTACCCCCCAAAGCCTTTAAACACATACAGCAGCTCTTGCACATAACATTTGTCGGCTGCTCTTTTTTCTCCCCCTCCTCCTTCGACAATAACTAGACGTTTATTAATGATTTAACCTTTTCCAATGTTTTGCTTCTCCTTTAGCGCGCCTCACCCCTTACTAAAACCCTTACAAGGAGAAGGCGACCTTGCTTAGCCCCCTCCCTTATTCAAGAAACCTCACCACCTTGGTCCTTGAAGTAAAAGCCTTTCCTCCTTCTCTGCGAATCGACTAATCGATCGCGTGTCTGCGGCCTCTTCCTCCCTGGCAATTCGACTAAAGTGTGACTGAGCTTTTCCGCTTCTGCAGCAAAGCGAAGTGAATTCCAACCCATTCCCCCCTGAACCCCCCTACGTAAGCTAAATTTTTTCCAATCACAGCCTTCTCACTCGAGCCCCTTTAGTTCCCCGTGCGGAAACATCCATACCCTTTTTTTTCCTTTTTTGACCGCGTACCCCCTCGAAAAATAAGTTCCTTTTGGAACTCCTCCCATTATTTACCGGCACGTTTCCCATTCGAACATACGTTCCCATTAGTCTGCCACTTTCTCTAAGTTTCTAGGCCCCTTTGCCCACAATTTAGCATCATGAAGTTGATCACTTTTCTTCAGGTCGTCCAACGGTGAGGAAGGGTTGCCATGCTACCTTTCGAACTTCTGTCTTTGTTTTGTGGCGATGTTCTTAGAATCAAGTTCCCAACCGTGAGATTCTATCGGCTTCCCAAAGTGATCCTTTTCTGCGCGATAATCCCTACCTTTTTTCCTTTCCCATCCCTCAAAGCTATTGAAGTGGGCCTTTTCCTGTGTTGTCCTCGCAATCAGCACTGAAGCCAATCGTCTGGCGGAAACCACCTGGTGATTCCGACTGTGCCGTTGATAGACTTCTCGAAACTTTCCCCCTCCAATGAAAACTTGTTTTCCCTTTTGACTCCCCGAGCTCGGCAAGGGCGGTGACTACAGACTCATAAACTTAGCTTCTACCTGCGTCACGTTTTTACGTTTGTTGACTTTTGTTTATGAGTCCCAGCCCCAGGATAAATTCTCCTTTGCCTCCCCCTCCCCTCTTTTTTCTCTCTTATCTCCTCGTGTTTGTACGATGGAGGCTTTTTGCATGGAGTATTGCGCTCGAGTATTCCCCTTTCCAAACCTTCCCCCGTACGAGTTCTACGAGGGGAGAACATCTCTCGTTTTATGGTAGGCCAAATCTTCCCTTTCCCCTCCAAATACCTTCCCAAACTCGGGTCCATACCATTCCTCCTTTTTCCTTCTCCCCTGTGAAGAAGTCCCTGTAGAGTGCAGTGACTTCGTGATCACTCAGGTTTTGTTCCGCCTACCTCTCCATTGGCAGTGAAACTGTATCAAAAATTTTGATAGCGACTATAGTCTGCAAAAGTCACTAGATCTGAGGACCTAGATTTCTGTTGTTTTTGCCCTCTCCCCCCGGCAGGACAGTTTCGTTCCTATTAATCCCCCCCCACAAAACCTATCCTCTAATGGGCCTAATTTTATGCGACACAACCACCAGGACTCAACTCGTTTCACCGTTTTCCCCAACCGATTGGTCCACTCCCTTAACCCCTCTCCCCTCGCCCTTAATAAAATCGTAGGCCGGCCCCGTTGTTCGAATAGCCAAGGCCGATCTTTTCCCCCTATTTTTTCCGTATTTTCTGCATTTTCCGCTAAATTTCGAAGAGGCTTTCACCCCTCCCCAGAATGTAAGCGTAAAACGTGGAAACATGCTCCCGCCTGGAAAGATGGTTGGGGGTGTCGGGGGGGGCGGGGGGCGTTGGTGTTTTTTTGGTGGGGTGGGGGGTGGGGTTTTTCTTTTTTTGGGTTGGGTGATTTGGACATATTCTGTTGGAACTGACGATCTCCGGCTGTTTTTAGATTTCTTCCAATTTGAATTCGGTTATGCCTTCCTGGAGGCCAAGCAGTTTCACCTTTCTTTTTTCCCCTCGGGCCTCTACTAGATTCTCCCCTGAAAACGAAAGATCTGATGATATCCTCCTCTTTCTCCCCCCCCTTTATACGGATGTTTCAACGAGGCTAACCCCTTTGTTGTCTCTCCTCCTTCTTCGGAGACTTAATAACTTGACTCCCCTTTCTTCCTTTTTTTCCCCTCTTCTAAATTTGAAACTGTAGTTACTGCCGTCATCAAGTCATGGAACGACAGTTGATCCAAACGTTCGTTTGGGGATTTCTTTTCGTTTCTTCCAGTCAAGACGACCGAGAAAGAGAAGCCCCCCCTTCTTCAAACGAATTCGCTTGTAACCTTTTGTTTTTCCCTTGTACTGGAGGCCCTTTTGAAATTGCCGCTTCTTTTAGTTTGAGCCCCCTGTTGCAGCTTTTTTTTTTGATCGAGGGATTCTCTCTCCAGAGCATAAACCACCTTTCGAGGCCTTCTGGGAACGCCCTCAGTTTCACAGAAATTAGTTGAGTATTCGTTTGAGGAGGATGGTCTTCATTGTTTTTGTAACTCCCCTGTTGCGCAACGAAAGTTTCAGTCCCACGCATCGCATATAGATTCTTTTTCCAATTATATTATATTACCCTCGTTGTTGGTGGGAGATAGATTTCTTGTCTCCGATTAATCTTAGAATTAGTAGGCTTTATTCTAGCTGCAGACATTATGATGGAAACCCACCACAACAGCTCCGCCACATCACGAAGACGTCCCAAAACCAACTTTTTCATTTGCTTCTTTTTCCCAGCTCCCCCGTGGTTAGGCGCTCTAGAAAGCTCTCTCCTACCAACCGAACGTCACAGCCTAGAAGCAGTCGTCCGCAACCCACCGAAAAAACAAAAAGCAAAGCCTACCGCAAGGCACCAATCCTAAACCCCCAACAGATCGATTAAGAGAGCTGAGGTCGCAAACAAAATACGATTGTGGTTAGAGCGGGGAGTCCAGTTAGGGATAAATTCCGAACCTCGAAAGTACCCTTGAAATTAAGACATTTTGATCAAATGCGTTCACGACCTTTCTTAGAAGCCTCGAGCACTCCTTTTATTCGGCACTAAACCCCCCCCCTATCTGGCTTCTAATGATTGAAACGTCCGACCCATCTCTCAGCCGACACGAACCCTCTATGGAAGTGCCTATGGACGGTAATCCGCTTTTGACTTAGGCCCACAGATGCTTTCTGAGAAGAGCCCTGAATACTATAGCGTTGGTCCACCTATATTTCCATTAAAGTTCCCAATAGAACAAGTGAATATTGACCCCTTCATTCCTAATGTCCCCGATTAATAACAAGTCACCATGCCAACCCATCCAAATCCCGTCGCTTTTACTTTCTTCACTCACTAACAGAAACACAGGGAAATAGTTCCGTTTGTAAACCCCAGTAAACCTCTCCACACCAAGTTGCCAGACCCCTTTCCGTCGGGACGCCTCATTTTTTACCTACCGTTTCAAGCTCCCCTAGAAAAAAGTGAAAAGAGTGTCACTCGTAAAACGCATCTATGACGGGCAACAACGTTGCCTCCCTGCTTGAAGTTATTATGAGAGTTGGGTTTTCAGGTAGTCACTAAAATTAGGTGATGTGAAGTACCCGAGTTTCTCCTTTTTTAGCTTGTGATAAGACCCGTGAGGTACACTCTTAGAGGTTTGTTTTCGGCTGTAAACCTTTTTTTCCTTCAGAAGTGCCGTTTCAATCCCCAGCAAACCTTAGTGCAAGCCCTAACTTTGAAGTTGTGAATTTTAATTACTTCTCAGTTTTTTATACCATTTTCATGACAGGCATTAGACCGGCCCCCAACATGATCTCCCCTCCCCCCCCCGTTTCTCTTAAGGCTTTTATGCCCCTTCTTCAAGTAGTGTACTATCTGAAATTTTTGAAATGTACTCCTGTCGTCAAGAGGCGTTAACGCGACCTTAATCCCCTCCTTGTCCGCTTTTGTCCCCTGATTCAGTCGGACTTTTGTTGAATTGCGTTTTCCCCGCGTGCTCAATGCAGCGGCCATCGC
>Ga0179591_1329881_pt1 | contig 11262 bp, 22 predicted proteins | sample CZOMad2_1_08_16f_FD_182891 | JGI IMG/M metagenome (GOLD analysis project Ga0179591, IMG submission 182891) | Vadose zone soil fungal communities from Angelo Coast Range Reserve, California, USA - CZOMad2_1_08_16fungal (PacBio error correction) | ecosystem: Environmental > Terrestrial > Soil >... | reverse complement strand
CCTTCGCCTGTGCCCTTTTTTCCACCTCTCAGTGCCTTTTTGACCCCTTTTTTATAGTGAATGGGGGTAAAACGGGCCCCCATGAGTTCGCTTGATGGCGCCCTGCCCGTTCGTTTCCACCAATGCCGCGCTTCCTTTCCCCATCTTTTCTTTTGGTAACAACACTTTTTCGTGGTTTGTAGTTCTCCCCGCTTGATGCCTCTTTGTTAGTCCCACGACCCCTGACCTTATCGCCCCCCTACTGCTCCCTGGGTGCAGCGTTTTTTTAGGCGTGAAAATCCGTTTTTTTTTCCTCCCTTTTTTTTGCGTGTTCCAAAGTATGACCGCCTGGGCCGTGGTACCGATTTTTTCGTGCAAGGGGACTTTTTTTGCCGGTTTTCGTCACCCTTTTTTTCCCTTTTGCGATTTTTTTGCTTTCCCCCCAAGAAACAATTTGCCCAAGGACCTCTTTCTTCCTGCACGTTACCTTTTGCCCCAACCCCCCCCCCGGTTATAGTTCGGATATTTCCCTCCCCTACAAGGCCTGCCAACCGAATTTTTTTTTCTGTTTGGCGAAGGTACAATTTTTTTTTCTCCAGGGTATCCCTTTCAACCCAGCTACTTTTTTCTCCCCCCCCCCCCTTACCCCCTTCCTATCCCCCTGCAAGTCAGTTCCCCCACAAAGGCAAGGTTATGTTCTCTTTTTTTCTTGTTTGTTTTGTCTTCTTTTCCTATTCCCCCACCTTTTTCTTGCGGTTTTCTGACTAGTGTTCTTGAGCAGCCCCATCCCCGGTCTTTGCCAGCCCCCCCCATCGTTCGGGCGGATTGCTCTCCTTTGATCGCACCAGACCCTTCTGCTTTCCCCCCACCCTTCCCTTAGGCTTTATCCTGAGTTGATTGATAATTTCCCGTTTTTCCCAGCTTGTTGTGTTAGATCGTGTTCGGGTGATTTCTTGATTTTGAAACTTCCTTTTTCCCCCTGTCCTTCTTTTCTTGGCCCCTGCGCTTCAACTTAGCGCAGCCCCCCCCGTCCTTGGGCGTCTACTCTTATTGTTTGCTCAGGTTGCGTTTCAACTGAAAACGCCACGTTTTTTTTTTCCACCCTTTTTCTTTTTTTTTCGAATTTTTTTTCTTCCCCCTGAGAGTTTTTCCCCCCTCCATGTAGTTGAAAAGCTTTTGGCATTAATTCGCTTTTCGGCTTCATGGCCCTGTTTTCAGCTTTTTACGGGATTTTCTGCTTTTCGGAGCCCTACTCCGAACGATCCCACTTTTTTTGGTTTAACTTCGGGGGCCACCCCCCACCCTTTTTTTCTTTTCCGGCCCTTTTGGGTTACACCACCCGTTTCATCATTGCGCTTTCCCCCACTAACTTTCGCTTCCGGTGGCCCCCCGTGGCAAAACCCGGTTTTGTCAACCCCCAGAGGGACTTTTGATTTTTTTCTTTTATCTTACTTCTTTTTTTCCGCCAACCTTTTCCTTTTTTCCGGCACCCGTCCTGTGGCCAGCCTATACCCCCCCGTTTAGGATTCAGCTGACATTCCTACCCTTTTTCGCTGTCCCCCTTTTCCTTCCCCTCTGTTTCCGAGTCCTCAAAGGTTTTTCGTTGCAGAAAGCTTCCCATCTTCCAGGGTTTTTTCTTTTTGCCTGAATGTTGGATTCCATTCTTTCTCCGGACCTCTTTCCCCCCTCGGTATTACCCCTTTCCCCCCCCGCGTTCAAACCCCCCATGCTTGAGCCTGGTCTTTTATGATACTCGCAGTTTAACTTTTGATTCTTTGTTGTGTAGTTTTGCCCACTGGTTCCTTTTTTCAGTTTTTGGGTCGGACCAAACTTGTTTTGGCTTCCTCCTTTGCATCCCGCCGAGGGTGAGATCCCTTCTTTTGCGTTTTCTTTGTCAGCCGGTTTCTCGGTCTCTTCGTTCTGTTTTCTTTCCCAAGCTAGTAGAATTTTTCCTTGATCATTCCTCTTTTTCCGGGTTCATATTTTGCACCAGATTTGTTCTCGGCGGAAACGGCGACTTTCTTCCCGACGAAAATTTCAGTTTGACACCATGACCTTGTTTTACCCGTCTCACCTTTCCTCTCTTTGCCGCCAATGACCCCCCTTTGTGGCGCCTTTTTTTTCTAGAAACCGTAGTTCAGATGATGTTATGTGGATCCACGCAGTCTTTCCGGTTTATATTATTATCCTGATTTGATCCGTTCTTGGGCCTCCCCACCCATTTTTTTTGCCAGCGTTCCTCGTACCGAAAAAGTCCCATTACACCCTTTTTTTTAATCCCAAGGGGGTTTGTTGGTTTTTTCCTTTTGTCGCTGGCGCTAGTTTTTACCAAAACTTCCTGTTCCAAAGAGGCTTCCGATTTGTCGTTAATTCGCCTTTTCTTAGATTGTACTAGGCTTGCTTTTTATATTCCTTGTGTTCCCTTACCCCCCCTCCTTATTCCCTCGGCGTGTGTCCCGCCTTTGACCGGAGGGCGCTGTCCTCTTGACTAGTTTCCTCCCCTATTTCTCCCTTGGGTGAGCCTCCCCCCCATTAACCCCGGGATTGGCTTATTTCTGAGCTCCCCACTTTTTTTGGGCCTTTTATTCCCCCTTATTTCAATTTTTTCCTCCATCCCCCCTTTTTTTCTCTTAACCCAACCGTTTCCATTTCCCGCAGATTGCCCTTACCACGGTAAACGGTCTCCAACTTCGCCCAGTTTCGTTCTGCGTGTGATGATTACTATGGTATTTCGCGTATTCAGTGGTGATTTCCCCCCTGTCGTCCCTTCCCTTAGATTATTAGGGGATCTTTCTTACAGGAGGTAGCCCCCCTTTTATATGTGCAGATATCTTCAGACGGCCTTTTTTTTAAAGCCTCTTTCTTTTTTTGGTTATCCTCCGATTTTGTGTTTGATATTTTATATTGGTTTAAACCCGAACCTTGGTATCTTCTTTTTTTCTTTACCTTTTTTTTTCCCCTTTGTATTTCTGCCTTTTGTTGGGGAACAGGTCTTCCGGGTCTTGTACGATTTTTGCCTAATTGTCCTGGCGACTAACCTTGCCTTGTCCCTTTGTTTTCTTCCGTTTTTCCCCCCCTTGGTCCCTATCCTTTCGCGCTGTGCTGAGTCCCCCCCCCCAAGACTTAAACGCACCCGCCCCACGGGAAACCCTGTCCCCCCTTTCCCGGAATGTCCTTCACTTTTTTTTCAAACCATTCTTCTATATCATTTTAACGTTTAATTTTTTTTTTTCCTTTTTTGCCACCTCGCAGTCCCCAGTGATGCGGTTTTACCGCCCTGAAGCCTCTGCCCCGTGTTTTTCAGCCTGTTCTTTTTCTAATTATCGCTTTATGTCTTCCCTTCAGTTTAACTATGGCCCGTGTCTTTCTGAACTTGCGGTTAATGCACGTCAAAAGCCCTTTCTTGTTTAGCCGGGCTTTCCTTTCTGCATAGTCAGCTTCTTTTTCGCAAACAACTTGACCTTTTTTTCATGCGACATTTCAGTTCGCAGCTGTTTCAGGCTCGTTTTCCCTCCCGTTTCTTGTTAAAATCTGGTTCTTTTTTTTGGCTTTTAAAGGATATGGCAGATCAACTCTTTGTTAAATTTCACCGCTCTCAAGGAGACAGTCGGTCGTTGATGTGCCAGGTTCTTTTTGAACGCCAAGCCTTTCTTTTGGTGTGGTGCCGCTTTATAGTCTTTCCCTCTCCTTTTCCCTTTTTCCTCTTCTTTTTGTTTTTGAGAATAGAATTTGTTATTTCTCTAGTTCTGGATTGGTCATCACCCCCAACTTCTTTCGAAATCTTTTCCTTTTTATCCCCTTCAGAAATCAACGACGTGCTTCCCTTGCTCGTAGATTTTCTCCTCTTTTTTTGCTTCCGGACAGTACAAAATTGTTAACCAGGACTGTTCTCTCCTTGCTTCCCCCCCCCCCCTGGTTTTTTTGTTCGCGCTTTTCCCCCAACCTCCGCGAAATTTCGCTAGTAACTCCAATTGCCCTTGGGCCTCTGTCTTTCTTGTTTTTCTTAATCCCTCTCTAATCACAAGCGTGGCAATCTTTTTGATTAACCTGCCTTCCTCGAAAACCACGTTTTCACATAGTACCTATGATGACCCCACTTCCTTACCCACTGACCCCTTCTTTCTGCGCCGCTCCCTGGCTTGGAACTATTTTCCGTTTGCGGGACCAATCTTTTTACCGTCAAGGGTAGTAAGCCCACCTGGTCCCCCCTTTGAATCCCCCCCTGATTCTTTTCCCTTTTTATACACCCTTTTTCATTTTTTAAGTTGATTCTGTTTGACCTCTTAAGGTCTTTGTTCTCCCTCCAGTCTTGTCCCTTTTGGTCATTCCCGTTTATAACCCCCACTTACTTCCCTGTTCCTTGTCTTTTTCTCCCTTCTTCATTATCCCTGTCAAGAAATATTCTTTCTCTACGCGCACCATTGTCGGGATACATTTTGGTGCAGCCCCCTGATTGAATTGTCTCCTCACCCCCTGGCAATACTCCCGAAATTAGCTATGTTTTTTTTAAACCGACCCTCCCTTCCTTCCGCGTTTCAACTTTCTTCTTTTATTTCCCTCTTTCTCCTCTGCATTTAATATTGTGATTAACCAAGGGTTTCTACCCTTTTTGCTCTTTCTTTTTTTTTTTTTTTTTTTTTTTTTTCTTTTTTTGCCGTAAGCTTAATCTCTTCCCCGATTAACAGTTTTTTTTCCCCTTCGGATTCTTCCTTAAACTTATTCCTGACCATTTTTGTCGCGTTTTGAAGAAAGTTTGCCGGTTTTACCCTAATTCCATGTTCCCCTTTGATTTTTTAATTGCGAGTTGGTTATGACGACGCTCTTTGTTTCAGCGATGGATCCCTTTTTTGTTTCTTTTTTTCCCTCTCTCTTTTTAGAAATTTTACCTTTTTTTCTGATGTCTTTGGGCCCCCCCCTACGGATTTCCGGTTTTTTAATTTTTTTTTTCCACCACAGTTCCCCGCAGTCCCCCCCCCAACTCTGCCGCGCCCCCCTTTCCCCCGGTCCGCGTGTTCCAAGGTCTGGGGAATGTTCGCTGATGCGCCCCTTGAAATTTCCCTCCTTCCACTGCGACTTTTTCCCCCCCACTCCTAATCGAATTAAACCGCCCCTGTCCTGCGGAAGCTTCTTACTGGCTAACATCCTTTTTTTTTTACTTGCAGGCAGTGTTTCCACTTCCCCTCTCTCGATACTGAGTACTAATTTTTTTGCTTTCGGTTGGCGCTGCCACGTGTTTAAACCTGTCCCTTTTGGTTGGTAACTGCACATCCCGTCTTCTATCAATTTTGCGCTTCCCCCCCCGCCCAATTTTATGTGACCCACTCCCCCCACTGCTTTCTGAACTACGGTCGTCCCCCCCGTTCTCTGGCCAATTGTTTTTTAGTTTTCGCTCTTCTTTTCAGGTTGAGCCCCCCGTACCAACGTTCCATTTTACCCAGAGCTTTTGCAACATTTTTCCTGGGTCCATGGTCGTGAGCGGCTCTTCCGGCTTTACAACCCCGCGGTCATCAGTTGGTTCCTTTTTGAAACGAATCAAGGGATGATAGTCCTTCCCTCTCTCCTGAAGAACCATCCCCTTCCCCCGGTTCCTCAGCCGTCCCGACCTTTTTTTCCCCCAAAAACCCCCCTCCCCCCCAAAGACGTTTCTTTCCCCCCTCGTTCGTGTGTTCACTTCTTCCACGCCCCCCCCTTTTTTTTCCCCCTTTTCCCCCCCCCCCCCCCGTGGCCAGGGGTTCCCCTCAGTTTTGCACCCCGCCACCCCCCCCCCCGGACACACCCAAAACTGCTGATTAGCTACGGCGCCTATGCTTTTTCTTTTCGTGTGCCCTTACCTCCCCCCCCTGTTTCCCAGTTTTTTGAAGGAATGTTACTGGAAGGGGCACCAACGAGGCTTTATCAAAACCCCCTAATGTTTTTCGCCTTGGCCCCTTTTTTTTTATTCCCTGACTTTTTCTTTTTCCTATGTCACGTCTGACGTTTTCCCCGTGGACGGGCCGCTGGTTAAGTTTCGCCTGGAATCGAAGTTCTCTTTTTCACCCTTCTTGGACCCTCTTTTTCTTTCTTTGATGTGGCGTTCCAACGATCTTTTACTGTCCCCTCCCCCCATTTCAGTTCCACTTTTTTTGACTGACCACCCCTGTTGCCCCTTTCGTCCGGACCCTTCTTTGATTTTTTTGAGTTCTTGGTATGTTTTTAATTTGTTGGAGTTACCCCCCCCAACCCCCCGGCTGTAGATAAGTGAGCCTGAGTTTTTTTGTTGGCTTTACCTGTGTTCTGTTTTTTCTTCTTTCCCTCTCCGCTCCCTCCTGACTTACAAGAGTTTTCCCACAGATTCAACACTGGCCCTCTCAAGCCGCACATTTTCCCCCTTCCCCCTTGGTTGCCCCACCCGGGAACCACTTCCGACTTCACTCCCTTCTTACCCCTTTTTTCTTTTGCGGACCCACCTGGGAGTCCCTCAGTTCCCCTTAACCCTGATGGTTGAAACCCTTTTAGCCGTTCCCAGTCCTTATTTGCAGGCTGTCCTGGTTCCCCTTCGAATTCCCTGAACGACTTTTCCTTTTAGTTTGCAATTCTTTTTTTCCACCTCCCCTTTTTTTTTCCTTCCCCCGAAAACCCCCTATCCAGGCCCAAAGTTCCTTTTTCCCACTGGGAAAATGTTGGACCAATCCAAGTAAGGGCATTCCCCCCTTTTCTTACTCTTTTCCTTTTTTTGTTCCCATCGCCCCCCTTATCGAATGTCGGATTTTGAGTTCCGTTTTATCCCACACTGCGGGGTTTCTGCCTGCTTTTTCCCCACGATTTTTGATCCTAAAGCAAGTGCTTTTTTATTTCTACGCCCCACCATAACAGTTCCTTTGCCCAAAGCTGCCTTTTGTGTGTTGGTTAAACTTGTTTGTGTCCCTGTCCGATAATATGAACGGCTAGTTCCTCCTTGATTTTCCCCCTTTTCCCCCCCCCACCTGTGAGGACCCGTGTACGTCCCCCGAACCGTTTGGCCCCCCCCCACCTTTCCCGTTCCTTCAGTTTGCTTTGGAGGCTGTCTTCTCTTCAATTAACTTTTTTCTTTTTGACCTTTTTTTCTTTTATTTGCCCTTTTCCCCCTTTGGTCTCTTTGGGCTGTGGGGGAAGTTTTTCAAATCCTTCTTTTTCTTTTCGCCAAACGTTCTGAATTGGGGGACTCCCCCACCCCCCGTAAAAGTACCTGAACGACAAAATCCTTTTCCGTCCTTGTTGACCTTTCGTACACCTCCCCAAACGTTGTTTGGATGTAAATTCCAAAAACGTCTGAGATACCTGTAGGGTTCGCTACGTTTTTTGCTCTTTTACACATTTTTCCCGGCAGGGCTCTCATTTTTTTTGGGACTCCCCCTAGTTGTTTTTTTCATCCCAATTGCCTTGATAACTTCCCCCATCCCACCCCCCTATTGGGGCCCACTTTCCCCCTTCCTTTCGGTTTGATTGGTCCATGGAGGCCTCCCTTCATTTTCTTTTTCCTCTTCGGTTCCCCTGGGTTTTCCCCCCCGACAATGCTATGATGTGGCGCTCGGCATTGCCTTCTCTTTTCAACATTTTCTTTTCTATCCACCCTTTTGCAGACCAACTGGCTTCCACTTTTTTGACATCTCTTTTTTCCTCAATTTCAAGTTTTTTTTGGTTGAAATGTCATGTCTGTTCCCCCCCCTTTGCTATCCGTCCCTTCTTCCCCTGTATTCATTTCTTTTAATGGTTGTACAAAACGACCCCAGTCGCTTGGATCGCTCCCCTTTCCTTTTTAGCTTTCCACCGGCGCTTTTTGCCATTTTTTTCCAACATTCGCCTTTCCCCTCCAAAATTTCGGTTTTGCTTTTAGTTTACGTGATGTTAATAATATTTGTCGTTCCCGGGAACGGGAATTATCTGCAGAGCTTCACTCTTGGTGGTTTCCTTGGCGGGCCGTTGGCCCCCCGTTTCGTCCCTTTTTTTCCTCCCCATTTTTTGTTGCTTTTTAAACAACTGGTATTTTCGGAATAGGCGTGACCGCTTTTTTTTTAGTGGCAGGACTTGCTTTTGGTTTTTTTTTTACCCTTTTTTTTGCGAGACTTGAGTCTTTTGTTCCCAACTGTCTTCCCTTTTCCCCTTTCTTCCCCCCCCCCAGACCCCCCATGTCTTGCCAATTGACCCCTTGACTTCTTTAACTCGGTTCCGCACCCACCCCTGGATAGTCTTGGATACCTCTTTCCCCCAAATGCGACAGGTCCATTTTTTTTGGGGTGGTTCTTTCCCCTTTGCCCTCTTCCCTTCCCCGTGAATACTTTTCCTTTGAGACCCCGGTTCTCCGCATCTTCCTTCTTTGTTTGCCATTATCCATGCTTGTGTCTTTTTTGTTACCTGGCTTTTTTTGCGCCCTGGGATATTCCAGATGCGCTCGTTGTATTTTTTTCGTGCTTTCGTGGCCTTTCTTGCCAGCGGACCACCTTTTTTTGGGAATCTTCAGATTTTTTACTACCCTTCCCGATTCCGGCGTAGGACCCAACAGACCGTCGTCTGTGTCTTTCCCTTTTGAGTTGTGTTTTTCCCTGATCTTTTTCCCCTGTAGTTGTGTCCTTTGGTTTTTCTCATCTTTTTTTTTTTTTGCCAAGTCCAAGTGTATTGGAACCCCCCCCGTTCCTCTTGATCTTGTTTTGATTCTTGCGTCGCGAGTCTACCTCTTTTTTTTGCTACCTGTAGGTTTGTCTCAGGTTTTTTTTGCAATAAGCGTCTTACCCAGTTTCGACATTCCCCACCAGGGACTTTTTTAGTTTCTTTGTCTTTGATTCGGGTGGTACCCATTTGTTGTCACAAGCTTTTCCTTTTTCATTTTTTCTTTTTTTACGGTCCCCCAGTTGTTCCAAGCTGTTAACGCTGTCTTCGAGTGTCTGCGTGTATCCCCTTCCCCCTTCCTACGATCCACTGTAACCATCATCGGGTTCACTTGAGCTCCTTTGTCTTCCTTTTCCCCCCGGCCCCCTTTCTTGTGGTTTTGGACATACAAACCGTTGACAACATCGCCCTCTGCCACTCACTTGACCACTTGTTCTTTTCTTTCCTTCGTCACTCCACTCTTCCAACACGTCCTTTTTAACTTTGCCTGGAGGATATTAAATCGGGTTCCCTGAACCCAAAAGGCGCACCCTTTCCTCCGTAGTGCCATTATATCGGATTTGCCTCCCCCTTCCCCCAGGTTGCAGTTTTGGAAACGCCGTCCCCTTAGGTGTTAGGATCTCTCACAGGCGGCCACCTTTTACAGGTTCGTAGTTTTTTTGCAGGGGTAATCTTTCCACTTGCATTCTTGTCAGTTCTTTCTTTTTTTGCCATCAAAAACTCTACCAACAGCTTTAGCATTGTCCCTTATGCTTAATCCAGTCTCGACTTTTTTTTCTCCTTTTTGTTTTTCTTGTTGTCAACCCCTTTTTCATTTTTGATGACACCCCGGGGATTTTGCTATTTTGTAGTAACCGAGGCGAGTGGTGCCCCTGGACTTCCCCCTCTGGTTTTGTTGGTTCTAGCGGTCCGTCTGCTCCCCGTTTTTTTCTGTTTTTTTCCTTTTCTTTTTCCCCTTGTCTTCCGCGATCATCACTGCTTTTTCGTTTCATGGTTCCTTTTCGCTGCTGCCGCCTTTTGAACGGAGTTTCCGTTTCCTCCCGCTATTAAGGTTTTCCCTTAACTTCCTCTTTTTTTACGGTAACTTCCTCCCCAATCTGCTGGACCCTCCCCAGTCCCTTGGCCCGCGGCTTTTTTGTCCGTAGTCACGCCTCTTTTAGTGTCTCGCATGGGCGTTGATATCGTCGCATCCCCTCTTTTTCTTGCAAAAACGGTTCTTGTTGGCACTACACCCAAGGGGTTTGCCCCTCTTGCTCTCCCCTTCCACAAACGTGCCATTCGGTCCTATGTGACTCTGTCGCCTGTCCCTCCTTCCTCTTTTTTTCCCACCCAAATTCCTATGTCAGTATCTTCTTAGGAGTCGTCGGTAATTCTGACTTTTCCTTCGTAAGATGTCCCGTTTCGGCTTTTTGCCGGCTTCCCTTCCCACTTCTGCCCTTCTTTCCCCCCCAGAGGCGTTTAATTCTCTTTTCCTTCTGTCTCTTTTTTCATTTTAACTCCGGTCCACGTACCATTTTCTTGGGGCTTTCCTTTTTCGTTTTTTTTCCCCCCCCCTCATCTTCCCACTGAAAGGAGGTTTCTTATCTGTGTTTGTAACAAAATTCTCCCAGCCCTTCTCCATCCACTTTCCCTCTGCCCTCGTCGAAACTTCTTTTAATGTCCCCCTCTTTTTCCCCCCCCCCTGCCTACTCCTTGGGCGGCAACTAGGCACCAGACCCCGCGTTTGGTCTTTCCTCATGGTCAAGGCCACTTTTAACTCAGGCACCAGACTTTCCCTTTTATCTATAGCATTTCTTCGGGAGTATCATGTCCCTGACTGGTACACGGTTCCTTTCCTATTTCTCGCGATCTCACGAGTGATCCGGCATGATCCCATGTTTTTGTCCCCTCGAAGGAGTTGGTTGTTATCGGTGGTTTTTAAAACCTAGTTGTGCTGTGCTCTTCCCCTTTTCTTGCTGGTTTCCTCTTGTCAGGGAGGGGGCTATGGCAATGGTAATCCTTTTTTCCGTACGTTGTTCTTCTTGGTTTTATCGGCACGCTACCCCCTCCAAATTCCCTCTTTTTTTTCAAAGCTTTTTTCTCATCTACGATGGACTCCCCCACGACGACTCGGCTAGCCCCTCCTTTTCAAGCCTCAAAGATACGGTTGGACAACCTGATTTTCCTTTTTGATTGATTCTCCTGACTTTTTTTTTCCCCAGGTTCTTTCTCTCTTCCACTTTCAAATTTTCTCCCCGTCACATTTTGTTCTCAAATTTCGACAAATGTTCCCCTTCCCCCCGCCGGTAAACTTTCTCCACCCTGCTGTCCGCGTCTTTATCCGATTTCTGTCAACACTCTGTCCCTTTTTGTTCCTCTAATTGGGTTATTCCCCTTTTCTTTGAACGCTTTTCCTAGATCGTTCTGGTGCCTTTTTTCTCCTTAGTTCCTCTCGGTGCACTTGAAATGTTTCGATTTCGGGGCTTTTTAAATTCCCCCGCGCTTGGTTCCCCTGATCCCCTGATTTTCGAAATCCGTTGTTCCCTTTGGTTTTTTCTTTCCCCCGGAGATGGTAACTATCACACCCCCCCCCAGAGACAATTCCCCCGCGGCCCAAGGACTCCGTGTCGCTTCTTTGACTTGAGTTTCTCCGCCCCCTATTCCCTTTTTTTTTTTTTTTTT
>Ga0179591_1203937_pt1 | contig 11262 bp, 15 predicted proteins | sample CZOMad2_1_08_16f_FD_182891 | JGI IMG/M metagenome (GOLD analysis project Ga0179591, IMG submission 182891) | Vadose zone soil fungal communities from Angelo Coast Range Reserve, California, USA - CZOMad2_1_08_16fungal (PacBio error correction) | ecosystem: Environmental > Terrestrial > Soil >... | reverse complement strand
GATTTTCTACTTCCCCTTGCGTCGCGCACCCCCCTTTTCATTCCGTATCATATCTCCCCTCTTTGCCCCCGCCAGTCGCTGACGATAATCCCATGCGTCACTCCCATGCCTCTTTCTTCATCCTTGGCCTAACTTTTCTCCTGTGGACCTTAATCATGATAGATTTCCTTCCCAGGTATTGTTTGAAGGACAGGCCGTGATTAATCAGGAGAACCCTCCCTGGTCTTGTGCTCTCTCCGCCTACACCTGCTCTTGAGAGGCTATGATTTGACCCCTCTCCCTCTTCAGATGACCCTAGACATATGTCCTCGCGGCCAGATTTTTTTTCCTCTTGCTTAAATGAGAAGGTACGTTCGGGTCCATTATTGGTGATTTCCCTGAACAACGCCTCTCTGCTCATTTGGGGATTCTTCTTTTTTTCTACGTCGTCCCCCCACATAGTCCTCCCGGAAGTATTTGAATCATTTCGACATTTCCCTGAAGGTTTCCGCGCGCGAAGTTGTTTTTTTTAATGGAAGTCCCGTTGCTCTTTTTTCCGTAATGTGAAAAAGACTAAGAAGAAAATACTCTGTTCCCCTTTCCCTTTTCCCTCTTTGTGCTTTCGAGAGTCGATTGAGATGCTTTACCGCGATTTACCAAGTTTTTCTCCCCTCTTCTGCACTGCGGGTCGTGGCCTGTTTTTTATCTTGTAGTTTTTTGTAGTGCAGAGTCTGTCCTTAACTGCGCTATACGAGGATCTTCTCTGACCCCACCCCATTTTCCCCCCCCATTTCTTTTCCAAACTCTTGAGTCTTGTACAACTTCATCCGATTCCCCCCCCGGGCTATCTTTCCCCCTTTTTCCGTTGTGAACCTAATGAGCTGACCAGCAACCCCCCTTTCTCGACCCCGGCTACCATAATACTCCCCAGTTATTTGCTTCCTTCTGATGCTGTCTTCAAAAACCGGAACCCTGGAGCGGGAATCTTCTCCCAACGCAATGTGTCTCTCTGACCCTTTTTCCACTTGCGTTGGTCCACGGGCGATGGGGATTTTTAAAGGCTTCAACAGCAGTTCCAATTCTTCTCTCCTTGATCGACCTTTCTGGGAACATTTCCCTGTCGACCCTTCGCAGTAGTTTTTGATCTGATCCCCAGTGAACACTTCACTTTACTCCCGTTAAAGACCTTTTCGATTGCTTTTGCGAGACTCCAAATCTTTAATGAGGTCACTTGAATTGCGACACTTTTCACCTTACTTTGTCCCCCTCTTTACCCCGGGAGGTCCAATGTCCCTATTGGCCCAAGGATGCCTTGATTTGACATTACCGAGAATTGTGGCGCCCCCTAACTACACGTCCCCCCCTCAGAAGTTTCGAAACTTTTCCTAGTTTTCTCTTTGAAGTGCCTTCTTAATCGGGTATAAAACCCCCCGTTTCCCCTTCTTTCCATCCGATTAATAATGGACTTCGAAACCACCTGAAATGTGGATGCCTTCCCTCCCTTTTCCCATTTTCTTGTTCCCCGATCGAAAAATGGTCTAATATCGCCTTAGCGCTAAATTTTCGGAATTTTTCCAAATTCTTCAGAAACATGGGGGTGGGGGCCCGGGGGAGTCGTTCGGGGTAAAGACTGGGGTTCTTGTGTACATACCCTAAATTCCCGCCCCCCCTTCCTCTTACCCGTCGAAGTATGAATGGGTAAGGGAGTCATACCGTCGGCCAATTGCTGCTTTTACCTAGCCTATCTGCACCTGCTGGAAAAGGATTGTGAGTTGCCCTGTGCAGGTCACGCTATGACTTTTACCTGATGGTTTTCAATGACACCTTCTACTCCATTGACAAGAACCGCCTCCTTTATTGGCCAATGAGTAGCTGTCAAAGTTACCGGCAGAGCAGCCACGAGAGGAGAAGGTCCCTTGGTTCCTTCTTGTCTATATTTTTTTTTTTTTACCCACCTCCCCAACTCGCCCCTCGTGGAATGCGTAAAAGAGGCCCTCGATGTCCCCTCGTTTTTGCTATATTTTATCCCTTACTACTTGTCTCGGGCCGTCTTATGGTGCACTTTTTATTTTTTTTTTCTATTCCTCCCCACTTTTCCTCCTTCGAATTGTCTTTAGGTCCTGAAGTTTGTTTTTGTTCTGACCTGATATTGAATTCGTCTTACCCTTCCCCCCGGTACGAGTCCTTTGTTTAAGGTTCTTTTCCCATCAGAAGATGAGACTATCGATCCGTTCTGCCCCCTTTAATTTTCTGCCACTCCTGGTGCCAGCAACCCCCCAAACCTCAACCCCATAATCCCCCCTTTCTTCTTCCTTTTTCGACCCAAGACCTATACTCCCTCCCTTTTTTCCGTTGAAGCAAGTCTTTTGAGGTTTTGTGGTAAAGGTTGGAATGCTGCAACGGTCTTTCATAATTATCTGTGTCCCCCTGCACATCTCGATAGGCTCGCGTAGGCATTCGCAAATCCTAGCCGTGACAACCGGTTCGCTCAGCCGTTGATGACGGCCGAGAACCCAATCGTTTCCCCCCTTCTTCTTCCCCGAAAAGAGCTCCTCCATTGACATTTCCCTCTCTACTCGTCACCGACTCTGTTTTCCAAATGTCAGACCTCCAGTGATGACCCTTATCAAGGTTTAACCCCCATAAGCTTCGAGATGGTTTTATTCCGTGGCTTTTCTCGAGGGGCGATTGGTATTTCCCCCACCTCCCCTCCGCAACTGAGAAAACCAGTTTCAAGACACTCTTGTATCCCTTCCTGACCTTACTTTTTTGGCTGCCTGTACTTGCCGCTCCGTTCATAAGTTTTCCCGATTAGGGTGGAAATAGCATGTTTCCCAGTGATTCCAAGATAAACACCCTACGTTCCAACTTGAGTCCATCTCGCCCCCCCCTTTTGATTTCCGGATATCCGAAATAACTTGCTCGTATTTCCCCCTCCCACAACTTATCCTTCCCTCTTTGTAAGATTCTGGGGCGGGATTTAGGGAGTTACCTCCAAATCTTTACACTGACCCACACGGAGGGACCCCTTTGACCTTTTTCCTCCGGAAAACCCCCAAAATGTTTTGAATAATTTGTACCTTCTCACTTATCTCTACCGCGATATCTTCCAGTTTCGAGCGGATAAACCGCACAGCACTTGTACCTGGTTCTCCCTGGCCTATCAACTGACCTCTTGTTTTGGTCTCCATTCTGAGGCCTTCCCCTGTTGAAGAGGTTATACATCATTAAGAAACAAATTTACCCTAGTTTCTCACTTCTGGTCGTTCCCTAGAAGACACAAGTATCTGATGTTCTCTCCCTCGTATAGTTTTTAAAGCAATATACCTGGACCCCTTCAACCCCGGTTTACGAAAGTGCCCCAGTCTGTGCCCCCCTTCCTTTTCTCACCTTTACCGAATTTTCCCTCTTTTCTTCCCCCTAAAAGCCCTACTGTTTTCTCTTTTTTTCACTTCGTTCCCTTCACTATTTGAGCAATTAAGCCTATATGTTCTCGACTCTTCCCTATTTACAAGAGTCATCCTTCTCTCCGATTTTTCCCTCTGTTCCCCCCATTCCCCAACCAATCTCCCCTTTTTCCCCCACCCGCCGTGTACAGGTTCAGATGGACCCCAAATTTGTTGCATTGAATTCTGACCGTGTTATTAAGCATTTTTTCCCTCCGGCCTTCCCCCCAACAATATTTGCGGTCTGTTCCGACCGGATGACTTTTTTTTTTCTTTTCTAAAACTATTTTCGAATTTCCCACTTATTAGTGCTTTTTTTTTATTTTTTCCCTGATCCTCACAAAAGACTCTTTTCTTTTCTCTCCTTTCTTGTTTTTTCGCAACCCCCTGCTTTCCTCGAGGCCTTACGTTCAAGCCAAAATATCCTTCCCCCTGACCTCTAGAAAAGGTGCCATTTTGCCACCCCGTTCTCCACATGAAATCTTTCGCCTGGTTTCATCGAGGTCGGGACCTCCAATATAACCTCGACCGTCACACTATTTCAAATGCTTTCTTTTCCTTTTTTAGTGATTTTTTCCACACGCGTCATTCACCGTACTTCACATACAACAAAATATTCCCGCTGCTTACCTTTATGTCCTTACTTCTTTCCGCAATCCCCTGCCTGCCTCTTTTTACCCCAGATTTCCCCCGATAGAACCAAATTTCGCCTCTCTTCTGTTTTATAACCCCAATCACTTTAACTCTCCAAGTCCACGACCGAAATCTGTGAAGCGCGGCGTCCCCTGTACACTTCTGACCTTTTGGTGTCCATCTAACTTTGATCGTAATTCAAATCCCCTCCCCCGCTTCCTTTTAGGCTTTGTGACGATACCCCATTGTTTGGGGTTGGTGTGAGTCCCCTTTCCGATAAATGAAGTTGTCCCCCTACATTATTTTACATGCTTCGATCACTCAGGTCCACATTCCCTTCAAGCCCAAGACATTTAATTAGGAAAACCTTAAGTTTTCTCTTATGAAGTTCACCTCTATCGTTCGGTCCCCTCTCTGTGTTCCCCAGAGCGCCGAATCCGTTTCCATGCCTTGGCTGAGTGCCTGTGAGTCGAACTCCATCGATCTCTTCTCTCGTGTTTTTGAGTTTTCTCTAGATCGACTTCTCTCACATTCCCCCTTCTCGCCACACCCCCCAAGTCCATTTACTTCTTCCTTCTTGATCTGTTGCCACTAGCGTTTTCATTTCGATCCCCCCTTTTTCCCCTGTTCCGGCTGCACGTTGCCATCCGTTTTCTGCCCACTTCTTGCAAATGTTCCATGAACCGTGATCGTCTCGTTTTGCTGCCGTTTCTGGAAAGGACCTGTAAGTTCTTCTTGGAAAATCGTTACGGTTTTGTTGTTTTTTCCCATTATCTTCTCCAACGCCAGCACCCTTTTCTTTTTTTCTTTCCTTTTTACTATCCCTGGAGGTAGCGAACCATCCCAATGTTCCCCCGTTGGTCCTCTTGGTACCCTTCGATTCCAAGAGATGCGGTTTGTCCCCCTTTCTTGGTGTCCCCTTCCTTATTTTTTTATTTTTGGTTCTTCTTCTTCTCTTTTCCGCTGTTCTCTCCCCCAAACCTCCGGTTCTAATGTTGGCGTATGTCTTCCATCATCTAACATGGACAGAAGGTAGCCGTTTGCGATTTTTTTTGTATTCCTTGAAGTAAGTAAGATTATTCCTTGTTCCCCCCCCTCCTACTCCTGAAACTTCAGTTGGAAAATGGACCTTGAAAATAGTTTGCTTTGAGGTTTATTTCTCTCTTTCCCTCGATGCAACCAAGTAGAAATATTCCTGTTGGCTGTCCAGCCTTGTTTCACGTTTCCTATCTTGTGGCGATTTTTTCGTTTTGGTGCACGTAAATGCGAGATCCTTTTTTCCCCCCCCCATAAGTCTCTTAAAAAGATTTCTTCTTTACCCCATTCTTCCTCTGATCCATATTGCCCTTTAAAAGGAAAGATTGTTGACCCCATGCTCATTGATTCCCTACCAGTCAAACCCCTCAGCGCGATTCACACCCCCGCCAAAGGGATTTCAGTGCCGTCTGTAATTAACCAAGTCAACTCGTTGAAGATTAGACCAACCAGAATTCCATCTATTCCGTAACTGCCTTTTTTTTGTGAAAGGCTATTGGATTTGCCCTTTGGTCCCCCCCTAAGCAAATTCGTCGCCGTGGTCACTCCTCTCTTCCATCTCCCCGGTCCTTCTATAAGTTTAGACGCAATGTCTCCAACTCCGGGAGCGCTCTTCTCCCATAGCCCCGCGGAAACGCAGCGATTAGCTTATTTTTCCATCTCGCCTTGGAAAATCTGTTCCCTCCTTTCCTCAACTTTTTTGAAATTGGACTCCTTTTCCCTAGTTCAGATTGCGTGTTGCTTTGGACAAAACCCCGCCTGCATAGGTAGAATAAGAACGATTTTTTCGTCTTCCCTCCCTCCCCCGAATGCAGACCCAATGCTTGGAGACCTGTTCGGAATTGTGTGTACTCTTTCCCAGAGGACTCTTATAATCCTCTCTGACAGTTCCCAACCATGAATTTTTTTTCGGAGTAAGACATTATTCTTATCTTTATCCCTTTCCTTCCCCCTAACCACTGGCTCATATCTCGATAGAGATCAGTATTTCCCCTTGTCCCACAGTTATCCTAAAACCCGTGGGTGGGGACTTTGAATTTTTTTTCACCCAGTTTTTAGTGACTTTTTCCTGTCCCCCCTCCCTTTTTCCGCCCCTAATAGTGAAAACTACGTTATCCTTGACTTCCTCCTATGACCTGATTGCGGCTGTGCCAGAGCACATCGCACTGATTCCCTTTGTGCGAAAGTCCCCTCTTTCCCCCGACCGGTGTTTTCTTCCATTTGTCTATTTCACTGACCCCCCGAGACAATCGAACGACTAGCTTGTCACATTAGTCCTTGGACCTCCAGGTTAGCACCCTGGTCTTTTAACCTCACGTGGATAATTGCCTTCCCCAGTGCTTCTTTTTGTCACTCCCCCCCCCACTAGGGTTTTCGCGTCACAGACCTCCTATGGCCCCTTCGTTCTTCATCTCTGGCGCCATCTTACTTTTTTCCTGGGAGTCTATGGTTTAGTTTCTTTGGATACTCCCGAAGAATCGACCCTTCCCTCGTATGTCTTTTTTCCCCTTTGATCTCTCTTTTTCCGTGGACGGACGTCTCACATACCTTCTTTAACCTATTTTCCACGTCGCTTTGATTTCTTAAACGCCTACCATCTTGTCTTTTTCATATTGAAATAGAACTGAGTTCCAGTCCCATTCCCCCCCCCTTTACCAACCCCCCTTCCCTCCCAACTAAGGTTTTTTGCTTAGCAGAAAGATTCTCTCTTCTTCTCCTTCCCTAAGTTTTTTTTTTCTCTGATCGTTTGTTAGTACAGGCCTCTGAGTTTTTTTCCCAGGTGGGGTGGGGGGGCTTCCCTCAAACCTTCTCTCCTCCTCCTCTTGGTCCCACTCCATCGATAGTGATACCTTTTGGCCTTTTACTAACACCTCCACGGACTTTTACACTCTGGGATTCGCACGTCCTTTTCTCCGGTTCCTGGTAATCGTTTCTGGACCTCTTCTGACCCTGGAAGCGAATTTGCATCTTCATTTCCTTCTCCCTCTCCACCCCGAACTACGTGGGCAAATAGAAGCAAGTGACAGTAGAATTTCTTCCAATATGCTGATTCCCTAGTTCCATCGGTTCTTCTTTTATAAGATTGGGCTCATTTGGGTAGGCCAAATCTCTCCTTTACTCACCCCCCCCCCCCCCCTTCAAGCCCCCCCTTTTAGTACATTCTAATTTCCTCTTTTTGAATTACCTTTCCCTGATACCCTTTCCCTTCCTGCGTCGTTTCTGCATTGAGCTTTAGTTCGTCGCGAAACATTTTTCCGAAATTTTCCGTGCATCTCCCCCATCACCTCTTTGCCCTGCTTTCTCTCTCTTTCTTTCCCCTCCACTGTTTCTGATCTCACTGTACAAACCCTCTACTGCGACGTTAATTATTTTGTCGTTCCTTTCTATTGAGTCCCCCGGTCACGACACAACGGAGGGCTTCACTGAATACCTTCCCCCCCCCCAAAAGTTTTAGGAATCTTTTTTGTCCAAACCTTCCCTCACGGGCCGCTATAGTTCCCCCATATTCCCAAGTTTTCGATCCCGTGAGAAACTCACAAGCCGTGATGCCTATTTTTAACCATGCAGATTGTTTTGGTATAGTTATGAGGAGGCTTCTCTCTACTCTTTTGAACTCAGGTGTAACCCCGAATTACGAATCAGTCCGTCTGCCCCATTATGTTTCCTTTATTTCAGCAACCCTTGTCTCGCTGATGCCTCAGATTTTTTGGGTGGAATCCATTAATTTCACCTCTTTTAACCCTGACCCTTGGCCCCCCCCTTAGGCTTCTCCCCCTTCATCCCTCATTTCCCAACTTTTAGTTCCCCCAAGCCCTCATCTTTCTCTTCCCTTGCGTTAAGTCGAAATCTGGAAATAAGATATGTTGGCCCTTTTTCTTCTACTATATCTCCCTTTTATTTTCCCCTCTATCGATAAGCTCGAAGACTTGTTGTGAAATATGTCACAACGCCTTCTACCCCAACCCCCCCTTCGCCATTTTCAAAACGCATGCAAGTTTCACCCTTTAGTTGTGTGTTTCCTCTTCTTTTTAAGGATTTTAGTTTTACTTCCGTCAATCCCTAAGCCCCCCCTCCTTTTTCTGTAGTATGTTCGACCTACGTGATTGTTGTTCTGTTCGCCAACCTATGCATTGGAGTCTCTCCCCTCTTCTTTAGGAAAAGTGTGACCAAGTACTCCCCTTTCAGTATCATTTTATGGTTTGGGATCTACGCTATCGTATGTCTCCTTTACGTGTCACCTCAACCCAGCTTGTCCACCCATCCCTATCAGCAAGAGACCCCAAAAAGGAAATTCAAAAGTCCTTTATTTCGACTGTAATCGTTTCTTTTTCCTCCCCCCCCCCCCTCCGACAGCACCCCATTTAATCATTGGCTTTGAGTATTTGCGGCGTCGTCTTTTGTTTCAAGGATCATCCTTTCGAGGGGCAAGGAAAGTCCGAAATTTCTCCCCCCCCCCCCCGCTGCTTACATTTGACATTTTCTGCTTGTCTCATCCGGCCATGCCTCTTCAGGTTCGCTTCAACAGCGATTCCTCAGAATCCAAATTAGCATCCCGCGGGTCGTTCAAACCTCCCGTTGCCCTAAGGTCCTTCCAGGCCCCTTCTTTCTTATGGGACTATTCTTTTTCCATCTCCTCTCTTCCGATGCTGGTCACCAATGGATTGTCCTCAACTTGCCTCTAAAAGAGTCGGGATTGACATACTTCTACTCCCCCCCCTCTTTTCTAAGTTTAACCTTTTTTCCCCCCCCCACCTGTTTTCAAGGAATAAATCTGGTCCTTACGGGCCCTATCTCAACTTAGCTTTCCACTCCCCTTTTGGCACACCCTATATGAGCCCTTACCCTTCTCTGAACCGGAATTTCTTTCGCAAGGTTCCAATCCGAGCGTTTGAAAACCGCAGTGGCCCCAAATTTTCTCTTCTAGTATGGACCTTCTGAGTCGATTTTGCTGTCTACCTTCCCCCCCGATTCTCTCTATTCATAAGCTTTCAGGGGTTTTTTTTGATAGAGACCTTCAGTTACCCACATGCTTTTGATCAGCAACACCACCGCATGAGAACCCCTCTTGTTCAATCTTTATTCCCTCCCTTCTTTAAATCCAATGAGTTAAGTCAGTGAAGTATGAGGGGGATCAAGTAGTTCCCCAAATTCTTGTGACTTTTTGCCCTGTAGGATCAATTCCCTGTCTGCCTTACAGAGGAAGTCATTTTTCTCTTTCCCCCTTATGAGTTTCACCCCCCATTGGCTATAAGGTCAACGCCATCCCGGACATCTTGGCGAGTTTTTTGTCGGTGACGATCCCGACTTTTTTTCGCCCATATGTCCCTTTTGGTAAAGATTGGACAGAATACTTCCCCCCTCTCGCCGTTTAGCTGGACTTTATTACCAGTTTGATTTTGAGAAAACCTCTCGCTTCTCATTGGGTCGTAATCTCTTTTTTTTTACTAAAAATCCTCCTCTTGAGTCCTGTGGCCTGCCCTTCCTCCCTTCATGTTCCAGAAGGTACAGACGAGGTCGAGTTGATGTATGTTGAGCCCCCTTTCTTGCCTCCTAGTTCTCCTATTTCCCCTCTACCTCCTCCAAAATACTGCCCGTGGCCCCACCTCCTTGACCTTTTTTCTTTCGGTGCGGATTTTTTCTTTCCCTACCGTCTGAACCCACGGAAATAGTTGAATGTGGCCGGGCCTTCTCTAGTTGTTCCGTTTTCTCTTCTGTCTTTCTCTTGTTTTTCAGGGCCTCCATCTCAGAGTTTTGCTCCCAAAACCATCAAGTTCTTCACAGCTGTTCACCCGTGTCTTCCCTCCGATACTATCTAGTAAATTCATCTTACCCAAACAAAGTTCTCCTCGAGTTTCCTTCCCATGACCAACCACCCCCAGCGACTTTTCCTAAACCCACATTCCTTCCCCTGACGGTTGTTGTCGTTAGTGACCCCTAAAACCGAAAATTCGCTGTTCCCAACGTTTCCAACCTCTTCCAGTATTGTCAATCTCTGACTTCAAGGCTTTTTTCACAGACTTTTTTTTGTCCCCCGGACAGCCCCCCCCCTTTAGTGGGGACTCTTCTAGGTACCCCCCCCTTTCGTATACTTTCTTTCCTTCAACGTCTAAAGAGGATAGCTTGATATTGTCCCCTCTTTCTTTAACTATTCCTTTGAATATTTTGATCCACCTCTGTCCCCGCCGCCGAATTGGTAGCACATTGCATCCCATTTTTCCCCCTTAGTGACAAGAGGAGGGTAACAATTTCCCGGCCAATGATGAAGATTCCGCTCATTCCGAGCCTGTTTCTTTCCCCTTTTTTCCACTCCCCATCTGACAGCGAGTTGAGTCTCCTTTCTCAGTTTTGAATTAGGGGGCTCTTAAACACCTTCCCTTCTTCGGATCTCATGACGTCCCCCAACCCCCTCTTCATGTGTGCTCGTCCCCTGCCCTCAGAACCATTGCTGATTGAGTTCCTCCCTGCTCGCCAACTGGAATCATCGCCCGTTCGAATAATGAGTTTTTTCCAAGCTCCCCCCCCATGGGTTGGGGCCAATTTTTTCGTCGTCGGGCCCTCCTTTTTTTTTTTCTTTGTGAATTTCTCCCCCAAATTCCCTCCCCATACCGTATGGACATTTCCTTTCTAATTTGGAATAACCGTCTCAACATTTTTCGGACCAAGATTATCTGGCAATCTTCCAGGCTTCTTTGACATGGCCCTAGGTCTCCCCAGTTGAAAGTATATTTTGTCTCGGTTTCCTGTCACCCTGCTAGGCTTTACCCAATGTATAAGAAGAGGTGGGCAACAGGTTCCTCCTGACAAGGCGAGCAGCAGTTCCCTGTGACTACCCCCTGATTTTTTTTAAGTGTATTTGGGTTCAATCCCACCTTTCCTCATGGCCTCGCGTCCACCCTGGAGCTGGAAGGGTATCAATTTCCTGTTCTCGGGACCTTACTGGTGGACTTTTTTCTTTTTCCGTCAGTAATCGGTAAATCCTCCTTCCTCGCTGGGAAATCCTTTCCTTTGATCTGTACTCTTAGTGACCGTTTTCTTTCGGCTGTACCAGACTGATTTGTACCCTTCCCCCTCACGCTCCTATGATGTTTTCCCTCTTCCCTTCTTCTCCCTTGTTGCATCAATTCCCCCCCCCCCGAAAAAAACCTCAGAAAGTCTCTGAAAGCTTCCC
>Ga0179591_1220582_pt1 | contig 11263 bp, 15 predicted proteins | sample CZOMad2_1_08_16f_FD_182891 | JGI IMG/M metagenome (GOLD analysis project Ga0179591, IMG submission 182891) | Vadose zone soil fungal communities from Angelo Coast Range Reserve, California, USA - CZOMad2_1_08_16fungal (PacBio error correction) | ecosystem: Environmental > Terrestrial > Soil >... | reverse complement strand
GCGAGTGATGGCACCTTTTCGTTTGGCATATCTTTTTTTTTTCTACACTAGTTCGGTTTTTTTAGGGCTGAAGACCCATTCGGTCCTCCCCGTACCCGATGATGTCGCAATTCCTCGCGTAGAAAGCCCCAGTTCCGTACTCCTTTCGCATCTATCCGTCCCGCGGTTGTTTAGTTTTTCCCTACTCCCTATTCGTGTCCGATTGAACACGATGACGTAGCGTGAGGCGTACTTTTTTGCCTTTTCTCTTGACTGAAAATTTTGGTTCCCTTGGTGTTTGAAGAGTTGATGAAAGTTGAGTTTTTCCCTCTTTTTAGGCATGTCTTTGACCCCCCACCACCCCAAACCCCCCCCCCCCCCACCCCATCCCCCCCTTTTTCTCCATTCTGTGCAATTCGAGGGATCATCCGACCGCTTTCATTCCCGATCTGAATTCGCACGCGCCCTTGTTGATCAAGTTCCTCCTCGCTACCAGGTTCATATTTTTTTTTGGAGATATCCCCTGTTCCTTTTCCTTCGTTTTGGGAACGTAGTTTTTGTTCTATCAACGCGCTTCTCCTTCCGCTCTTTAACCCCCAACTTTTTATCCCACGGTCAGTCCAGTTCATCTGATGGACTTCATCCTTCCTCACCCAAATTGCTCGGCGTTGCGTTTTTCTCCCCGCGCACGTTTTCATACTCAGCTCTCTTCAAGTTTCCTTTGTGACCAGTCCCCCGGTAGGGATTACCTCCCCGTAAGCCCGCATTGCTTGGACCTGATACCCATGGCTTTTCGCAGCTCCATTTTTTTTTTGCGCACCGGGTTTTGCTCATGTCGAGCGCATGTCGATCTTTCTTCCGGATGATCTGGTTCCCCCCTTAACCTCAGCTGCTCCCGAGATACGATCGCTCTCCCTTCTCCTCTTTCGGCCTTCGCGTTCCAAGGTACCAGGCCTTTTCACCAAGCTGACCTTCCTTTCCGTTCCGTAGATAGGCGGTTTCTGCCATGTATTTGCCCTCCTTCCCCCGCGGATCCTCGTCAATTCCCCCCTTCGACCACACCCCCCCTTGCCTGCGTCCCATATGCCTCTGGAATTCTGTAATTTCCAGGCTGATATGACGTCAAGCCTACCCCCTTTTTTTTTTTCCATCTTCTCGATTGCCGGTAGACAGCGGTCGCGCGTCTTGTTTTTTCCTGATATCGACTGTCTACGCCGAGTCCTGCTGGAACTTCAGGTTTCGCTTCTCATTTCCTACGAACCTTCGTGTCCTTTCGCCATTTCTCAATTTTCGGGTCCTTTTTTTCGAGAAACTGTTAACGGGTTTTTTTGAAGCGACCTAAGTCCTGAACCGCCCCCTCCACCCTCGCGTCCCGCCGACCTTATCTCGGCTGGTTCTGTCTTCCTCGCGGACACCGCGCCACTTTTTTTCCATTTTTTTCCCTTTTTTCAAGTCAGGTCTCGTTTGTTCGCTGGGCGTGACGGCGACCTTGGCCTACCCACTTTTTTTGAAGTAAAACGTTGATCCTAATGTTTCCGACTTTCGGCAAGTGACAGGCGTTCGTCCGCAATCTGGTTTTTCCGTTTTTTCAGTACAATATATCTATATGGGGAAGCTTTTCAACCCTGGACCCCTTTGGGTTCCCTCTCGCCGCCATGCCCTACGCCCGGAGCAGTTTCCGGCACTAGCTGTCCCCACAGTGCTTTTTCCTGGTCTCAGAAGGTCGAAGTTTACTTAACCAGTACGGGTTCCCCTACGGTGCGCTACAGGCTTTCATCCACTCCACCCCACTCATAGCTTGCTTCTGTTCGAAATTTTGGCGCATCGACCATGTTTTGAAAGTAAAATATTTCTCCTACGTTGTTGTTGAGAGAGATTGTAATTTCCCGCCCATGGAGATGCGCCATCCTTTGCCCCTGATTTCCCTTTATTTCAAGGTTGTTTTGAGTGAGGTGATGCCCAATTTAGTTCCCCGTAGGCGATAGAAGGCAGTCCGGCTGCTAGTCAGCACCCTGTGATCTTTTTCTCCCGTCACCACCCACTTGCCGAGGTCATTCTCCCCGGCGCTATTTCTTCCTGCTTTCTTGTCTTTGATGTTTTTTTTCCTGTATAGAGGTCTTTTCGGGACCACTTGTGGAAAACCGCCTATTATGACTCCTTTTCCTTGGACCCTGCGTGTCGGCATCCCTTATTTTATCTTTTTTATAGTCGAAGCCGATGTTTTTTGCAGTTCCCCCCTTCCTTTGCTTTCAATGATTTTATCTCCCTGCTTGGCTCCCCTTCCATTGGTTAAAGCGACGGTTTTCCGAGGCTTATGTTTTCCCCTGATCGCGTGTCAGAGAATCATTAGGAGTGTCCAAAGCGATCTTTCTGGGCGTCGTCCTTCTTTTTTGCCCCCCTTGAGTTGTCTTCTTTGCCTTATTGGTTCTTCGCCGCGTTCATTGAATGACCTTTATCATTTCGACGCTTCCAACGTTCCTCTCTTGTCACCTGGGCTTGCGATGGATCCCTTCGCATCGTCGACCTTTTCTTATCGTTCCAAACTCACAGCCGAATGCAGGTTTAGGCGCTGCGCGCCGGATAATAGATCCATCCCCAATTGCTAATGTCCGCGGCTTCCGTCTTTTGCGTTTTCCCTCCTCAAGGTCCCCCTGCCCCGCGCGCCTTTTCTGGAGCAGTATGGAACCCTGGGACCTGATCGGACGGGCTTGCTTTTGTCGTAATTTTTTACCTTGGGCCCGTCCGCACTCTCTACGGTTATTGCTTTTTGTCCTGTGTCTTACCCGTCCGCCTCTGTTCCCGCGTAATCCTTTCTTTTGATTGCTTTGGATCTGAATTCGTTTCCCGTCTCCTCCGATTCCCGCTTTTGAATTATCAAGCCCCTTGTGCTTTTCGCCCCCTCTTTCTGCCCGCGACCAAGGACATGTTTTGACATCGCCCCGCAATCGGGCACTTACGTCTATCGTCTTTAATCAGGTCGTCCGCATGTTTTACGCCGTTTTAGTTGCTTGAGTGCTTTAGCGAGTGGCCCCACCCCCTTCAAACCACGGTCCTTTTCTTGGGACCTGCTGACCGCGTCATTTTTCTCGGCGCGCCGTGTTCGACCAAGGGATTGGGGATGTTATAGAGCCGGTTTCCCTTTTCCTTGTTTAATCCCGCGTTTCGAGGAATCGTCTCAACCTCCCCTCCTATCACCTTGCGCGTCTCGCTTGGCCGCCTGCGCGCGTACTAAGCGTGTTTCCCCTTTTTGTACTCCCCTTGTCGTTCCCTTTTGGCTCAAACGAAATTTACCTTTTTCTGAATCCCCTGCTTTTGTTGGTTTTTCCCGAGTTCTTCGCTTCTTTCTAGACCCCCTCTGGATACAACGACCAGCCAACACTTTTTCCCTTGCTACAATCCAGTTCTTCATCATCCCTGTCCGCCCCCGCCCTGACTCCCACTGTCCCTCGAAGAATTGGTGATCGTCTTCGACTAATCCATCACAAGTCGACGTTGCTTGAGGTTTTCCGAGGACTTTTCCCTTTTATTCTTTGCGTCTTATCTTGAGTCATCATCTGCTTTTTGATCAGATTTGGTAGTTCCCCCCCCCGCGACACCGACCAAGCCATTTCTGTTCCAATTAGGCCCGAGGTTGTGCGCTCGTTGCTTGCCGGGAAATAAACCTGGCTCCCCTAAAACGCTTGGCGATCTTTGCCCCCTTTTCTTTTTGTAGTCCCCCTGCGTGGCTCTGAAAGAGGAAATATCCCCGGTGTTCACCCTTCAACCCCCTCCTTCCGAAGCAACAGCTTTCTTTCCAAGCGCTAAGCCTCCAGATTGATCGTCGTTAGCCCCCCCCTTACGTCCACTGCCCCTGTGCAGGCCAGTTGAACAAGGAGTGCTCTACCTCTTCCTTTTTTTTTTCGTAGGTCTTTGGCCACACCGACCGTGGCTTTCCGGACAGCAGCTTTTTAGGCAACGTTGTAGTGTTCGGAATTTTTTTCTGCTCCTACTCAACAGTTTTTTTCCCCGGCAAGCCCTTTCACCTGATGGTTCGCTCCCTCTCCGTTAAGGAGTCGTCTCTTCCGTCGCCAGCGAATCCTTCTTTTCCTCCTGTTGTTTTTTTTTTTTCTTTCCCTTGCGACGTTGATACGGCGCTAGACATTGGGCTCTTGCTGCTGACCCTTGCTTGTGGTTGTTCGGGGGGCGTGATCGGCTTTGATGGTCTTTAGTGCCTTTTTTCATTCCTCCCCCGTGCTCTCTTCGGAGTTAATTGAGAGGGGATAGGGTCGTGTCTTTTTTTTCCCCCTCATTGGTCTTGTGCCGGTTCCTGTCTCATTCTCCCTGCTTCCGTTGATTTTTGCTTTTTTTCCTTTCGTTCATGCCTGGCGAGTTTTCTGCGTTGCTGAGTTCGGCGCTTTTTGGTTAGTAGAAATTTTGAGGTTTTTTTTTGTGGGGAAGGAACCACCTCTCGGCCTGTTTGTGCTTTCTGCCCTCGTTCCTATTTGCCCTGCGGCATTCGCTCTTTCTTTTTCCCTCCCGGGTATTCGCCTTTGCCTCTCTTTTACCTGTCGTGTCCTAATGGACCGACACTGAGCCTTTTCTTGTTTCGTAGGGCGTTTGTTTCCCTTTTCTCTTTCCCCAGTATCAGGCAGATATGCCTCCACGTATCATGTTGTGATCGTCCCTCTCTTCCCCCATGTTGACGCACCACCGGACCCCGTCCCTCGAAGAAGTTCTCTTTTTATCCCCGCCTTTGTGTCTCTCGATCCTGGAGTAGATTGAACAAGTGAATACTTTTCCGTGCGTGGCTTTCTTGCTCTCCTTTTTCATTACAATCCGGACTGTGGAGGCTCGTTTGATGCCTCCAGATTTTGTTTTGACGCCTCGTCGCATTAATCGTAGCACTTACAGGCTCAGATTCTTTCCCTTTCGTGTGCTCATGAACGACCGATCCGCCCTTTCAGCACGCTCTTCGTAGCCTCTCCAGCCTTTTTTTCACAATAGCCCTCCCCCCACGTGATAGGCGTTTTTTGTCGATAGCGGTTATCGAGATTCTAGTCTGTAATACTCTTTTAAACGCGTTAGAATCCCTGGTTCCCCCCATCCTGTATTCCACCGGTGCTCAGCTCTTTTTTATCGCTCATCCAACGCTTCCCCTTTTTTTTCCAGTTTTGTTCTCGCGAAACGGCCTCTCCGACCAGTTGCGCGAAATGCTCTCCCACCCATTCTTCAGTGACTCTATTCTTCTGACTAAAGACCTTAGTGCGTTTGCGCACGTGTTAAACAGGACTTTTTCTTTACAGGAATGTTTTTTCGGTTTTCTTGTTCCTCGTTTTTATTTCCAGATATTTTTTCTAGCGAGTGCCGAACCTCTGCCCCTTCCGAGTCTTCGTTTCCCTCGGCTTTTTTTTTTTTTTTTCCTATTTTTGCTCGTAAGGACAACCCCCCCCCCCAACCCCCACCCCAACCCCCCCCCCCCACCCCCCCCCCCCCCCCCCCCCCACCCCCCCCCCCCCCCCCCCCCCCCCCCCCCCCCCCCCCCCCCCCCCCCCCCAACCCCCCCCCCCCACCCCCCCCCCCCCCCCCCCCCCCCCCCCCCCCCCCCCCCCCCCCCCCCCGGATCACTCAATTATTTGTCCTCTAGCTAGGAGGGCCCCATTTTCTGAATCAGCGTAACCTCTTCACCTTCTTCCGGTCCCCTTACACTTTAAACTACCTTGCTCGCTTGACACATTACTTGTTGCCCTTCCTTTCCCCCCTTAGACAGGTTTTCGTTGCAATCCCCTACGTCCCAATCGCGCCCTTCTCAATATGTTGTTCTTTTTCGCCCCCCCCCGTTGATTCCCAGCGCATTTTTTTGGTTTTTTTTTCACTATATAGTTTTCTACGCCCCCCCGTCCGTTTTCCCCCTCTTTTTTTTTTTCCCACTTACTACATCTGACTTTTTTGGCGTGTTTCCCCTTGATCCCCCATTTCATTCGGACTACGCGGCGAAGAATTCATTTCAACTTCCCCCCCCCCTTTAAACCTTTTTTTTAAACCCCGAGCCCTACACAGCTCGTTGTCATCTCCTAAATTGATCCGCTTTACAAGTTTGTCCGCCCCCTTTTTCCGATCAGCCCGCCCTCGTGACCCCCCCTGCTTCACCATCGGTCCTTTAGGTAGAATGAAAGCCTTTGGCCTCGTGGTAGTTCGTTCTTCCCGGTTTTATTCTCCCCCTTTTACTTTCCCACATACGCTTTTAGTAGCATCCCGTCACTCGGAGAGATCCATTCATGGATTTCTGCTTTACGCTTCGGCAAGTTTTTTTTTTTTCGGCATCCACTCGTGGTTTTTTTTCCCCCCCTTTATCGACCTTACCTCATCATATAGTGTTTTTTTTTTAACCTCGGGGTTTGGGGGACACTCTTTTTTTCTCAATTGATCGCGCCTCATTTATTGCCTTTTCCCAATGCCGCAGCCATCTCCTTTACCCCCCCTTGTCCTGATTTGCATCTACTGTTCTTGTCTCCAACCCCTGGACTACCCGGTGACGCCCCCTTGAGTCGCAACTCACCCCTTCCTACCGATGTTTTTTTTTTAGTCACCCCTTTTGGTTCTAGCAATGCTGTCGTCCAGGACCCTATTACTCTTCCTCCTCTCGGTGTTTGTGATGCTTTCTTGTCCTGGTCCGGTCCTTTCTTTTGCGACATTTTACATGACCGGAATCTTCTTCCCGGGTTTCTTTTTTATTTTCCCGCCGGCTTTTTTTTTAGGCCCGAATCCTTTTTTGTTTTTTGACTGCGTCGACCTTCTTGTCATTCCACGTTTCCTTGGTCATCTCTTGCTTGCGAAGGCATTCAGCTTTCTCCTTCGGCTTATCGATTTTTCTTCTTGCCCGTGTTGGATTTTTTGTTAGCGTCCACTCTAGGTTCTGTCAGCGGGCCCCAAACGTTTCCCGAGTGATGAAGCGATGACTCTTTTCTTGGACGTTTCCTTTTGCAGGCTAAGGGTATTCGTAGACTCTCTTCTATTCCCTTTTCCGTTCCTCTTCGAACGAGACCCTCCCTTTTCCCTGCTTGCAGGCTTACTCAATGAGCATTTTTTTCTTTGATTCTCCTTGGACGGTCAGTCTATTCCGCCGACCCTGTTACCCCTGGGGGGGGGATTCCCCTTTTCTTTCGATGACAATGCCCCCTTTTTATTTTGTCTAATTTTTTCTCTTTTGTTTTTGATTTTCGGTCTCGCCCCTTTCATTCTGTCTTCGACTAGTAGGACTGTCTGCCCCCTTGTATGTTAAGCCCCTCAACTCGTTCCCGATGTAGCCTCTTCCTTAGACTCGGACTCCCTCTCGTGCGTGGCGTCACGTGTCGAGCAGTCAACTCAATGATTGCCTTTTACGGCGCTTGTTTTCGCTTACTCGCCCCAAACTTGTCCTGTCTTTTTTTGACGTCATTCTGCGTCCCCTTCTCTTTCCCTTTGCAGTCTTCAGTTCCCGCCGTGATTGGTCGAAGTACTTCCCTGGGCCTGACCTTCCTGATACAGTTTCTTCTGCATCATGGGTGCCTAGTACTTTGCGTTCCCCCTAAGTTAGCTTCTTTGGATTCACTTTTTCCCCTTAACCTTTTTCGGTCTTACGCGCACTTCGAGGCTCATATCCCGATTGGCGCGTCCTTTGACGCCGCACCTTCTCTACTTCACCATCAGATCGACATAGCGCTCGCTTTCCCCAAGAACAGGTTCGTGGCATCAGTCTTTTCTTCTCCCTGACCAACTTACTGGTGAAACTCGTTTCCCCCCCCCCCCTCTTTCAACAACTTTCGTCCCCACTCCCGATGCGTTCTTGCATGTTGAGCTCCTTTCGCGTTTCATTGAGGAATGCCTGACTTCGGTTTACATTCCCTTGCCCGGGCCCCTTTACAGGGCCTTGATTAAGCGAGACCCTTTTTCTCTTTGGTTGGACGACCATGTTTTTTTGGCACGCGTATAGGAGTTCCTGCCGTTTCCACGCGTCTCTTTATGATTACTTTTTTTAGAGCCCCGCTATTACTCACAGTCACCTTGGGCATCGACCTTGGAAGCCTGGCTGTTCCCTTCTCTCGGTCATTGAACCAACTATTTCCGTGAGCAGTTCTGTACACCTGAGCACCCCTCCCCTGCCCCCACACCCCCTGATGCTTATTTCCTCCTGTGTCTTCCGCCGATGCTGCGCGATTTGCCACCCCCTTCTTGATTCAACGTTCTCTCTCCACCCCCCTTTTCTTTTGTCCGCATAAATTTAGCTTCCATTCTCCCCAGTCCCCCTCGCGGCACCCCTCTTCAAGGTCCCCCTGAACGAGTGATCTTTATGACGCAACCGCCTTTTAGAAAACTTTTTTTCTTCTCGAGTCCGATGATTTCGTCCTTCTGGGTCTCCCTTTGAGTTTCCTCCCCATTGGGTTTCGCTCATACTTGAGTTGCTGCGCCGAAGGGTTCTAATCAGTTTTTCACCTCCGTTTTACCAGTTTTCCTTTTTTTTTTTTTACATAGGCCTCCTTTTTGTGCGCCTCTCTTATGGCCGGCGTCATCTCCCCCACCTTGCCCAGTCAGCCTTTTTGATCATGCAGCCTCGGTTCAAGAGGGAACTCCTGGGTTAAGCCTCTGTCCTGATGCCATCGAACGTGTACGGTCCACCCTTCCCCCCAGCCTCCGCTTTCGCCGACTTCCAAAAGCGCCGTTTCCCCAATAGTTTTCAGAATGCCTTCTATTTTCCTTGTCCCCCAACGCCTGAATCTAAACGAAATGATGTCCCTTTGCCGTCCCGTAGGTTAGAATCCGATTTTCCTTTTTTTTGAAGCGAATTTTTCCGTGTAGCTGCTCTAAACTCCAGGAGCCTATGTCCCCCTTCTTTTCAATTTCTTTGACGGACATCTCTTAACGTCCCCCCCCCCCTAGGATAACTCCCCATCCCTTGGTTTTCAGATTGCTTCTTTTAGAGAAACAGTCGGAAGTAGGAGTTTGCAGAAGAACCCAGCTCTTCTGAATATCTTCTTTTTCCTTTGGTGGGTTTTTGTTTCTCTTCGTTTTGAGTTTCTTAGGAGATATAATTGTTTTTTTGTATCCGAACAGATGACTCTCTGGACCTTGCGTCCCTTTCCTTTTTTAGTTTGGATCTGGATGGTTTTTTTTTTTTTTTGAACCGTCAGACCCGTGCTATCAGCTTTATCCTTTTTCTTTGATCCCCCCATAGCACGCGGTAGGTGAGATTTCTTCCCTACGGATTTCTTTACACCCTTTTAGGTCTGGTAATCCTTTCTCTTGCTATTCCCTTTTTGTCCTGCGTCCGAAGCTCTTTAATGGGTGGGAGGGATTCTGTCTCTTTTCCTTTTTTCTTTGCTTTTGCCCCTCTGGCTTGTTTTTCTTTTTTTTTCCCCCCTTTGACCCAATCGCATTGCTCGTTGTCCTAGGCTACCGCGTTCAGACTTTTCCTTTTCCTTTTTTTTCCATCTCGGTTGGCGTGTTTATTCGACTGCCAGTCGCTTTCTTACCTGGTTGTCTAATGTCAGACACTTCAACTTTCTTCTGTTTCGCCTTTTCGGCCCTACGACTTCGGGGATGTGCAAGTATACCTGCTTTCGCTTTTTCCCCAGATCATTTTTTTTCGCGTCCTAACTTAACCATAGTGACGACAGTTCCGCATAGTCGCGTTTCTTTCTTAGTCGCGGTTGCGTCCACTGATAACTTGTTTCTAGAAAAAAGTTTAATCAGGGCGTTTTTTCCCTTTCGCGTTCCTTTTTGCTCCCTGGGGTCCGTGTGGATCCCCGCATTCCTTTGATTGATTCTTATTTTTAGAACTTACATCTCGTTGCACTGACTCCCTCTTGACTGACTTTGACTTTCGATGTTATTCACTGACTCCCCGCGAATTACAAGTTTGTTCAGCCCCTCTCGAATTCGGTTCCACGCGCAAGGATTCCCCCTTCGATTTTGCTCGCAGCTTCCTTCGTTGTCGGACGTTCTATCGCTTTACCGTCTCCTCGAGCAACGCGTGTTTCATGAAACCCGATTTCATCCGTCTTTCCCCCACCTTTATTTCCCACGGCTTCGCTCGGGATCGTTCCATCGCTACCCCCATCGTCTGTACGTGGTTTACCCCTCCACCCGGCCCTCATCTCACCATTTTCTTTCCAACCAGGATAAACATGAGGACGTTCCTCCCTCTTCGGCGCGTCCCCGACTCCTTCTTATGCGGACTTTGTTTTCACCCGGTGTCGCGTTGCTCCTTCTGCGCGCGCACCGTCCTTTTTAGCTTAATTCTAGCTTTTGCTTATCTGATCGGAGAGGTCGTTTTAATGCGCGCGAGCATATCTTTTTTTTTTCTTCGAGCTTACTTGCCTAGCGCGTCCTTTTTGAGAAACTCCCCCCCGATCCCCGTTTAGGTTTAGTGAGGCGGGACAAAATGTAGGCCATCCGCGACAACCCCTGCTGCGCCTTCCCCCCTTTTCTCCGTTTTCGACCATCACCTTGGCCTTTTGCGTTGACAATAGCCTGGTTTTCTTATTCTACAGGCCGCAATACGAATTTGCGACAATCCTTTTAATTCTTTCCGGATAGCCGGGCGCGCATTGCGTCTGCCCTTCCCCGGCTGGGACTTTTGTTTCCCCCCCTGTACGCTATGCTTTCTCGCAGTTTGATTCTTGGCTCGTCTTCTCCAATCCTACATCGTGGCCAAGTGGGTTTTACCCTTTGATAATTCTCTGCCCCATCCCCCGTGGTACTCCCCGGAATTGCCAATTTCCCCACTTTCCACTTTTTTTTTAACCCCGCCCAGAACATCTCGGTACTCATTGAGATCTCGGACCAGGTTCACTTTCCTGTTATCCAATCCCCTCCTGACCCTCGCTACGGTCATTTCGGCCCTTTGCAATTTTGCCTGTTTTTTTTTTTTTTTCGTTGTTTGCTTCCGTTTGCCCTGCGCCTCAATTTTTTATACGTAAACCTGCTTCGCCTCCTTAAGTTTTTTTGCCGAACGTCGGCGTTCAATTTCCCCCCCCCAGTCGTCGGTCCCAATCTGTTGGTTTCCGGTGTTGGACCCAATATCTCTATCTGGTGGACGCGTTCCCCATTGGTTACACGCGGATTCACCCCCGACGCCGCCTTCAGTCCTTTTTAAAGTGGACACTCGTCAGCAGACAGCTTTCCAGTGCTGTTTTTCGGCCCGCTCCACATGGGGTCGATTTTCTCTAATTTTTCCCCCCAGTATGGTCCTGTCCTCCCTCTCATCACTACTCCTCATTACCTCTTTGAGGTTAGACCCGGTGCGAATCGCCAGGCTTGCTTCCGTTCA
>Ga0179591_1366485_pt1 | contig 11264 bp, 14 predicted proteins | sample CZOMad2_1_08_16f_FD_182891 | JGI IMG/M metagenome (GOLD analysis project Ga0179591, IMG submission 182891) | Vadose zone soil fungal communities from Angelo Coast Range Reserve, California, USA - CZOMad2_1_08_16fungal (PacBio error correction) | ecosystem: Environmental > Terrestrial > Soil >... | reverse complement strand
CCTCTTTTCGTTTGGACCTTCTTTTCGTTTTACTCCAACTCCTTCTAGCTTTGTAGACTTTTTGTGGTTGATGGTGCTAGTGACCCCCCCTTCTTCGGCTAAACCCTTTTTGTATTGAGGCCTTTTTCCCGTTGTGATTCTTCTACCTTTCGACACGATACATGTTACTTTCATCGAACTTCCTTCTAACTCCCCTTTTTCCCTAAAAAAGGCTTTTTCCACCGTACCCATTCTGTCCGAGTAGATTATGCTGAGGCCCACAAGTTCCTCGTTGTTCCCATCGAGGAACCCTGCCTCAAAGCGTTTGTTCCTTCTGAATCTTTCTTTGCTTCCCTTCATGCCAAAAAGATCAACATTTCTCTTTCTTATGGCCTGCCGCACTCTTCTCCTTAGAACCCATGCTTTTTTTTCTCATGTATCCTTACGTTACTCGAGGGTTGGCATATCGGCACCACCTTCAGGCGTGCAGATCGGGAATCCCCCCCTTTCCATTCTGCGACACGGGTCCGTCTTCTCGGCCGCTCGAACGAGAGTTTCTTCTTAGGTATTAAAGGCGTGGATCCTCAATGTAGGACCTATCCCGACAGTTTTTCTTTTCTCTCCCCAGGTTCCTATCTAGCTGTGCCTCATCACTCCCCTTTCTTGTTTATTGAAGAGATCTTTAAGGCGGAGCCCTACTTCTTCGTCCCGCCATTTTTTTCCTCTTTATCCTTGCTTTCCGACTCAGACGTCCCGCGGCCATTTGGCTTGTTTTCTCTCTCCGAGTGGGTATTTCGCCCCTCTGCATGGTGATTATCAGACTTCAGACCCCTCTTTACGGTTCCTTCTGGACATAAGGTAGGACGTACTGATCGTCGGGGAGTCTCCCCGAGTCGTCTTCCCCTGTAACTAGCCCGTCCCTATCTTTTTTATAAAAGATCTTCTGCGATGCCCCGACCCCCTCCGGAGTACTTGCTCGCGATTCCAGCGTCCACCTTCGACCACTACCTTCAACCCCTTGGCTAGATCGGGCCGATTCCCGTGCTTCCCTCTTCCTTTGATGATTTTTCCCCCGTGTCTGAGCAGTGCATTTTTCTTTGATAGAGACACCCTTTTCGCGGTCCCCTCCCCTCGACGATAAACAAAAAAAAAAAAATTTTTTCTTGCGCCGACTCTTCTATGGTAGCCGCCCTTTCCGACCGATACCATTTAGGACGGCGACAAGAGGTTTCAATGGCCCACCGTGCCCGTTTGACACTTCCTACGCCGGCCCTGGACCCCCCGCCAAACTATGAACTGAAGAGACTTTCTTGCCCTAGTTTTTTTCCTTCGATACATCATTCTCTGAAGTATTCCCACCCTCTTTCAATGCTTTGTCATCTGAGCATTGTCCCCCCCTTGAACGGTTCTCCCAGTTTATCGACACACGTTCCTCATTTGGACTTTACCCTTTCATCCTTCGTACCTTTGTCGTGGCGTTTTTTGCCAGATTCCGCCGTGGCCTTTGGGTTCGGATTTGTGAAATTCCACGTCCTTTCGACCCGTGCCATTAGAGCACTTTCCCTGCCTTCCCTGAATTAGTCCCTTCAAGCTGAACGATTCATTGGTACCCCGATCACTTCTAGAATCGCTCACGCCCTCCGATTTTTTGCAACGAAAACCCCTCTGTAACGGAAATCGGCCAGACATTAGCCAGAACCACCCCTCTCGCCCCTCCCGGTTTCTGGCGGGCTACTTTACAAAAAGACTGTCTCCGGGCCGAAAGTGTTTCAGTGGTATGAATGTTTTTTGAGCAACACACCTTCTTTGAAAGAACCTTCCCTTCATGGTTAGTACCCCACCCAAATGGCTCTCTTCCGATAGGCTCAAATTTTTGGTGTGTGTCGGATCGTCCTTCTCTTCTGTTGCTCACTTCCTCTTTCCAAGAGAAAACAGGCAAATTTTTCCTATATGCCATTTCCCCTCCTCCCAGCTACCTCCTTTCTCTGATAGTTATGTCCGCTTTTTCCAGCCCTTTTCCCTCATCTTTCCGTCACTTTTCCTGAGAACCCTGAACCTCGAGTAGTCTGTAGCCCTCGACCCCCATTTCTTTGACCCTTTCCCCCCTCGAGAGATGGGGTTTCTTCACGCTTTTGATTGCTCGCTCTGGGATGATAGTGTTAGACAAAGTGTTGCCGGTTTACTTGTCGTCACGGTCATAGCTCACGCAGCTTAGAATAGCCCCTAACCAACGAGGTCACTCTCGCCGTTTTGCTCGGTTCTCTCACCCACCTTCCTCCCCCCCCCTAGTTTATCTGCCTTTGACGCCGTATGTCTCTCGGTGCCGACATGTTTAGACCACTCGAAGATTTCCCGACGGCCCTTCTGCTCGGGCGTTCGGCCTGGCCGCCGGTCTTTCTGCCCCGCGGGTCGCCAGTTTCAGATCGCAAAGCTTCCTCCCTCCTTTTTCGTGCTCTTTCCAACAAGAGCATCGCCGAACTTTCTTGGCCTTACTCACTTCGCATGCGTTCTTGGATCGGTTCCTATGTATTACAGGTTCGGCAGAATCCGCGGCGAGTCACCTTCTCCCGGTGACCTTTTCACTTCCCTCTTCTCAGGACGACAAAGTTTCTCGCTTCATATGCCCATTCTTTTCTTCCTTCCTTTATACGTGTTAAAGCTCCCATCGCGCGCCTTACGGTTCCGCTGGAGGATGGAAGAAACGAGGCTTCACTTCCTCCCCCTCTCTCTGGAAGGAGTTTTTAATACCCCTCCTTTTTTTTAGACCCACGCCTTTTTCTCCATCGAATTATGGCTCCACTGACTTTGTTCCATCCTCCAGCGGCATGCAGCCCCCCCCTTTTCCCTCGCCAGTCATTTTTTTTCTTGATGATTTCCCCAGTCTTAAGCGCCCCCGCCCCAGCTCCTCCTCTGACATCCTTATGGGCGGACTTCCCAGCGTCTCGAAGTCGACCGAGGGGCCTCGCTTTTTCTCCGGCGCGTCAGCCGCTCCTCTACGATCGCAGATCCCAATCAGCAGCAGCTGCGTCCCCGGAATATCACCTAGAGCAAATCCGAGGCTGCGACCATGGGCTCTTCTGGCACGTGGCCGTTCTCTTCGGCTGGTTTCCCTCGCAGCAGCTAAACAATTATAGGTGCCCATAGCTCCGCTACCTTCTTCAGTTCCCTGTTTGGTGTTTCACAAACCCTCACCCGCGATCTACTGTTCCCCTCTTTATTCGACGCAGCCCTTGTGCCTTTCCCCCGAGATGCCTTTCCCCCCCCATTGCACATCGTGATGTTCGCCCCTCTATCCTCATGAGCAGCTGGTCGAGATGTACCCGACGTTTCACTGCCAGACGGAACAACTGAGTCGAACGCCCCCCCTCCCCCCCCGGGGGATTTTTTTTTCCACCTCATGTGCTCGTTTCCGTAGCCCTTTCTATCCATCCCCGTACCGAGAGAAGCACCTTTTGTTCTTTTCTTGTGGCTTTCCTCCTTTCCCTCTGAGAGAGGATCGATGTCTTCCAAGTTTTTCCCCCGGGCGGGCCATATCACTCAGATTTCCTGCGCGGCTGCTCCTTTTTTAGTAGATGAGCTCCGTTGTCGGGTTTCCGTAGGACCCTTTTTGATTCCACAGGCACTTTTCCTTTTCTCCCGAACCCAACTCTGGAGGCTACTCTCCAAGTGATAAGCTTCGTCCACCCCCCTTCCCCCCTTTTCCAACGATGAGTTCTCGGTTCGTTGACAGTGTTTCTGAGTCAACACTTACCCGACACGAACCTGAGGCTCCGGTACCTTCTCCTTTATCGTCAACTGACCCGAAAGCCAGGTTAGGGTTTACGTTATTGTAATTTGATGAAGGAGGAGATGTCACTCTCGTTCTTCCCCCCCTGGAGAGAGTGATTTTCGATCCGTTTCCCCCCCCCCCCCACCCCACCCCCAGATTTCAATGGAATGATATTCCTTTTTGACATTTCCTTCCTGCAGGACGCATTTCCGACATCGTCAGGCCCTCTCTTTGTGTGACCCGGATGTATGGCACCTTCCTTACGCCACGGAAATTTCGGTCTGAGTCCTCCGCCCCGTAAAGACGCCGTCCCCTTTCCCTTCCCATTGAACGCCGTGTAGTTTTTTATTCTCGAACTCGCTAATTGCTGCTTTTTTTTAAAGCCTCAGAGTCCTTCTTGATCGGTATGACTCTTTCATTTAACCAGACCTGTTCCAATGTCCAGTTCTAACCCTGGAGTTCGTAGTAGTGGTTCTTACCCTCTTTTTTCCGTGCCACCGGCACGGTTGCCTCCACTTTTGAGGTCGCCCTTGGGGAGGGCCGTTTCTTTGAAAAGTGCGTTCCGGACCACATTGGCCCCCCACCTTGTTGCTACTTGGAGCCCCCCTAGTACGACGCAGACCGCCTGGATTCCCTTTGTGTTCTGCCCATCTGTCAGAGCAAGTTTTTTCCCTTCCGAAGCAACGGCAGCTCTTTCATTCCCATAAGCGTCCGGCAGAAATATCTCGTTAAGCCAGATGCAGATCTTCGTCCTTTTTCTGCGCGGACCCCACGGTCCACATACTCACGTTTTGTCGGGCATCGGCCTTCCCCCCCCTGGTTTCTCCTCCTCACCCCCCCCAGATCAGTTCCCCCACGGGCTGCGGTTGCTCATGACTTTTCGAGGAGCTCCATCGTGCTTCTGCCGCTCCGGAATTTGAAACAACCACCCCCCTGTTCCATGGCTAAGTTTGGCTCCTTCAAAAAACAGGGGTCTCTCCTTTTAACCCCAACTTGGCGCTCGTGCGACACAGCTGCTTTCCCACTTTTCCCCCGTTCGCTAGCATGAGCTCAAAGGATTCCCTGAGCTTTTTTCCACACCAGTCGGACGAATTCCTTCCCTTTCCTCCTCCCCAGGTGCATCTATCCCTACGTTGTTGTTTTTGAGTACGAGCGCGATCCCTGACCATCTTCGACAGGTGTGCCTCCCTAAAGTCCCCTTTCTTTCATAGGCCCTGCCCTACCCGCGGCTGCCTCGTCTAGAAGAGTTTCTGCCATCTCAATCGTGGGGACTCTATAGCCTCCGGCAGTTTGTGCTGATACTTTCCACTTTTTGTGCCAGAGGTCCGCAAAGAGAAGGTGATCTCTTTCCCTCCTACCGAGCTTTATATTCTTAACGCGTTTCTGGGGCAGTATAAAGCCGAAGCATCAATGTTTTTGTCCCTTCTTTTTTGCCCCCTATCTGTTTTACCTTTAGGACTAATAATCCTCTTGTAGCCGAATGCTCTGCCAGAAAGGACCTACGTTTGCAAAAGCCTTCTTTAGCTTGCGAGGGTGTCTTCCGTTTTTGTTTGATTCTCGAAACGGGCCTTGCCTCCCTGCTCGGGTGAACCCCGGTTGGCTCACTTCCAGTAGATGGCGCATTTCCTTTGTGAGAAGTGACAAGCTGCTCCGACCCCCTCTGTCGAGCGACCCTGCGTCCGCGTCCTACTTCTTCCCCACGGCTGGGAGCTTTTTAGCACGCGTTTTTTCTTTTGCCCCGGGTAAGTCGGCCCCCTCCTTCACGGGCCGACCCCTGGGGCGACAACCCTCAGGTGGCAACCCCCTTCGTTGTCACGCCGAATACCTTTTCGGGACCCCAGACCCTTACCTTTCGCTTCCTTCCCCCCTTTTGGTTGATCTCAGCATGATATTTTCCATCACACCCGCTCTGGCCCCCATGCTTGCTCATTGAGGGGCGTTTTCCGCAAGGGCGAACCTTGTTACAACCCCCCTTTCCCCTCTTGCCCGCTTGGATAGTTGAACGTCCTTTCCGCTCGATTGCGTAGCGTTATCTTTTGTTCCGGTCTTCGGCCATCCAGGTTTTTACAATCGACTTTTTAACTCCATTCCTTACGTATTAGTCCTTCTCGTAAGGTGCTTGGAAGTTATGAATTTCCAGGTACCCTCCTTGTCCGATGTCTCGACCCCGCTTACACTATCTTCAAAAGAAAAACGGCGTAACTTAGTTCCCCTTTCTCGGCAAGAGACCATTTTATCTCCTTTACCACCACCTCCCATTTTCAGCTTGAGGACAGCGTGGAACCCCTTCCAGCGGCGCCGCCATGTGTTTGCCTTTTCCTTTTTTGGAGAGGCCCCCCCCTTCCGGTCTTTACTCTTCCCCACAGTTGAAGTCCCGCTAGCGAAACCGTCGCGCCGCGATGGTAGATAACAATTGCTTTTTTTAGATCTCGATGCCCCCCCCATTGGCTCAACAGTGTGCCACCCCCTAGCGTTCTCCCCCCCCAACGGCCGCTCCCCCCTTCCTTCGAAGCTTCCTTCGGACGGCGCCTTCCCCCTCCTTCCCTTCTCCCCTGTCGGGCCGCCCTTTCAGAATCCCCTTCCATATCAGTGTCCGACTTAGAGTAACCGAAAGCATTTTTCTTGAGGCTGTCTTTCTCCCCTTTTCCCCCACAGCGCCAACTAGACAGAGCTTGTACTTGTTTGGATGCCCCTTTGGACTTTTCTGAAGTAGCTTGTACGGAGTTCCCTTTTTAGTAAAGTAGTGCTCCCCCCCTTTCCGCATGATTTCCGGCGACTAGTCATATCCTGCCACACTCCCGTGAGGTTCCTTTCCCCATCGGGCCTCTTTTCCCTTTTCTGAGTCCGAACTCCCCCCGAGATATTTTTTCCTTGAAAGTGGATCTTTGCTGGAACGTTCTGATTCATACGGTGTTGCCAGCTTTACATCGAACGCAAGCTCCTTTTTCCCTTCCTTGTCACGCTTTCGCGCTTCGCGCTTTTCAGTTTCTCTGGTGTTTACCGCGGTGCTATTGGTCGCCCTCCGCCCTCTCCCCCCGGTGCCCGGCGCGAAATCCTTTCTCCCTCCTTGGCCACCCTCGCATAAGCTGGACTACTTTTTTCATCCGCCGACATATCTTGTTTTTTCCTATGCAGATGGGTCTTTTTTTTTTCTATCAGAGCCTATTTCCTCCCTCTAGACCTGTAGTAGTCTGTCCGCCAATATGCATGTTTAGCTGCTTGTGCCGGACATTCTGGGCGCTCAAACCTACGTTACTCGTTCCCTTCCCTCCTTTTCGTACGCCTGGCCGGGCATGACGCTTTTTGAGTCCTGGCCTTTCGACAGCTCGTCTGGCGACCTCTTTGGATCTTTCCTCCTTATCTTTTTTCTTCTAGACACGTCGGCCAGCGCGGCTTTTTGAGTGGGTGGCGTACTCCAGCGATTCCCCTTGCATCCGACATCGCCACTTCTTATTCCCCTTTTCCCAACGTTGGCTTGAGCTTAAGCTCGAAATTTTTCATGCGAGCATCCTAATATATGGGAGGGGGGGGTTTTTGTCCATCGTCCTCCTTCTCCTTATCCCGGCGCGATCGGCTCGCTATCCTTCGGACCTAAAGAAGTATCAATTCTAAGGCCCCTCTCTTTCGGCTCAGCAGTAATGTTTCCAGACCCTTTCTCTTTTAAATATAGGATGACTCCCAGTCGCCCGCGTCCCCTTGTTCTTTGTCTGTTGGGCGACTCTTCTCTATTTCGTTCTCCAAAATCCTTGCAAACGCCTGAAATCGGCTAATTTTTTTATGTCATGTATGACAACAACTCCTCTAGCGTTCCCAGGCCTACCTCAGATCTCATGAGGGTTCCCCCAGACCGTGAATAGTTTTAGAGAGTCAACCCTCCACTCGTGCATTGTGAGTCTACGCATATGCTTTCGGAGTCCCCCTTTTCGTCGGGCGCCTGAATTCTTTTCTCCTCCGGACCCCCCCCCCTAGAACGACCTTCCTCACCCTTGTCCACGAGTGACAAGCGTTTTCCCTTTTGCCCTTACCTTCTAGGAGTTTTCTAACATGGATCTCTCTACCTCCTCGAGATGCTGATTTTCTGTTTTTGGCAAGGCGACGTACTTCTGAGCTCGGCTCGCTGAGGCCCGGCTTGCCGGTGGCGGACGTCTGTCTAGGACGAAGGAGCGGGTTTGCCTTTGGTGTGTTTTTTTTTTTTTTTTTTATTTTTGTCCCCCCGGGGTTTTTTCACCTCCCTGTTGATCTCGCCTCACCTTTTTTCGCTCGTTGTGCCTACTTGCCATGCCCGTCCTTTAGTGTGTTTTGACAGTACCCCCCCCCTGACAGACATCGTCCGAACGCCAAATATGTTAGTTTTCAAATTCGAGTCGACCAGACGTGTAGTTTTGAACTTAAGTTTCCCCCGACTGAATTACTTGACGGTCCTCTACAGCTTTGATCTACGCCCAATAACTCCCCCCTAGTTTTCTAAGCTGCCATTCAATTTCTCTTTAAGATGAGTCAGCCTCCCACCCTGAGGGAAGAGAACGAGGGTGGTTGTAGCGAGGAAAGGCGGACGCCCTGTAAGATGGCACAACTGAACCCTCAACCCCCACACCTACCCGACCCCCCCCCCCCCTCCCCCCCCCCCCCCCCCCCCCCCCCCAGGCCCCCCTCGTCTGAACCAGAGGCAAATCTTTTACTAAGTCCCCCAACCAGCATGTTTTTTCACCTTAGGATTTGCGTGATCAATGCAGAAAGGCACATTACAACACAACTTTAACACCTTCCAGTTTTTCCCCCCCCCCCCCCACACCAAACCACAACTCCCACACCACCTACAGGTGGTTTTTTTCTATTCGTGTTTTTCTTTTTTTTTTTGGTTGTGTCTTTTTTAGGATTTTTTAGGATTGACCCGACCCCGCACGCACACATCCCCCCCCTACCGCGCCACCGCGCACACTCACTTCCCCTCTTTCGCTGCCACCCCGCACAGGTTTTGCCCCCCCCCCAACTCCTTAATACAGGGCAGCCACCCCAGGACCCGCACCAAATAGACACTTCAACCCCATACCCCAGTCCCCCCCCCCCCACCCCCTTCCCCAATATTCCTATAGGCAACCATTCCTCCCCCCAACACACACCCACAACAACACCGCCCCCACACTCCTTGCACAAGCCTCCTGTTTCCCTCCCTCGGACCCTCGACCCACCACCCCCCCCGGCCCTTCGTAAACAACCCCCCCCACCACCACCCACCACACAACAGAAGAACACTACCTACCCCCCAAGAAGGTAATGATACAGGGAATTTTTCCAGGGTTTCATTCTGAGTTCGGTTCCAAGCCTCAGATGACGATCGGAGTCTGCTCGGTTTTTCTTTTCTCTAACATTTGTTTCTCCCTGAGGCCCCCCAAGATACCCCCCCCCCCCCCCCCCCACAAGTGTCCCCCCGAGCCCCTCCCCCCCCACCACCCCCCCCCCCCCAACTCACCCCCCCCCACCCCCACCCCCCGTCCCTTGCCCTCCCCCCTAGCAGAGTTCGACCCGTCAGTTAGTGTTTTTCAAGCGACCTGTTTCCCCTTTCCAAAACGGTTGTTCCTTTTCGTCCTATTTTTTTGGCGGGTGTTCAGTTCTCTGCGGAAATAACCTCCCCCCGACGGTGCTCATTGCTCCGAAACGACGTTTCCCTCTACGACGATTTTTAATGGTTATTATCTCCCGAGAACGCTGAAACTGGCAGCGATAAGTTTTAAGTCCTTACTTTGCCGGAAGTCGTTCCTCCAGCTGCCGATCCCCTTAGCTTTCCCTCTTTGGTCTATTTATGACCGCGCCCTGACGGGATTGCAGCGTGATGCAGTTCCTTAGACATATATCTTTCGCCCAAAAGAACCTCACCCTGCGGGAGGCCTTTCCCTGACTCCTCAGGAGCTCTCAATTTCGGTGCGGCATTTCTCGGACATTCTTTCAAGAGAGGGTTGGATAAACCTCTCCCCCCCCCTCTGCGTTATCGGCCCTGAACTAACCAAATCTTTTAACTTCTAACTTTGGCGAAATGGAACGCTGGCTATAAAGAGTCTCTCAAGGTATTCAATCCTTCCCCCCCTTAAAATGTCGGACTTTTCTACCTTCTCAACTTTTTGGACGCCTGCGTCATCCATATCTCTCTAATCCTCCGTTTTTTTTTTCTCGATATGGCACCGGCCTCAGTTTCGCAAAGACCACGGGCTCGCGTCTTTTGGGGGGAAAGCGCCGCCTGGGAACTTTTTTCTCTTAGCGGGTCTCTTGCCGCTACTCTTCTTTCCCGAGTGTCGCAGTATGCGCCAGATGGTCTTGTATCCGCTTTTTCTTTTTTTCTCAGATTAATGGTAGCCCACCCCTTCCAAGTTCAACGTCCGGCTTATCTCCGCAGGCCCGCGTTTAGAAGTTATTCTCTTCAGGAAAAGCCGCTCTGGTGACGATTTTTTTTTCTCAGGAGAAGGTTAGAATGGAAAGACTAGTAACGGTCTATTGAGACGTTCTCTTCCAGAGTACCGTACCCCTCTCACAAGACCTTGCGCTTTCCTAGGGATACACTGTCAGCGCCGTTGCCGCCCGTTAGAGGATTTGAATTCGCATTTTGCGCCGTTCCAGCTCGACCTATCTTTTATGCGACAGCCCCCCTGCCGCGTTCCTGACCTATAAACATGTGTCTCCTCAATAGCTGCACGTTTGATGTTCTACCCAACATGTAATGTCCCCCGTCCCCCTCCAATTCATAACCCGGCAACCGGGCGACCTTCCAGGTTCAGGGTCAACCAGTTGGACATGTCCCCCCTCCCGCGGACCCAAACCCCTCACGTTGAACTTTTTCCTCCCTACATACAAAAGTTTTTTCTCAGAGGAGGAGACTTTTTAAAGCGGCACCTCTCGGAACTCTGCTTCCTCCTTTTGCGACGCAAGGCCTCGAACAGGTTTCCTCAGGACCACCCCCCGTCTTCCGATTGTCTCGAGCGGACTGACAGAACTTTGCCCTTTCGATGTGTCTCGTACTTCCCGCCTTTTGCCCCCCCCCGGCTTCCCCAGGTTCCATCCCCCCCCGAGGTAGACCTAGATGCCAGATGGCCTATATTGTGTTTACATCCCCCTACAAGTCCTTCCCTGGAGGATGCTGCTCTCTAGGTGGATAGGATGACCCATACGTTATTGCACTCGAAACCGATTGCCTCTCCTCGGACCCACGACCTGAGTGACACTAAAGGACCAACATTTAGCATCCCTTTCGCGCTCACCCCCCCCTCCGGGGCTGGGCCGATCGCCCCCAACATGCGCCGTCGGAGGCCAGTGTTCAGGTGTTGTGTTTTCCTCCTCGGCCCAGTCTGACCGGCGGCTGAGTCACTCTTCTCCGTCATAGTTCCAGCGACCCATCTTGATCAACCTCTTGAGTCCCGACCTCTTCCTGTTCGTGATCATTTTTTCGCTGTGTCCCCATTGACGATCCTGGCCCCCCAAGTCCTTCTTCATCTACGGCGGATCCGAAGCGGCCTTGCAGAGAGAATTT
>Ga0179591_1311204_pt1 | contig 11264 bp, 14 predicted proteins | sample CZOMad2_1_08_16f_FD_182891 | JGI IMG/M metagenome (GOLD analysis project Ga0179591, IMG submission 182891) | Vadose zone soil fungal communities from Angelo Coast Range Reserve, California, USA - CZOMad2_1_08_16fungal (PacBio error correction) | ecosystem: Environmental > Terrestrial > Soil >... | reverse complement strand
GTTTGAGTACACCTGCGATCCTCTTCCGGGTGCACAGACAAATCCTGTGTTTTTTTCGCTGCGGGTTGCCGATCGCACGTATTTCGGTCTTTTTCTTTATGTGCCCTCATTTCTTCTCTTTGTTCCTTCATTGCTTGGTTTTCGCGTCCGGTTCGATCCTCCTTGGTGTTGGACCCCGTCTTGCTTTTGGACTTTGGTGGCAATTCACCTCCCTGGCGCGCCTGATGGCGATTTGCAGCCTCCCCGTGTTTTTTCCCTACCCCGAGAAATCACCCCGCCCCTGAAGCCTTGTGGACCGTAATCCATGCCGAGCAATTCCTTCAAGGTTAATTGGTCCTACACACTGTCGCAATTCTGCTGTGGAAGGGCCATCTTCCTGGACAGAAAAAAAATGACGGCAGGTTGTTTTTGATGGATTTTTATTTTTTCTTTTCCGAGCACCTGGGTTAGGCGATCCCCTTTTGTGGCGTTCCTATCTCCTAATGGACGGTCTTTTTTCTACCTTGTCTGCACTCTCAAGTTGTTGATTTTTACCTCTCTCTCTCAAAGCTTTGCCGAACAGTACCCCAACAAACCACCCGGTATTAATTTTTTCCTCTCCCTCAGACTGGCCGTCAACCCCTTTTCAGCACTAGATGTTGAAGACTTTTTCTGGTCGGGTACGAAGTCACCTCTCCTTTTCCTGGTCGCTTTTTCGACTTTGTAAGCTTTTTGGGGGAATAGAGCTTCTTTTTTTCCGATCTTTTTCAACACCCCCAGCTCTTTTATCCCATGCCCCGAAAGTCAAGTCGGATAGTTAGGTAAAACTGGTTTGCTCTCCCATTGTACATCACAAACCCGGGGTCTCTTTGGATCTCCTATTCCTCAGATGAAGCGTTCTGATGGCTTTTATTCGCTGTTTTCGGTCCCCTTCTTTTTTTGCAGCCCTGACCCCCTTTTCCGCTCTGCGGACCCATTACTGTGTTTTCCTGATTTTTTTGATCAGTCCCCTCTTTGGGGTTTCCGTCAGCAACCCCGAACAAGTGGGTCCGGCAGGTCCCCCCAAAAAAGCCCTTTCTTTCCCCCTTCACCGTCTTAGGCGCACAACCCTAGACCCTGCGTTAAGACACGTGCCACTGTGTTTCTCGTTACCCAATCGGTTTGAAGTTATTCCTGTACCCCCCCCCAAACTGCCTTGACTTTTTTCTTTTCTGAGTTATCTCCCTCATCCTTTACTGAACTGTCGAGCACCCCATTTATCTCTTCTCTTTTTCAGGGGACCGAGACCTCTCTCTCTCTCGGCCCTCTGAATCAAAGATCAACTCCTGACCCTCCCAACTTGCCCACCCACCCCCCAAACAAGTACACTTGGCCGATTTTCCTTTTCATTAATAAATCTGGCTGATGTCACTCCCGGCGAATCTCGCTGTAGTCAGACCCCAAGGTGTGTCGAGGAAACTCCCTTTAGTCAACCAACCTTCTGTTTCATAACCCAAACTTGGATGAGATTTTCGGAAGCTTGTGAATGTCTGACTTTCCTCGGGTGACGAGATGGCCTTTTTTTCGCGTTCTTCTTAAAGGTGGTACGTCCCTTCGCCTCATTGGTCCCATATGTATGGATGGTATGGGCCGGTGAACTCCAGCCCACTGATTTCCTTCCTTCCGAATTTGTTTATGTGTCCTACGCACGCCTTTCCCCCCGTAGGAATGGTCCCTTCATTTCTTTTTGACTCCCGGTCTTCGTCCCTCTTTCCTATGGACGTTTTCCTTAAGGGACGGTAATCATCGTTAGTCCAGATGGGTTCGAGACACAAACCGCGGGTCCTACCCCGTCTTTCTTTACAGCCGTTTGTCGTTCCTACGTTCTATTTTTGCTGATAGTGGACCCTTTTACCAAGAAGTGAGCCCACCGACAGTCACATTTTCCACCTGAACCTGGAGCAGAAAATTTTGTGCTTTTTTACGCTCCCAAGGGACCTATGCATTCATGCCTTTCCCCCCTAATATTGTTTGTTCCTCTAACCCAAAGGTTCTTGTTTCCCTATTGTCCCTCTGCCGGTCCTTCGCAAAGCCCGCACACGAACTCCCCCACTCCCGTTTTGGAATGTGGTATTTATGTTAGGTCTCTTTTTTTTTTTTGTGACCCCCGGTAGGGGCAGTTCTTGTCAGTCGTCTCAGGAGGCAGTTCCATCTTCTCCTTCTTAGGTTTGTGTTTGTGTTTTCTGTGACACTTCTCCCAAGGATCCGATTCCCGGAGTTTCGCAGGCATTGCATTTAGAGGTTTTCCTGAGACGGAGTTCAAATGCTAACCGCGGCTCCTTACCTCTTTCCTTTTTGTCCGTTGCTAGCCCCTTGACATTGAAACGAACGTCCAGGCGTCTAATGGTCTCTGTTTCGCCCCTTTCATGCCCCCTAACACTTTGAGCTCTCCCCCCAAACTTCTGGATCCGCGAATGACTTTTTCCGTCTGGTCGTCAAGCGTGTAGGTGAGTTGGCATTATTTTGACAACGTGCACTTATGCGTATTTGACAAGATTATCTCTTTAGTCTTTTTTGAGTACAAAGAGTCAGTCTCTACTCAACCTTCTGCGGCCTTTTTTTTTAAGTGAAATTTTAACGACACTCCTTTCTTGATGCATTACAAACCAAACAACCCCGGTGGCGCGTGGGGATTCCCCTAATTCATGAGGCTTGCTCAAACTTGGTTGTCTTTGCAAAATTTTCCCACCCCACCCTCCCCGCGGCATTGAATCTTTTAACGGTCCTGTCTCCACGTCTTTTTAAAGGTCTTCATTCACGTTGTAGGGATATTTTGTCTCCTTTCCCCGTGGGCCCATAAATCGTTATCTGGACGTCACCCGATTTTTTTCCTCGAGGGGTATTTCCTGGGTGTATTTAGAGTCCCCCAGATTTAGATTTCTCTTGAGTCCCTTTGCAAGCACATTCTTTCTTTCCATCCTTTAGCCTGGTGGACCATCTCCGCTCCAGGATTTTTTGTCATGCTTCTTTTTGTCCCTTTGAGGTTCGCTTGATCTTTTATTCCGTACGACTTTTTTCTTGACTTTTGCGATCTTTTTTGGTTTTTTTGCATGACTTTTTGTTTGAAACATTCCCCCGTGGCACCCTTTTTCTATCCCCCCTCGTATCCCCCCTCCCGCCCTGTCACGTTTGACTTTTTTCCCATGTCTAATCCCTCCCACTTGTCTGCGACCCGTCCCTACCTTTCTTGAGTCTCTTTTTTTTCGCGGCACAGGCTCTTCGGAGAATGTAGGTTTTCCCGCTTGCCTAATATTGATTCATCCGCGGCTCCTTGCGGGGTATGACCAACTGTAGTGTTACTTTTCGGTTTGGTCCTCTGCATTTTCTTTCCGCCATCCTTGCTTATCTCCCCTCCGCCTTGCCCCCACGTTCTTTCCCCGCCATTCTTTCTTTTGCCCCACCTCTTTAGATGCCTCTTAGCACCCTGCCCGTCCCCTGAGATGTTTCAAACGGATTGATTCCTATGGGGGGAGAGCCCCCCCTTCTTCTTTTTCCCCCTCCACATCAGCCCTCAGGCCGACTTCCTTTTTTTGACCTCTTATAATTCTTTTCCGTTGTTTTTTCTCTTCAACGGATTCTTGGTTATACTTCATCGGTGACTTCGGCCTTTGTTTGTGATTAATGCCTGTTCCCCTGCCTTTTAGCTTTGTTCTACTTGGGGTAACCAACCCCCCTCTCATTTTGGGATTCTCTCTCCTGCAGATTTGTTTGATGGCCGGAGACATTGTCTGGGAGCCCACAAATACCTTTCTCTGCCGACGCACCTGTTCCCCGCATTTCACACTATGCCCTACATGAAGATCCCGGGCCTGCTCCCGCTCGTATACCTCTCCGGCCCGCGACCTCGTCTCCAGCCCGTTCCTCCTCTATAAGAGTCCGTTTTGGGCCCTGTTTTACCAAAATATGACCTTTAGTACCGCCTTTTTTTTCTCTCGGGACTTTGAAGCGAAGCGTTATTGATAACCCCAGTGTGCCGTCTTCTTTCTCCCTCCTCATTAACCAGACCGATGTTTGATTAGTCCTTTTTTTTCTTGCACAGTATGATCGCCACGACTTAAATTAGCCGTCCCATTGCCACTGTCCCAGCCACCAAATCCCTTTCGCAACAAGCGCGGGGCGACTTCCCCCCTACCAAAGTGTTCCACCGGCCGACCGTGTCTCCCTCCTCATATTCGGCGTGCCCGGACTAACGCTGGACCAAAGCCCTCTTCCCACCCACACATATTCCGTCTCAGCGCCTCTTTTTTTTTGACCCTCACCACTGCGTGGAGAACCGCCTTTGGCGCCACCTGCGGGGCCTTTTTTTTTTCCCAATTGTGCGACGGCAACGTTGCTTCAAACGAAGCCGGGCCTGTGCACCAGGTCTTTTTTCTTTTCCTCTTTAACTTTCTGCCACATTGTGCTCTCCCTAATCCCCAGACTCTACCAGTGTTTTTTCCCTCCGTGCGGTAAGAGGAGTAACCGTGTCTTTCCTAAAGTAGGCAGACTTCTCTTGGGTTTCTGCTGCGCACCTCTGGAATAAGCGTACACAGCCTTTCCAGTCCATGTCCCCCTCAAGACAAGGTGGAATTCTCGCACAACCTCGAACTCAGCTATTTTTCTTTCCTCTGGCTCTGCTACCCGTTTTCTAGCACCCATGTCGACGCTTTTGCCATTTCAACTGAACAGCCTTTGCTATTCCCGAATCAATTTTCCTTCGTCGCTTTCCATTGCCACCATCTAGGGGCAACCGATTTTCAGCCCCTCGCCGTACCTAGCATGCTCCTGTTTCCCCTTGATTCTTACCCTTGTTCCGATTAAGCCGCTCCACCTCCTTACATCCGGGGCCGAAGTTTCTTCCCCCCCTCCGCCCTTCATGAAAGTGAAGCAGGGCGCCCTGTCTGTTGTCTACGCCGTCTTTTGCCGGCGCCTTCATGATGGGAACGCCCCCCCACTGTTCTTCCTTGTCATCCAATATAAAGTCAGTTGTTACGCGGGCTCTCTTGACAACTATTTCCCAGTGACGCCACTTTGCCTGCCGGTACGTTTTGGGACTTTTGACTTGTGTGCTCCTATTTTATCCTACCAGAATTCTTAGCCCCCCCGCCAATGGTTCGGGTTTAAACGTCCTCTAATGGTCCACCCGTCTTTTTGAGCAACTCTAGGAACCCCCTTCTGCCGGCTTTACCCAACCCTCACTCGTGCGATAGGATAGTGCCTTCAACAAGGACAATTCCCGTGGCTGTTCCGCCTCCTTTGGATGGCGTCGGCTATGGGACTAACCCCCATCCGTTCAGAATGATAGTACTGCTCGATAGTGCTGCGCTCTCCGCCCTTTCAGGCCCCCCCCGCACGATCCAATCTCCCTCGTTCGCTCATAATTGTCCCCCTGAAGCCCCCCTTTTTTTTGTAGTACCCTGACTTCTGTGCCATTTAACCGTTGGTTGGCTTACACTTCCCGGCGTTTCTTTTATTACTGGACTGCCTGAGGCGCGATGGCCCCGTCTTCCGGGCTTCCAAGAGCTCGCACCCTTGGTCCAGACGTTTTTCTGGGTCGGTGGTGACTTTGTGTTTTCTTGGCTCGGCTTTTCTCCTTTGGGCGGCGCCCTCATTTCTTTGACTCATCGACCTTAAATACTGATTTAGAGATACACAGGCCTTCGTATGAAACTGGTTGGCCTGATCCTCCCACCGCGCACCTGTTGGCAACTGCCACCTTCCTGTACGGATCATTGTTTCCTGCGGAAGATGGGCCTCTATTTACTGACCATTATTTTTCCCTTTCCCCTCAACTTTTCTGACAACTCACCCCTCCGTCTCCTCTGCCAGTTTCGTACGGTGGGACTCCCAATTACTGAATCCCTCTATTAGGCCCAGGCCTCCTCCGCTCCGGCGAGATCCCAATCCACCCCTTGCCGGAAACCGCTCTCGCCCTACTTTCCGGAATCGTTCTTCTTTCTCCCTTCGCATGAATGGCCGTGAGTTGCCATCGTCTCGACGCCGGGTCTTTTTTCTCTTCTTTTCCACCGTTTCTCTTTTTGTCTTCCGAAGTGCCCCTCGAACCTGCTCAGTAATTACCTCTCCGATTCTCAAACGGAAGTTTCACCTATCCTCCTTTTTTCGCGATGGGGCCGCACAGTTTATGAGCGGCCGGCCCACCAACAGTATTATCAGTGTATTTGTTTTCTTCCCTTTTGCAGCAGCTGTTTCGTCTTCTCGGGGTCTAGAATGAGCACCGAGATCCCACTTGAAAGTCAACTCCTCGTCAATTGACGCTGGTCCGCTAACCCAACCCTCAGTCCTTCCACCCCCAGCTCCCGGTCATGGGGCCTTTAATGCGCGTGAGTACTTTTAAGACCCCTTCGGTCCAGTTTGGTCCGCTAAGGACAATTTTCAGACTTTTACGGTAGAGGTTCGGCATGGTCACGTCCCCTTTCCCCTCCCGTCGTGATTTCGCTTTCTCAAACCTTTCTCTTTTTTCTTCATTCATTATATACGAACACTTACCACCCAATGCATTTACTTCGTTTCAAACGAATAACAAAGTGTGACCCGCTCCAGACTGTTTCCCAACTACAATTTGGCCACATCTCTGCCATTTTTCCTCGCTGCAGCCCCCAGTCACAGGAAGTTTAGCGTGAAATGGTCACGGCTTTTAACACTATTGGAGATCTTCTCCTTCGCTGTTACCTGCTGGGTGTCGCTCAATAAAAAACAACCCTAACTTTCCGAGTCGTTTACCTCCGCCGCCGAAACAGTCTGAATAGGCAACTATGTTGTCTCAATAACTCACCCCTCTCCTCATGGAAGCAAACAGTCTGCCCTTTCCAGTCTAACCGCCTGGATGGCGGGAGATACCTGGGTCCCACCCTCAACCCTTCCCAGCTTCCCGAAACAACGACTCCTGGTTTCTCTCCGGGGGTTTGTTTGTTCTCCTCCCGCGGGTACCACCCGATGACGAAAGGTGGCCCACCCCCCAACTCGGCCTCTATACAATATCTCTCCTTCCTCCCCTTCCTCTGCCCCCCTGTCGATTTTCCTTCTCGTTTTTCTTTCTTTGAAAGGATGTGGGACGATGACCCCTTCCTGTCTTGGTGTAGATTTCGCTACCTTTTCTTTCTCTCTTGTCTTGTCCAACCGTCTGTCGGTAATTAACCACCTTTCGGTCCCCCTCGACCCTTGTATCAGCTTTTCCCGGGTTGGCGTTACTTTTCCCTTTTGTCCGTTCCCCACCGGTGGTGACCCCCTGAGCGCGCGGCCTTTGAGCGACCCTTCCAGCGGAGACTGTAGGAAATGAAGTGTCTCTGGGGTATCTCCAGGTGCGTTCAGTTATTAACCCAAGTCATTGTTGGGACTCACTTTCGTTCGGTTTCCGGATGCATAACCCAGCACGCGACCCTCCCCCCCTGGGCGCACGAGAGCCCCCCCCATCGGGCACCGAGCCCTGCTAGAGGATGTCTGTGGGTGGAGTTTTTGTTGGTCCCATCCCTCGCCACTTGGTTTCCTGCCACTCCCGCCACTCTCTGCCCGTTCCAGCGGAACGGTCCTCGCACCCGTCCCCCCATAAAGAACTGGAAGTAAAGACGAGAGTCGGCCAACGTTCGACAATGCCCCACTCAGGGGTCAACGACTAAACTATCAAGCGACCTGAAATCCGCCGTATAGCAACGTCCTGTCTTTACATGTCGCTCTTTCTGCCCCGGTCATATGACATTACTTTTGGAGGCGGTATCTTTCAGCCGTTTGTGTCGTTTTGCTAGAAACTTCCTTTCCGCTCTGCTGGTTCGGTTTGCTTCGCTCTAGGGATTCAATTACTTTCTACTAAGATGCGGCTCACCACTTGCCCAATAGGCAAAAACCTTCTAACAAGTACAAAAGACGCTATGCAGTTCCCACCGAAAGATGGTCGCTTACCCATCACGCCTTTGTTTCCCGATGGAAAACTCAATCCGGCGACCCTGTCTTCCCTCCAACGCTGCACACCAAGTGGCCTCGAAATACACATCGGGAGGCTCTCCTTTCTTTTCATGGGCCAAGGAAGGGGCCTGGGACCCTCGGTTTGTCCCTTACCTGACAGATGCGGCCCCACCGTATGGTTCTGTTTCTGAACCCCACTTCGGTTCCGAAGGGTTGACACCGCGAACCACCACGGGGATTACTCTATTCGAACCATGGAGCCGCGGTGTGATGATTCTCCTTTTCTCCCAGCCCGAATCTGTGTGTTTACAAAGAAATCCGAACACCAACCACGCTCTGGTACGTTTTTTTCTTTCGCTTCTCCTGCGGACCCTGCCCGCACCCGTAACATCCGCGGACCCTACGATTATTTGATGGTCGTTCTCCGTCCCTGCAAAATCGTTTCGGTGTGGTGGTTTTTTTTTTTTTCTCTTTTTTTTTTTTTGGTGTGCCCTTTTTTGTTGTTGCCCCTTTTTTTGTGTGGTTTTTTATTCTTTTTGCTTTTTTTTTGGTTTGATTTTGTTTCTTTTTTTCCTCTTTTCCTGGTTGGTTTGTTTTGTTTTTGTGTTGTGGGGATGGTGCGCGCTGTTTTTAGTCCGTCACGTAGGTACAGAACACCCCTATGTGCGTTTCACAACCCCCTTCAAGGCTGCTTCTTTCACACCCCGACCCATGCACGATAACTCCGTTTGTTCCCATGCGCCCACCCAGGCTACCAAGGATTTTTTTACTCCCATTCTCAACCCCCCCGGTGCTCGATGCTTTTGACCCCCTGTTTGTTGATGGTTTTCTCTCTTTGGAGCGAGTCGTCGTCCTTTCAGAGTCCGCATCTCGTTAAAGTCCTCCCGTTGGCCCTCATAGACTCCCACCGTGCGGGTTGCGTGGGAAAGACCCGTGTTTGGTTTCTGGACCCAACCACTAGTTCACCCAAGCATAATCCGCTGCCATCGTGCACGAATTCTATCCCTGTCAGCAGGTTTATCTCTTCCCTTTGGTACCTTCGATCAAGTTTTCCCCCCCCTTTTTCATCTAATCCGAAAGAAGATGTAGCCTTTTCCCTTTATTGCCCGTTCGATTTAGCCCCATCGCCTTTATCACATGTTTGAACAACCTCCCTGACTACACACCGTCGAAACGAATGACACGACCTAAAACAAACCACGTCCCATTACTTCCTCTTTCTGAAGGTCTGATAGTTATCTCTTCCCCCCGGTAGGCTGTAAAAAAGAAGGGCAAGGGACGGAGTCACCCCCGAAGTGTCGGGCCCGTTGACTGTCATCGCCCCGCCCCGTAACCCCGGTAATAAAACAACGGGACTCCACGCTGGTTTACGGCCCCTACTGACCGGGGCTTTTATCGGGATCTGATCATTCTGCGGCCCTTACGTCCCTGTCTTTTTTCTGGCGCCGGGGTGCTTTTTTGTTTGTTTGAGGGGAATCCTCTCCCCCTCCTGTTTTCGCTGCAAGGCGACTTTCAAAATTTCTGAGGGGAGGGCGTGTTACAGTAACAACACCTCCAACTGAGGAAGCGGGACGACCGGGCAAGCCACTTGACCTGTTTTTGCCTTCATCTTCTCTGGGACTGTTGGAACTGTCGTTTCCTGCTATTTCCGAGCCAAGCCCCACCCTCGTCATTTACTCCGAATTAGCTTCCCCTTTTTTTCCCCCGGGGCCGTGTTCCTTCCGATATCGTGCTTATCTTCTTTTTCTGGACAACCGAAGCCCTTGACAGTCCCCAGTCAAACCCGGGAAATTAGATGCTTTGTAGTGACCTACCCCTCCCTGCTAGTTAGTTGACCCTCTCTTAGTACATCGCTTCGTTCATTATGCACCTCAACCATCTTCGGCTAACCTGGTAACCCTCCTGGCCCCGCACACGTCGCACCCAAGAGGTACAAACCGTACAGCCCAACCCCAGAAACTTCGCGTCCAGGGCTTCGCCTGATATTCTCCCCCCCTAGGCAACGGTGGTCCTTCGTTTCTTTCCTGGGACTTTGCCCTTTTCAGTCTTCCTCCGTCTTCTGTCAAATTTTTTTTTTTTTCTCTATCCCTTTTCGAATCAAGTCGAACTCCCGCCCGAGCGACGCTTTGACGGTAGAAGGGTCTCGATTTCTCATGCCGTTGAAATATTCTCTTCACACAAACTTCTCGACCAAGGCCCCCCGGTGTCCTTAGTTCCGAGGGGGGTCTTTCGCCTAAAGCAGACGGCAACTCTTTCCCCCGGGTTTTGGCGCGTCCCGGATTGCAGTCCCTCCAACGGTTGATGTTAGCCACCCCCAACGGCAGTCCCCTCCGAATTCCCAATTATTTCTTTTTTCCGTTTGTTCCGTCCCAAAACCAAGGATGGTTTTTCCCAATTCTTGTTGACTCCTCTGGATCTTACTTTTTCTCTTCTTTGTATGGCGTTTTTTTCCTACCTCTATGGTCCCCTCTTCCAGGTTTGATACACCCCTTCCTCCAGATCAGGGTCCTCCTTTGTTTTTACAAACCTGTAACACTACCCGGAGGCTTTTCTCCTTGTCCCACCAAATCTCCCCCCGGATGTGTGCTTCCCACTGGATTTTTTGCAAAAACCTGCCACCCCCCCCCCCTTTTCACAAACCCCGGTGTCTTAGTTATTGAATTTGGCTGCCCCCCGTTTATGAGTCTGACTGAGTTGCCCCTCCCATTAATAGACCGACTGCCCCTCTTTGGGATCCCCACGTTTTGCGAATGCTCCTTTGTGAATTTCTTCAGGTATTTCTTCTATTTTTAGTTTTCAGGGGTTTGGCTACCCCCCCTAGCCCTGTCAGGGCCTCTTGTCCTTTTCCCTCCCCCTCTTTTCGGGACAAAGCCAGCCCCTCTTCCAGAGGCCTTGTGCAGGAAATTCTTCCCCCCGGGATCCATCTTTTGAACGGGAGTTTGTTCTTTCTTCATATGACATTTTCTTGCTCCCTGACATGAACGGATCGAGCGTCCCTTTTTTCCCTTCCCTCCCTCTCGTCCTGTCTGGTCTTAGGTTCTTGTGACACCAAACCGTTTTGGGACTTTCATTTTTCTCATGCTTCTCTCTCCCCCTTCTCCGCACTTCCCCGATAGGTCAACTGTTGCATCCATATGCAACTTTGCGGAATCGAATAGAGGTCTCGAGAGAAACCTGATGTAGGAAATCTGTGCCTCCTCGTTCTCAGATAATATGACGGTGTTGACTTTCTGTAAATTGGTAGTTCTCTTCCTAGGGTGGAGGCTGATTCCTTTGTCTTTTTATCATGTTTTCTCCCTCCGTCTAGACGTAGAAAGTTTGCAATTCCGCTGCCTCTTCCCACACACCTG
>Ga0179591_1239139_pt1 | contig 11264 bp, 9 predicted proteins | sample CZOMad2_1_08_16f_FD_182891 | JGI IMG/M metagenome (GOLD analysis project Ga0179591, IMG submission 182891) | Vadose zone soil fungal communities from Angelo Coast Range Reserve, California, USA - CZOMad2_1_08_16fungal (PacBio error correction) | ecosystem: Environmental > Terrestrial > Soil >... | reverse complement strand
ATTGGAATTTCATTCTGATACTCTTCAGTTCCCAGTCTCTCCCCCAAGACTCCTACTTGAGGTTTTACTGTCGGGGGACATCTGCTGTTTTCTGTTTGGGTCGGCCGCTTCGCCTTCCATGACGCGTTCAACCTTCCGTCGACTCTATAACCTTATTCGCCGTCCATACTTTATTCTTCAATTCGGCGGTTTCGGCATGTCTTTTGAAAGAAACAACTAGTTCGTGTTACTCTCTTTCAGGTTGGACTTCAGGTTCCTGGGCCTCTCCTTCTCTCCCCCTCCCCGAGCGTGCGACCTTTTTTCTTCATTGTCATTGTCTGGATTGACCCGTACTCCTCTTTTCGTCCGTAACGAATGATTGATGTCCTCGGGTCAAGCCCGCTATGACTCTTCTTTTTTTACCTTAACGTTCCCTCCGGTAGTTGGGTTTTCCTTCATTCGTGATTGCCACCCCTCCGAATTTCTGTGGCGGGATTCTTCTACTTTCCTCGCTTATTTTTTTTTCTGCTCTTTTTTCTTTGCCTGATGCCTTTCTTTCTTCTGTTTTCCGCTGGTTGCATAACCTTTTTTCCTTTGTCACACCCCCAAACGGCTTGAAGCTTTTTCACCCGTGCTTTTTTCTCTTTCTTGACATGACCGCTGTCCCCCTCGCCGCACTTTTTTTTGCGACTTTTCGGAGCTTGGCGGTCTTTAAATTGAACGTAGATTCCACCACCCACTTTTCCAAGTAGGACGTTTTCTCCCGCTTTTTCCCCATCAACCGTTAAGACTCGAGCTCGGCGTCCCTCCTCCCCGACTATTCAAGCTTGAGGCGCGTGTTTCTTCCGCACCCTCTGCCACGGGAAGAGTGAATGCGCGCCCTCCTCCCGTCTTCCTCCCCGTCCAAACCTAGCTGATCGACTACTTCTTCCCCCACTACCCACTGACATGTCCTGTTCTTTTTTCTGCCTTTTTTCTTCAACGCCGAACGTTGTCCCTTCTCTTCGTTTGTCTTTACGCCTCAAATGCTTCTACCTCCCCCATGCGCGGCTCGAGTCTGTTTTTCGGCAGTACTCCGATGCACCCCGAGAGCTTCTATTTCTCCGAGCGTTCGGAATTTGAGACTCTTACTGCGTCGAACTCCGATTTTGTCAGCATTTTGGCGTGCTCCAGTCTCAGCCCCGATCGTGAAAAGTTCCTCGTGATCCCTCCATAGTTGCCTTCGCGAATTTTCCCTTCCATTTGCGGTTTAGGACTGCTCCTCTCTGTCGAACGATAATTGAATTGACCTCGACAGTTGATCCCTCCCTCTCTCTTTTCCTCCTCCTAATCTTTCTTGCGACCTTAGTGCTCTTCTCTCTTTGCCTTCTTCTAGTTCGCCCATTCGGCTTCATGAGGATCCAGACACTGTAATGTCTAGTATTCGCGCTCGTCCAGGATCTTCCTCGCGCCTTTTTGTTTTTTCCAGAGAGGTGATGTGCCATTTCTCATCTTCCTGCCCTGCAAGCTCATCTTCGGTAGCGATCGGTGCGCGTTTGTCCCCTTTTTCCCGCGTTAGAGCGCTCGGCCAATTGATTTTTTATTTTCAGAGTCGGTCGTTTTTTTCTTCTTCTTTGTGTTTAGGGAGAAAATCTGTACGTTTGCTCCGCCCGTTCCTGTCAGCGCGCCCTCTTTGGGCGCGCCCCTCTCCTTTTTACTCCCCTTCCTTTTTTAGACCGCTCATCTTTTTTAGGACAGGTCTGGTTTTTTTCGCTGATGGTCCTATCAGAGCGGTTCGGCGCATCGCATAGTCCTGTCCCTGATCTTCCTTCCTTGGCGCATTCATTTTTCCCCCCTCTTGTCCTGAGTCGCGCCCAAGCTGTGTTTTTTTTTTCTTGTTCTTTCGCAGCGATCTCTTGATTTCTTCCTTTCTTTGTGATTTCTTTGATTTCGGTCTGGTGTTTTTTAGTGTTGAGCCCCTTTGTCGACGTTCATTTCCAGCCCGCCTGCTCCCCTTTCCCACCCTATTAGGTTTCCTGTCTTCCATGGTCTCTTGCCACGACCTGGGGTTCTCTGCAGGTTTTTCCCCATCCTGCGCGTTATGCTGCGGTCTCTCCCCCTCCGCAAAGCCATAGACACAGAAACATATCGATCCTTTATACTTGCCTTCCTTATCACCTCCTACCCCCCCTTTTTTCCTTTCAAGAGTCGGTGCACGGCCCTGACCACTTCCTCTGCTTAGTACGTTGTCACTTTCCCCGGAAGTCAGACGCCCGTGCTTGCCTGCTACTTTCTTTCGAGCCAGTGGAAGACTTGATGATGCCGTGCCCCCGCCTCCTGACCGGCCGTTCGAACTGTGTTTCCCTTGTCGTCTCGGTTTGTTGACAGCCTATCTTTCCCTTTCCCAGAACGAGCGGATCGGTCCAGCACTCTCTGTTGGCCCCCCCAAGAGGTCATGAACTGAAAAATCCTACACGATGTATGCCGTTCTTTTTATCCTGTAGCCCCCTGCGATTCTCTATATTTCCTAATTTGCTTGCTAGCCCCGCGCCTGGTGCGGGCGCCTCTCCCCGTCGCCCCGAAGATGTCCCAAGTCACCAGACAACGTCGATTGCGTTATTGTCTCCTCTTTTATGCTTCCACCCTGAAGTCCAGCCCGACGCCTTCAAGTAGGAGCCTGATTCCTTCATAGCCCCTCCCTTTGCCTCTTCCCAAGGTTACCCGATTCTTGTCCTTCACCGTCCATGAGGGTCCGTTTTACACATTGTCCTCTGAATTTGTGGCCGGCGCCACCTTTAGTGTCCCTTCTCCGGTGTCTGCCCGGTTTTTGCTGTTTTCTGGTCTGCGGGGCCGGTTTTTTTCGGCCTCTCCCGTGAGCACAGTATCGCCGGCGAGGCTCCCCTTGCATTGCCCTTTTCTCGCAAGTAATGCCCCCCACCCCTGATTCTTTTTTTGCCTCGTGTATTATGATTGACCTACCTTTTCTCGCCTCTCCTTGTGTTCCCCTCGCCTCGATGTTATCGGCCACCTCTCGGTCATCGGCACGTGAACACGTTTTTTCCCGTGGAAACCGGGTTTATTGACTGCTTGGGCGCTTCCCGTGGTGTTCCCCATATGACTTTTGCAGCCCATGCAGAAACCCCGAGCGTTGGTTCCCGACCGTACCACCCGGATTTGATCGGAGTGCTCCCCCCCCCTTCCTATTTTCACCTATGAGACCACCCTTTTTTTTACTTGGTTTCGAGGGCTTTCTTCTGCATCTGGCGTTCCTCCCATGCGGTTTTTTGATCCTCTTTTTTGCACATAACCCCGACCTCTCGCCCCCGCAAAATGCGTTACTCCCTCTCCTTGTTCCCGCGTTGTGCGGTTGAATGCAGAGAGATGTTGTGGTTTTCCTCTGGGAAGATTCTCTTCCATTTTGTCCGTGATCTCCTCCAGCCGTCGACGCATTTTTTTTTTCCTTTTTCCTGTTCGATTAGCGTCGGACGTCCTCAAACGATGCAGCGCTGAAGTTTCCTTTCCTGACCCCCGGCGATGAATCCGGTCCGTGATCATTGGCCCCTCTCCGACGTCAGTAACGAAGCGCTTTTCCCCCTTCACCCCCCGGGCGGTTTGAACACCGTCCCAGTTTCTTGGTCGACATTTCGCAGGTCCTTCGCCCTTCTAGGGTCTCTGATCTACACATAGTTTTTCGGCAACTTCAATCCTCCTCTCCTTTCATCATTCCTGACCGCACATTTGTCTTCCTCCTAGTAAGTCTTGTCCCATGCGAACCGGTTGATTAGGGTCTTTACCGGTTCGTTTTTACAATTTCTGTTCTTTCTTGTTACTTGATTTTTTCTCACTTTTCGCTGATCAGCGTCGTGACGCTTTTTTTCCTCTCTGACCCAGGCGAGGGAGGCGCCCCGAGATGCTCTCTGTCAAATTTTTCACCAGATCTGGTTGAAGGTGGCCTTTCCCGTTCAACCCTCTTGTGTTCAGAGGAGTCGCCAGTCCAATCTCTTTCAGTTTCAGCTGCGCCTTCTTGATTTCTTTTTTGGTTTTCTTTGGGCGCTGGCAGCGCAGCCTTAGCTTTTTTTCGTCTTTTATCTTTTTAACTTCCTGAGCTATCCTGGCCTTTTCTGTTTCCCGCCCCGACCGAGGTTCCTTACTCGGATTCGCCCCCCTTTCTCTGAGAGACTTCCGTTTCAGTCGGCGGGAGATTCCGCCCTCCCCGGTCTTCTTGGTAGAATCCTATATTCGTTGGGTTCCAAATTTGCTCTTCCCTTTCTTTTTTTTGCATTATGATCCCTTTCCACCTCGCACTTTTTCTCTTCTGCGGGGTGAGGTGGATTTCTTCATGTCCATCGCTTCTCCCTCCCCCCCCCCTCTTAAATGGGGCGTTCTCTCTCTTTTCTCTCCCCCCCGTTTTTTTTTCTTCCTCTCCGACCTCGGGCGAGGGTTGGGGTGATTGGTGTTTTTTTTTCTTCCGGACCTCTCCGCGCCCAATTCGACTCTCTGAAGGGTTTTCCTTTTCCTATTTTCTTCGGCGTGAAAGAAGGAAGATTCAACCTTTTTTAACTCCCCTCTGCTTGATCTACCCCTCCGATAGCGCCGTGCGATCTCATTGTTTCCTTTTTCCGGTGCAGCCGATACTCGTCCGTAACTTTTCCTCTGTTTCCGTAAGGCCTCTTCTGCACGTTCGAGTGCTCTTTCCTCCTGACCGCGTTTCTCCCGAAGGCCACTGGCCGGCTGCTTTCTTTTGATCCAGACTTGTCGCGGTCTTCCTCTCATATTTGTCCCTGCTTACGCCTACCGAGCTCTACTGCTCTCCCCCCTCTTCCTGACCAGGACTTTTTGGGCCGGCCGTGTGACCTCCCTTTATTCTTTGACTCACGGGGGCTCCTTTGAAGTCGTCGTGGCTCCTTCTTCGGCTGTTTTTGTGAGCGGCATGTCGTGTCCCCCGGGCCCACGACGCTTTTTCATTTTCCGTTTTGTCGTCTCCCTTTTTTGATCCCTCGAAACGCTAAAGTGTCTGTCCCCTTTTTCTCCGCATTTCAGCCTTTTGATGTTCCCCAATCCCGAGGCGTTCACGCTGTCTTTTTCCTTATGCGCTTTTTGTGCAGGTGCTCGGCGATCCGTTCTTTTTTTTCCTCATCCGGTACTATACTTTACCTATGGCGACGCTTCTTGTCCCTTCGCCGCCGTACCCCGAATTTTTTCCCTTGCGGGAGGGGCCTGTTCCCTGCCCATTTCGGATGTGCGTTACGTCTCGGCGCGTTCCCCTAATTCATTGCACGGGACTTCGCATTTTGGGGCTCTCTTAGTTCCTCCTCTGTATTTCGACGATTTCCTTCAAGCCGGTTTTTTTTTGCCTCGCCAGTTAACAAGGTTCTGTGCACCAGGGTTTTCGAGGCTTTCTCAGTTTGCGCCAACTCCACATCCCGCTGTCCCCTCTTCTCCCCCGGACCCAAACCCGAGTTCGTGCAGTTGAACCCTCCCGACACTCGTCCCCCTTTTACGGTGTAGTAACCCCGTTCCTTCTATTGGATTTCGGGATTTAGCCCTGTCTTTCTCCCCTTCCCCTTTTTGAGAGAAACCTCAAGATTTCTCCTTGGACTCGCTCCCTCGAAAAAGTCTTTTTCCCCTTTTTCTCTGTCCGGTTATGAACAGGCGACTGGGTTCGTCCGAAGTTCCCTGCCATTTATTTGGAGACCCATAGTCTGTTTTTTTTTTGTGTACGCTTCTTTCACATTGCTCACTTCCCTCCCAAGCCAGTTAATCTACAACTACAAACTTTAGCGGGTTTCATCCTGCCGCTGTGCTCCTCCGACCCCCAATGTTCTCCTAGGTTGACCTGAGCGCTCTCTGTTTCCTGTCTTTCCCCTGTTGCTTCCCGATTTAATACGGTTTTTTTTTCCTCCTTATTCAAGACTTCACTTCTATCGACTCGATGCTGTTTTGCGTGACTTTTCTCTGGCAGTCCAAATACGCTCACCTCCCGAAGCTAGCTCCCACAGGTTTGGGGTGTGTTTTTTGTGTTTGTTGTGGTGTGTGTCTTTTTTTTCAGTCCAATTAGGGGCCTGGTCAGAGCTTTTCGCGTCCCCCCACTTTTGGGAACTGTGAGCTCCTTTGAAGCTCCTTCCCTTTCGAGCTTTTTTCCCCAACGGGGCTGCACCAATGATCGTCCTCTTTTGTCGTTCTCCTGAGCCTTCTTGTCATACGTCCTTCTCAGGTCCCCTTCACCTGAACGCCGGCGACTTGTGGTACTTCTTTGCCTCGTTGTTAGACGGGTTCGGCGAAGCGCCCGCAATACGTGGTCTCAATTGCGCCTCCCTTTTTAATGCGATCTTCCCCAGCTGATTCTCCGGCACCAAAGGCTCCTGTCCCTCCTTGCGGTTTCTCTTACCCGAGTTGTTCTCCCCAATCTGTGCTGGGAACTCTCCGCTCGTTGACCTGGTTTCTTTGGAAATTTTTCTCACCAACGACCTTCCTTGAACCGTTTGCCTGATCCTTCGTTTTTTCATTCTTTTTTCGTTCCCCCTTTTCGCCCCAAGATTCACTATTGGATGTCCTTTTTCTCCGCGTATGCGCTTAATCTGGTTCAATGCTATTCACTCCCGGTCTTTGGTTTTTCCGCCTTAAGCGTTTTACAAGGATGATTGGTGCGGTTTCCCATTTCTCGCTCGATTCTCTTGGCGTCCCTCTGTTTTGTTTCCCCCCCTCTTTTTTTTCTTTGGATCGTGACGCGGTGTTTTACCCGTTTTTGTTCTTCTTAAGGATGACTCCCTCTACCCGATGTCAGATTGGTCATCCCTTTGCCGTCCAATTGCCCAGCTGCGCGCCTTTTCAGCTTTCTTCGCGGTGATGGTCACTCTTCCAAGTATTTCTGCAACAAGACCACCACTATTTTTCCCTACTTTTACAAGAATCAGACGCCCCCCCAAACCTCCCTTTTTTACTCTCTTCGGCGAAAATCCTTGACCATCTTCCAGCTGTAGGCGCTGGATCATCCAAGGTTGACCAGATGCGCGCCACGGAAGTTTGACCGCGACCTCACATGCGCCTTGCTTCCCCTCATCTTGTGAACGAAGGACGCTGGCTTGCCCCCCTCAAATTTTTTTTCCCCACATCGCTTTTTGTTCTGAACCCCTTTTTCTTTTCCGGTGCAGCGCCCAAGATCCCTCGCGCTTGCATGTCGCTTTTGACGCGACCCCGTCATTTTTTTCCCTGAAACCTTCCGCGGCTCTTGTCGGTCATTCGCCGCTGCCCCCGACGATCTTTTTCTGAGAGCTGAGACGTCGAGACTGAGCCTGTCACCGATCTCGACTCAGCTGTTTTCTGCCGTGCCGTGTGCCCGATGAATAACTTGCCGCCCTCACTTTGTTAACCCCGTATCGGGAGCTGCTCCCGACTGCCGAGCGGAATAATACCTTCCTACGCTCGGTTCTTTTCTGTCGACCCACTCTCCTTCTTCGCTCCGCGATGCCTCTCTCCTCTTCCCCTTTTTTTTTTTGGTAGAGGATCTTCGATTTCGTTTCAATCTTTATCGGTTCGCCATTCGGCTTAAGATCCTTGCAAGTTTCGTTTTTGCTAGGAACGATGTGCTTTGTGCGCGCCCCCTCTCCTTTCCAGACGGGGATTCGGACCTCTCACTATCTCCGCTAGCTTTCCACCTTTTTTTTGTCGATATCGTGTGACGCGTTGGCTCATATTCTCGACTCTTTTTCTTGGTCACCCCTTTGTTCTGAGCGTCGACTGGCCCCTGCTGATAGCTAATTTGGGTTTCGGAACCTTCTTTTCGTTTCCTCCCCCTCACGATGATCATGCAGCGCGTCTTTTCTTTTTTGAGAAGTTCGACATTCCTGTTTTTTAACAGCGATTTGAAGGTGTTTTTGTGTTTGCCCAAGCGCGGAATTCTTTCTATCGCTTCGGTTTCGGCTTCAGAGAAATCGTTGCGTCGGAGACCTTAATTAATCTAGGAATCTGTCGATGCATCTGAAGGCTCTGGACGCTGAGTTACTAAGAGGGTTTGGGTCCGTGTCCTGCCACGAGTCTCATTTCTCATCCCTTGAGGTGCGTAGGATTGAGTGCAAGTCTTTTCTGCGAGATTGATGGTTGGTGTTTGATTTCCCTACGTTCAATTTCAAGTCTTAGCTCCTTCTTTCTAGACACTTTTCTTTGTTGGTCCTGTGGGATTTCTATTCTTCACTCGACATTGCGATCCCTGCCGGGTCGCGTCTTCCAGCCTTTTTGTGTGGTCATGCCGACACCCTCTTCCCTGTCTCACCAGGGCACCATCTTGAACCTCATCCTATCCCCCCGATCGTCCAGTCCACTCCTTCTATCGAGAATGGAGATAGCCTCCCAAAGCATCGCTCTTACCCACGAGACCGAGCGGGTCTATCGGACCTTCCCCACCCCGCTGTTACCTTTGTTAATCTTTTCCCGTCAGGCGCCCACCCCCCACCGTCCTCCGGGCGTGAATGAGGTATCCATCCTTTTTTTTTTTCCTCGTGCGAATCTCTCAGAGCTTTGGTTCCCTGCCTTCCCCCCCAATGGATCCAGGACGTGTTCTTTCATCAACGTGTTTCCGGTTCGCCCCGTTTTTGTTCTCGATAGCCGATCTTGGCCCCACGAAAGTAGGTCCAGCCGGATTTGATCAGGTACGAAGTCTCTTTTGATGCCGTTTCACCTCCGCGCTAGGCCCCTCTTCTACTCTTTCCGAGAAGTTTTTTTGATTTATTCCCCCCTTCCGCTCGCTGGTTAGATTTTGCATCTTCTTCCTTCTGTTGTTCCCCAGTTTATGTTGTCCGGGAGAAGTAGACAGCCCCAAGTCACTGACATGGGCATAAGGAGAAAGTCACCGCCCGAGCCCCACGAGCAGGTACCGGGCGTCGCAACGAAGTGAGGCAGCCGTTGCTAAAAGGCCAAGGCAACGTACTGGCAAGAGGAATGGTCATCCTCACGCAATCTGCCTTTTGTCCATGGCCCCATTGGACGGAACAGCCCCGAGTATACAGCCCCACAAAGAGGCGGAAGGCAAGATTATTCTACAAAAGGTGTTGGATGGAGCCTATCGATGCACTTTATATGAAAGGTTCTACGTTCTTTAAGGGGCTCTTGTTCTGTCTCGGCTGTTTGTCCTAGGTTCCGATTCATTGGGACAGCCTGGAGGCGGAGCGCTGCGCGGCACCTCAGTCAATGGGTAGAAAGCAGAAGGAGGCTCTGCTGCAAGATACCCCGCGGAAGGCCCATCAGCGGCGATAGAAGAACCCAGCGTCACTCCTCTCCCACCACCCTGTTTTCAACTAGTGGCTGCACATGGAAAGGATGATTGACAGGGCAAGATAGCTATTTCTTGGTCACACAGCCGCACTGATGTATGGCCCCTATGCGGTTTTCCCCTACTTAAAGGACTGACTACACGGATCCCTTCATTCTTGCAAAGTTCTTATTGAGTGAGGTATGTTCCTTGCACAGGTCTATCTAAGTTGACAGCCCTTACTCACCAACTTCCATGCATTAGGTAGCAACAACCAGAATCAGGCATTGAGATAGGCGGACTTCAGAAAAACCTCGACCTCTTCCCCTCTACATGAGAACTTTTGCGAAGGGTGCTTTTAGAGGCATCGAGATCGCCGTGTCACGCCATCTGGCACTCAGGTCCACTAGGCCTCTTGCGGTGACCGCGGTCAAGCCTCTCAACGCCGTTCGCTAGCTACCACCCAGAACATTCCTACCCGTCAAGACAACACCTCCTCCCCTCATCTCGTAAGTGCTGCCTCTGGCTGATACGTCCACCTCAATGAACCAAGATGGCCTCCTTCTTCCCCCCCTCCCCGCGCTGAGAGAATCTTTATCTCGCCTCACCCCTCTCCTGGTTCCTCCCTCTCTCCCCCTCTTAAACGCCCCTTACTCAACCCTCTACGGTTTTTCCCTGAGCCCCCCGACTCTACCATACCGCCCTCTTCCTCTTCTTTTTCTCCCCCCCTCCCCTGCTACCTTTTCCGCCTGCCCTATTCCCATTCATCTTCCCCCTTAGTCGTATGGGGTTCGGGTTGTGGCCGGAAGCTTGTTTTTGTTCGTACTTGGCTCTTCTCTTTTTCGGTCCGAAGCAGTAACGTCCGCGACTCCTCTTTCCGCGCCCCCTGAATTGTCCCCCGATGTTTCATTTACCATCCCTTTTCCACGGCTTTGACAGTCGGTTTCCCTTTTCGAGATAGATAGCCTAGCGCCCCATCCGGGATCCAGATGGATCATTTCCGGAACTGACTGAATTCCCTTAACACGAGACGTAAGCTCAAGCAGCGTGGCCCATGGCAATTCAAAAGATGACCTCTCCCTCCCACCCCAACCCACCCCTCCCCCCCTTCCCACATGTCCGCCGCGTTTTTGCCCTCTGAAAAAGGAAATTGCCGGGCTTACCGGTAGCGCACCCCTACAGTCGATCTATTCCCCCCCCTTCACCCATACATCCCCTCCCTCTTCCACCCCCTCCCAAACTCTCTCCCACACAAAATTTCGAAGGTCTTGCCGCAAGGCCGAGGGTTTTATTCCCCTCGTTAGGACACCTGAAGACCCGTCTCCGTAGAGGCCATACTGTCTCCCCGCGATGCATCCGACATTTCCTCTTGTCTGTGGTCTCCAATCTCGAACGGCTTACAGTTCATCTTTCTTTTTCTCCCCCGTTTTTGGGCGTTATTGGAGAGGTCGTGTCTTGCTCGGCACCCGTCCCTTCCGATTTCTACAATTTCTTGGAGATGATCTGTTCTTACGCAGCTTCTGCACGATCCTTTCCTAGCCTCCGAGCGACATTGAGACTCCCTCGCTCCTTGACGAAGTTCGTCCCCTCTCCTATGTTCTTGTGAATCTTTTTTTTGTCACCCTTTACCTTGTTTTTAAGTCAGTATTTTTCCCTGAATGAAGAGTCCCTCGTGGCAGCTGCGCCTCTCTTCGTCATCTTACAGTCCGTTGGAATATTCCTAAGCATGTCTTCCCTTCCCTTCTGCTAGTTCTGCGGCCTCTCCTCTGGTACGGAATCCTTTTTCCAACGCCTGTTTACCTCTGTTTTCGGAGATGATCGTCGCCACCGGACTCGCGTTTCTTCGGCCTGGTCCTAAGTCCCCTGTTTCCCTATACCTAGGTCTTCTGAATACGGATTTTTCCACCAGCTCCCTTCATTTTCGCCTCTGGCACTAACACTTCACCCTCGCCTCTTTTCGGGGAGATTTTGTTGCCGTAGAAAACGATGAATTATAGTGATTTTTTTCACTCGACCCTCCTTTCTTTCGTTTAGGAGGACCCCTCCCCCCCCTTTTTCCCCC
>Ga0179591_1361862_pt1 | contig 11266 bp, 10 predicted proteins | sample CZOMad2_1_08_16f_FD_182891 | JGI IMG/M metagenome (GOLD analysis project Ga0179591, IMG submission 182891) | Vadose zone soil fungal communities from Angelo Coast Range Reserve, California, USA - CZOMad2_1_08_16fungal (PacBio error correction) | ecosystem: Environmental > Terrestrial > Soil >... | reverse complement strand
ACGTTTCATCGACTTCACTGACCCTTAGGCACCGCTCTCGGGCATAGGAACTTAAAAAATCTCGTCAATCCTGTGCGTCCTGCATTCTTTTCCCCCCCCCGGTCCTCTTTTGGCCGACGGCCAGAATCTCCTCTTCCTTGTCCCTTTTGTTCTTTTTTCCCCCCTAAAGTTGCTTTTTTTCCCGCAACTGCCTTTAGAGGCGGTGTTATGTTTGAATAGGACTCTCCTGTTCTGTATGTGCTCGTCTCCCCTCTTAATCGCCGAGAGTTTCGTTCCCCCCTTTCCGCATTGATCGCTTTTGCTGGTATGGCTTGGAAGTGGCAGAGATGTCGGTTCCGCGATGTTTTGCTACTTGTCGGAGGGCCTTGAAGGAGGGCATTCGCTCGTCCTTTTCAGGCTCTAAACCCCTTCCTCCTCCGATGATTTGCCGCCTGCCCAGCTGTTCAATTCCCCCCCCCGTTTGCCTGTTGAAGTTGGATTTCCTTTTTAAACAACGATCTCCGCTCATGCCAGGAATCCACAATACTTGGACTTGGCGGTGACTCTTCCTTCCGTCCACAGTCGTGAAGGTATTTGATTCTTCCTGTCTTCGCGATGTGTGGAAAGCTGTCTCTTTTGATGGACGTTAAGTTTTTTTTTTTGGTGGTCTTTCCCCCCCCTGGAATGGTCGTCTGTTGAAAAAACCTCGGCGATTCCTCCCTTTGGGTTCTTTTGCTAACAGCAGCTAACACTCCCCCCTTTTTCCGTGTGACCGCGGTCCCTTGGCCGGCTTGACCGACGAGGAACACGGGGCATGTCTGTCACACCGTGTGGACAAACCCACCTCTCCTTCCAGGATTTGCCGTTTTGGTAGTAGATTCCCCCCCCTCTCTTTCACCTGTTATGAAGACAACGTTTTTTTCTTTTTCCCTAAGTTGCCCCCCCGAAGCCCCATGTCCCGTCCTCCCGTCTTCTTTTGTTTTTTCTTCCCGGCACGTTTGTCAATGAAGTTCCACTCCTTCCCCCCCCCGATTGTCATCAAGTCTAGCGAATCCTCTGTCTATCACAACGTGGGGACAACTGACTTTTCTTTGCCCCTCGTACTTTTTCCTCATTTCGATTTCCCTTTTTGGTTGACCTCTTCCTGGCCCGGTGTGAAGACCCATTTTTTTTCCAATTCGGCTTTTTTCCTGAGCCCAGAAATGAGTTTCTTCCAGGCCTATTTGCACCCCCCCCGAAGATATAGCGTTTTCGCTGACGATATTGACAGTTTATGTTTCCCCCCCCGTCAGTGACGCCATAGTGACTTCGTCTAAGGTCTTTTTTTATGGCTATTTGACGCGGACTGACATGAGGCCCCCCGCTTTTTCTTCTTGAAGATTTTTTCCTCCCTTCATATGAAGGTTGGTGAATTCGTGCTCCCCCCCGCGGACCGTTTTTGAGTCAGCTGACCGCCCCCCAAATGTGATCCCCCACATCGGACTGTGCCCTGCGCTTTCAACCTCCCCTTTCCACCATTGAAAATTCAGGATAGAACTCCCCCCATTTTCATTTTTCTTTTTTCCCTTTTTCCCGTGCCTCGTTCCCCCCCCCTTCTCAACGTCACTTCAAACCAGGTCCCTTCTATCCCCCTTCGTTTTTAAATGTTTTTTCTGTGACAACCGCCTGGATGACTGGTGTAAGCTCAACGCACAAGGGGTTTACCTAGTACATTAACCTGATCCACCAGCTTTTGATGTGAAGCCTTTTTTTTCGCTTGCCCCCCCCCATTTATAAAGATCATTTTATATGGCGGAAAAAGTCGAAAGGAGGTTCTTGTTGGTCCCCCCCTTTGGGAGATCTTTTTCCTTTTCCCCGGTGGCAGAGATATGGGTGATTGTCTTCTACAGTCCCTTATACCTAGGACGGTTGCACGGGACTGTCTTCACTCAGCCCGGGTCGTGGTTTTTATTGGAATCCCTTTTCGGGAGTTGCCCATTTAGGACCCCCTTTTGCCGAACCACCCGGGGCATGGGCCCTTTCCCACCCCCTGGCCCTTTTCTTCCGATGGTTTTTAAAACGTTTTTCCTTCGCAGTCTCAAGATTGTCGTCGCCTCCCTTCCATGCTTTGATTCTTGTTGGTGCTGACCCCCTTACCAATGCTTCCAGGGTCTGTACATCCGGCCCACGCCAACCTTTTTTTCGATTGTTTCCTGGTCCCCCGGTCCCCGCCCATCGCCGCGAGCACTTTTTTTTTTTTTATGGCCACCCCAAATGGAAGGCGAGAGTTGTTTCTGTCCCTCCCCCCCTTGACCCAACAGGTTTGCCGCACTGACCTTTTTTCGACGATGTTTTTCTCCTTCCCTTGGAAGTTGGTCTTTTCCCTCCCAATCCCCCTCCCCCCCCCCCCCCACCCCCCCCCCCCCCCCCTCTCCCCCCCCCCCCCCCCCCCCCCCCCCCCCCCCCCCCCCCCCCCCCCCCCCCCCCCCCCCCCCCCCCCCCCCCCCCCCCCCCCCCCCCCCCCCCCCCCCCCCCCCCCCCCCCCCCCCCCCCCACCCCCCCCCCTGGTGATCAGTGTTCCTTTTTCCGTGTTTTGCTTTTTTTTTCCAGTCCCTTTTCTTTCCCCCGAAGATACCCCCAGTGCCGAAGGATGAAATCGTTTCCGACAATCCCGTTTTGAGCGGTTCTCCCCTGCAGTTCTTTTCATCACTTGCGTTCTCCTTCGGCCTACCCTTTGGAATGCATTTTCGGATGTCCACTCTGTTAAACACGTTTTGCCGCCCGCTCAAACAATTCGTGCCCCGCCTTATGGTTGCCGCGTGCCCCCCCCCCCGCCTAAATTAGAAGCTTTTTTCCAAGGTTATGGAAAACGTGAGCCACGCATGGTGAGGATTTCTGCTGACCTGCTTTGAAGATTTTTTTCCGTTGATCCCCCCCCCCCCTGTCACCCGGTTTTGAAAGAAAATGGTCCTTTTTCCTCAGGCGGAGAAAAGGATTTCCTCTCCCCCTCGCAACTGTTGGTTCCTCCACCCCAACGGTTTTGGCCCCCCCTCCCACCCGATACGAGTTGATGCCAATTCCATAGGCCCATTTCCTCATACTCCCGTTCTCCCCAAATATTTTGGGTTTTCTCCCCCTGTCGCTTGCCAGGAGTCTTTTAGTACTAATACACCTCCGGAGCAATCTTTTTTTAGGCTTCCCCTACGATCGTGCCTTTTTTTTTTCGTTTTTAGACTTTCCCCCCTCACCAGGCCCCCTTTTTTTTCTTTATTTCGATCTGCTGCAATTTTCCAGGCATTTTTGTAGTAGCCCCATATTGGTCCCTGCTTCATTTGTGAGCTCTCATGTTTGAGAGCCTTGACTCTACCACCCCTAGTCGCCCCCGAGGGCGATCTTTCCTCGAAGTTTCCCGGCCTCCACCCCCCTGCTCGGTACTGGCTCGTCTGCTTTCACGGCAAGACCCGACGGTTTCCCCCGCCCAAACTAGCCCTTGCCCAATGTTTGTGAGGCGCATCTTCCCATTTCCCCGGCCCAACTTTCTCCGAAGTTTCACTGGGCCTAGATAATTGAACCTGGCCTTTGCCAACCGACGTTCTTGCGGCTGGCATGGTCTTTGTCATGGCCCAGAAAATGCAGTCCTTGGACAGCGGCTTGTGCTTTCCTCTCCCTTGGGGTCTTGTGGGAGGGAAATTCCAAAAGACTTTAAATTATGTTCTTTGTGAGGAATCGCGATGGCCCCTCCTTGATGTTGTCCCTTCCTTGCGGCATTTGCCCTCGGCGTAAATACCCTTTCCATAGGTTCCCGTTTCTTCCCCAACCTGGTGGTTGATCTCGACAGTTGGCTGCTTCCTGACCCGACTTTCTTTTTCCCCAGCGCTTTTGATGAGGCCTGGTACCTGCAGCACCCTTGCCTCTTCCGATGCCCCCCTTTTTTTCTCTTTTACCCCCCCCCCCCCAACCGGCCCGTCCCCGGAAAAATGGTGTTTCTGGGCAGGTTTTGGTCTTAGAAGAGCCCGAGACAACTGTGACTTGCTTAACCGTCTCCTTCCTTTGCCGTTGTTCCCCCCCAAATGTTTCCGCCTGAACAGGAATATCTCCTTAATACTGGCCCTGAATAAGCATTCTAGCCTATTCGGTCTTCAGAGCCCCCCCAGTCCGTCTATCGTCTCCTGAGACCCTCCTTCCTGGTGACCCTCTCCTAAAGGGGACTGATCTGGATTCCAGGCCCACCAGCCTCCAAGGAATGCATGGTGCTCTTCCCTCGGCCACGTCCTATGCCACCGTCTAGAATCCTCTTCCCCTTCCCCCCTCTTTTTTGGGGCGCCCTGGGATTTTTTTTCCCCTTACACCCCGCTTTTTTCCGGCCATGTCGCAATTTTTTCTCTTTCCCTGTGAATGCTCTTCATGCTGTGATCCTACCCCAACCGCCCGGCGCCAACTACTATGGCTCATTCTGCTCGAGGTCACACATTTCCCCCCCTGTATGCCTTTAAAAGACAGAAGTTGGCTTTTATCAATGTTAGTCAACCTCCCAAATACTGCGGTTCTTATCTTTACCCCCAGGTTGTTCTACCCTTCTTCTGGCACGCTTGTGGTACCCCAATGGGCACACGCTGGCTATGTGGCGTTTGGCCTTTTTCCAACGAGGACCCTTTTAGCGGCTTGGCTTTCTTTCTACCTGATTCGACGTCCCCCTCAAGTTCGTCCTATCTGCAGGTCTCCTTCCCCGCGCTTTTTGTGGCCCACTCGCGTGGGGGGCGTTCTGCGGTCCTCCCTACCAAGACCTCTCTTTTCTCTCCATTGTTGTGCCTGGGACACATCCAAAATTTCCTCGGCCTCAAAGGATTCTTTTCTTTTTTCTCATTTGAGGGTTGAAGTCTTCTGAGAGAGACCAATCTCGCTTGCTGTCTTTTCCCCCGCTGGATATAGTCTGCCCCTTTTCTCTTCTGCTAGACAAAATGACACTTGCCTACATTCTCCTTGTAGATTTGTAGGTGAATGGTTACGGTGGAGACTTTGACCCAAGAAAGGACACTTGCCCACACTTTTTTTGCCACCCTTTCTAAACTAATTTTAGGCCCCCCCCCCCCCCCCCCCCCCCCCCCCCCCCGGGGTCTTTTTTTTTTTTCTTTTTTTTTTTTTTTTTGTTTTTTTTTTGTTTTTTTTGGAGGGCTCCTCCCTCATCCCTGCTTCAACCTGACCCATGCTTTCCCCTGGCCTAATACTGATCATCGTCCCTCCCTCGGGGCCCTTTGACAACCAGCTCGACTCCCTGTAGTATTTCCAATCGGATCTTTTTCTTCGGATCTTGCCTCCCTTTCGAAAATGGTTCCTTTTTCCATCGCATTCTCTCTTTTTTTTTCTCGGAAAGAACCGATTTTTCCGTTCAACTGTCTTTGGCACTTTGTCCTCTCTCTTTTGACGAGACTCGCCCGAAGAAATTGAACCTTGTCAACATTTCCTCCGCTTTGCCGTTTTTTTTGTTGAACCCCTCCCCCATTTTCTTTCCCCCCCGTCCTCTGCAGGACTTCGGTTTTTCACATATATACTATTACTCAAATAGGTTTTTGTTTTTTTTTTCGGTCGCTCTTGTCCAAGATCCCCTTTCTACCCCCGAAATAACTTTCTGTCGATAGGTACAAGCCTGGAGTGGGCCCCCCCCTCATACTGATCAGATCTTGCGGCTTTTTTTTTTTCCTCCGTTTTGCATTCCGTCTTCTCTGCGGGCATCTTGTACTCGGATTCGCTCCCCCAAATTCTCAATTGGTCAAGCCCCGGCATGCCCCTTTTTCTGTCCCTCCTTTTTTTCACAAGGCATAGACTGAGCCTTTTTTTTACCCCTCGTTTGAGATGGCGGGCCTTGGCCCCTGATTGCCCCTCAGACCCCGATCCGCCCCTCCGATCTATGTGATGTTCCTTATTGGTTCCCCCTTCACGGCGGACGTTCTCGGTTTCGGCTTCATTGGCATCAATTTTGGTCTGGGATGACCTTCCACAATTATGATGTCTAGCCCCTTTCCCTATAGTTTGGGTCGAAGGTTCTTCAGATTCCCCCCAAAATTTTAGGGCAATGGTTTACTTGTCCTTTTCAAATATTTACGGGTCCCCCCTTAACAAAAATTGGAACTACCCTTACCTCACACAAGGCCCAGACCCTTCTGATTGTTTTTTTCTTTTCCCCTACACCTTGCGAAGTCTATCAATCCGGGAAACACAACAGCGCCCCGTGAGCCTTTTTTTTTCCGATTACCATCTGAGATTTGCAATTTTTGAACCGAAAATCTAATACCGAATTTGATTTTCCTTCCTTTCCCCTCAGTGTGACTCTCCCCCCCCTTTTTTCTCCCCCGCCATAGAATTATTGTAGAGAACTCTCTCATTTTTTTTTTAATTTCCCTGGAGTATGTGTTGGTTCGGCTGGGTAAGATATAGCCCCTCCCCTCGGATCCCTCTACGCTCCTTGAGGTTGAGTTAGGTTTTCCTTCTTGCTTTATGGCTCGAGACGACGCTTTTTGTATCCCCGAGACCAAGTCTCTCCCCTGGATTGTTGACCTTTTTGTGTGGAAAAAAAGGTGCCCCAATCCCAGTCGGTCCTTCTCCCCCCGGGCAATTTGACATCAGGTGTTCGGGAGGTGATTTGTTGTTCCCCTTTTGAGTTTTTTGTTCTTATATGCTTTTCGTCCCCTAACTCATTCCTTTTTGATGTGAGTCCTGACTCCAAAGCGCTTGCAGAAAGCAATGTCGACTTCGTCGTGTTCGTGTATTTTTTTTTTTTTTTCCAGGGTTCGTCCTGCCGGTTTTCCCGGGTCTAGTTCATCCTCCGCCCGACCGCTGTACTTCCCACCCTCTCAAGTTTCTCTCAAAACCTCGCTGGAAACACAGGGGATTCGCTCCGTGGATCGGTCTTTTTGAACATTTCCCCCCCCCCCCTGACTTTTCCCCCAACATGTCGAGGGAATTGTCTTCGCCGTTCACCCCCCATGCTATCCATGCCCATTTGCATTTTTTAATCAGGACTGGTTTTTCCTGCTGGGGGAGCGGATGAGGAACGTTCGTGTTCGTGCCTCCCCCCTGACTTTCGGTGGATAGACACATAGAAGGTAGTTTTCAACTTGTCCTGCGGCATCTTCTTATACCCGAGCTTCTTCTGCGAACTTGTGACCCCCCCTTTTTCTCACCCGATTTAGCTTGTGTTCTGACGTCCCGTCTTTAGTTCCCCCTGTTTTTTCTCAAGCTAAAGGCCGATCACCCCGCTTGTTCCTCCTGCTTACAGGGTTGGTTTTTTGTTCGCCCCGTTTTTTCGGAACCTTTGACCCTGGTTCCTTTTTTTTTGAGGTTTTGCCCTCCCCCTTCCCCACTTACAGCCTCGAGCGCTTGCATATTTTTTTTTCACGTCGGGTAGACGGTCCAGTTTTCATGAGTATCTGCCCCCAACATTTTTTTGGTTTCTGCCTTCGAAGTGTTGTCTGCGCCGGAGTTCGAACCATCTCGGCCACATTCCACACCTCTCCTCGCCCCATCGATTTCTTCGCGGAGCCCCCCCCGAATGATCCCTTTTTTTATCCATTAATCCACAGCAACTCACTCCTTCGTTCTCTGAACCTGCAGGAGTTTTTTTCGGTGTTTTCCCCCCCGTTTTCGTATGCCCCTTGACCCCCCATTGCGTAAGAATTTCTGTCGTTTTTTTGCACGTGTGTTTCCAATTTTACTATCTGCTCGGCTTTCCTCTCGGCTACCCCGAAAAAGGTTTTTTTTTTTTTTTTTTTTTTTCATGACTAATCAGTGTGCGATGGCCATGTCTCGTTTTGTCCCTCTTTTCTGGTTTTTTTTTTGCTCCCCCTCCGACCGACCCTGTCTTCGTCCCCCCATTTTTTGTCGGACCCTGACCTAGTGAGTTCCCCCCCTAGGCCCGTGAATAGGGCGGCTCCCTTGTTTATCGGGCCCAAAGGCCTCCGGAGCAATGCCCCGTTCAATCCAATTCCTCGACGGCCGTCTCCCCCATATTTTGAAGACCCATTGATTATTTCCCCCTTTTTCTCCGCTTCCCCTTTTCCCACCCTCCCCAAGGTGGGTCGATCCTGATTCCAAAAATCTTTTCTGTGGGTCCGTCCCTGGTCAATTTAGTCCATGGTTCTTATTTTTCATTGTTTTGCGACCAATACCTGGATGGGAGCGTTGAATTTGCATAAGGAAGTCTGCTCTGTTGTGGTTTAGGTGTGGGTCCAATGCGTCAGAAAAGGGGGCTCGGCGGCGGAAGGCCCCTTAGACGTGGGATTGGTCCACCCCTGGTTGGGTGGTTCCTTAACCCAACCCAAACCGGGGGGTCCCGTTTCGGTGGTGTTTTCCTGCTCCACTTTAATTCTTTTCATTCCCCACCCCCCCCCATGCTGGCAACCGTTGCCGGTGACATCCAGAAACAATTTCGCTCCGTATCTTTTTCCATGGAATCATGCGTTTTTTGGCCATTCTGTAGATATGTCCACAATCCTGTTTCTCATTAGCTCGATCCATTGTTAGCGGATTCCCCCGTGGAAAACTTCCTTTATCTTCCCCCTAGATGTGAGATCTTACATGGGCTTCCGTCCCCCCCCCCCCACGCACTTTTTCCCTCTTTCCCACTTGGAACAAACTGTTCGGCCTCCGTCATATTGTTGCTGGCCCCGTTTTCGACCTGGATCAATTTTGACCCGGCCGTAGCTTTTGATTGGTCTCCCTTCTTTCCCGGTTGGATTCTTCTTTACGTCCAAGGATATGCCAAAATGTCCCCAAAACCCTTCTTGCTACAAGAGTCCCCAAAGGGCATCCCTGCCCGCTCGCGGCGTCCCATCGGCGCGGCAAGCTACTGCCACACAAATTTGATGGGGTATTCAAAGGAACACCACTCCGGTTTTAGGGTGCTTTCTTTCCTTGGAAAGGTGGTGCCATCTTTTTTTTTTCCTGCTTCTCAGATCTCTGAGGCCCTCTTTTTCTCGGTTTTCCCTTGCCCCTCTAAGGAACGTTATTAGTGCAGGCAGGTTGCGAAAATTGACCTATCGATTCACCTTGCACCTTACAGTCCTCTTTTCGGTTGTTGACACCAACCAAAGCGTTGGTTTTCCCTGCGGTGAGACCTGCACTTTTACCCAACCCATTTCTACGAGATTTTTTTGTGTTTTTAAGGTTTGACTTTTGTCCCCCTTCAGTTCTGTGGTTGGTGTTTTCCCCCCTGCCGGGCACGCGCACCCGCAGGAGTCATCTCATGTACCTACAAATTGTCCACGCGTCTTTGTCCTACGTTAATAGCCCGATCCCCTCCGTTTCCTGGAAGAAAGAGCCCTCACCATCTCCTTCCACCCCCTAGATCGTGAGAAGGGAGACCATCATTAACACCTGCGGGGAGGTTTTTCTTTCTAATCACAGGAAAGCTTGCATTTTTGGAAACCAGAACCATTAGTCCCCCCTTTTCCTTTCAAGGTTTTGGCTTGGCTGAACCCATCACGGTTGAGTGATAAGGTCCGGTTTCCTCTCTTGTTCCTACTTTCCTATTGTCCTACCCAGATCCATTCTTCTTGTTTGTTCACTCCACAGTCACTTTCCTTTACAGCTTTGAATTACTTTCTTTTTGCCGGGGGCCTTGGTCTTCCCCATTTGGCCTGTGCGGGAAATCACCCCACAGAACCCCATGAAAACTGCCATTTTCTATTTTACTCGGGTTGAATCTTTGACAATTGTTTTGGGGAATTTGACCCTCTCCATTGCGGCTCTGTTGATCCTGTGGGAGGCCCTATTCGTAACACCCGCTGTTGGTGAGATAAGAGCCCAATCTCCTATGGGATGTCCCCTGTCGCATCGTTTAGAATGATTTGGGCGTCTTTCACCTTTCCGCTTTAATTTCTTCCACCTCACCATCTTTTAGGATCTCCTTGGACCCCTTGTGAGGACTGATTTTCCCCCCCCCAACGGGACCTCGGATAATCGAGTTCCCGCGGTACCCTGTCTGATTTTTTCTTTACGCTGGGCTTATGTGGGACTGTTTCCCCCCCCGATACATCGTTTTGCTTTTAAGCCGGCAATTTTAAGTTGTATGTTCGATAAACGCCGGCCCCAACCCCTTTTCAGCGGCCACCTCACTTGCCATCTCTCCTCCACTTTTCGTTGAACAAAACAACAGCAGGTAAAAAGCTTCTTGTCTCCCCCAGACCCGGAGCTTCTTCTCTTTCAGGTCGATGATTCCTCTTTTTTTTGCCAGTATGACTCTTCCGGCCCTTCTTCCCTGAATATCAAAAAAAACCCAGTTCTCAGGTGGTTGCTTCGGGGCGGTATCTTCTTCTCTCACCTTTCTTGGACAGTTCCCTGAAACCCACTAATTATGACATCAACCTTCTTTTTTCTTGAGGTAAGCCTTTCTCCTCTGAAAACCGTGACCTTCACCGGGTTTTTTTTGCCCGGCTGGTCTTGGTTGTAGACCCGTGCTTAGGAACTCTTTCTTCATCCCAGACGCTTTCACCATTGTCAAATGCAAAACCCCCCCTTACCGTGGTCCACGCGGGATGTGTTAGCCTTCAAACACACTTTCGGCCCCCCAATCTCTTCCCGTTCAAACACAACTTTTTCCCCTTTCCGGTCAGGCAGTTTCCCCTAACTTGTGCGTCGCCCACTTGGAAGAGGCATTTCAATTACGCGATCAAGTTCCCAAGCCTCATGATTTTTACCTTCAAGTCCTGGTTGACCTTCCCCGCATAGACAATGGTACCCCCTGCCTACCAAGATTTTGGAAAGTCCCCTCATCTGCCCGCTTTCTAGATACCAGTTATCACTTTCCCCCCCGCACCCCCAGCAAGTCCATTCGGGTATTTCCAGGCCGTTCATCGGTGCAAACTCTCGCCTTCCTTCTTCCTTTTTTTAGCGGCCTTGCGTCCCCCTCCCTTCGAATCAGGACTACCCCCTAGGCAACCTTCTTTTCGTCCAAAAATCTCGACTTCATCTTCTGCTTCCGGGTCCAAAACAGACCATCCATATAGTTTTTTGAGGAAGGCCTGCTGCGTCGTCCCGATCGCCCTCGAACGTGAGACCAAAGACCGCACCCTGTGGATCGATTTCCTCTTCGTCCCAATCCCCCCCCATTTTTGTCAGGGCCTTTTCTTTGCGCCGTTTTGCGTGAGAGACCCCAAACACGGGTTTGACCGGCCCTATCATTTTATTTCTCGTTTCCGGCTGTAATGCAATCCTGCTCGCCCTATTTGCCGCCTTCGGATTCCGGGCCTGCTTCCCCTCCCCTGGTCCGGTTCAGATTTTATTGCTATTTTTTGGATAGATTTCTTCCTCCCAA
>Ga0179591_1312408_pt1 | contig 11266 bp, 16 predicted proteins | sample CZOMad2_1_08_16f_FD_182891 | JGI IMG/M metagenome (GOLD analysis project Ga0179591, IMG submission 182891) | Vadose zone soil fungal communities from Angelo Coast Range Reserve, California, USA - CZOMad2_1_08_16fungal (PacBio error correction) | ecosystem: Environmental > Terrestrial > Soil >... | reverse complement strand
CTTAGCTTTCTTCCTTTTTTCAGTGGCGCTAATGAAAGGATGGCCCCCCTCTCTTTTTTTCGCTAAGCGTGCGAGGCCCTATGTCGCCGCCTTGGCGCTCTGATCGGCGCTTTTTCCCCGTTTCCCTTCCGCGGGCCGGAAAAATCGTTTTTCCTCTTTGCTGCGCAAAGCCCCCTTTTTCGCCGAGTACGATTCGCCATCACCGCTTGCGCCCGTTCCTTGTTTGTGAACACCCCCCTCCATTCCGACAACGGGGAGGGTCTTCCTTTTTCCCTGCGCCGAGTTACGATCTTTACATGGCCTGCGGCCACAACCTCCTCGTTGCCTCCCCCCGCGGTGGGCCACCGCGTTTTTTCCCTTTTTTTTTGACGTTCTTTTCTTCACGGTGGTTTTTTTTTGCTCAGGTACACTTCGAGGGGCTGCCGGGGATCCTTGACAAAATTCCCCTTTGCTCAAGGGGCTGAACGTTTTTTTTTTTCCTCTCACGGTGATTCTCACCATTCGGTGACCGCTTGTCAACATCTCGGCCCCTTTCACGCTTGGAGATGTCAAAGGGTCGACCGTTCCTTTTTCCTTGTGAGGGGCGCCCCCTTTTCCTCCCCTTCCTCTGAGGAATCCCCCCCCCCTTCGCCGCCATAACCTTTTTTCGCCATCGGCCTGGCTGCGTTCAGCAGTTTGTGCCCCTTGTCCAGCTGGTGGGGTCCCTTTTTTCACCCGACGGGTGGTTCCTTTTTTTCCCCCTCATCCCAGCCGGCGGCTCCTGGCGTGAAAAGGAACGGCCGCCTCGCTTTTGCCGGCTCCGAAGCAGACTTTTGCCTCCCTTCTCCCTTCTCGGTGCCCCCCCCCCTGCCTAAACCGGGTCAGGGAGTTTTTTTTTTTTTTTTTTTTTTTTTTCCCCCCTAGGACGAGTGGCTCTTCCAATGTGGCTTGTTGCGCGACTTCCGTTTCCCTCTTTTTTCTTTTCCTGGACCCCGGGTAGAACCATTTCCTTTTCTTTTTTTTTTTGATTTTGCCGGCTGGGCATTTTTTCTTTGTCACCAAGGGATGGACGGCCCTTTTTTCAACTGATGTTGGCCTTCGTACGCGGAAACCTTCCCTCTCCCCCCACCAACACGCGTTAACCTCCTTTTCGCGCCGACAAGGAGGTTAGTTTCTTTTCCGCACTTTTGGTTAGCCTGGCCGCGACACAGGCCTCTTTTTTTCACGGGTTAATCGGAGATTCCTTTCTTTTTTTGGCCGTCATGAGGCATCTTTTTCCCCTTTCTGTGGTTGACGCCACATACGCCGAACCATCGTCGTGGTCTTTTTCAAGGCAACATCACCTTCCCCGATGCGGGGGAGTGACTTTTTACCCACTCAGTTCGTTCTTTTCCTAATGCGGGGACTAAATCCCACATGTGCTGCCCCGGTTTTGTTCCCCTTTGCTGAACAGTGCGGTCCTTTCTTCCCTTTTTAACAAGGGAACAGCGGCTTTTTCTTTTTTTCTCATAGGGACGATTTTTTTTTTTCCGAGAGACAGTTCCCCGTGCGCCCTTAGTCTTTTGGTTGGACGAACGTCCCTTCCTCCTGGCGGCCCGACGCCCCCCCCCCTGCTCGGGAACCGCTTCTTGTCGGTGCACGAACTAACTTTGTGGGTGTGTGAGGTCTTTGCCAGGGCCTCAAGAGGGAGTTCTCTTTTCTCGCCTTTAGCGGATCGCGGAAGGTGTGCTGGACGGGGGTTTCCTCGTTCCTCGCTGACACTGCGAAAAGAGTCCCTTTTCTTTTTCCCCTTTTTTGCGGACAGGAAAGATCACGTAGGACCTCCCAATGATCATGATTCTATTCCTTTTATTTCATTCGCACACGGAGGGGACCCCCTTCCTCGTCTCCCCCCCCTTCCCCCTGAGACCGGGTTGTAGTTTTCTCTTTTTTTGATCACCGGTGTGGCCCCCTTTTTTTTTCTTTCCCGAATAGGGGACCGAAGCAACACCACGTGCTGGTCTCTCTCTCTTTTCCCCCCCTCTTTGAGATACCCAGCACTGTGGCTGTTTGCGGGGGTTCGATGCGGGGCGGCGGAAAAAACCCCCTCCTTTTGTGATTCACAAATGTCAAGCCCCCCTTTCAGGTGATTTTCCCGCGACCTTTCCGCCGTGGGAGACTGTCTTCTTTTGATATGATTAGGACCCAGTGAATTCGTTCACTTCCCGCAACCTTGCCGACCCCCGGGCAACTTGCCGCGTTCGTCAGGGAACTTCCCCCAAAATACGAGACCACCCCCCTCTCGCCACCGGCAAGAGATTAAGAGTTTTCCCCTCCCCTCCCCGGGCAATGAAGATCCCCTTCTTTAAAGATCAGAAGCAAACCCCTTTCGGGAACAGAAGCACAGGGTGGGACCCAAGGGGCAGAGAGTTCCCCCCCCGTCGGAATCGAGGCTTTGATTTTTTTTCGTGGCAAAGTTTCTTTTGCGTGACGTTCGGCAACACCGACCTTTTGGTCCGCTAGGCATCGGACAGAGCGTCCTTTTCTTCCCCCGACAGGGCAGCCTCCTCCCCCCTTTTTTTTTTTCCGGGGACCGATTCGGCCTTTTCACGTAACAGGCTTTTTTTGAGGGCCCGCATCGGCCAAAAATCGTGGAGAATTACCTGCGTAGTTTTCTTTTTTTTTCGAACTACTGTCAGCCAAAGCTTCCTTTTTCTCTGATTGTGGACTGCTCCCATTGAGCGGTTCGTTCGATTGAGGTCCACCACAACATCTTTCTTTTCGTCGACGATGATAACTTTCCTTCTACTCGTTGGTTGCCTTCAGCTCGAGTAACACTTTTTTTTTCTCCTTCCGGTGTATTAGGGACCCCTTTTTCTCCGGGCCCAGCATGGATTGTTTTTCAAGGACCTTGTCCCGGATGTTTGCTCAGAACCCCTTTGCCTCCCTCTTGAGGTGAACGGATTTTTTTTTCCCCCCCTTTGCTCGTTCCGACGTAGATGTCCCTATTCCCGGACACCCTTTTTCCCCCCCATATCGGTGGCTGCCAGCGGACATTCTGCTTTCCACGGTCACCTTTTGCTTCTTTGGTCCTGGGACAAGCCGCCACCCTTTTTTCCTTTTTCCCCCCGCCACTCGGTCAGGGAAGGACAGATCTTTTTCTTTTTTTCTCCGAAAAGGTATTTCACAACCTGTCCACGTCCTCCGGCTAGGAAAACAGTGGCCTCTTTTTCGACTGTGTGCTAGAGGTTCCCCCCCCCCCCTCGGCGTCGTTGGGGAACGTTTTCCTTTTTTTTCCCGCCGCGGGAGGGCTTTTTTTTTCGTTCCGTGGGCATGGCCCCAACCTTTCCTCTTTGCCGTGAACCCTTGCCGGGCATTTCGCAGCACTGGGCCGATGGGTCGACCTGTTGCGGTGGTTTGAGATTTCCGGTAGGGGACTTCGGAGATAAACGGTCTGAAAGGTCGGGTTGCCATGTCTGGCCCCCTCACGGGGCCCTTCCCCCCCTCGACCTGTTGAAGAGCCAATTTTTTTTTTTTTAAAGAGTTTCCCCCTGCGCGATGTTTTGGTACACTTCTTTTTCCCGGATGGAGACTTCCCCCCCTGTCTTCGATCTTTTTTTTCAAACGTTACAGACATTGAGGACTAAACTTTTTTTTTTCCGCACCTGAGGCCTCCCTCCTGTCCCCTCTTTAGGTCATCACCCCAGTGAGGCCCCCTCTTTTTTCCACCTTCGGGCAAACGGGCGCGGCGTGGTGCCAACGCCCTTACTTCTCCGATGGAATTTTTTTTGGTCTCATGTCCCCCGATTTTTTCCCTGGGCCGAAAATTTCTCCTTTTGGGGGGGGGAGAATATTGTCCGAAGCTTTCCCCCCTTCTGGCCGGGCTCAGTGTTCCCTTTTTTTGCGGTGTCCCCCCCCTCCTTTTCTTTGATTTCGAAACCGTACTTTCTGCGACCCAGGCTTTGCTTTTTTTCGGCAGCGCGGTTTTTTTTTTCTCCTTTCTCTTTTCCTTCTCTGGAGTGTCCTTCCCCCGCTCGATTCAGGATCGTTTTTCCCTTTCACCAGCGTCCTCGACGCTTAGGCTCCCCGCGCTGGGTAAGTTCTTTTTTTTGGCCTGGGCAGTCTCCTAGGACCTTCCGCACCCAGAGTCTTCCTCCGTTGTGTTGTTGAGAAGATCTTTCTAATGGCTAAGGTTCCTCTGTTCCCCCGCAATGTGCGATCTTCTTTTTTTCCCGCTAACCGTGCATAGGATAAGTTTTCTCCCCCGCAAGTGGAGATATGACTCTTTTTGTTCGGCACGCGATACCCCCGCCGCGCTTTTTAATGGCGTCGTGGTCCCCGTGTAACACCGTTCCTTTTTCTGGTCCTGCGCTGGTTTTCGCCGGAGTACGGCTTCCCTGGCGGGTTGGAAAAACGATTTTCTTTTTTTTTTCCCTGGATGGGTAGTCGGACATCTGCGCCGAAAGTACGACATCCGTGGGCCTACAATCGGCCCCTTTTGCGGCCACAAACATAATCGTTTTCCCGCTTTCGGGGGCTGACGGAGTGTTTCTCCCGGTGGTGTTTCGGCACCCCTTCGGCGGAGGGCCGGCGGCTTTTCCCCCCTTTCTGCTCAAGATGGACCTTCCATAGACGAAAAGGGTTTCTTTTTTTTTTGAACCAGATTGACCTCGCGCTCGGGCGACGCTCATTGTCGCCCCTTTCCCCTTTCTCAGTCGGTGTACTCGGGACGGTCTTTTTCCCGCCGCCGTCGAACTCCCAATGGCCGTCGACGCCCTTCCCGTCGCCCAGGTCTCCATCTGGGCCTTTTTCCCTTCAGTTGTTTTGCCAATGGACAAGTCTTTTTTTTTTCCTTTCACGGATTGGCCAGGCCTTTTTTGAAACGGTCAGCCCCCGCTTTCCGCGGCTGATGGCAGGAAACCCTCGTGGCCAACGACTTTTTCTTTGCCGAGCTCGAAGGTAGAATGTCTTACGTTTCCCTCGTGGCATTGCGGGTGGGCCTTTAGTGAACTACGGTTTTTTTCCCGGGAGGACTTTCCATCTTTAAGCCGAGCTGTTTTTTTTGCTGGCGGGACGGCTTAAGATGTCGAGATGGTGCGGCTTTTTTGCCTTTCACCCGGGGTCGCCAAGGACGTGTTTCTTTTTCTTGCCGATGGGCCTTCTATGGGCAATGTCACACCACATTTTTCGATAGTTGGCACATCGACTGCGGACGGCTTCGTGCACCAACCCGGCGTTTTTTTCCCCCCCCCTCCTTTGCGGGTCGTGAGCGCAGAAACACCTTTTTTGGGCGCAATCATTGGGATGGCCTTTGTCGTCAGGCTGGCCGCTCACCACCTGCCGCTTGCGACCGGGGGTCACTCGAGCTGCCGGGGCCCCCTTTTTTTTCAGAAGCAATAGTCAGGGTTTTTTTTCCCTGGGTTGGGACGCACAACTTTTTTTCCTCGAGTGGCGCAGGCAACCCCTCCACGCACCCCCTCCCTTTTCAGGATGGGGCGACCTTTATTTTTCCCACACTCCAGTTCGTCGCATAACATTTTTCTCTTTTTCCCCCAATACAAAAGTGCTGCCGTTTTTTTTGCTGACACTGCGGACTTCGGGCCTGACACCCCCCGGGTTTTTGTCCCGCGGATAGTTGGCCGATATGTCCTTTTTGCCGATGGAAGGAGCGTTTTTTTTTCTTCGGACCTAACGGGAGTAGGGTTGCAGACCGTTCAACGGCATGCCTGCGTTTCCCCCTCTTTCCCAACCCTCCCTGCTCGGCGAACACGCTTTTTTTTCCGGTGCACGAAATACCTGTCGGGGGTGTGCTGCTTCTTCACGTGGACAAGTCTTCTCTCCCTTGGTCGCAGTTTTTCCGCTCATTAGAGGCCCTTCCCGGGGGTGTAGCGGGATTTTCGTTTTGCTGTGGTTCACCCCGAGCTTGCCTTTTCCCTTCGGTGGCCGGTTTTTCCTTTTTCTTGGGTACCATTAACTTTCCCCCTTTCGATCAGATCGAGGTTTAACACTCTGTCTTTCGCCAACGGGGACGGGCCCCCTTTTCGCGGTCACCGGAGACTTTTTCATCGGCACATTGAGACAAAGGGTTGTGCAAGTCTTTTTTTGGTCCCCGCCGAATTCCCTCCCCCCCCGCTCCGCCCCGGATGGTATATCTCGTCTTCCTCTTTGTGAGAGAGATACCCCCCCTCGCGCGGGTCGGATGCTCGATCCTTTTTGTTGACAAAACTTTTTCCTTTCCTGTGCGAGGCCCGTACAAAGTTTTCTTTCCGTCAGGGTGCTTTGACGTGGTGAACGTTTTCAGGACGGACTGCCTTTCCCTTGAAATCCGAATATGATTTTCTCCCGTGAATAGGTCCTTTTCCCATTGCCGGAACCGTATTCCTCTTTTTCCCGGCAGTTTCCCCCCCTCCCTTCGTCCCATCAGCGACAAACCCCTTTCCTTTTTGGCCCAAGCCTTTCCCTCGCGCCGCAGGGAATCAGCTCCTCTTGGCGCCTGTGAGATCCCCCTCCCCCCCCCTCCTGTTTTCTGTTCGGGCACAGACGTCTTTCCCCCTTTTTGGTAAAGATCAGTCATCGCGGTTTTTTTCTTCTTTTTCCCCGAAGGCTTTTGGCGTGGACGTTCGTTTTTTTTTCCCCCCCCTTCGTAGGGGAGACGCCCCCGGTCCGATACTTCCATCGTGTCCCACAAGGCTCTTTTCCCCCTTCTTTCCTCACTGCTCGTCAATAAGAGTGGTTGTCCTGTTCTTTCCCCCTCCCTTCCTCCTGGTTTTCTCTTTTCTACGTTAAGACGGGCCCTTTCGGGGCCCGCATCGGACCCAAATGGGACTTCCTCACAACACCTATTTTTCTTGAAAAACTGGCAAGGTGTCCCGGCCCCCCTCTTTGGTCTTTTGCCTTTGGGTGATGTGCACTGCTTTCCCCACCTCCGATGAGGTTTTTTTTTTCAGTGGGCCCACCACAGATCGTTTTTTAGTCTCCCCCCTTTTCTATGAAGGAAGACACGCGTGGGCTTGAAGGGCTCGTCTTACACAGCTGGTCTTTTTTTTTTTCCGGTTGTATAGGACCATTTTCCTTTTCGTTTGAAAGGACATTCTTTTCCATAGACGTTCCTCCTCCCTCTCGACCAGACCGACGCGGAGGTAGTTTTTTTCCAAAGACGGGCCCCTTTTGTTCTCTTTGCACAAACTGGCATCCCTGTTTTTTCTTATAAGGTGATGACCCAAGCGGCATAGCCCTGCCCTTTCCTTTACCTTGGAGACTTTTTCCTTTCCCCAGCCCCTCCCTTCAATGAAGGGAGTACCGACCCTTGCCAAGATAGGTAGGAGTTTTTTCTCGGTCTCCAGGACACAGGTATTCCCCCGTGTCCCCCCCCCCCTTCTTTTTTTTTTTTTTTCCGGGGTGCGATTCCTTGAAGTTCCCCCTCTTTGCCTTTAGAGATAGCGAATCTAAGTATGTTTGTCCCCTTCCTTTTTTGTTAACCTTTCCATCTTTTTTCTCGGTTGCGTGGGATGAAGTCGGGGGCCTTTCCCCCCCCTCCTGCCGGATTGGCCGTGAACCTCTGGACGGGTGCCCCAATTCCTTTTTTTTTTCCTGGCCGCAGGAATATATGTTCGAAACTTTTTTTTTTCTCTTTCTTTGGCGTCGACGGAATTGAGACCATTCATAGATTTTTTTTTTGGCGACCCCTGTTCCTTCCTGCGACTTACCTTCCCCGTTTTTTCCTCCTTCGTCCGTGAAGAGGTCCCCCCCCCCCCCCCCCCCCCCTTTCTTCGTGCCCAGCAGCGATGTAAAAGCGGGTTTCTGATTTCTCCCTCCGTGGCGCGATTGTTCTTCCCCTTTTCAGCCTTGATCCTCCCGCCCGGCACGTTCCCCCTTTCCCCCCTTTTGTGCGTGAGCAAGGCACAACCGTGAGGCCCATTGCGTTTCCCTCCCTCGGCCAACGGTCAAGGCGGTGGGCAAAAGACCCCTCTTCTTCTGTTTTCGAGGGGTGCTTTTTTCTGGACCTCAGGCATGTTTCCCTTCTGTTTCTGGCAGGACAGCGGTTGTCCGTACTCACGTTTCGATTTCCGTCTCCCCCGGCGGGGTCCGGGCTCCCTTCTCTTCTCCCTGAAATGAGGTGTTCCTTCCTGCCCGCCGCTTTTTTTTCGAAGTGCCGTTACTCGGTGCGACCAGCGCTTTGCTCCCGGGCTTGTTCGTTTTCGGCGGAACGCGAGGTTTTTTTTCTGCTGCGTTTTTGGCGAACCAGGCTCGTCTCTCCCCCCTTGCACCTTTTCACACCTCTTTCCTCCGACGGCTAGCGATGATTTTCTTGTGGAATCTTGGGCAGTTTTCCTGGTACCGAGGAACCTTCGGCCTAGTTCCTCTTCCCTTTCTTCTTTTACTCATCCTCCTTTTCGGAGAGCTCTTAGCTTGGCGAAGGTCCATAGGGCCGCTGCCTAACTCTTATGCCCACCGCTACCGCATCGCTACAGCTCCCCTCTTTTTTTTTTTTGCGGAACGCGTTTTCCTCTTCTCGTGCGGTAGCCCTCCGATTTCCCCGCCGAGCAGGAAAACTCGGGAGTTTTCTCAGAACCCTTTTTCCTCCCCCGGAAAACCAGGCTCTTTTCCCCCTCTGTATGAGTGCCATCCCCCCGTCTTTTTTTCGTTTTTTTGGACAACAGCATTTTTTCAGCCGGTCAATGGAGTTTTTCCCTCTGGTAGTCGGAATCTGCCTCCCTTTTCTACTGCGCGGAACCCCCTCCTGGTACCTTCCCCCTTTCCCCCCACAACATCAATAGAAGCCTCTCTTTTTTCCTGCGCTGGCATTGTTGGCAGGGAGGTTTTTTTTGACAGTTTTTCATGGAAGCTTTTTTTTCCCTTTTTTTCTGTCTCGGAAAACAAACCCTTTTTCTTTATGGCCGGAGGCGGCACCCCCCCGTTGGCTGCTCCCAAGGCTTGGCAAGTGTTGACGGCAACCCTTCATCCCCCCCGCACGGTTGACTTCCTCCCCCCTCCGTTGGACAAGATTGAAATACGTCCCTTGGCACCACGATCTTGGCGCTGTCCACCTTTCCCTTCTGTTACTACGGGGAAGGTTCGCCCTTCGACCGTATCCCTTCCCCCACTGGAAGTCGACTCCTTTCGCCCCAAAGGTGGCCCATCCCTTTCCTGTCTGCGTAAGAAGTTGCCCAATTTTCCCCTTTTTTTGAACGGCACTCTTCCTTCACGAGTGGCCCAGTTCCCTATTTCTCGGAAAGCGCGTGGTCTATTCTACAACAATTGCTCTTTCCCCCCAACGAAGCCTCTTCTGAGAGCAGCTCGCTGCCCCAGGGCAAATTTTTTCCCCCTCCTGAAGGAGGTTTGGAAAACTTTGACTCCAGGGTTTCCTTTTCTGGCCCACCAACGACGATCTTCCCTTTTTTTCACCCAGGTGGGGAGGAGCATTCCGGTGGCCTGCTCTTTTTTGGGGCCGGCCCCCCCCGGTAGAAAAAGGGGACGGACGTTGTTTTTTTTTTTTTTTTTGCAGCAAAGATAGGGGCAATGTCCTTTTTTTCCTCCCTTGAATAACCCCCCCTCTCCGTTGTTTCCCTGCGTCCGGAGAGTCTTTGCCCCCTCCCCCTTCCCCACGCCTCGGAGGACGGTATGGCTTTCCCTTTTTTTTTCGTCAGAGGGGCGGCCCCTTTTTTTTTTTTTTACCCCCCGCACGGGGTTCGTCCATTGGGCGTAGGGAAAAAGGTGGGGGGTTTTTTGTTTGGTGTGGGTGTGGGGGGGGGGGGGGGGTTGTGGTGGTTTTGGTGGGGGGGGGGGGGGTGGTTTGGTGGGGGGGGGGGGTGGGGGTTTTGGGTTGGTTTGGTTTGGGTGGGGGGGGGGGGGTGGTGTTTTTGTTTTTGTGTTGGGGGGGGGTGGGGGGGGGGGTTTTTGGTTTTGGGGGGCCGACGCGGACCCTTCTTCAGGGGCCACGGCGGTTCCTTTCTTTTTTTCTCTTCGAACGGCCACCTTTTTTTTGGTCCTGCCCACTACCCTGAATTTTTGCAGGGAAAAATCCCCACCTCTGCTTGGGCGCCGGGTCGGTTTTTTCCTCCCCACCTCTTTTTCTTCCGGGGACTCCCATTTTTTGGCCCTCTTTCCCCTCCCCAAGGTGCTGACCGGAGTGCCGTGGTATGTTCCTTCAATTCGGCCCGGAACCTTTCTTTCTCTCTGCGGGCCGGGATCTTCTTTTTTTCCCGATTTCCGAAAGCGGACCGTTCTCTCCCCCCTCCTTTTTTTTGCCGAACGTCCCCTGAACACGCTTTGGCCAACCGCCGCCCCCCCCCCCCTCGATCACTGATAGGGGTTCATCTGGACCTGTCTTCCCCCGAACACGTTTCCCTGTGAGGCTGGATCTCGTTTATGTAGATGATGCCCGGGTTTTTCGTCCCTCGATAGGGCAGGTTCTTTTTTTTTCCCCTGCGGATTTTTTTCCGCGATTTCCCCCCCGCGGATTGGAGTTTCTTCTTCGGTTGAGGCCAGTTCCCCTATCCTTTTCCCCTTGCGGACGATTAAGTCTGGTAACGCCTCATTTTCCCCTTGCGGGCACATTGCAGCAACCTGCTTTTCCCCCCCCCCCCTTTGTGTACGGGCTCGTCCCTTTTTTTCCCTTTTGTGGCCCGGCGTGTTTGTCAACCTCTGATCTGCCAAAGCAACAATTCTTCCTCTATATTTTAATCATCCTTTTTTTCGGGAGATTCCCCTCACTGTTCTTGTTTTTCTATTGGGGAGGGACAACACGCCCCTTCCCCTGGTGATCAATGTGCCCCTCTCCCCCCCCGGGGTATAAGGTCATTGTCCCTGCCCGCGTTTTTCTTTGGACCTCGATTGTTTTTTCTGAAGTATCCAAAGTTGGCCGGCAAACCGCACCCTTTTTCGCCAAGCCCGCGTTTCGCGCGAACTCCCCTGACCCCGGCGCACGGCTCCCTGAGGTTAGATCGACCTTTCCGGGGCATCAGCTTCCCTCCTTTTACAGCTTTCCCTGCTTTCCAGGTAGTTCGGGTTCTGGGCCAGCGCGGTCCCTCTCTTCCTGGCGGTTTTGATCGTTTGGGAGTAGTCCGTGGACTGTGTCTTCCGTTTCTTCCTCTTAGGGAGCGGACCTCACATCGACAAGAGAGTCCCCTCTCGATCACGCCCTTTCCCGACCCGTCTGCAGGTCAGCAACCTTTTGGGGAAAGCACCTTTGTCTCTGGCACAAATGGGAGGCCCCCCTTTTCAAGTAGAAATAATGTCGCACCACTGTGCAGTGGCTGTGCGATGGGGGGAGGGTCTTTTCTTTTGGACGAAGGACCAAGCGATTATT
>Ga0179591_1270021_pt1 | contig 11266 bp, 21 predicted proteins | sample CZOMad2_1_08_16f_FD_182891 | JGI IMG/M metagenome (GOLD analysis project Ga0179591, IMG submission 182891) | Vadose zone soil fungal communities from Angelo Coast Range Reserve, California, USA - CZOMad2_1_08_16fungal (PacBio error correction) | ecosystem: Environmental > Terrestrial > Soil >... | reverse complement strand
GTGAGACGACCCATACTATGCCAACTGCCTCTGTGTCGCCCCTTTCACTCTCACACACAAAATGGTAGGACGTTTCTCACCCTTACGATCTTCTCTTTTTGGATTGAGTATTGCCTGGGAAAACGTGAAGCCATTCCCGAGCTAAAACATTAAAAGCATTCGACACAAATAAGTCGGTCCAGTGACGTGTAAGTTTTTCCCCCCGTGAATCTTACTTGGTATATTCCCTGATTTTTCAACTAAGAGGGTTATATATCCCCCCTGTGGCTCGGCCTTACATGAAGGATAGCCTCTATTTTCTTTTTTATCATTTTTTTTTTTTTTTTTTTTTTTTCTTTCTTTTCTTTTTTTTTTTTTTTTTTTTTTTTTTGTTTTTTGCTTTTTTTTTTTTTTTTTTTTTTTTTTTTTTTTTTTTTTTCTTTTTTTTTTTTTTTTTTTTCTTTTTTTTTCTCTTTTTTTTTTTTTTCTGTTTTCTTTTTTTATTGGTTTTTTTTTTTGGTTTCGAGTACACCAGCAGTTATCTGTAGTTTTCCCCGTCCCATCTACCTCTTCTATGAACACAAACCCACAGTTTATCTTCCTCGGACCCTACAAGTACGGGTTCGCGGCGGGCTTCTTTTGCCTTCTTCAACTCCTTCCTGTTTTGATTCATGATAGAGTCGTTGAAGTTCTCTCCAATATATTCCCAAGTCCATGCACCTTTCGAAGCACTAAAGCGATCCGACCCTTGGTTTCCACAGCTCTGCTGCTTTTTTCTTGTCCCTTTATGGTCCCGGGAGGGACCTTTCTCCCCTGAACCAAATTCCCACGTCAAGTCCCTCTTTCTCCTTTCTCCAATCTCGCACTATAACGAGCAAGATTTTAGTGAATTCACTTATTCGTCGGTCTGTCCCCCAACAAGCGGAGGCCCTTTGGGGTATTTTTTGAGAATACGCCATTAGTGTCACCTTTGAATTTCTTTAGCTGACTGCGAGCTCTCTCCGAGGTCGTCAGTTTCTGTTCACTCTCCCATTCTCATCGAACTTCTACAGCCATAACCCATTTTTCTCCAGTTTAACGTGTTAAGCTCGGTGAAACACTTCCTTATTTATAGAAAATAGATCCTTCCTTGCTTCCTTTGTAAGTGTTGTTGGAAGGCGGCTTATCAGTTGCGAAAGTCCTGCTCTCTTCGTATGATCACTGCGTGATAGGTGTACATAAACCCCTACAACCCCCTCCCTCTCCGAGTCATTGGCGAGGGGAGAAAACTGGCTCCTCTTTTTTTGGACAATAGCTATGTCTCTGAATCATTCACAAGTACGGGACGTCACCAGCCGCTGTCTTTCGACTCCACATTACTCACCTTTGTCATTCGTAACCTTAGACCCTCCTCCCCCTCCCCCCAACTCTCTTGCCTGCCCAGACTTCGACTCCTATTGACCACGTTCCTGTCTCCAAAGCCCAGAAACGTCTGTCATTAAGTCTCTGTTCGCCCTTTTTTCTCGGAGACCTCATATCAGTGCCTCCCGTGAAAATTTCCCCTCCCCATACGTGCCCAATATGATTTCCCCCGCTTCTCGTTGGCTTTTATTCCTCTATAACTTTTTGACGGATCTTCTTCTCTTACTCTTCGCACGCGCGCCCGTCTCCTTAACTTCCTGATACTCTTCTTCCCTGGTAGTGTCGTACTCGGTGAAAGCGACTCCCGAGTCAAAAGTTGATGTTCCCCGAACGCTATTTTCCCCTAGTTATACTAAGTTTATTCCCCAAATGCAGACAGAGCACCCAACTGTCTACTTCCGCCCCATTCTTCCTTATTGAATGTAGCGAAGTAGGTATAAAGTCGTCTTTCCCCCTTCCACTGATCTGACCAGGCTTCCAAAGACTCGCCCTCCCCCCAAACTTGGTTCTTGTAGCGTCACTTTACCCAACACCGCTTTCGGTATTAGGTTTTTTTTCCGTTTCCTGTGCGTATTGGAACTCGTTGTACCTCTTACAAAGCCATACCGTATCCGGTTTAGGAATGCATACAGGTATTAAGTATCGTCTGGCAACACACTCCTTTTTATGTACGTCACTTTCCCTTTAACTGACACCGATCACGCTTGCTGGTTCTGTCCTATAGCTTCTTTTGAGGGCACCTGCTTTTCTTGCAGAAAAGAGCCCTGCTGTTCTTTGTTGCCGGATCCAAAGGCTTTTTACTTGCTGCCACCCCTCCCCTTTATCACCCCTGTTTCCGAACGAACAGGCACCCAGTTTGCCTCCTTTTTCTCCAAGTTTTCCTGAAGACAGGGGAACAGGTGGCCGCCTTCAACACACCTTCCTTCGTTTCTTGACCCCCGACCATGTAAGATGCTGCTTCTACCCCCCCAACTCTTTGATTGTGAAAACACGTTCTTCTTTACGGCTGACGAGAGGGGTGAGCGCCGATTCGGATTCCTTTTTACATTTCTTTCTTTGGTCATTACGATGGAACCTCTTCGAAGTCGTGATTTCCTTTTCCTGCCATAAGCCTCTCTGCCCACTCCCCTGAGATGATTCTAGCGTTGCTCCGCTTGGATCTTGAACGGCACCGGACAGTTTTAATTGCCCGTTTTCCTCAACAAGACTAACCCCTTTTCCTCTCTAAGAAATTTTCTCGTCTTCAGCGAAGTAGGAAGAACAGTATCCTGACCTGAAACGACCAGTACTACAAATTCCATTTTGTTATTCCCTTACCCATGAAAATCACCCCCCTAATCCACATCCCCTCCCCTTCTTTGCTCCCCACCACCCCCCCCCCCTCTTCCTCCTTCACCCCCCCCACACCTTACCCCCCCTTCACCTACAACTTTTCCGCCCTCTTCTATGTCTCTCCTACATCCCTTCCCCCCCAGCTCCCCCCCCCTCCTGCTTACCCGTCCCTCCCCCCACACCCCCCCCACTCTCTACCGCATCTCCCCCCCTCCCTCCCCCTCGATCACGGCACCGTCCTCGCCCACCCCCCTCCCTCCCTCCTCCCATTCCCCTCCTAATCATACCCCCCTCCCCTTACCCATTCCCCACTGCACTCCCCCCTCCCTTCCGCACCCCCGATTACTTCCCCCTCCTCCACTCTACCACTGCTTGTCCCTCTCCCCCTTTACTACCTTCCTCCTCCCCAACCATCTCATCTTCCCCACTCCCTCCTTCACCCCCCCCGGCCGTCCAATTTACTCAGCCGTGCCTACCCACCCCCGCACAACTCTCTTTCCCCCTTTGCCCATTACCTACCATCCCCCCATCGCCTCCAGATATCCCCCCTCGCACTCCTTAATTTAGCCCTTATTCCTCAACATCCTCTCCCCCTCTTTCCACCCCCTTTCCGTCCCACCCCACTTCCCCCTCCACCCATTTTTTTCTCCACTCTTCCTTCTTTCCCCCTTCCCGCTCCCCCCCCTCTCTCTCTCCTCAGGCCTCCACCCCCTCCCCACTAAATCTCCTCCGTCTCCCCACCCCCCCCCTGTATCCCTCCCCTCGTTTCCCCCCCCCCGCCGAACACCCCATTTCTTCCTACCGACACCTCGCTCGCATCGCACCCCCCCTCCCCCCCCACCCAGAATTCCCCCTATTTCTCCCCCTTCTCACCCCCAGTTATTTTTACCGTCTCATACTTCCAAATCTTTCTTTCTACCCCACCCCCACGCCCAGCCCCAACCTCGCACCCCCGTTTTCCCCACTCCCCCATCTCCCTCTATGATACCCTAATTCCCCCCCCCCCCCCTTATTCCCCCACTCCCCTCTCCCCCACCTCCTAATTCTCCATCCCTCCCCTCCAACCCCCCCTCTTCTCCTCTCCCTACCCTCCCATCTTCGCCCCCTGCTCCACCACCCCACCCCCACCCTTCACCGCTCTTCCCCCCATACCCCCCATTTCCCGCATTTTTTCTACCCCCTCACCCATCCTACCTCCCCCCACTCCATGCCCATTCACTGCCTTTCCCCTTTTTCCTCTACCCTCTCACAGTCACCTTCTCCCCCCTATCTTCCCACCTTTCTCTTCCCATACGCGCTCCGTCAACACCCCTCCCCCGCCCTTCTCTCCCTCCCCTCCACCTCGTTCTCCTTCTCCCCCTCACCCCCCCCACCTCCCTCTCCCCCCCTCCCTGCTCTTTCCCTTTCCATCCCCTCGGCCATCCTTTCCCCTCACCTCACCCCACCCTTTTATCTCCCCCTTCTCATCTTTCACCCAGCCCCCTTCTCCTTATACCCCCTCTCCCCTACTTCCCCCCTACCGCCCCCCTCCCCCCTCCCCTCACCGCCCCTCACCCCCACGTGACCCTTCCCACCATCCCCCGTCCCCCCCTTACCCCCACTGCCTCTACCCCCCCCCACCCCCAGTCCCCCCCGCCCATCTTCGGACCTTCCACCCCTTACCCCGCTACTTCTCTAATCCATACCACCCCCCTGCACTCCCCTTACTCGCCCCTCTTATTCGTCCTCTTCCATCTCACTCCTCACTTCTTCTTCGTCCAACCTCCTTCGCTCCCCCCACCCCCCCTACCCTCCCATCCCACTCATTGTACCCTCCGCTGATTCCCCTGCAACTGCTTTCTCAATCCGTCGTTTATTCCCTGAGAAGCGGTAGTCGCTTTTATGCCATGAAAGCGCGTGTTGCATGGGGACTATTTTTTCCTTATAACCCCCCTCTTAGTTGCCTTTGTTCTTTCTTATACTTTTACAGAGCGCGCTCCGGACTCCCAACCACGTATTTCCCCTTTCCCTCTCTTGCGGATTTTCCTGCGCCCTTTCCACTTCCCCTTTTCATCAATCCTCCGGCGCGGGGACTCGCCCCTAAAGATCTGTTTTGTGTCCCTATGCGGGCGTAGTGTCTTTTTCCTTTCGTCAATCACAGAGAAATCGAAAGCCTGATCGTCATACAGCCTTTCACTTCCCCACAAACGGAGACGAAATAAGCTGTGGTAGTCGATTTGCTTTCTATAGACTCGTCTCGATGAAGTCCGAGCCTGGCCAGGCCCGACCAAGATCTCCTCTCTTTTTACTCCGTTTTTGTTGTTTTTCTCTCTCTCTTTTGTCTTCCAAGGATATGTCAGGACACGATCTCGGATATTACGGCCCTCGTCCATCCCCAAGTTCATGCTTTATTCCGTTTTTTAAATGCTTATCTTGCCTGGTGTCCTATTTCCTTCTCTCCACCCTACTTAACGCCCCTTTTCGCGATTCTTTTTGGGGCGCGAAGAGAAAGCTTCTTTGGTTTTTTCTCCCCTAGGACTGCATCAGTGTGCGGCGTTTTTCCCATATACGTAGGCCCCCTCGCAAAGACTTTGTTTGGGGAGCCGTTTACGCGTTCTCGTTATCTCCTTCCCCTCTTTGCTAGCAGAACATGCACTACCTCTCTCCCTTTCAGAGCCACTATCTCTATCCATCTTTTCCCTCTCCTTTTTATCGTAGACTACAGGATCCTCAGTTTCTTCATCCCGACTGACTTTCTTTTTCCTCTCATGTGGTTCTCCTTTTTTTTTTTCCCCTTTTTTCCCAACCTGGATTTCTTCTTTCCTTATAGTTCCTTTTTTTATAATTAACTTTAGGTATTCTTTGCTGAAGGACGATACAGTGTTTCACTTCTCGAGGTTTGGATCTTTTTTTGCACCCACACCCCCATGCACCCTCCACTCTTCCCCCCTTTCCCGCTACTGCTATACAACCCACCTCACATCTTTCCCCATTTCTTTGGGTGGACGCGACTTCCATGGCGGTAAATCCCCCTGTCCAGTTCAGTCAAGCGGTCCATGTGACTAATATGCAACGCTCGTCCACCCGGTCATCGAAAGTCCCTCCTTCCCCTAGGTGAGAAACGTAACGTCACGTACAATTTCCTTATCTTTTGTTCTCCTCCACTTTTCCTTCCTGGGTTGCAAAACACCGACGGCCCTTTGCCTCTCCATGTCTTCACAAATGTTTCTGTATCTTGTTGACGCCAAAACTCGCTTCTAGAACTTTTTCATTTCACACCTTCGCATATGAAGGCATTCTCCGCGCTTCGCGGCACTACCACTTGGAGCTCACGACTCACAGACAGTTCGCGTCTTTTTTTTCTTCTTTTACTCTCCGTTCCCCCCCCCATCCGAAGCCCTCCGATATCTGTGAGTAAAGTGGATTTCCTTCACTCCTGAGTGTTTGCAAAGTGACCCTTTCCCTGTATTCACGTCTCCGACGCCTCTACGGTATGATTTGAGTGACTCTTCCAACTCTTCTTTCCATACACCAACGGTTCCGTTGTCCCCTCAATTAGCCTGTTTGGTTGAAGTGCTTACCCAAAACCCCTTTTTGAGTTTACGTTTTTCTATTTCATGGTCAGAGCGTTTGACTGCAAATTCCCCCCATGTCCAGACTATTAATACACTTCGTCAGCCCAGTTTGGTTTTTTTTCTGTCTTCATTTGGATGTAATCCTTTAGACTCTGGCTTCCCTTTTCCTCTCCTATTGGGTATTATCTTTTCCACCGATCCCAACCCCCCCAAACATACCTGGTCCGAGACTAGTCTGCTGTTCAAGTCGCGGCGTTTTGCCCACTAGTCTTCGCCGTCACCCCGATGACGAGACCCCGCTCTCCTTATTTACTTCTTTTGTGCTGGAATCCCTCTTTCCCCTCGATGCGACTGCTATGTGATTGTCCTTCTGTCGGACTTTCCGGATTCCCCCCCCTCGGAAGTATTTGATGTTCTCTTAACCTTGGAGAGAACGCAGACTTGATAGCTCCTTTCTTTCTTCGTTTGGTTCCAGGACAGATACTGCTCTCATGGGCTCTTTTTTGGAGTGAGCAAGTTCGTAGGGAGGTTATGGGATTTTGTTGCTTAATAAGATTCTAGACACACTTTTAATCTTCTTCCCGCAGTCGGCTTGTTTTAAGTGTCCTCTATCTTTTCCGGATATCCTATCGATTTACAGTCAACACCGTTTACCCCTTGAGTGTTATCCTCGTCATTTACTATGGGCTTTTCTGTAGTTGTTTACAAACGATGGACAACGAACTTTAGTCCCCTCCCTTCCTTCCGATAAGATTTTTCTCTGCGAAATGCGTCATCCGCTTTTCCTTAAAAGAAGGAACTAGTAAGTAATCTATGTTTATTAACTTGCTGATCCCGCTTTGCTTGACCCCCATTCTTTTCACCACTGATGCTAAAATGTGAGGTATGGAGAAGTTCCGCTTATGCCTCTTTGGGAACCTTTCTTTAGCTGAACAACTCAAAACTCCAAGAATCTTTCGAGCTCGCGGCCCGTACTCATACACGTCTACGTCATTTTCCCCTCTTCCTCTGATGCGGTTATTCTTCCCCAATTGTCTACCTATTTTTGGCCTCCCCCTCCGCCGTGCCCCCTGATTTTCGATTGCTCTCTTGATTTCTTCTTCTGAATTGTACCTCGGCCCTTGCTCTTGTGCATTTGGGAGCGGTTGCCTTTTGCTTAGTGTCCGACCGTCCTCACCCCCGGGACCCTCAACAGTATTCATCCTCCGTCCCCTGAGATTTCAAGGAGTCCCCTTGACTAGCTTTTCCCTTTTCTTTCTCACTGGTGCCAGGGTTTTATTTGGACGTACTTGGCTCAGCCTCCCCCCGCCTTTTCGTATTATTACAGACGTTTGGATTTCTTCCTCCTACGAGAAACGTCGTTCCAGTTATTCTTGTAAGGATATCCTGCTCTTTTTTGTTAATAGAACAGAGTATCTTTGGATTGTACATCGGTGCATTTTGCCCCTTAACCTTCCTCTACTAACCATTCGTGTGGATGTGGCTTCTAGGCCAGGTCCTTCAGTTCGCTCTGAGTTTCCTTTTCTCCGGCCGGACCGCGCCACGATGGGAAACGAGCAACACCCTTTGCGTTTTTCAATTCATGGCTACCAACGTCCTGGCTCTTTTTTAACGTGACAGTTTAGTCTTTGGTGAGACCCACGAGGTATAAACTTGCTTGCAGTGTTTTCTTCTCTTTTCATTGGTTCACGTTCTTATTCTCCAAGACATCGATCCAGGCCCCCCTCCTAGATTGTCGTTTTTATCACCGTTTTTCCCCAGTCGTTTTTGCTCATTACGTATTTCCCCAGGAATTTTTCTGAGTATTTTTGAGCGAAAAATGATATTTTTTTTTTTCCTCCTCCTCCCTTTTTGTGTTTGTTAGGGGACTTTTCCGACCCATCCTTCCCGCCTGTTCGTGTTCGCCCCTGTCCTGAGAAACCCAACCCACCCCCGTCGGATTTGAACCCGTATTCCTTATTTCTGTCCGGGATCGAGTATTTTCGACTGGAATCCCCCTTTGCCGCAAGTCCAATCAGCCTAAAACTTCCAAACGCCCAAGTTTAGTCCACCTTTCTTTTTTGTGTCACGAGGATGGTTCACGGCCACAACGAATTTCCCCTTGGTATAAATGACGTTTTTTTAAAACTCCTAGGTTCCTTGCCACTTCGGTCGTTTTTCTTCCCTTACTGAAGGCTCTGACTCGTCTCATTTTTTTTTCCTCTCCCCTGATTATGGAGTTTAAAAAAGCCTCCGTTTCTTCCTTTCCTCTCTCTCAGTGCGTCCTGCCTTCTTCCCCATCAGCCCTCTTCTTACAAAAAAAATGCTGGTATATCTTCCTCCGTGTCCCTAACAACTTCCTACCCCCCCCCCAGTGGCCTTCGGGAGGGCATGAATAACCTCCCCCTCTCTTCTCCCTTAATTGAAGTCGCTGTTGAATTATCCCCATCCAAACTTAAACAGTCTGGCCACCTTTTCCTAAGTAAAAGTAGATCCCTCCTTTCCCCAGATTCTGACTTATGACTACTTATGTGGTCTTTTTTTTGATGTAGATTCGAAAGAAAAACAAACTCTCACGTGCACAGTTTTTGCCATGATTGGCCAATTCCTGCAATCCGCAATTTGATATACAAAGCCCCTTTTTTTTCGAGAGTCCTTGACTCCCTTTTCGTCCCCCCCCCTGTCGGGAGCCCGGTGTTAATAATACCGCCATCAGGATTCATATCGTATGACTGCTTTAAGTACCTTGCCTCGCGCTCTACCATACCCTCTTGTTCCCTTGCTGTGTTAACCAAGCGTTCCCACCATAGTCCTAAGCAGAAAGCCAGCCGCACATTTGCCAGTTTCACTGTCAGCCCCTTGAACCAATTTAATTTCCTACCTTTACTTACTATGCTTCCTTCCTTCATGGGCCCGAAGGCGTCTGACAGAAGTTTCTCATCTCAACTTCATTGCTTACGTCGTCCTGAGCTACTTTTTTTCCCCATTGTTACCCATACACCACCATTTCTCCTCAGGTCTTACTTTTGACGAGGGGATTTGACCGCTCCGTTACTGGAAATCGTAGGTAGATTCTCTCCATTCACCTCCTTCTCGTGAGGACACAGACGCCTTTGATTTCCTCCACTCAATTTCAAGTGTGGCAACGTTGTCTAGACTCGTTCCCCCAAGCCCGATCCCCTCCACCCCATCACTACGAACCTTGGCTGCCAAAGAAGAGAACTTAGCTCCTTACGATTTAGATCCCCCAAGCCTCCCCCTATTCCCTCTGGGCTTGTTTCGTCCATGTTCTCCGATCTGCCCTCATATTCTGTTTCACTACCGTCACACGTCCGACCTCGGGACCGCATATCCTTTCCCGTCCCTCTGCTTCGCCTCGTTTTCCTCCAATCCGATTTAAACCGTACGCTCCTCGTTCCTCGTCGTTGCTTTTCTTGAGCCTTCCCTCATTTCCCGCGCGCCCCGCTTTCTCTTCCCTCTCCCATGTATTGTGTGTACTCGGGAAAAGTGTCATGACAGATTCCCCCCCTGCCTCTTCCGAACGCTAGTGACAATGATAGTTCTACTTTCCTTTTATTTTCCATAAAAATTACAGGAACCGCTGCACACCCCACCCTGTCTACTTTACCCGCCATCTATGACTTCGCACGTCTTACGAAGTAGGATATGGTTGCGTAACCGACCCGTCCTTCGCCCTTCCTATGCAAAGATGTCCCGCCAACCTTTTGTATCGGTTTTGTTTGACACGTTCCTTTACCCAACACTTAGGTTCTGCTTGGAGCAACATCCCGTTGAGTTTTTGGAAGTTTGGTTCCCTTTATTCCATCACCGCATCGTAGGCGGTGCATCACAGTTAAGAAGTCCTCGGTCTTGGCAACACTCAAGTTCTTTTACGCACATAACTTCCTGCACGTCTTTTTTCTCCCCCTATTTCGGATTGCATCCGTGTTGTCTTTTCTTTTTTTTCCACATGTGAGGTCCACCCAGCTACGTCTTTCTTGTGAAGGATTATTACCACAGGAAGACTACCCCCCAGGCGTTCCCACGCCTCCCCCTCCAGTGAAACCGAACGTAACATGGTCAGCATACTAGAACTCTTTTTTAGTCCCGACAGACAAAGAACCAGTTTGTCCGTCCCCACCACCCCTTGGCCGGCTTTTTTTTGCACCGGAAGACTGACTTTGTCTCCCCATAATGCTTGTTCCCCCAGGCCGGTAAGTGACGATCGCCCGCTTTCTTTCGCCCTTCCGTCTCCCTTTTGTGATCATGGCTGCTTTTATGTCTCACCTACGCTTTTTTTCCCTTTCCTGACGGTCTGGTCCAGTCCCTCCCCCCTGTAACAGATTAGTTGCCCAACGCCATCGCGTAGCGGTTGTTGCTCAGCTCGCTTCACGGCACGAACCTGGCAAGTTGCAGGGTTTGACGTACACTAACCGAATACCCGCGACAAGTACGCACCTTTTTCTCTTTGTGTAAGACTACCTGAACCGTGAATGTTCTTTCTTCTGTCCCGATTGAAGTCCAAAAATTATCCCTTTTTTCTCCCTTTCCCCCAAACCATTCCCCGAGATGACCTCCCTTCTTCTTCTAAATCGTTGTTATCCTGAGACTTTCTGCCGACGGACTTACGCTCGGTCTGCTTTTATAGAGTTAGTTTATCGCTCCTGCGCGATGTCTCTTCTTTCTGCTCTGGCCTGCTTATATGCTAGTCTACTCCCCCCCTCCCAAGGCTCCAACAATTTTGCTCTATTTGCCTCTCTGCGCGATTTTATCTTCCCGCCCTTAGCAAGGAAAGACGGCGAACTCTCCCGGCGTGCGCCGGTGCGCCTTAAAGCCATCGAGAACCCCTTCTGAGGGAATTAGTGTCTGTCACGGTTTTTAATAAAGCTCTCATCCCCCCCCTTCTCGAATCAAGCATTTAAGAAAACCCCAACAAACTTTACCGTGAACTCCAGTGTTGGTAGTCCAGCTGTTGACTGTCTATCCTTCATCGATGACTCTGCGAGACTGCTCTCTCCCCG
>Ga0179591_1373880_pt1 | contig 11267 bp, 14 predicted proteins | sample CZOMad2_1_08_16f_FD_182891 | JGI IMG/M metagenome (GOLD analysis project Ga0179591, IMG submission 182891) | Vadose zone soil fungal communities from Angelo Coast Range Reserve, California, USA - CZOMad2_1_08_16fungal (PacBio error correction) | ecosystem: Environmental > Terrestrial > Soil >... | reverse complement strand
TCCGCTACAGAAGGACAAGAAAAAGACCCCTGCACCCCCAAGCCACTGATTTGACCAAGGCAGGTTTGTGTGTCTTTCTCATGATGGGCACCCCACCCTTTTGGGCTTGACTATCCATGAACATTGCATCCCCCCATACAATTTTTGTTAGCCAACAACATTTGACAACCCCCCTCCTTGAATCCCCCCCGTAGACCAAAAGGTTTGATCTTCAATATTTAATGTAGTTTTGAGTTGAAGCGGTTATATGCGGGATGGTTTTGTGTATGACGCCTTCTCGTTTCAACCTTGCCCCCCCCCGTGATCGTAAGCTCCCCTTTAAAAACCTTCACAGACCGTCATTTTGAATATGAACTACCGTGACCCACCAAAATCCTTCCTGACGGTGGGTCCTCATTGACGGGTGACCTGCAAGATAAGTGTGTCACACCCTTGCGTGGGCTAGTGTGAGAGCAACCCAGTTTTTTCCCTTTTTTGTATTTTCCATTATATTCAGAACTTTTGATCTTCATGCAAGCGTGCCTTTTTTCTCCTGTTGACCTGGAGCCCTGAAAGTTGTAGAAACTTCCGCCGACGGTTTTGTGGGGTTTTCAGTTCCTTTAGTTTTTCCTCGATCTTTTTTGTATTCCTAGTAGTAGAGCATACATTGAACGGCTCATCATTCAAAGCGCTTCAATTTGATTGGCCCCCCCCCCCCCCCGATAAGCAAGTGTTGTGATCCCCCCACGTTTTGCCTGAATGCTTTATTCCTTTCTTTATAAGTTTCTTTTACCTTTTTTTTGTCTGTTCCCCCCCCCCCCAGTAATTGTTTTTTTACCACCCCAACTGCCACTAAAGTTGTCAAAACTTGGGACAAACTTTAACCCACCACCATGGGTTAACGTGTATACACAGAACAATGTTTGACCATAGACACGCATCCCCCCACCCCATCGCTATTTTCACCCCCCCCCCCCACTTGTGACATATCACCCCCCCCCAGAAGGGCGTTTTTTCCCCCTCATGTAGTCAGAATCACTCTTAAGTTTCTTCTTAATTGCACGATAGTGACAAGTTTCCAGGCTTTTTTTTTCCTGTGTCACGTCAGCCCATAGATTTCGTTACTATTTTTTTCACGCGGATCCATTGTCACGTTGCCCTATCTGGTGGATGTGTGTTAGTTAGCCTTAACCTACGCTTTTTTTGTTGATGTGTCCGAATCACGCGTCCATTATGTCACCCGTCCCTTCCTGTGTCTTGGAAGGCGAAATCGCACAATTGCTGCCCAGGCACGCGTCCCCCCCTCAGGGATAGTTTTTTTGCCGATCGGTCCCTTCAGGTGCGTCAGGCCCTTTTGTCAAAGGGTGCGGTTGTGTTAGGATTTGGGCGGTCCCGGTCCCAGTTTGGGGTGGCCCCCGCCCCACCGTTGAGTTCCCCCCCGTCTGGTTTGGAAACAAGTCGAAGCCTTAGCCGAGGCCTTTTTTCGAATTATTCTATTATTGACTACGTATGAAGTTTTTCTGTTTTTAAATAGTGCCTTAAATCCGTGATGTATGTATTCTTTTGTTTGATGGTAGGTTTAACGTCGTGTGACCGTGGCAGACCCCCCCCCCCCACTCCTTTCTAAGGTTAAATTTTTTTTTTCCATTTTTCCCCTGCATACAATGCGGTAACAACATACGGCCGGCTCCCTGCATTTCGTACCAGACTATTAGTTTTGTTTCTTTTTCGGCCAACCATTCGAACCCACTCACACCAATCGCACTGCGATTGATTAAGCCAAACATGATATTTTGGTGGTGTCTCCAGACTCACCTATCGATACTAGGGAAGATGTGTTACTTAGACAGGAAGTTTATTAACATCGCACAAAAGTAACAAAGGCTTGCACACTGATCCCACACGGCCCCAATTCAGTGTGGTAGGAAGGTCCAGGGTTAAATTACAGATGTTCCTACCGACCTAGTGTTGGTAACTTACATTTTTCGTGAAGACAGGAACCGTCCCTGTAATAATTGGTCCGCGGTTTGACCCTTGAACATTTTCACGTTTAATTCCGGCATGTTAACAACTTTCTTTTTTTAACACGCGTTTGAAGTAGGTGCAGTCCCAGTAAAAACCGTTCACCTTTACCAAACCATTTTTCTTTTTTTGCAGTTGTACCTATTGTACAGGTCTGGATTCCTGAGTTTGATGTTTAGGTTTGCAGTACGTGGAAGTTATGGTTCTCCTGGGCAACGAGGTGATTACCAGGTGGCGTTTTTTTCCAACCAACCCATGCTCAAGCGCATTCCAGTGTACCTAATTTCCCAAGGAAATGCCTTTCGTTTGAGCTTTCACCCAACAGTGTTTGCAGTGTACCCAGCTATTCACGTGTGTTGTGTTGCCTCTGGTTTATCCCTGTTGTAACCGCTTATTGCCCGTCTTCTAAGCGACTTTTTTCGTGCACACCCCACACACCCACACAATCGTTTTCCATTCTCCAGACTAAGTTGCCGGAAAGGTCTCGCTGGTGTTACGGCCCCAGTTTTTTGACCCGAAGTACCACGACTTTTCGTCTTTTAATTTTTTCCTTTATTTTTTTTGCCCTGTACGTGATTTTTACCCACCCCTCCCCCCCCCCACCCCCCCCCCCCCCCCCCCCCCCCCCCCCACACTTCCCCCCCCCCCCCTTTTTCCCAGCCCCCCCCCCCCCACACGCCCCCCCCAGCACCTGGCAGTTGTGCGGTCCCCCCCCCGCCCTGTTTTTTTTTTCAAATACCACTCTGCCCGTTCTCCCCCAATCCCAATCAAATCGCGGAGGCGTGCTTCCATTCATCCGCCGTCTAAAGTTGCCCCATCGCCGTTTTTTTGGATACTCCACTTCTGGACGACAAACTTTACAACCCCTTTTTTCATTGGAGCGTGTGATCACACCCCCACTCCCCCATACCAAAAGTTGTTTTTCCCCGTGCATGGCCCCTAGTTTAACACCTCTTTACCACAAGCCCTGAAGCCGGATAATCTGCATTTTTTGTTAGTTGTGTACACGAACGACGGTTATTCGCAATTGAGACCTCCCTTCTCCCGATAACAGTGTGAAACCCCCCCACAACTCTAAGACTTTTCCTCTCCCTCATTACCGTCATCCCCCCCCTCTTATTCCTACTTTTTCTAAGGTATTTTTTTTTTTTTTTTTTCGAGTCTCACTTTTTTCCCAGCAATTATGGGACCCTGGTCGCTTGTTGCTGGTGTTTTCCCATTGTAAGAAGATCTTCCCTCTCAGGGTTTCCGTTTACTCCCCCCCACTTTCCCCTGTCTACTTTGAAAAAGCTTGTGCGCCTTGACAGAGCCCCTTTTTCGTGTTTTTTTTTTTTTTATTGATTTTAGGTTGGCACACACCCCTTCCCTTGTACCCCCCCAGCCTACTAACCCTATGTATAAATGTTGAAACCCCCTTTGACCCGCTGTTTCCCTTCCGCCCTTGTTATTGACATCAGATTTTTCTTTTTGTGAATTTTTGCATTGTCTTTTTTGATCAAACTGCCCCAGGTACCGTTGGCACAACCACGTCAATTAGATTATCGTCCAGCCCCCGTTCTAGTTAGGGTTTTTCCCAACTTCCTTAACCCTCGACAGCAATGCCTTTGACTATTTTTTTTCTTTTTAGAAGCCTATTGCCACCCTTTTGTCCAAACAAACCCCCAAAACCTTGTTTTCGACACCCCCCCCCCCCCCCCCACCCAGACCTCCGTCCCCCCCCCCTTTTTAAGGCACCCCCCCACACCATCGTTTATGTAAACTTCCCCATTCCTTTAGTCCTTTTGAGCTGAAGCATTTTTCCCCCCACTCTTTTCCCCCCACAGAGCTTTTTGCAAATAGTTTAATCATTTCCAAAATACACATGTATCCCTTAGACAGTCCCAGTGAGTATGACTCAACTCGTGGCTTCCCTTTGGGTCCAGATCTCCCATACGCCACTCCCATTTTGGGCCGACACGGAGGTCCCCGGTGTGGTGTCAAGTTTCGCCGTGCTCTGCAATACTTTCCTGCTTTTTTTTTTTTTCTTGAAATACGATGATTTCCCATGTCTCCCTGTCTTTTCCATCCAATTTCCCCTCCCCACGACCTCGCCCTCCTCCCACTTCATTGCCGCATAGTGCCTTTAGTGGTCCCTTTTTCTCAAAGTACTCGTGTATGTTTTCAAGACATTTTTTCACTTTTGACACTTCATAATGAACTCGTTTAGGCACCCCAACTTATACGCCCCCCCCCCTACCTCCGGCCATTGTTCCCTCTGTGCACGCGTTATCTTATTTGAAAACCAATGCCCGAACCCACAGAACACTTTTTTTTTATTTTTTGTTTATTTTTTTAAAACCAGTCTTTTGATAAAATGGCTCCTCACGTGTGGACGGAACCGCCGGCTAACGAGTGCAAGTTGTCACTTCGTCCACTTTTGCGCACCCCCTTCCCCTTGAACCTTTCGTCGCATAATGCGATATTGTTTTTTTGATGTGTGTCTTTCTGCACCTTAATTCTAACGGGCCGCCATGACTCACCATTCTCTGCCACTAGTTTCACCCTTTCCCAACATTTTCCGTCCCCCCCCCGACCCGGACCCCTGATAGCCAATCCCCCCTATGCCCCCCCGAGTTCATCCCACCCCCTTCGACCCCCCCCCCCGAGCCCCGACACTTTTTACCGCGCGCCCTCACGGCCGTATTTCCTTTTCGACCCCTCTTTAGACCACCCATCAAAAATAAAGGCAGAGCACACCACAACCCGAAGACTTGCTATGACCCATGATTGCTTTGTTTTTCCCCCCGGAACAATTTCCCCTCCCCCCCCCCCCCCCGTAAGTTCAAACTGTCGGGGCAGCATCAATTTGATCGCTCCCCCCCCCAGGCCACATATTACCCCCCATGCCAAGTCATGGAGCAACAAATTTCCCATACCCCCCCCTGCCACCCCCCTTTTGCAGCTACCCTTCTTTTTCCCGAAGCCTTTGATTTTGCTTTATTTACCCTATACTCGCATTTTTGCGATAGTTTTTGTTTTCGTCCCGGGGCTATTGTCTTTTTGCGCAATGTTTACCCTTTTTTTTTCACCCTTCCCCACTTGGAATATCGTTTGCCCCCCTCTCCTTTGAATGTTTTTTCCATGCCACATGTTGTCATTTCCCCAACTAGCCGACGGCCTTTTAATCGCTTTTTTTTTGACATCAAAACAACCGCCCCACAGGCCTCCACTGATTGGTCTCCAAGATCACCGCTTTTTCCTTTCCCTCATTTTGCGAAAATTTGCCCTTCCCTTTTCACCTCTTCCCCCATCTTTGGTTGTGATGATTTGATTTTAGTGATTTTGCTGATTACTTCTTTTCACCAAGTCGATCCTTTGCCCCCCCCCCTGACCAGGACCGCCCCCCCACCGCTCTTGCTCCGCGAAGTCCCTTTTTTTAATCTTCAACAATTCCTGGCCTCCTCTCAGTGCCCCTAACACCGTTCTTTCCTTAGCCAAACTGGTTTCGTACACCCTTCAATTCACCCTTCCCCCCCGTTGCGTGTCGGATGAAGCCCCAAATTAGTCGCCGTTTCGGTTTTTTTAAATAGTCGCCGTTCTGGCTTCGTTCCCCCAATTGTACCAGTTGAATTTGTCTTTCCCTTTGCGCGACTTTCCACAGATGTGCCTCCTAACCCCCCCTTTTTCGCCCGAAATTACAAATTTCGTCTGTTTTCCCCCCGACCGAGACCCAGGACTCCAACCCGCTCTCACCAGCCACCCCCCCCCGCCCCCACTCCCCGAATATCTGATGTCTGCCATAACAAATAGGATTGTGACACGCGGCTGCTTCAGTGTTCGTTATCGGGCTCGAACCCCCTTCTATGCAACGCGTTTGTGCAACTTAGGACGTCTTTTTTCCTGTTTTGATCGTTCTTTACCCCCAGGTTTTGTCCTTTTTTGGCCAGTTTTGTTTATTCCCATGGTGATTTTTTTCGAACAACCCCCCCATTACCCTTTCGGAAAGAAGAGGCCAAGAATGTAATTTACATTCCTTGCCCCTTCTTTTTCTCCAATTCTACGATTTCTACTATCGCCGCACAACACGCAATAGACGTACATCACCCACCCTACCCCGTCAAGATGCCAACACGAGGGACTCCCCGACGCACCACCCAAGATCGAACCGCAATCCACACTTTGAAAAATTCCCTTTGGCCGCAAGTTGTATGCCTGGAAAGCTTTCTAACCCACAACCCCCAAACCCATCATTTGGTGAGCGAAAGGCCGCCATCTTATATTTCTAACCTGTTTTTTACGTATAATCGTTCCCCAGGACCACCGGAGCTCATTTCAAAGGGGCATGAACTGACCATCCAAGGCTAAATTTACCCCCGTTCTTGATTTAGTTTACTACCCTTTCCAAGAATGCCTGAGGGAGAGAAAAAAGGATAGAACATTGTATTTTTTTTTTTTTGATCCTCTTTTTTTTTTTTTTAGAAGATTTGCACCCCCCGTGTTAACGGGAAATCACACTTTTCCCCCCCCCCACCACCCACACACCCCTTACAGTTCACTTCCACCCCCCCCCCCCCCCCCCCCCCAACACACCCCCACCCCCCACAACCCCCCCCCCCCCCCCCCCCCCCCCCCCCCCCCCCCACCCCCCCCCCCCCCCCCCCCCCCCCCCCACCCCCCCCCCCAACCCCCCCCCCCCCACCCCCACAACCAACCCCCCCCACCCCCCCCCCCCATCCTCCTAATCCCCCCCCCCACCCCAGCTGCGCTGTTCTACCGTCATAGCATTTATACGTTCCCAGACCGTTTTTTAATCACTAAACAATGTCCCACTAGTGGAGGACTGCGGCTTGGGTTTTGAGGAATGTTTTGGTCATCGTGTTCCGTTTGTCGCTTTTTGAGATTTTTTTTTTTTCGAGTTGGTTTGCTCACGTTTTATTGATGATTGAATGGCCCCTATGTCTTCATGGAACACCCTGGATCTTTCACCTTGCACCTTTCACCACCAGTCATTGGTACTAGACGAGCTACTTTGTCTATTCCAGGTCCCGGGCTACGTTACTTGGTTTTACTGTTTGTTTCATGGTTGGTGTTTTGTTTTTGGTGACCCCCTTCCCTTTGTGCCCATGCCTTTGCCACTTTTCCTGTCGGAACGTGTTTTAGTCTTTCGGTGGAGGGCGATGGGTTTTTTGAGATATTCTTTTTTTATTTTTTGGTCGCCACACCCCCGTGTCGTGTATTTCCTTATGCTTTTTGTCTGTTTTCCTTATTTTTTCAACCTTTTTTTACGAATTCTTCCCCTTTTTATCCCCCCCTTGATTTAACGCTTTTCGGTAAACACACTCTTACGTTTGAACAGCATTAGACACACCAATCCCAAAGCTTCTCCGGGGCTTGGTGGGTAGAAAAGCTCTTTTTCCCTATCGAGCCTTTTTCTAGGACTCGCCTTCACCAGTTTATCCTCATACTTGGGTTGGTGCCTGGACGTTTTGTAGAGAGTCGTTTCTTTTTTATGGTTAAGTTGAGAAGGGATTTCGTCCTTCCCCCCTCTCTCGTCCCCCCCCCCCCACTATTTGCCTTGTTTATTACACCCCGTTGAGTCCCCCCCCCGACCGTTTTGTGCTTGTGCTCTCCTTGAAATAGTGATTACTTTTGCAAAACACTTTTTCCCTACCTGGCTCAGGATCCACGTTCCAACCGTTATATTTTCCAATACGGCCCGTCTGAGTTTCGCCCCGCGACTTGCCTTTCCTCCTGAGGCTTCCGCCTCGTCGAGCGCGAGCCCGCGATATCCTGACCGTCTGTTTCTCCGGAACTGTTTTTGTTTGTGCTGACCCTTGAATTCCTCCCTTTTCTTTTCCAATGTGTTTTCAATACTATTTTCTTGACATCCCCCCCGTGTGGTGGTTGGTTTACCGTACCGCCTCCCTTTGTGGATCATTTCTCTTTACAAAGCCTTTTTCTATTCAAGTCCAACTTTTTCCTTTCTTTTTTTTTTCCTTTACCCCAGCAGCGTAGCAATAACAGTTTTCCCGGTCTATACTTTCAACCTCCACCATGTACACGTTACAGATCGGTATCATGAGAACAGGCCACTTTACCATCCAGGTCACTGTCGCAAGAATCCCTGAGTGAGTCGACTCTTAACAAATAATGCATGCGTGGTCCCCTCAACCTTTTACGACCGAGTTCCCTTCCTCATTTTTGGTAGCCTTCTTGATTATTGACACAATCTCGGGCCTCGTTAGCTATCCGATACAGCCCAATAGTCTTTTTTCTTAGTTCGATCGAGTGTCTTCCCCTGCTTTTTCAACCCTAGAGCCCCGGGTCCGCGTCGCACCTCGGGGACCATATTTTTTTTTTCAAACCCACGTTTTTCCGTACTCTCCACCTGTTTTTGACGCGCTCTCCACCACATTTCGTAGCATCTCCCTATGGAAGAACTCTGCGTCCTTTTCCTTCCTCGTTTCTCTGAGTGCGCGCTTGTGTTCCTTCTTCGGCCAAAGTCTTCAGGAGGTGCTGATAAATTTTTTGCTATTCGGCTGCAAGTAGTCCCCAGTTTTTCCCACTCTCCCCGGCTTTCAACCCCATCTTGAGACCACCCGATAGTGATCGCCCTCTCGGGTCAGTGCCACATGTTTCTGCCCCGTCCGTCGTCCAGGGAGCCTCTGCACACCTTAGTTCACGCGAGAACCTTTTTTTGCGGACTCTCAAAACAATCTTCGGCTTTTACCTTCCAAACTCACATTGCCAATTCCAGCTTCCCCCATTGAATGTCGTCATCCCAAATGCACCAGTCTCGTTGTTCTAGCCCCTTTTCCTCCCGGCTGTTCGGAGACGGATCTCAGCAGAAGTTATCTCCAATCAGTTGATTTTTCAGCGGCAAATGAACCCTACCCGACTCTCCTCTCCTCCCCCCCCTTTTCTTGTTTGCCCATCCTCCTTTATTCTACCATTGGATGGAAGTGATTCCTTAGTGCGTAAGTTGCAATTCTTTTTTGAGAAATTATTGTGAGCCGCGCTTCCATTGCTCCGCTTTTCGAGTTAATCTTAGGCATGACTCCAGAGGATTCTTTTTCTTCCATCCCCCTCGTCATTAAGCCAGAACCCTTGGTCCTTTTTTAGGAATATGTCTCGTGCTTTCTTTAGTCGAACCCCCCTCACTTGATGAGGTTCGTCGGCCTCTCACCCGACCCGAAAGGTGGTGTAAAATTACGCCCCCCCGTTGGGCTGCTTGTCAATAGTGATGCCAATTATGGCCCATCTTTTTTAGCAGTGAGCGCCATTCCTCCCACCACCCCACCAATGTGCCCCCCCCCCCGTCCTAAACTGGTTGTACGAGGGCTGCCGGGTGCTTCATGAGGCACTTAGACATTTCTTTCCAGATGCCCGCTCGACCCCCCCCCACCTCCCGTATCTCCCCCCTGGCGTTGTCGCAAGTCCCCCCCCCCCAGGTGGTAGGAGGTGACCCGTAGTATTGCCCTTTCGCCCGCTTCCTTCAGTTCAACCAGCGTGTAGTTCCTCTCAGTACCCAGAGCTTCCAACCCCCCCGATCTCCGGCGCCTGCTAACGCCATGACTCTCCCTCCATTGTTTTTACGGCCCCTTTTGCTAACCGGTTCACTGTTGTGACTCCCCCTTTTGCCCAGCAAGACGGCTTTTTCCCCTTTACCGCTAGCATGTACGTCACGATCCCTTCGCCGCGGCACACCCCCCACTATTTTCGTCTTTCGACCTGGTTTCCCCCCTCTTCCCACCTTCTCCTCCCTCCGCTTTTTTGTTTGTTGTCCGACTGATGAGATTTTTTTTTGGTCCCCCCCGCCAGACCCTTGCCCACTCCTGGCCTTTTTTTTTACGGCTATGCTACTGTTTTCTTTCTCCCAGTGACTTAACCGCTAGCGTGTTTTGTGGTACCCCCTCCAACCTCCCCCGTTTTTCGCCTTTTTTTTCTCTACCCATTTTTCTTTAACTGTTCCGAGCCCTTTTTGTACCTTAGAGTATGGTCACCACTGGCCCCCGAGGCCTCTCAGGGGCAGAGAATTCTCCGACTGGTCGCCCGAATCGGTCCAGAGTATGGGATAGGTTCCCCAACCATAGTTACCGTACTTACCAAGACAGACGGATTTCGGAGCAGGCCCTATTATGAACTTCAGTACTTTTGGGCCCGTCTCACCCCTCCCCGTCATTGTTCGGTTCGCCACAAGCATCCCCGAGCTATGGATTGGCAAAGCCCCACGCCCCCCATTGCTCTGCAGCGTTCCTCCCCGGCATCGCCTTCCCCCTTCCGTCCAAATAGCCTGTTCTTCGTCTGTCAACCAGTCTCCTTTCCCCTCTTGTCTTCAGTTCCAGCCCCTGTACGCTCCCATGACCTGTTAAAGCTTAACTTGTCCCTTGTTTTTCCCCAAGACACAGCACCACGTGCGATTTTCACCGTACTCAATACACAGGTGGTTCTCTTTTTTTTTTGTTCTTCCGTGGTTTGAGTCAAAGCCCTCTCTTCTTTCGATTATTCCGTCAAACATACCTCACTCTCAATTGCCTCGCACACCTTTCTCCTTAGACCCCCTGGCCCCCTCTAGTTCTGCTAGTCTCGTACGAAGCCACCTTGCTTTCCACCCAGCCGACATCGAAGGCCCTTTTACTTCGTCTTTCCTCCATTCGCCTTAATTTGATGACGGGGGGTGACTTATAGGCGTTTTCAATTCCCCTTGCTTAAGACAACCACCCCTGAGCTCCGCCTCTAATTGTTTCCTAGCAGAATTTGCTTTTTACCCCCTCCCCCCCGACCTCACAACATACACCCCGTTGACCTGTATTCTCGTGCTGCCTCATGGTAAAGCAGCCGCGTCTAGTAATACCCCAATTTCCCCTTCCTTGCTAGCTAGGTTTTGTCGTCTCCGCCCCACACCTTCACAGTCCGTTTGAGTCCCCTGCCAGTTTTGCTGTAGACACCCCCCCTTCGGATCCCCCATCTAGGAATTTCTTATCGACTGCCTGTTACCCTTGCACAAACCCCTTCTCGAGATTTTGGACAACCTCTCCACCGCACTTTCTTCCTTGTATGAAGTTTTGATGTCCTCCCCTCTCACCGCCCCTACCTCCCCCGAAAGGGTTCCCCCCGTAGACCTGCCCTCGACCTGTTATGTTTCTTGCATGATATCTCTTTTTCCACGTCAGATTTTACCGTTTGAAACAATCTTTTTGTTACATCTGCCTGTCGATCCTGACCCCCTTTCTAGGGTTGTATTTCGTCCCATTGTCCTCCAATTCCCTATCATGCATCAGGATCTG
>Ga0179591_1329373_pt1 | contig 11270 bp, 12 predicted proteins | sample CZOMad2_1_08_16f_FD_182891 | JGI IMG/M metagenome (GOLD analysis project Ga0179591, IMG submission 182891) | Vadose zone soil fungal communities from Angelo Coast Range Reserve, California, USA - CZOMad2_1_08_16fungal (PacBio error correction) | ecosystem: Environmental > Terrestrial > Soil >... | reverse complement strand
GTTTTCTTGGTTGTTGTTCTCGTTCTCTCGCATCCCTGTCTCTTCGCACTCGGCCCCGCACGTCGAGGACCTCTTTAACCCCCGTTTCCAGCGTTACGCGAGTTGTTGGGCTTCTCTTGGCGCCGCCGCTCGACTTTTTCCGCCCCATTTTCCCGACCCCACCACCTGTCTCGGACACTTTCCGACGAGCCAGAAACTTTTGCCGAAATAAAGGACACGGGGGTTCGAACCGACGGACCTCGCCCATTCTGTTGTCGGAGGCGTTCTGCCGAACCTTACGGGTGCGGGTCTTGCTTCCCTTTGGGCTCTCGAATTAGTTAATTCCCTGCGGTCATTGTACGCTGGCGAAACCGCCGTACCCGTGATCTCGTCGGTGCCCGATTTTTGGCTTTCCCTCCTTAACCTACGCAGTCCCCGGCGGCTTGTTCTGCCCTCACCGCGGACTTTTTTCTCCTTTTCCTTGACGTCACTTCTGGGGAGGCTGCACCTGTCAAGTCTCCCCGGAAGCCTTGAGATTTCCCCCCCCCCGAGACGGCATTGCCCGTTCCCGGCACTTTCCTATGAAGGCTTAGCTGAGAGCTCGGCGCCTGGTTCGGCAGCGGTGTTCCCTTTCCCACAAACCTGCCACCGCTGCCGCGGAGAACTCAGGACAACCTTAATCCTTCCCCCTCCATGTTCACCGTATAACTTAATTTCCATGTGGCAGGAAACGGATCAGTCGCCTGACTTTAGATTTTTTTATTGCTGAGTCCCTCTTTCCCCTGCCCCGTACGTTTTCCGACTCCGACCGTAGATATCCAGCTCTACGGCCAGATCGCCACACCCACTTAGGTTATTACCGCAGCTTTTTTTTTATGTTTGCCGTCTCTGTTCTCTAGAGGATCTCGCCAGCCATCTCATCCCTGGCCAGATTTAGCATGACGCCCGTTTACGAAATTGCGTGATCAGCCTGCGGGCCCCCTTCCAATACTCAATCCTGCTGACATTTTATCCGCCTCGCGTCCTACACTCAGGGTGACCTGAGAAAGAAATGAGTTTCCTTACAGAAGTCTCCTCCTCAGAGATTTTCGAGACGATCAAGGAGAGGTCTCGCAGTCCAGGTCCACGGAGTTTTTCCTCGTGAAACCTTCCTCATGACTGATGTTCGGTAATCCAGGGTTTTTTCCCAGCTGTCGCTCATTGCCGATTTCGTCCTTTTCCTGAGTCCTCCTTTTTAACCGCGGACATCGAAACGACGATTCGTTAATTTGACGTAGATCATTTTGCTTGCCTTTGGTTTTTTTTTTCTCCTATCATCTTCGGGGGTGCTCATAGGGCGATCATGGTAGTTGTGGTTTCCCTTCGGTGGACCGAGACCCGCTCCCCCACCCAAACTTCCCTTATTGGAAGTAGTTCCCCGTAAGTGCGAACGGGCGTCACCGGTTAAGAAACTTTTGACGGTCGACCGCTCGACCCCTGAGCCTGCCTTTGTTTCCTCGTCCTGTAGGGTTTTCCCCCCTGAACTTCCTCAAGACCCACGAGACAATCCTTTCCGTAAGGAAAGCCATTTTTCGAGGTGGTTTAACCCCCTACTTTCTTGGTCCGTTGAGGATGCCCCTGCTTTTCTCGTGGACAACGTTTCCTCCCCTCCCCCTCCCCCCCATGGTCCCTTCCTTCTGCTTTTCCGACGAGAATTTTGAGCGTCATTAGGCCTTGTTTTCTTTATTGGAAGAAGAACGACAGACACGTACGCGCCGTGCCGGTGTCTGTCCGAATAATTTTTTTTTTGATCGCCTTCCCTCTGAAACAGTCGGTCTGATGCCGGCGAGTTATGGTGGCGCCGTTTGATGAGGAGCCGAGCATTACGCCCTTTCCGCCAGCCCGGTTGATCCTTGCTCTTCTTGTTCCCGACTGCTTTTCTAACCAGCTCCTCGGTATGAGCGCCTCTTTGCGTTGCCCGTTCTCAGGATTGCTGGGATTTTTACTCATAGTGCAGTGCTTCCTCAGATCGTCGGCAGGCTCGTGCAGATCGGCTAGCAGAAATAGGACTTTTTCTTTGAGTTTCCCCCCCAGTACCTCTTTTTTTTTTCAGGACGTTTCTGCTGATGTCGGGAGTGCGACCTAGCGGCGGGCGACCCCGCGACTTTTTTGTTCGGAGTTCCTTTTTTTAGGACCTTCTTCCTCCTCCCAGGTCAAAGCTCTTCCATCCTCCGTGCGAGTCTAGCCAAAACGATCCAGAGGGATAGACTTGCGCCAGTCTTGCAGCGACTTTTTCCGTTTTTTCACCTTTGGTCTCCTCCCTCCCTCTCCGGTCAGAAGTAAGCAGGGTCTAGTTGACAACATTCCTAGAAGTCTCTATATTTTTGTTGCGTCAATAGACGAGGACGTCAGTTCTCGAGGACCAGTGGCGTACGTAACGGAGGTCGGAGTTCGTCCTTTTTTCCTTGGTCAGAGTTCTTCTCGACCCTTCCCTCTCTTTCCCTATGTGTTTTTTTTTTCCTGTCTAGAGCGAAAGATGCGGGCTAAGCTGGGGGATGGTTAATGTGAAGACGGCCGTACAGAGCTCTCCGGCGGGACGCAGCAGCGGTCGAGAATCTCTTTTTCACCTCTCTACATTCACTCTGTAATTCCCCCCACTTCACCAGACATTAGGTGTTACTCGTAGTTTTCTGATCGTAGAGCTGCCCAGGAGGAAGGTTTCGATCGTGCCCTGACACGCAGAGGAGGAGATCGCCTCTCCTCCGAATCCAGGATTCCCCTCTACTTTGCGGCCCCCAATTCTCTTCTTTAGACCCTACTTTTTTTTTTTGCACGACATGCGGACCGGGCTGGAGGGCTCACACGGCGCCGGTTGGATGTTTTGAAGAGAGGTATCCTCGGCATCGCCGCGCGTCATAGTTATTTACTACTTTTTCAGAGGCCTTTTTCTGGTCATTTGATATAGGCCCCAACCCCTCTGCTTTACGTGGAGCGATGGCTAGCGGAGGTGAGGTCCAGTCGTCCAGCTCACCCAGTGCCAGACGCGGATGTATCCCTTTTTTTTTCAGTTTACTCCTTTTCCCTTTACCCAAAATGTTTTTGCAAAGATGCATACCGTCTCAAATTTACCCGGCGTGCGTGAACCCAGCCGTCCTGGATAATAAGTCTCCCTGTTTCCCGTTCCTTCCCCCTACGGCGACCTTCGTGCGTCCGTGCTTTTTAGCAGGGAGATGAGTGTCGGCGGTGAGAGGTGTTTAGGTCACGTCGAATCCCCGCCGTTTCCTGATGTGGTCGTTTTTGCTCACTAGTCTTAAAATCCGTTTTTGCCCAGCAGACGACAGGCGAATCCGTTTACTTTCTTTTTCTTTCGTTTGACCTTCTGCCCCCAACGCTTAGGTTGCACTTCTATTTCTTTCTTCTTCGTTGGCGCGATGTCCGGATGTCTCATCCTCTCCTTTTCACGATTTCCTTGGATACGATTTATCGACCAGTCGACCGTTGTCCCAGCCATCGTTTTCTTTTGACGTTCCTCCCTTTTCCCTTCCTCTTGGTCCCCCATGTTTTTTTGAGATCCGCATTCGTTCGGGATCGGCGTACATCATGCGTCTAGGTCACCGCCGAGAGATAGGGCTTTTTTCTTAGTATTGGGCTCCTTTTTCGGATTTCTTCACCCCTTTGTCCGGTCCTTTTCGTTCCGGCAAGTGACTGAGCTGGCGGCGCGCCGTCTGTTAGTAGGTCCTTTCTGCACATGCTGCCTCCGCTCATTAAAACGTCGTCCTTTTTTCGGCCAAGGTTTTTTTCCCTATTCTCCTTTAAGTTTTTTTGCCCGGGCTTTTGTACCGGAGGGGCGGGAAAGTGATAAACATAGACGTGCGCAGCGACTGATCTTTCACAAATTTTTATTGAATGTCCTCCCTTTTGTAGATTGGGCTTCCCTTCCCTTTTTGTTGACAGCGCTTTCGGTGGTGAGGTTTTTTGGTGTCAACCTGCGAATTGGGTCCCCTTCATCCAGTATTCCTTTTCCCCCCCTCATCCTGAAAGTTATGGAACGGCGCTTTTAGAACTGCGCTTTCCTGTGTGGATCGTAGCTTTTGATGCCTGCTCTTCTTTTTGTTTAATGGCAGTCTTCCTCTTTACCCAGGACCGTTCTGTCCTGGCAGGAGTCTTGCCTGTTACCCCCCTGTAAGGATACCTGTCCCTCCGGGGACCTTTCTCCGGTCCTCCCCCGTGCTATTCATCGAGAGTATTAAGTGCGGGTTTGTGTGAAACTCGGAACTGCAATTGCCCCCCCCCCCCACCCCCGTTTGGGAGGGTAAAGGCCCTCGGAGAAGCTAAAGTTCTTTTCTTCCTTTCACCTCCTTATTCGGTTAGAAATGCCGGCAGGTGAGGCGAGTTTACAGGATCAGGGTGTTTTGTTTTTTTCCTCCCCTTTTCCGGTGGTGAAGATGGTAGCGTATTCCGTGGTGGTTTAGGGGAGCCTTTATTTCGTTCCCTTGGTTTTTTGGAGAAACAGTGTCCCCCACATAGGAGAGCCGTCACTTTTTGACGCGGTTGATGTCCCTGTCATTTTCTAGAAAGAGGGCGGGGCGTGGATTCCAAGGTCTTGCAATGAAGAGCGCTTTCCGTTCATCTTCTTCCCTTTTGAGTCTTTCCGCTCATGCATAAGAAACATGGGGAACGTGTACGGGTCTTCTTTTGAAACGTCTTCCCGGTATGCGCGCTTCTAAACTTCCCTTTTTTTCTGTTGATGGTTTCTGCCGGCCGCGCTATGATAGCTGGTTGGCGGGAAGCAGTTCATCTTTGACCCTCTTTTTCGCGGGGTTCACGGTTCAGCGCGCGATGCGGTGAGGAACCCGTTGGGGTCGGATCCCATTTTCTCCCCCTTTCCTCTTTCATCATTTACTGTTAGTTAAGTTTCCTGTCTGTTTCGTGTACGCGGTTTCGATTTGTCCGTGACTTTCCACTTTTCCATTGAGGTAGAAGCGCCACGGCGCAGCCTCCTGCCCCTTTGAGACAGAGTGATGGTCATTGACAACTTGGAAGGCACCTCCTCCTCAACCTTTTTTCACACCGTTTGACGAGGTCAACATTACCAGAGTAGTGTTCGTCCCTCCCCTCTATACGTTTTCCCTTCTTCTCGGACAGCGGTAGATTTGGGCTTTTATTTTTTAAGCGCTTTTAGCGCGCAGTTTGTTCCCTATTTCAATTACTCGTGGGGGTTGTTGTGTTGAGAGATGATCTGCGCTTTTCGGACCTTCCCGTCGTCCCCTCCCTTGCCCTTGAGTCATTTCCTCTACCGGGCTTTCCTGAGAAGACCTGGGGGCCTTCCGTTGGTCCTGTGACAACACGACGCTTGAAGTTGATTAGCCTGTAAGACCCTGGGCCTCTCTTCTTAGGGGTCCCCTTCCCGATCTTCTGTCCAACGTAACTTTAATGCCTCCAAGGCGGATTTTTTCCTGAGCCAGATGGTGCCTTTCAGCCCCTTCCCCTTTCCCCATTTTCCCCCCAGCTGCCCCCTGGCAATGGAAACCGATCCCTGTTACCGCTACGGCTTCCTAGAATTTCCCCCCCTTCTCTAGGGCCAAGTTTTTCCCTTAGACGGGAAGAAACCGTGTTCGCCTTATCCGACTTGACTGGCACCCCTCCTCACAGAGTCCGCTTCGGTCAGGTCCTTCCCAGGTCCCCCTGCCGCTCGTCCTTTCCGAAAGATGACGCCAGCCCACACCCCGTGCACCCGGGATGTGATCACCCGGCTATTACTCCCTCAAGCCCGTTCGCTAGTCCCTTCAACTTAATCCGGGTGTTAACAGTACATACCCTTGGGTGCCCTGTTTCCATTTCTTTAGCCGTTCTCTTCGAAATTTGCAGGTAGTTGATGTGCATTTTTCGTTCTCGTTTTTCGAAGGAACGCTTGGGTTTTCTATTCGCCTAATAAGGGTATCGTGACTTTTTTTTGAAAGACGCCCCTCTTCACACCCCCCGTCTCCCTTTGACCTAGGTTCTTGAGTTTTCGGGGTGGTGGGAGCTTGCGCCGCCGAACCGAGCCTGTACCTCCTTTCGTCCCTCACCCCCCAAACCTTCGTTTTCCCCCGGATGTAAAGAGCCAAAAAACCTGTGCGCCCCATTTCCACCCTGAGCCGGGCGCACCCGATGGAAACTGAAGACGTTTTTTTTTCATTCCCCCTGCTTCTTTTCCGAACTAAACCCCGGAAGTGCCTTGGGCGAGTGCTGTTTGACTGGACCGTCCGTTTCCGGTAAAGATGGTTCAATTTGCTGTATCAACCCCCCCCCCTACCAACTCCTGGTAGAGGTTATAGGTCGGGTTCCCGGGGTCCTTTCCTTAAGTCCCGATCTTTCCCCTTCCGGCAAAGGTTCGCCGTGCCCAGAATGAGTGACAGGTCTCCAAGTTCCTCAAGGTGACCGCCTTCTGGGGAGCTCCCCTCCATTCCGTAGTATAAAGAGGTGATTCTCATTTTCTTTGACTCTTCCCGCTGTGGAGGCGGCCGGCCCCGATGGCTTAGTGTTTTATCGATCCCCAGTCTCCCGTCTTTCAAAGTATTTCCTCGGTTCTCCACCGCAGCCGACCGACCAAAAGAGCGTCCCCCACGGTTCCTCCGGTTCGCAACCCCTCCCCTCCTCCCCATTTCCACCATACATTTGTTTTTTACCCGGATAAGTAGCTGAGAAAATATGGTTGTCCGATTGCTGGAAATTGGAGACACTCCCCCAGAGGCCCCCGATCAGAGATTAGATAGACCAACTAATGGAAGGAGGACACCGAGAGTTGGTGGATATATTTGGTTCCTAAGGAGCTTTTGTCTGTCCTCCTTCCCCCTTTTTTTGTTTCACGCCTCCGGCAAGACCCGTTGACGTTTGACAAGTAACTGAGCCCGTGATCCGCCCTACTGCTTTTGACTTCCCTCCCTCCAGCATTCTCTTCTCCTTCCATGTCGAGACCAAGTGTAGACGCGACTTGAAGACAGGCAGGATGATTCGCGCCCCGGTTTATGAAGGACGTCATCTTTCCGTGGTCCCCTCCTGCGGACTGTTTTATTTCTTTTTTTCTGTAAAGGTGACCGTTTGCAGACTGGTAGATACCGTTTGCAGCGCGAGCAGGGCTATGGTTCTTTTCCTCGAGGATCGCGCCGCCGAAGCGTCGTTCGTTTGCAATGTGTGGTTTACGCCACAACGTGTTTGCCCGTCCCTCCTTTTTCTGGTGTTTTGCTCGCCTGTGGCGCCCGACGCTTTTTTCACACGCCCCCCCCAGTGAACCCCTTCTTGCACTGATGTCCGTGACCTTTTACCTTTCTGTGTAACAGGCCCGAACAGACTCGGGTACTCCGTTTCTGTCCACGCTCCACATTCCCTTTCTCAGTTCTCTTCATTTAGTTGTAAAAGTTGGAGAGACGACGAGAACTCGTACGTACGGACCAGCCACAGGTTTGGTTTTTTTTTCCCCCTCTTCTTTCTTTGTATGCTTTTTTTTTATTCAGTGAGTGGCCGGACCAGTCGTTTGGTCCCGCCACGCGTCACGTCGGGGGACTCTTTTCCTCGGTTTCCCCCCCCTCCGTCTCACTGTGTTTTTGTTTCGTTCCACGCAGACAGACGACGACGGCTGGTGCTTATTGAAGGAGTGAATGACAGTTGTTTCTCTCGCCCCTCACTGGCTGAATTTCTAGCCTCTGCGATCACTACCTGTGAGGACTTCCCCCCCCTCGGACATTTTTATTAGTTTGCCGACCTATGACCGTTTTGTGTTGAGAGGATCGCCTCCATCCGGTCCGCAGTTCTTTTACAAAAGTTTAATCCTCTTTTTTTTCTCCCCCTCTCCTCCGCTGGTTCCGTTTATCCGTATCATATTAACTCGCTTGGGGATCCCTCGTGTGTGATTCCCGATCGTGCGGCCGGCCGCGGCAGCTAGAGTCAGCCTAGGCTCTTTTGAGTCCCCCAATAGGCCCCTTTTCCCCCCCTGTGGTATCGGATTAGGCTGCGGGTGGCGAACAGCGAGCGCGACATTAACCGCTGCTGATGGCCGACCGGAGAGCTAGAAACCGCGTTGGCTTCCCTGGAGTTAAAGACCTCCCTTTCCCCTCTCCCGTACGCCCTCTTTCTTTCGCTCTGCCGCTACACGAACAAAGCTTTCCTAGCCGTTGCTACCGGCGGAGCTGACGGCCGCAGGTTTGAAATGCTGGAGGGACGAAGCCGATCGCGGTTCTTTTAGTTGACTTTCCTTTTTTTCTTCTTTTCAGACGGATGTTCTCTTCTCTTTTCCATCCTCAGTTGTGAATACCTCGCACCCCCCACCCACCACAACCCCACCCCCCCCCCCCCCCCCCCCCCCCCCCCCCCCCCCCCCCCCCCCCCCCCCCCCCCCCCCCCCCCCACCCCCCCCCCCCCCCCCCCCCCCCCCCCCCCCCCCCACCCCCCCCCCCCCCCCCCCCCCCCCCCCCCCCCCCCCCCCCCCCCCCCCCCCCACCGCGAGGGACGTCCGCACGATGTCCGAGGACGCTCGGAATTGCTGCTTCTCCAGTCATTTTTTCCAACCCTTTTCCCTTCCCCCTCTTCTTGTCCTGGCGCACCTTTTCCTCCGCTGTATATGCGGGTGTGCGCGTTAGCACACGGGCGAGTCATGGACCGGTAGGTTTCCTTTCCGGGCGACAAACCGCCGGGCTAGGCTCTCCGGCGGAAGCAGCAGCGTTTTGGTATTTTCAACTCGCTGTTCCCCTTCCCTCCGCCCTTCAAATAGTTTCTCTACTTCACCTCTGACGGTGTCCTCTCGAAGGGCTTCGCGTTCGGCCAGGCCGAGATGTGAGGATAACGCACGTTCGATCTCCGCGACGCCGGCCCCCGGACGACTCCCCTTTTCTTTTAGACAGCATCTTTCTCCACTCTCAGGTACTTTTTTTTCTTTCTTCTCACAAAGATGCTCCGGGTGAAGATGTAGCATCCCCCGGAATACGCATCCGGTCATCCTCCCGTCGGTGCCTGGCGCCCCCAGCTTTTTTTTTTCTTCTACCCCCCCCTTCCCCCACTGCCTAATCGTTACTCTGGAAGCAGTCCCGGCCAACGGCGGCGGGGCGGGGGCTTAGGAGACCACGAACCATTGCCGCGCGGACGCGCTCGTCTCCCTGTTCGCACTCGGAAGTGGCTTTTCGTCGAACTCTCGTCGCCAGAGAAGATCTCTACCAAATGAAACGAAGTGTTCGGTTTGCCCAGCCTGGCCTGGATGTCGGAGACTGTTACCCGGTGAAGGCTTTAAGTGGATTCCATACGGACGATCCTGGCGCAGAGGTGCATTCTCTGTTCGTCTCAGATTCCCACGAGATTTAGCGGCCGGTGACCTTTTGGTCATTTCCTTTTTCCCTCAGTTTTGGTCGTTCTTTATAGTCGTCCCAGGAGTGGCCCACGACCGACGACCAGGACGATCACTTAGTGGCCCATTTTTTATATGCCCCCCCCCCTGAAAGTAGGTAAAAAGATCAGTCCCCCGGAGTCGTGCGTCTGGTTTCGATGTCGTTCATTATACCCTCCCTCTCTTCTTCTCGCTGCTGTTCACGGGACTCTCCGCGGTTACGCGAACCGAAGACCAGCCATTCGCGCCCTTGGGCCCTCCAGGCCCCAGCTCTTCCAGTTATTACGCTCCCTCTCTAAGGATCCATCTCGATGTTGCGGGACCGGCGTATGAATCATGATGGTTCCGTCACGAGCGGACCGATGTCTTTCCTTTCTTGATAGTTTTTTTTCCGACCTTCCCCCCGTCGATAATGATGCCTTCCTGGTAGAGGGTAATGATAGGATGGCCGGCTTTGTACTTTCGGTGCAGTCTTCAATCCTCGGCGCGCACCTGTTTCCTAATCTCCCCTCCTTCTGGTATTTCCCCCTTCCCCCCGTGTGGGTGGATTTCGTTCGTGGTTCGCAGGCGTCTACGCGGGGTGAAGAGAAGATTCGCAACCATCGACGCTTTCGCAGCGATTTTAAACCACTTGCTTGTTTTCCCGGTTCCTTCTTCTACTTTGTTGACCCTTTTCGGAGTAAGGTTGTTGCTGGCGCCGTAGGCGGTGTTTCTTCACCCCGCCGGTAGCGGTTCCCTCTTTTCTCCCCCTATGTTCTCCTCAAGACGGCCACGTGAAGGTTGCTACTTTTTGGCATTATTTGGGATACCGCCGCGGTTCCCTGGCAGACGATTTCGTTGACTTTTCCCCATCGGACTTTTTCTCTTCTCTACGATTTGTTGCCCTGTTTGGGATGAGTGAATGGGATCGTCTCACTTCGCCCGGCCCACCGGAGCCGTAGGCTCACTCTTTGTTATTTCCTCCCCGTCTGGGATTTCCCTTGAAGGTACTTTCTCCGTTAAGGAGCAACCAGGCACGCTCCTGACGCCCAGTCCTTTGTTGACCTTCACTTCCCTTTCCTTCCCAGTTTGGTTTCTCCTGAGGCTTTGGTAATCGGGTTGCACAGGCGCCGTTTCCATTTAATCAAAGTGTCTTCGGTTGACATTCGTGTAATACCCCTCTTTTTCTTTTCCTTTTCCTATGACCGGAGGGCTTAGATGTTACCCCTCCTTCCGAAACCCCCCCCCACACCACCACCACTTTTTTTTCCTTTTTTTCTCGTCCCCGTGGACGCTGTCGGTACGCTTACGGTCTTTAAGAAATGCTTGATTAGACGGGTCTATGAGATTCTGACCATGTCCCCCCCCCTGACTTCCCCTTCGTCCTATCACGTTTTTCCACCCCCGTTTCTGACCGCCCTTTCCGACGCAGCCCCCCAAGTGGTCGTGGGTTAAAGTACTTCTCTGTTTTTTTTCCGCTTAAAGGATGGAGACTTGCCAAGGAGTTGACATCCCGGTTCACGGTGGTTTCGTGTCTTTTGTTTTGGCGAGTTTGGCAGACGAGGGGGGCTCTTGCCTTGCCCTGTTCCTCTTTTTTTACGCGTTCGTTGTTTGATTCAGGCCGCCGTAGCGATAAGCGAGCTGACCCCAGGCCCCTCTGGGTCCTGTGCGACTTTGACGTGCGCTTTCAGATTTAGTTTAAGGGTCCTCCCGGTTGGGTCGCTGTCGTACGCCCGGATCGTACAACTTCACTTTGGAAAGGAGTCTCAGTTTAAGGCCACGCTGGCTCATGCAAGATTTTCCTCAGGTCCTTTAAGTGCTCTACTTCCAGAGTCGGTTCTTTTTAACATTAATACGCTAGCAGGACACCGGGAAGACACGTTCCCCTCCAAGCGTTTTGCAGTCCGTCAACGCCGTAGGTGATTTCTGGGACTCTTTTTTATGATGCTTCAGTGGCAGAGGAAGATATCAGCTTCCAGTG
>Ga0179591_1382110_pt1 | contig 11271 bp, 12 predicted proteins | sample CZOMad2_1_08_16f_FD_182891 | JGI IMG/M metagenome (GOLD analysis project Ga0179591, IMG submission 182891) | Vadose zone soil fungal communities from Angelo Coast Range Reserve, California, USA - CZOMad2_1_08_16fungal (PacBio error correction) | ecosystem: Environmental > Terrestrial > Soil >... | reverse complement strand
CTTCCCCGAAGGTCTGCAGCGTTTATAAGTCCCGGTCTTTCCTTTACCGAGGCGAAGCCCTTAACTCGAGAATAGTTCCCCCCCAAGAACTCCCGCATTTTTGGAGTTTTTCATAGAGAGTTCGCATTTTACGCCCTTCCGCCGACCTTCTTCCCTACCCGTGCACCCCTTTCCCATTTAGGGAGAAGGACCGGAAAGAAGACCTTTTTGACGATGGAGATCAACTTCATCGTCACGTCCTTCGGAAAAGAACTTCCCATTCGTTTGATCTCGTCTCCTCTACCCCCAAGAACAGTCTTTTTTTAATGGGAAGTGTCCTCCCCCCCTGGATGCAAGCATTTACGACCCTCTCTCTGGAGAAGACCCCTCTCCCTTCGTTTCGCTGATATTTATGGGAACAGGTCATGGATTCGACAAGTTCCAATCCTCAGGCGGGTTCCCTTTCATTCTGCGGTTTCCATTGTTTCCCTGCATCGTCAGAAAGATCTCTCGGCCTTAAGCCTATTGCCTCCCCTTCAGTAGTAACTTTTTGTCGCCCATATTTAACCAAGCCCCCCTACTTTCTTCCTTCCCTTCAACCTCCCTGGCACCATTGAAAGTGGACCAAATAACCCCCCCCTTCCCTGCCAGAATTCTCTCCTGCAGGTGATCCCCTTCCCGCCCTCTGGAAATAGTTGACCTTTTTTACGCTTCTTGCGCCCGTTAATCCCGTCAAAGATTACGGGCCCGCCCGAGAGCTTTTTTTTACCCCTTTTTGCCCTCTGATTCATGCCGAATAGGAATGGCCCCATTGCTCGTATCTTTTTTCTCCCCTCCTTGTGAATGGACCAAAAGAAGATTTCCCCTTGAGCGAGTCCCCCTTTCTCCCTGGACAGAAGTTGCTTCAGAGAATCGACTTCTTTTTTTTACTGAATTTTTTTCTTGTCAGGTTCCCCAAAGTAATAGTAACTCCCCCCCCCCTCTGCGGGGCCCTTTCTCCTCCTCTTCCGGCAAGAAGAGTCATTCGCGGTGACAATAAGCTCCCAAAGTTTTTACTCGGGCCTCTGTCCAACCTTTTTTAGAAGAAGCTTGCCCTCTACCCGGTCAAAGAGACAGCCCCTCTTCTCCAATCCCCAAAATCAACGTCTCCCGTTGCTTTCCCGCCTTCTCCCTGCTCTGCAACCCCCCTAAGTGGTTTTTCAAGATGGCCCCCGAGCTCCTTCCCCATGTTCGGGAACGTCATGAGCGCCTGACCACTTCCTGCCTCCTTTGGCTTCATTCCATGAGGCTACCCCCTGGAAAGTGTCGAATCTTCCAACTGTCGTTCTTTTCTCTGCCGAGACAGACTTTATACTTGCCGCCGCCCCAAATAAGCCGCTCCTCGTACAACTTTCCCTTTAGGTTTAAGTGGCGTATCGTTAGGTTCTTCCTCCCCAGTCTTCAGCGAGCCTGGCTTCTTTATGCGGATCGTTCCACCCTCCGCCGCAGGCTAGTCCCCCTCCCCGCGGCGGTGAGCTGCCTCCCCTCCCCCTTTACCCTTCTTTTTAAACCAAGATCTTTATCTCTTGTGCAGTTTGATGAGAGCCTTCTCTTCCGATCGATTCTCTATGTTTCCTACGCCTATGTTTCCCCTTGGCCCTTTTGTCTTGCTGAACCGTCCCCTGTGCCCATGACATTTTTTTCATGGGTAAGTTCCTTTTCGTCTAATTCCGCACCCTTAGCTTTTTCGGTCGGTTTTTAAAAGCTCCGATAAACGCTTCAAAGCCGACTTTTCAGTTATCATTCATTGACAGGGAAAGGTCTCCTTTTGGGCCTCCTCCCCATCACTGATTTTGCCGCAGCATGCCATTGTCCCCCCCCCTACGGCTAGTGCTTTCCCCCTTGCGCAGGACAATTCGCGGTTCCGGGACCTTTTCGTTACCTTAAAGTTCAACCCCTCTTCTCTTCTGGTCCGATAGAAGAAACCCCCCCCCCCCCTGCACTGTAGTCCATTCTCCAAGAAGAAACCCGATCACATACGGCCAATCCTTTCCTCCGATTGACCCCCACCCCACTTCGTTCTCCCTAAATTGTTTAAAACTTAGATTCTTTCCCCGTAAACATGGGGTCATCCTTCCGTCCGCGTCGACAATTGTGCCCTCTCTTTTCCCTTTCTTTAAGTAACGTTGATTATTTGCAATCCCAGCTTTCACTTCCGGCTTATGAAAAACTTTTTAGTCCCCTCCTTCAAGAGAGGTTCCCCCTCTTTCCCCCGGGTTCCTGGCCATTTGGGGTTCCCCGTTTCTTCGACTTTTTCCCTTCCACTTTTTTTTTTTCCTGCCGTCGAGTCTTTTATGTTGAGTATTGGTCTCTTTCTTTTCCGCCGCCTCTTTCCCTTTTGTGGACAATTTTAGCTTCCCTCCTCTTGACTTAGGTAACTACCTGTTTTCCCCTGCGCCACAAGGACCTCCCCCCAACGATTCACCAGTAGTTCGTTTTTTCAGCTATGAGCTAGGCCCAATCTATTCGTTACGCCATTGAGCATCACCCAGTTCGGTGACGAGGTCCTTGCACCTGACTGCCCCCGCCGATTACCTTGAGGATGTTTTAGATTATGCTCCAGGGTCAAGCCCTCCCCACTTGCAGAAGCCATCCTGGGGTTCATAGTCCTCCTTTCGTTGTCCCCTGTTCCATGAACTTTGACAGCTTCTAGATTGCCCCATACATGCATTGGCTTTCTCCGACCAGTTCCCGACTTCTTTCTCTTCCAAAGCCCCCCTCCTGCTTTTTCAATTAGGGATGTTTTGAGCTGAGCCCCCCTTTTTTTCTCGCGCAGGCATACCCCCTCCGAAAGAGTTCCCCCGCTCAGGACTCGGGCTCTGTACCCCCCACTCCCCCTGAGGCGTTTTTTTCCCGTTCTGTTTTGGGGCTTCTTCCTCGAACGTCCTTTTTAATTGCTGGGTCGGTTATTCACGCGTTCCCTCCCCTTCTCTGGATGCAACAGAGTCTCCTTTCTCTTTTTTGTTGATGCTGACTTGGAGTGTCCGGCTTGGGTTTCCCTTGCTTTTTATTGTCACTTTTTTGTCAAATAAAGAGAATGTGTCTTCTTAGAACGCATCTTTCCTTGGTCTGCCTATTCACTTCCTTTTCTTTTTTAGCTTGGTTTAAGTGAATTTTCCCTCTTAGTTTGTCAATTCACACTCTCCCTGAACCGGACTTCCGCTTTTCTCTCCGGTGTCTGTTTTGCCTATCCTCCTGCTGGTTGCCCTCTTTCGCATGTCTAGGACGAACTCTTCTTACCTTTTTTTAACTTTGCTTTCGTCTACTAAAGGATATGCCAAGCATACTGCTGGACAATGATGGTCCGCCATTCGCTTCGTGGAGTTTCAGAAGACTTTCTCTAGGTGACCGTTTGCTTGTGATGTCCTCCCTTTTCCCTCGATGCCCTCTTCCCCCTCTCGTCGGTGATAGATGACGGGCCTTTTTCGAGCTCCCCTTCTCCAGCCTACTCACGGGCGTTCGTGAACTTTTTGGTTGGGGTTTCCAATTGCTTGACGGGCCCCCTCCTTCACCCGTCGCATACGTTGTGCCCTTTTCACGGTCCCTTGCCCGAGGAACTTCCTCAGATTCGTTCTGATGGAGTAATCCTCACTGGATTTACTCTCTGTCCGTCCAAGACTTTACCTCTGGCTGTCCTGAGAAGGTTACTACTTGCCTCCCTGAACGTTTCTTTGGATGTTCGCTGCGGAGTGAATGGCTCCCTCGTTTGCATTAAGTCTGAAGCTGCCTTGGAGATGTCCCCTCCCCTCTTTTCAGCGGTTCCGCTCTTTATAGGTTCTACGTTTTATTTTTAAAATTTGAAGTTCCGCCTTTGTAGCTTGATTTTTACCCGTTAATTCTTCTTTCTTGACAGTTACCGTGCCTTTCCAAGCGGGCTCTTATGAGCAGAGATACCCTTCCATGACCCTCCTTGAGACTCGAAGTTTGTTTCCCAGCCGAAACGATCTTTAAAATTCTTTACCGAAATTTTATGTTACAACCTTACCTTCCCCCGTTCTCGACCCCCGACTGTTTCTCTTACTCCCTTCTATTGCATTTATACTCTGCTGGCAGCCTTGTTATTGTATTTCTTGCTGTTATGTTGTGTGCCGTCGGCTTTCTGGTCTTCTAGGTTTCCCCCTTGGACCCCGAACCCCTCTTTTGTTATATGTGGTATATTACTTGTCTAGTTGTCCCTTTCCCGAGAGTGCCGATCCCCCTCTTTCATCGTCCAGCGTCGCATCTCCTTTTTATGTTACCCCTCCCTTTTCCGTGATCCCCCCTGCCGTTCTGTTTAGGGATCTAGGTCTCTATTTTTTTCCGGATGGATCTCCCCCCCGCCGATTCAATAGAGAGTGCTGGCAAGTTTGATGATGTCTGACCTTTCAGAAGCCTCCTACTTTCTTTATTTTTTATTCCCCCTTGACTGTTACACGTCTGGACGGGTCAAGAAGGATGCCTCTTTTATTTACTCATCCTAATCAGTTGTCTTGTCTCTCTCTTCCCCCTTTTTGCAGTCTGGACTACCGCCGGCCTTTCCCCCCGGCTCTTGCGACTCAGACTCCCACGCCTGTATATTTTTCCGTTCATAGCAACGACGTTTTCCTCCTCTTTTATTTGCGCTCGCCTCCGCGGCCGATCCGGCCCCCCTTCCCGTCGAGCGATTTTTCCTCCCCCTCACCGGCGGTACCTTCCGAAAAGACCTTTCCAGCGACATCCCTCCTCCCTTTCGATATTTCCTTGGCCCCGTATTTCGGTCTGCAAAAGACAGGCCGCCTTGCTTTATCGCTAACCACACCTTCCTCCGTTTCCCCTCGGTTTTTTGTGGCCGTTGGCACTCACGCCCGGTTTTTGCTGCCCCCAAGCTCCCGCTCCCTCCCCTCGTGAGGAAAGACAGCGCCAATTTTTTGTTTCGTGATATCCTGAGTATTGATTTCCCCTTGATGTTTTATCCTTTCCTTCGTTTTGACGGCATCGTTTCAAAGAGAGGATTTTCCTGTCTCAGAGTACGTTTGGTACGTTTCTTTCCTGTGAGACATTAGTCTCGTCCCGAGGTCTGTCGAATATCTCTCCCCTGGACTGTCGACCTTTACGTTGTCCGAAGCAGGCGACTTGCCACCTCCCTTGGCAACCACACCCCCCACATTTCCCTGCCCAGCGAAAGCGCGGGGACCTTCAATTACTCACCCTCCCCCCCTCCCCCCCCCCCCAGGTGCGCCGACCCTCTCGCCCATGCCAACCAACAGTGACGGCCCGTTCTTCCCGCGCATACAGACCTCTCCATTTAGTAAGGAGGACCTTTTTTGCGCCACTGATTTCTTATGCCTATCTGCAATCTCTTCCTTTTTCTCTCTGCCGTTGCCTGGAACAAGCCCTGGTCATTTTTCGCGCTCCCCTTTCCTTACCATCGCCAACGGAAATCTCCTCCTCACGTTTTCTTTTTTGTTCTTGGACTTTTCCTTCAGATCACATTTCCCTCCCTCCATAAGATAGCCGCTATTTCTACCCCATCCTTTCCCTTCACCTCGTCCCACTTGACACATATCGAAATAAGAATCCCCCCCCCCTCCTGGGTTGAATGCGGTGTACTCTCCGAAGGTTTCCCCCCTTCACTAATGACTGACCTTTTCCCCCCTCGCCTTTCTTTTCCGTTCTCCCTCGCCGGAACCCAATCAAAGTAAATTGTCGAACTCTTCCCTTCGTTGCAGTGTTTTTTTCCGAACTTCTGGATTCCACCATGCCTAGCTGATCGGAACACATCAAGGCGCACCTTTCCCTTTCCCGTTTTCCCCCACTCGCTCCAAATGGCATGTCCGCCCCGAAGTACGCAGTCTTTCTTTAAGGTCCCCTCCCTTGCATTCAAGTTTTCTAAGAAAGACCTCCTTGGAGTCCCCCAGAACCGACCCAGAATTCTTTTCCAATTCGCAGTCCAGCACCCCGTCTCAAGTGACGCGTCCTCTTTTTTTGCATTTTTTATGAGTTTGCAGGATAGAATTTGGTGCTGGCCAGCCGTGCCTATCGTCTCCTTTTTCTTGCTCGATTCGCCCCAGCGTCCTCTACCCCCGTGTTTCTCTTACGAAGCCTCGTTCCCCCTCCTTTTCATAGGGACTATTTATATCTTGAGCTGATTCTTCCCCCTTTCTCTCCCATCATCTCGAGATGCATATTTTTTCTTACGTCGAATTCTTGATTGTTGGACGGACTGAATGACCGTCTGCCACGGATTGCCCTCCCGCGACGGACCCCTTCTGCTAAGACGATCCGTCCTAAACATTTTCTTCCCCCTTACCGTTGAAATGGGATTTCCACCATAACCCCTGCCACCACCCCTCCGGTTTGAAGGGATTTTTTTTGTTCCCCCCCCCCCTAGTTGTCACGTTTTGACCGTTTTTTCTCCTTCCCTTTTGTGGTTGATTACGATTGTGGAAGAAGTCTATCCTTTCCCCCTCCATCTTTCTTCATTGACGTTCGCCCTTGTTTTTGAAATTGACGATGCCGGCATCCGGTCCTAGCTCGCCTCCCCCCCCCCCCCTCAGTCCCGGCTTTTTTCTTATAACGCTCCCCCCCCTGGAAAGCACGTCCCCCTCCCCCCCCCACTGTAGTGTTCCAGACCTGCCAAGACGATTCTAAACACCCTAATCCCTTTCATTTTCCCCTGCCGTTACCCTGCGGGCAAAAAAGGTGAGGAACCCGGCGGCGGATAAATTTTTCCATTCTCGTTCATTCGGGGACCTTTTTGCCCCCTTCTTGTCCTCTTCCCCCCCCTACGTTCATCTTTCCTTGCCCATTGCAACTCTTCTTCCTTCCTCCCTGTGTTCTTCTCTTTTGTCGAACAAGACGGGACGAAAGTAGGCCTCCACCATGGGCGGTCGCGCTCCCCGAGAAGGGCAAACCCGGCCCTTTCCTTTCCCATCCTCTTTGTGGTTAACCACTGGGATGATATGTTTTTGATCTTTCTGTCGTTTCTTTTTCCTTTCTAGTTGAGGGACATTTTTTTCGACGTGTGATTAGAGCAACCCGCTCCCCGATCCCCTTTCTGTTTGCTTCGCCATGAAAACTCCTTTTCCGTGATTCACCGGCTCGAAGACAAATTTTCCCCTAAACTTTTCTTTCCTATGTTGTGTAATGATAATAGTTTTCTGCCCTGCCCAAGTTCCCTTTTCACACGCACATTGAGATCACACCTAACTACCGCAGGTGGCCTGTCCTAGCCCGAGTTGGGCTTCGAGTATTCTGAGAACCCGGGTTACACCTCCCCTCCTGTACCTCTTCTACTTTTTCTTCCCCTTCTTGGCATCCCTTGGTTTTTACCTTTTCCTCGATTCATTTCCCCCCCCTGTCGGCAATACATTCCTTTTTCGGTCACAGATCTGCAGCATCTTTGTTTCCCCCCTCTCCCCTTGGATCCCGTATGGGGGGCGAGCCCCAACTGCGCCACCCCCAGTTCAGAATTTGCTCCGCTGTATTTTCCAGCTTTACACCGGATTCCTTGTATACTCCTCCGATGCTTGTTGTATCGTAGGACGTCTTTTTCCATCATCAGATTCAATTCCTTTCCGCATCTGGATCTTGGTTTACCCTACCTCCCCCCGTCCGGCAAATCTTTTTGACCCTTCTTTCGATCTTTTTTCCCCTGTCTGGCTGTATCCTTGGACGGACGAGACTTTCTTCTGCGTCTGTAGCTTTTTTTTTTTAAAACTCAGCCCCCCCCTTTCTACCCGCCAGAACTGTACATGGTATCTCGACTTCAGTAGTACTTCTTTCTCTTCCTCCTGGTGGTAGGCGCTCATTTCCCGGCGCAATGCCCACCCCCTTACTTTGGTCCCCCTTTTTATGTTCTGGTTTTGCGTCTCCTCCATGTATCTTTATGGCGGTTTTTCCAATCATGGGATCTCTCCTCTGCCTTTTTCCCTTAGTTGACCCGCGTCTCACCCTCCGTCGGGAAAGGCCCTTTTTTCTGCATCCCTTTCCTCTCGGACATCTCTTCCATCCGTGTGGAGGGTTTCCCTGGCCGGTTCTCTTTTTCCTGGCTCCTTTTTTTTTCTTGTTTCGATCCCTGCAGTCGATAGCCTGGGGTTCTTGTTATCTCTTGGCAGTCCGCTTGTGAAAAAAAGTCCTCCAAGTCTTCGTCCATTATAGGTTAGACCATTGTACTTGAACCCGGTGCTAACCTTGTCTCATACGTTGAGTTCCCCTTCTTGGTCCCGCCGTATTTTCTAACTTTTCTAGAGAAGCCCATTTGATGGTAGGTTACTGAGCAGTTTCTGGCAGATACGAATTCTCCCTCTCTCTGAGGTAGAGAAGGTCCCTCCATAGTGAAGAGTTTTGACCTCGTCTGTTTTTCTATGCGTGTCCGGCCTTTTGCGGAGAATTATCCTCCTGCCCCTCTGGAGAGTCCCCCCTGGTGCATTTTTCCCCTGTGTGAGATTCCCTCCCCCTGACCCCTTCGTTGGTTTAAACCAGGCTTCCTGGCTCTGTCTCCCTTTCTCTGTCAGTTCCCCCCTGCCTTTTTTTTGACCGACGGGTACTTCAAAAGCCTGATAACCCCTTTTTTCGCGTCATGCCGCGGTTACGCAGATTTTCTGCGATAAAGACGAACAAGTTTCGGAACGGTCCATTTACCTTCCTAACTTGGACCCTTCTCGAAAGCCGGGAGAGTTTTGAAGCAAATGGCGCTGTCATTTCTATTTTTTTTATTGATTCCCCACCTGTCCATGTGTCTTACGGGGATGGAGATTTGTCGCTTTTTTGAGAGAAGTGTGTCCTCCCCTTTGACGACAGGAAGAGGCCTTCCCTTCAAAGCAGGTTAATCTTCAAAGATCCCTGTCCCCTCTTGGCTTAAGTTCGCACTTGATCTTCCCCCGCTTCCGGATGAAAGGATATTCGACGATTTCTGCAGGAAGGAGATCTCTTATGAATTCCATTTTCTAGTACTCGGGCTAAAGTGTGATGTTTTTGTTCCCCCACGCTTCTAATCCTGTGTTTCCCCTCTCCCGTCCCTCCCGCCCCTTCCTCTCCGGCTTAAAATGATTTTACCATTTTCCCTTTTGTAGAGCCCCCTCCCTCTTCAGATGGCTCTACCCCCCCTTTTCCTCAGTCGCGTGCCTTGCGCTTCTAAGCCACTACGATCCCCCTCGGAGCCGGAGTAAGTCCATCCACAATTTAAGAACATATTTCCCGAGACGCTTAGCCTTTTCTCGCATGCATAATTGACACGCCCTGATCCCCCCCCGAGAATCTCAGCGGATTTTCCCCACGTTATCGTGAAAGAGGGCCCTCCCTCTCCCTCTTTCCGAGATGGGCTTGCTGACTGCTTTTCCCCGATGAATGTTTACCCCTCAAGCACCCGCCTCCAGTTTTCCCCCCCCTCTAATAAGGTTTTAATGGTCCCTGGGGCCTTCAATAAGCATGTCCCCCTCCCTTCCCGCAATGCTTTTTGCCCTCCGAGAAAGCCTGTTTTATTTTTCATACGTAGGTCCAAAGGCCTTGACTTTCATGGAAAGTGTCTTTCCTTTAAAGCTCGGACAGAGAGGACTGCCTTTCATTTATGTTCTCCTTCGGACCCATCCTAGGGTCCGGTAAGAGTACCCAGAATTTTTAAGTTTAATTCCCCCAGCATCTACTTGGAATTATTTAATTTCCAGCCGCACACGTTATGGAACCCCTGTCCCCAATGGTTCCCTCCCCGTCCCCCTTTCAGTTGAATCGTACCGCAACAAGCCTTCATCTTTTTCGCCCCTCCCCAAGCATTCCCTCCCTCAAATCCCCTCAAAAGTTTTTAAACGGCCCTTGTCTTTTACAGGGACCCCGCGCAGATACGGTTCCAAGTTTCACATTATCTTTCCGCCGTCTCTCATCGAATGGATCTCTTCGCAGGAAGGTATTATCTGCTTTCCAGTTTTCTTGAGACCGACCCTTTTTCTCCCAGTTGTGCGAGAGGTGCCCTTTCCCGTCGCGGACCAGCCGCCCTTTTAGGCAATTTTTTTCTGTTGTCTGTCCTTCCCTCTCAAAAAAGTAAGAAGTTTGATTACTTTTGAGGGAAATACTTCCTTTCCGCGGGACAGTCACTTTCTTGACCCCTTTGCCAATTTGCACCCCCCCCGTTGGCCGCCCCCTTCCTTCTCCGATTGATATTTTTTTTCCCGTGCCTTGGCGCTTCCATTTTCCCTTCCGCCCCGTTGCGTAAAACAACCCCCCCACCCCCAAACCAACACCCCCACCACCCCTCCCTATCCCGTGACTTCGTACTATGCTCTTTTTCTGAATAGTAGCGAAGGTCTTCCTCCCCCCATCAACCTTGTTATCATGATCTTTTTCCCCATGTTCATGGCCAGTGGTCTTTTCCGACAAACCTCAAACCCTTTTTTTTTTTTCCCTCCTAGTTTGATCCCTTCCCCGACAAACAAATGGACGGGCCTCTCCAGGCGGTCGTTTCCAATACTTTTTTCGACGCTCCTCCAGTTCAGATTCCGAACCTCCTTTGACGCGCGTCCCTCCCCGCAACTTTCTCTTTTATTTAAAGATTTCTGTTTCTCTTCCATCTTCCAGTGGCGCGATTTCAATTGATTTCTTGACCCGGTCCCTCTCTCTTCACTCCCGAGGATGAGTGTCGCCCCTCCCTTAAACGAAATGCACCTCCAGCGCTCTCCAGATTTTTTCTGGCTGCGCTTCCTTTTATCGGCCCTTAAAGTACTTCTTCTGCTGTAAGCTAATTCTTCTTACGGTGACAGGCCCCTGCACTGTCCCCGGACATATTTACGGATCCCCTTCCCATTTTACCCGGGATAAGAACCCCGGCTTTTTACCCATTTATACTTTCGGTAGGCCATGCAAGCGGCTTCCCCTGGTATACCCTCTACCAGTACCCCACGCTGGAAGATGCTTTTCTTTTCAGGACACACTTCCTTCTTTTTGCAGGTTCGCGCAAGGTTTCTGTCCCCTTATCAGCCCATATTTTTTTTTCAGTCTGACAGAAAATAACTTTGATATTTTCTTTTTGGACTGTTCTTCCTGTGTACATCTCTGCTGCCTTCTAGATCGTCCTTCCACCCTACAGGTTTTCTTTTGAGCGAGCAACCCTCTCCCGCCAAGCGTCCTAACCCATCCCCCCATTCCCTTCTCCATTCCCGGACAAACAGACTCCCTATCCCACATAATTTACTCATTTCTGCCGTAAAAGTTTCCCCCGCTAGCAATCTGACTTCCCCTTACTTCCTTTTCTTTCATTTGAAACGAACCCCCATGGTGTCCTAGTTTTTCTCCTTTCCCCCCCCT
>Ga0179591_1244403_pt1 | contig 11271 bp, 8 predicted proteins | sample CZOMad2_1_08_16f_FD_182891 | JGI IMG/M metagenome (GOLD analysis project Ga0179591, IMG submission 182891) | Vadose zone soil fungal communities from Angelo Coast Range Reserve, California, USA - CZOMad2_1_08_16fungal (PacBio error correction) | ecosystem: Environmental > Terrestrial > Soil >... | reverse complement strand
TGGCAGCTTGACTTCCTCTTTTTCCCGGTTGTGACCTTCCCCCCAGCAGTTTGCTGCACCCCCGACACCGGATCAACCGTCCAACTTACTCCTTCTGAGGCGCTGGTTGGATTGATATTTTTGTTGATTTATATCGTTATAGAGGGCTAACCTCTGTCAGAAGACTTTTGGCTCGCATGCGGGCTCCCCGCTTTGTACCCTTTCTGTCCTCGAGTCATGGATTTTTTTATTCCTTCCTCGAGGTCTAGGAGGTCGGAAGAACTCTTTTTGCTTTTGACCATCGACGATTACGCCTCTATTCCTTCTCCATTGCGCACAGAACATCCGTCCCTCTCCGTAGGCCTTGTTTTGCGGGTGTTGTGTCAGAAAATTATCAGATTGTGGGGTGAAGCGTTCCCCACCTCGTTTTTTTGCTCGGGTTCCGTTTTTTCCGCTTTTCTTTTCGGCTTGCACTAATGACCTATCAAGCCGAGCCTGTCATTCCCTGATTTCCTCTTATTTTGTCATCTTGATTATATTCTCTTAATCTCTTCGTGTGTGTTTGATTTCTTTTTCATTCACTGTTTACCTAGGAAACCTCTCCTCCTCCCTTTTTCCTGGTAACGGTCCCTCTTCCCTTTCCCTTGATCTCCAGCCTTTTTTGTCACGATGAGTTCACCTGCGAAGTTCTCGAACCCGGGTTTTCCTTTGCAACGGCTGCACGCAACCCCTTGCTTCCGAAAAAGTTCCGGTTGCATCGACCCTGGTAGTTTCGCGCGATTCTGGCCAGTTGTATCGTGCGGCTTACTTTCATTTTCCCCTTCCCCCCCCGACTCCCTCCTCTGGCTTTCTCGGGATATTTCTGGATACACGAAGCTGACGGCTTGTAGCGAGAGCACCACTTTGATTTCACCTGTGTTTCCGCCGGCCGCGTATTTTTTTCCCCTTTTTTTTTTCTGTGAACGAGCGGTTCGCGTATGACCCGATAGAAACGTTCGTTGCCGCGACCAGGAATGAAGACGCGAGGCGTTTTGTGGAAACGGGTGGATTTAGTTTTTTTCGGAGGACCTCAGTGTTTTCCAAGGATGGGAAGTTCGTACCGCCGACTGAGTCAGTAGCCCTTCACAAAGACACCCTTTTCGGGTTTGCGAACCGCCCTGTCCTTTTTTTCTCCTTCGGCATCACGGGCCGCAAGCTCCCGTTCTGGTCTATTGGTTGGCGTACTGTCATGTTTTTTTCCCCTTTTTGTTTTTTCCCCTAGGAAGACTTTACAGCTTTTTTGCATTTCTCTTTCGTGGTCGCAAGATCTCCGTTGCTTTCTTAGGACCTCCCAGCTCCGGTGCTCACCGGGCGGCAGGCAGTTCCTGACCTCTCTTAGTCCAAGGGGAGTCTTTTCTGAAGCATACTGATTTGTTCCCGGATGCGACGTCGTCAAACTCTTGTTTGCGTCCTCCCCGTCCTTTCCAGAAGATCCGAGGTGCTCATGCATCCCCACCAAGTTTCCATACCCAGAAATGCGCTAGTGTTTTTTTTCCTCCCGTGGTCCGGTCAGGCGATTCTTTAGCCCCGAGTGTTTTTTTTTTTTTGCGCGCATAACGCCTCGCCCTGTGCAAGGGGCAGCCGCCGTTTGCCGTCGGTTCTTTTTTTTTTCCTTCGCACGAATTCTTTTTCCTGCCCGGAAGAGACTCCCCGTCTCTCTCTCACTTTTGCTCAACGTCTTGTGGAGACAGTCGATTTCCTAACACTCACTTACACCACATCGTTTTTGCTTCCCTTTGTCTGGCCCGATCCTAGCCTGGTCTGCGATTACCGTCTACCGCTAGCCGTTTACTCGCCAGTTCACCCACGGGTTGAACTTTTTCCTCGTCAAATCATTCGCACCCCCCCCCTTGTTCCACCCGCTTTCGCTCGTCTCGCGGTTTAATCCCAGTGACCGTTTTTGTTTTTCGTGAGGTGCGCGTCACCTCTCTTGGGTCCCTGTTCCTTTGTGATTTTTCCCACGGTGCTTTGAAACTGTCTTTTGCTGCAGCCACCAACCAAAACTCCCCGCCTCTCCTGCTTCCCGCCTGCACTACGCTTTGCGGTCCTCTTTTTTTGTGAGGAAGAGATGCTCTGAACCGATGACGTGTGCCCTTCGACAAGGTTTCTCCAGGGTGTTCGTCCTCCGCCCCCCCGTCGTTTGTTTCGACAGAGAGTGGTTACTTCAGCAGACTTTTTTTGCACAAAGACCTTCCATTAAACGCGCCTCTCTCTTCTCAAGATGCAGGCGTGCGCCTGAGCCCCACTTTCCTAATCAGGAGTAGGGTGGCTTACAACTGTCTAATGGTTTTCTGCTCGATCACTTTTTCGTGAAATGGCCTTTCCTTCTTTTTTGCGGATAACGGGTGATGGTGACAAGTTCTCCGACTTTCTTAGGTTTTACGATTTACTTGCGGGTTCGCACTCCCGCGCGCAATGTGTCTCAACCCCTTCTATGTCCTAAGGAAGATACACGATGAACACGTGAGCAACCTCGTTCCCCCCCTAGGACTGTGTAGCGTCCGATTGCCAGATCTGTTAGAAGATCTACTTCCGGTGGTCTAAGTCTTTCGCCCTCGAGTCTCAGTCGGAGGTGGCTTGGCGGCCGGCGGGACGTTTCCCTTTCCCCTTTAACAAGCAGCGCCCCCCCCTCTTCTTAACACTGTACATAGGGATAGTCTGCTGCTTTAGGTGGTCTTTGAAGCTGTAGACAGTTTTCCTCCCCCTATTCTTCTGTGGAAGAGTTCTTGTCTTTTTGTTTGGCATAGCTCCAACCCCTTGCAATTTTTTTTCGACGCCCTTTGGTCATTCGCGTCGCGAGGGGCGTAATAGAATTCGTGTTTTTTTTTTTCAACTCATCTGTTCCAGTTTGTCCGGTTCCTCCTTTTTCACTGCTCTTGCATACTACTTCTGCTGAGAGTTTTTTTTTACAGAGGTTTTCCCTTTTTTTAAGTTTGAAACAGAAGCAATACATCTACCCCATCCGTGAATTGCTCGAAGCCGCGCTTTCCCCTGTTAACCGTCCTTGATGAATGTAGTGTGCTGGCTCGCCAACCGGGATGATTAACTTCCGCGCAGAGAGTTACTGGGGCGGCTGCGATTTTTTTTTCTTCAGGTGCAGGGCGAGGTTCCTCCTCTGTTTCCCCCTATTGATTAATTAAGATCCCCCAACAAAATTTTTTTTAGATGCAAAAGCATCTAAACAGATCTCTTTCCCCTAAACCAATTGATCGGGTTCAAAGGCCGATGGGGTTGGTTTTGGGCTTCCCCGCGTCTCCACATCCTTTTCATCCCTCCGTGGTTTGATTTAGAGCTTTTCGTGGTTTCACTCTTTCCTGGCCCGAGCGATAGTCGCTTTTGTTCACATTTTGTCTTATGACTCAGAGTTTCGTGAACGATGAACGTTGAGCTCCCACGTTCTTGCTTCCGTCGTCGCACAATTTGTCGATTTGGCCTTCTCCCAAACCTTTTTTCCCTTTAGCGAGTAGGGGCTTGGTCCCCTTCCTTTGCCCATTCCTTTCTTCCGTTCCATGCAGACAGTTCACGCCCGGAGGCTTTCATATTTTGGGAGCTTGCTTTGTTTCGTTCCAAATTTCCTGCCTTTTTAACCCGCGCAGACAAGCTAGTGGGTGCCAATTGCCGATGAGCCCGGTGCCGCGTTAGTCCCTGGGTGCCCCCCTCTTTCTTTTACGCCATGCGGTCACGACGATGTGTCCTAGAGATTTGACGCCCCTTCCGGTGAGAGTGGGACCTTATTATGTTGTATACCTCCAATTTCTCACTTGTTGTGTGGTGATCCCCTTTGTTTCTTCCATTATTGTTTTTCCTCGGTCATTATTATTGTTATTTACTCGTTTGTTCTTTTTCGCTTTTTGAAGTGTTGAAGAAGGTTTTTTTGAGCCATTGCGGCCGTTGATTCCAGGTTGGTGATGGATATTTTTCAGAGAAATTCCCTTGATCTTAGCGTTTTCCGATGTTAATCAGCAAGGTCGTTACCCTTGAGGACGCTTCCTGCGTCTCCAGGTTCTTGTTTTTTTCCATCCTTTTTCTCTACGGAATCTTGCGCACTTTTGTGCCCCACTGACGTGGACCTCTTTAGCCCGCAGAGATAAGGGTCGTATATCATTGGCGCTGTGTCGACCTCTTTATCCCGTTGAATTTAAATGGGCCAGGTCGGTAGTACTTCTGCCAGGGTCCGCTCCGCCAGCACACCCGGTGTTTTTCCGCCTACTTGAAGATTCCCTCTTCTGATCTTATCGGCACAGTTCTTTAGACCCAACTAACCTAGAGTATCAGGTTTGGTGCGTTCAGAGCCCTCATCTTCACGTCATGTGCAGTGATCTTGCGCGCTTTCTTCTTCTTCTGTGTAGTTGGGAAGGGGTATCTTTTTCGTTGCTTTCCTTAGGATTTCCGTTACACTGCGGGACTCTATTGGTTTCGAAACCTTCCGGCGCTTTGGTACCCTTTTCTTCACCTCTACGCGTAGACGAAGCATCTTCTCCTAGTCTTGAAATAGCGGACTTCTCCCATCGTAGTTCGGCGGAAGCGGTGAGTGTTGGGTGTGTCTCTTTTTCTACGGTCGAGCGCAACACTCTTCCCAAATCTCTTTCTTTCTCCTCGCCCCTCGAACACGGAAAGTGGTCCTGTGTTCTTTCCTCGTATCTCGGAGAAGCTTTTTCTTCCTGGTCCCCGAATGACGGGATTCGGGCGGGTACGCATGAAACGCGTTTCTTGTTTGCCCCCCTCTAGCGTCGGTTCCGGGCGGCCCCTTTCCCCCCCTTTTGTCCAATCCAAAAGGTCCCACCAGTGGTGTACACTTGTCTTCTATTTTTCCAGTGATTAATCACTCTCTCCTTGCAGTAGATTGAATCCGCTTGCTGGTCGTCGCGGATTCGATGGTCATCCGTTCCTTTTCCCATTGCGCGAGCGGTCCTCGGCACCCCTCGTTTGAGAAAGGGGTAAAGTTACGCTTCTAGGTTTCTCTTCTCCTTGGCGATGGCGCTACTTAGGTATTTTCCTCTCCTCTTCCAATCGCGATGCGACCCTTCCTTTAAGGTTAGGTGCCCACTCTTGTCTTTATCGCCTTTTTCCTCCCTGGTTCGGACAGTTTTCCCTGCTGTTCTCCCTCTTTCTCTTTGTTTGCACAGTGTCGGAGATTTTGCCGCCAAATCCTTTGACGAAGGGCGTCAGTTTACCCACGGGTGTTTGACTCCTCCCCCTTCTATAGATAACTTGGCCCCCTGCCGCTTTTCCACGCGGCTGGGTCCGAAAGAGTACTGTCAGCTCTCTCTCCGAGTTGCCCGAGAATGCCTTTCGTCGTTTAGCGGGAAAACCCGGTAATTCAGTAGGCGAGACACATCCCCCCAAAGGTTTTGTCTGCGGCCGTGCTTCATCCCTAGGGGTCGCCTTTCACATGTTGTTCTTCGGTCGTTTTATCTCAGCTGCAACGCGCGTCTTTCGAATCCCTTCATCCCCCCTTTCTCTTTGCACATTCCACTGACTTCCCTCCACGTTCCACACTGCAGCATCGATCCTTTGGGCCTTTCGCTTACAGTCCCCCTTCCTCCCTTTGATTTAGATCGTTCATTCTCTACAAACTTTTTAGTAGCGACTGGAGGCTTCCTAAGTTTTTTTTTCTCTGCCGCCCAGCTTGCTCCTTTGCCCGACTGAGCCGCTCGTCCCGGCGTTCTCCCGACTCGTCATACCGAGTGCGCGCGATGAGGACGCCCTTTGCGCGTTGTTTTTCTTTCCAACGGTTCCAGCTGTAGACCTCCCCGATGACCCTGTACCACTTGGCCCAAGAAGTTTTTTTGTCACGTCCGTGAGGCAGGGTGCTCGGGTGTGATGTCCCTGCAAACTTTTCTCGGCTGTGGTATTTCCTTTTTTCTCTCCTCATCCCGGTCCGGCCCCTTCGTCGCTGTGACGTGGAATTTTGAGGCTCCGTGCAGCGGCTGTTTTTTTCAATGCTCTTTTCTTACTGTCTTATTCCCCTCCTCTTTTTTTTTTCTTTTTCCCTTGATGAGAAGGGTGTGAATTACGAGTTAGCGGGGAAGACCAACGTTGTTGTATGAGCTTACACGTTTTTTTCCTACTTATCTCCAGATCGCATTCCCTTTCCTTCCCTTTTTTTTCGCTCAGAAGCACGGTCTCAGTCCTCTCGGCAACGGCAGCAGCGATTTCCTCTTTTGAGGCATCGGAACGTGCCTTATCCCCAAAAACAATTTTTTTGTCAGAAAATCTGGTTTTTGCCCTCACCAAGATCACTTTTTCCTTGCGCGGACGATTCTTCTTGCAATTTTCCTTTCCTGGAGGCGGACATCCCTGGCTGTTTGCTATACAAAGGATTCTCATTCAGATCGTCTTTCGGTTCTTTCTGTAGGTTGAAAACGAGAAATGTCCCTCTCCTTCCCTCCTCCTGATTTTCACGATTTCACTTTTTGTGAGGACTCGCCGCCTGCGGCATCCAGTCTTCTGAACGTCTGTCTCGCAATTCTTTCTCATCGATATCAACCAGGTCACTTCTCTCCAGTCGAAGATGTTTCTCGAGGGCCTGTCTGGTGACCGGGTTTTCGATGGTCCGCCTGTGATTTTCTTTCCCCCTCCACCGGAGGAACCCTCCTTCCTCACTCAGATGATCCATTTTTTTGACAATTTAAAACAGACGAGGCTCTGAGCTGCTTGAGGAGAGCCAGGACTCACGGAGCAGACCCCCCTTTTTTCTGATTTGTTCTCGCCCCTGCTTTAAGGTGTCTAACCCGCTGAAATCATTACTTGTTTCATTTTTCTCGGTAAAGTCTTTAGCGAGATGACAGTTCGGACCTTTTTTTCCCATCCCTTGACGCATCCCTTGGAGTCAGTTTATATTATGTCAGACGGGCAGAGCTCTCCATTTTCCGTTTTGGTCTCATGCTACCCTTTTCGTATTTTGGGCGCTCTTCCCCTCCGACCTTTTCCCCTAAGATCAAGATGGTTCTGGCACTCCCACCGTCATACACGCAATGCGATTTCTTATACGTTGGCTCCAAGGGACGGAAAGGTCGTCTCTTTATAGAAGCGCGCTAACCGCCTTCCTCCCTCCCCTCCCCTAGCAGGGGCAGCAGACTAGATTTTGTACTTTTACCAGGTTAGAGTTGCTTGCTCCCGGCACGGCAACTGCTCACTCTCCGATCGGGTGGAGGCCCCCGCGCCCACAGCGGAAGACTAACTCAAGTCCCCCCCCCTTTGAGACTGTCGAGGATCACCCATACAATGAGCGTACCACGTGCTGAGGATTTTCTCCCTCAGCCTTCGGGCTGCCGCTTTTCACACTAGAGGTCGCTCTCCCCTCCTTTTCCTAGGCGTGACCGTCCACATCTCGCCTTCAAATTGCCCCTTTTTCTTTTTTCGAGGTCGGGCCTCACCAAAGGACCCCTTGGGGGTTGTGCGAGGGCCTTCTCAGCTCGCGGGCGGGTTAGTCACCCCAGGTTGAGCATCCCCATCGTCTTGAGAGCAAACGTGCCCTTCTTCTGATGCCTCTTGGAGGTCTATCGTTGCTGATTTCATCCTTTCTTTTATTAGTTGCTCTTTTGCAAGTGCTCGGCCCCCAGGCTCTCGAAAGGGTTTCGCAGGTACACTATTTTTTCTCTGACCCTGTAAGGTGGACGATGCCCTGTGCCCCCTCCACTTATCCTCATTACAAACGACACTTGCCTGATGGTGATCATGAGGTAGTGTATCTCTCCATATGTGCACCAACGGCTGACCCTTTTTCTTTTCTTTTTTCTTTGTTTTTCTCTCTACCTGAGCCGATGCGATTTGTTTCGGGAACTTCTCTCCGCGCTGGCTACGTGATGGAGCATCTCTTTCTTCCTTTTCTATACAGGACGAGAATTCGAGAGGTTATGCATTCCCGTTAAAAGTGTGTCCCTCTCGGATGCAAGGGATAACTTTTTTTCCGTTGATTGAGCGGCGCAACCGCGCTCAACCTCCTTCCCCCCCCTTTCTTTCGTCAGCAAGATCACGATCTGTCAGGTCTTTCTTAAGATTTTTTTCCTGGCTGGTGGCTCGAAGACCTCCTAGACTTCATTTGTCGGGACGGAGACTATCGAAGGGCTTCTTCCCCTCTTTCCTTATACTCGGTCCCTGGGAGTCCTCAAAAAGGTTTTGCGCAGTCCGGATTCTTCCTTGCCCTGGAAGCGGCCGAAACCCCGCTGATCTGTTGACGAATTGTTGCGGCTTTTCCCCCGGTCCCAGGTCAACCGGAGGTTTGACCCCTGCAAGTTTTCTGCTACCCCGGCGGGTTTCTCCCTTTGTTTCTTCAGTTTCTTTCGTCGAATGGCGGTTTTTAAATGATCTGTTGGCCCGTTTTTTTTTGGTCTCGCTGTTCGGCGGCGATCTTGTTGGACATTCTATTTCGATTGGACTTGTCGCTGGGGTACGTTCCAGACTCCCCCCCCTCCATCACTCCTCTTGCATCAGTTCCTCGCGGTTTTCCGAGTCGATGATGTCTCGCTGGGGGGAAACATGCGGTCTTTCCCAGCCGCCACCTTTTCTCCATCTACTGTGTACAGACGTATTAGGTTCTCGGAGTCCGTGGCGAACCCGCTTTTTTTCCTCTCTCCCCAATCTCAAAGATACGGGTTTTGACCCCCTCTTTGGCCATTTCATAATTGCGCCGGCCATTTGCCTGGTCGAAAGAACTCTCCCTCGTGTTTGTTTTCTCTCCCTATTCCTTTGACAGGCAGGGCCCCTTTTCCCGGAGCCCCTCTCGGTGAAATGTGTAGGCACATTTTCTCTGGACCGATGCGACATCCCTCAGCGGTTACTCTCCCCCTCCCGCCGATTCCGGCACGCAGGTCATTTTCTTCTCAGCCCAGTCTCTTGTGCGCAGTATGTTTTTCCGTACTCTTTGGTCGAGCCATTTCTCGCAGCGACATGTTTCTTGAAATTCCCTCCCCTCTGACACTGGCTGCCAGTGCTTTTCTGCTTTCTTATTTGCTTCGGTTTCCCCTTTCCCTCGGGAACCTACTTACCTCGCAGTTCTCCTTATTTTGCACCGACGATCGATGAATAGTACACGCCTGCGAGCACCTCCATGTTCTCACCAAGCTAGACTTTCCTTCTCTCCCCAGCAATCCGCTCTTTTTTTTAGATGCACGCCGGCCCTCCGGGAGCGTTTTCCCATTGACGACAAAATCACCCTTTGTAGTTCCCGGAAACTCTCGTCAACGTTTACGTCTTTCTTTTTTCCCTTTCTTCCCCGCTGCAGTCGCGCGTGCTCGGTCCCTCTTGTCGCGTTGATGCTCAGCTCCCGATATTGCCGATGATGCTTATCCCATTTTTACATCGCTTTCTACTGCCCAGTCCAAGTATAAGAGGCGCGTTCCTTTTTTCCCAGTATTTTTCCGCTTCTTCTGCAGCGCACAGGATCTTCTTGACGGCCAAGGCCGTGGCTTGAGCCTTCGGCCGCTCGAGATCCCTGGTAAGTGCTCTCTCCATGGGTAGCACCTTTTTCTGCCTGCAATTGACTTATTTGTCCGTCTTGTTTCTCTTTTCGCCTTGCCCTGCGCAAGCATCCCGGTATCCTCGCTCCCTAAGAACAGTGTTTCCGTAATGATCCGAGTCAGGATCCCAGTTCCCGCATCGACACCCCCCCACCCCCTCCCTTCTATTCATCAGGATGGTGCAGTGGGGGACTTCTCCCCTTCTGAGGATTAGTGAGGTCGCGTTGATCTTCGTCTGATTTTTTATTTGTCGTGCCAGGCTTTCTTCCGACCGTCGTTTCGCTCACCCCTCATTGTTCCTGAAACCGAAGCCGTTCGATACGTCAGATCTTTTCTTTCGAGGTACTCTCTCTCCGCAAGATTTTTTGTTTTCCCCGCCCTCTTTCCTTTTCTTCTGGAAGCGGCAGGTGGGTGTTCTCCTTCTTCTGACTTTCACTGAGTTAGAGAGAACCGTTGTGTAAGTTCCAGCCTTGAGAGATTGAGAGACTGCTCCGTGACCCAGTCTGGGTCCTGGTGCGACTACTCTCTTCCTCCTCTGGTACGGGTTCCCCTCCTTGAAGAGATTTTTGCCCCCGCGACTGTTTCCCCACGCTTTTGTCGCTCCCCTCGCGTAGCCATTTGATTCTCCTTTTCGTAGCCCACAAACAATCCCTGTTTCCCGGCCCTGCTGGGACCGTGCGAAGTTTTCGAAATTTCCCCTCGTTTTCCTAGAGTCATCGCTTGTCTTGATTTACTTTCCCCCCCTCGAGTCGCGGTCTTTCTTTTTTTTTCCGCCAAAGAAGGCGCGAACGTGTACGGTACGCTACGTGATGCCCATTTCTTGGATTGCTTTACCTTTCTTTTGATGATTCCCCCTCTCCTTCTAGCGATCTCTTGGGGACTTTCTCTTCCCTGCAGTCCAGTACCTTCGTATTAAGAACCGGGTTTGACATGTTTTTTCCCTGGTCCTGGACCGTCTGTTAGACGCCCACCCTCTTACGACGTGGGGTCCCCCGTTCAAATAGGTTTGCCCTCTTCTCGGGACTCCATGACAGCCGTGTGACATTCCCCTGTCGCCCCGTTGAGCACGTTTGATTCTTTTTTCAAGAAAGCTCTAAGCTTTTTTTTGCCGGCAGAGAACAGTTCTTGGCGGTAACGGTTGCCGTCCCTTCTCCCTGTCGAGAACAGCCACCACCCGTAGTTTGTCCGTGTCAGCATATTCAGTTCTGTTTTTACAGTGCTTCATTCGGTCCTGTCCAATTCCTTTCCCTCGGTGGTTCCGTCAATTCCATCCCCCCTCTTTCATTGCCCAGTCCGACCTCGATGCCTCCTCATAAAAGCCTCGCGTAGGGACTTTGTTTTCCCTGCCCCTGTTTGTTTTTGTGTTTTTTTTTCCTTGAGGCAGTGCCTTCTTTTGATTTCCTCTGTCTCGTTGCGCGAATTCCTTTCCGTGGCCGATTCAGGCGGATCCTGCCTCCACCAGCTTGATCAGGTTCACCCGCTTTGCGCTCGTTTTGAGTCGTGTATCGCCTTGGTCCCTAGCGGATGCTTCCGAATGCGTCGCAGTTGTAGACCATTATCTTTCCGCCTTGGTTTACACTCCCCCAATTGCCGTCCTTGTCAGTGGGTTTTTTTGGTGTTGTCACCCGCGTTTTAATAGAGTTTTTTCCTCCCGTTTCCTGAAATCCCTGCACCTAGGTAGGCGATGCTGCCCGCCGGTTGGATATGATCCCGTTATGCCTGGCGATATGACCTTTTGTCCTCTCTAGGAATTTCCATGGTCCGCTCCTTCTGGTAATAGACGTACCGGTTG
>Ga0179591_1284142_pt1 | contig 11273 bp, 11 predicted proteins | sample CZOMad2_1_08_16f_FD_182891 | JGI IMG/M metagenome (GOLD analysis project Ga0179591, IMG submission 182891) | Vadose zone soil fungal communities from Angelo Coast Range Reserve, California, USA - CZOMad2_1_08_16fungal (PacBio error correction) | ecosystem: Environmental > Terrestrial > Soil >... | reverse complement strand
CGGTTCCTGGGTCTTTTTCAACAAGTGGTTCGTTTTCCCTCCTAAATATTTTTTTCGCCCGCAACTTCTGGTTTCAATTTCTCTTATCATATGCTCCACGGCCCGAAAACTGTACCTTTTTTCCCTCGAATCCCACCGAAATGCAACTTTTTCGTTTTCTTTTTTCGTTTCCTCCCTCTCTTCCTCGATATACAATCATGTATGGCTTTTCCCCCCCCTTCTTCAAAAGGCCCGAATGGTTCTTATGCCCCTTTTCCCTATTTTTTTTTTCACCTAGGTATATGGCGGAAGAAGTTATCGACATCCAAACCTTTCCTTCCTAGAGTTTAGATCCCTTAACTTCTACTCCTTCCTCCCCTTCTTGAGATTTTCTTCGGCCGTTTTCTCGGCCTCTTTTTCAATGTGGAGCTCTTAGGAGTTAATCAGCCAGATTCCCCCTCTCCCTTTGGGGTTAACGCCGTTTTTTCAGTTTTTTTCTGTGGGCCACCTCTTCTTTCCTTCTTCAAGAATGATTTTCTTTTTCCCCTCCCGGATTTGGCCCTTTTTTCTGACTCTTCCCGGCGTCTTTGTGCCGTGTTGTGAACTCCCCCCCGCCTGAGCAACGCCTTTTCTTCCATTTCTCGCAGCATTGATCCCTTGTGTTCATCTCAGCTTTTTTTCTGCGGAAAATCCTTTTCCCGGCCCTTGGGTGAGGATTTTCCAAGAATAGGATTTCCCCTTCCATCTGAAGAATCTGGTCTGTAATTTTTTTTTTGAAAGTCCCATGCGTCGTATTTTCCTTCCATTCCTGAAGACGCAAGGATACAGAAATCTCTCTTGAGCTTCCCTCCCCGTGGTGCCTACCCTTGTTGTACTTGATCTTCCCTCCTCCCTAGTTTTTGGAAGATGCGCCCTCTTTGGTCCCTCTTACGCAGTGTGAATGAAATCTATTCATTCCGATGCTTTCGCCGTTTTTCCATACCCCCCAATTCCTCCGAGAGTCCTTCTAAACCACAAAAGTCTTTTTGGCGACTGGTACATAAGGAAGTTCTTTTTCCCTCCTCATCGTCTCAGGTTCTTTTAATCCCCTAGTCTCCCAGATTTGACCGATTCTTCCCATGGGGAGACCTATTCCTTTTTTCGAGGTCCCGTATTCCCTGGCAACCCCTTAAAGGCTTTTCCCCCCAAGCCGACCCCACGTATTCTCTCCCCTTAATTTCCCAGACCACTGACTCCATTTGCCGGAGAATTAAACCAACGGCCTCCCTTACACCGTAGCCTCCCCTCGAAGAACTCCTCACCTCCTGACCCTTTTGAAGCCGGGGTCCGGTAGTGCCGTGCTTTGGCACTCTCCACTCCAAATTTCCCCTTCCAGGCCCCCCAAAGCTCCCCCCCCAAAGGATTGGATTTTTACCCATTTTATAACAATGTCCCCTCCTGGTTCCCGCCTTCACGATTTCTCCCCAGAAAGCCCCCGCCCCTAAAAACTTCTTTAAGTTCCTGGCGCTCCCCTTTTCCCTGAGCGACTGACCCCCTGGCCCCGACGTTCCTCAAATTTCCTTCTCCCCTTGAAGAAGAAATACGCTTACTTTCGGATGAAAGAGGCCCTCCCCCCTCCGCCTATCTTCGTCTAGAAGTCTTCCTCCCCCCTGCTTAGTCCACCTTATTGGCCTCCCCCTTTCCCCCCACCCTTTCCCACTGAAGTCCAAATCACACTTCAACGTGCTACTTAGTCTGCCCCCCGCCTTGCAGTCGTGGCCCATGGGTTCCCGCGTCTATCTTGTTTATTTTTTTTCCTGTGCGCCTCAGTTTTAGAGACCTAGCCTAGCCCACTACCCCCTAGAAATCTTATCCTTTTTTTGTTGAGATGAGTTTTTCTTACTCGTGCGGTTTTTTTTTGGGCTCAGAACGGCTGTTCCCCCTTCAGTCCACACTCCCTCAAAAAGTGATATCTATCCTTTCTAAAATGGTTGCCTCGCTTCCTTCCGTGGGGATCCTTTAAAGATTCCCCCCTTTCCCCAGTAGTTGGAGCGATGTATCTTCCCCTTTTTTTTCCCCCTCTTGCACACCTGGGTCTTTTTAATTGAAGGTTTCCTTTTCCTCGGAATGGCTCGCCGCCTTTTCTTTCCCGCTTCTTGACCGTGTCCGCTTTCCGCTTTTTGGAGTATTTTTCCCTGCCTTCTTCGCTTGATTATTTCGTGCGAGAGTCGTGAGTCCCCCGTCTTCTTTCGTTTTTTTTGCCGTGCTCTCGAGCGCGTTTTTTAATAGTTTGCGTTCCTTTCTTTTTTTCCTCCCTTTTTCTTACTTGGGCAACTCGGTTCCTCGTCCCGATTTCCCTGTCTTTCCCCTGTTTTTTTTGAAGACTTCGATCGGCTTTTTCTTCCTTAGACGACCTTTTCCCCAATGTTCGTTACCTAGGTTTGATTTCACCTTCAATTTTCAGGTCAAAGTTTAATTTTCCAATTTTCTAAAGGCGTGCTTTGGCCCTTTGTAAGTAGCTTCGATGGCTCGTGTGTCTTTCTCCCCTCCCGGTGATGCAGACGACGGTTGTCTTCCTTCCCCTTGTGCCCTTTCCTTTTCTAAGCCTGCGGTTACTCAGTCCGAGTTTCGCCTATGCCTTTCCTCCCGGTGCGGGATCTCTTCTTTTCTCGGGATTCCGAGCTATTGTTCCCTTCCTTTCCTCGTTTTTCTCCAAAGGCCCGTCGCGGTTCCGACCGCTCTGGCTTTTTTTTCGTTTTTCTCGTCTTTCGCTTTTTTCTTTTTTTTCGCAACGGCGAGCATACGGTAGCTGGCTTTAATTGCCCTTTCCTTAGAACCCCGCCTCGTCCCTTTTCAACCTCCCTTTGCCTTCTCCCCTCTAAGCCCTTTGATTTCCCCCCCCACGTTGTGGGAAGTCTCACGACTTTTTCGGAGACTTTTTTTCTTTAGTCCATTCCGCGATCTTCTTTTTCCTTACGTTAACAGTCCCCTCTCCCGCCTTGAGTGTCCCGATAGGTTGTCCCTCTCGTAGTTGCCTTGATAAGTAACCCCGTAGAGATATTCCCCTCCCCCCCTGTTTTTTGGATTTTCGACCAGCAGGCTTGGCTGACCTCTTTTCCCTTGCTGACCTTCCTCCTTTTTTCCAGGTTCCCCTTTTTCTTCAATCTTCCACGCCTTTTTCCTCTGATTTGTGCAATTCCTTGCACACCCCCGATCCCCGAAAGTAGGAGAAACACCCGATCCCCTTCTTCTTTCTTCACCGAGGTGCCCCCCCTCTTGCGGTTACTGTCACCCTTCTTCTTCCCGATGGGCTTTTTCTTCGGCGTGAATCTGCGACTCCCCCCCGGTCCCCGAAACACTTATTCGAGCGCGCGGACCTCTGTCTTTTGCCGCAGGTCCTCCTTGAGGATTCTAGTACCTTTTTTCCCCTCCGCGTTTTTTGATCCTTCTTTTCCCTTCTGCCTCGTAAAAAAAGATTTCCGTCACTTTTCTGGTAGTTGGTTCCTCCCGTAAATCCTTGGCTGCCGCTTTTCCGCTGCGCTTTCCTCAATCCACCCTCTTCCCAGGAGGAGGGTGTGACACCCCTTTCTCCCCCTAACTCTTCTCTTTTTTAATGGGGTTTCACTTTCAAAAGTACTCCTTTTCTTTCCCAATCTATGATAGAACGCGCACTGCTCCCCCCGATATTCTAATCTACGTTTGTGGAGACTCTTTTCCTTTTCTTCTCCCAAGAAGTTCGAGTGATATCTACCTTTTAATTGATTTTTCCACGTGTCGCTTTCTCATGCCTTACGCCCCCTCCCCTCGGTTTAGAGTTTTTAGAATTTTAACCCTTCCCCTGAAGGAGGGTTTTTTAGTTTCATTCCCTGACTAATTAACAATTGCTGTGCTGGCAAAACCCCCCCTTTTGAATCCCCTGCTCTTTTTGTCCCTTCTCTGGGAAGAAGATCCTCCCTAATCTCTGCCTTCCTCTTCCCTCCTCAATAGGGAGACTACGACTTCATCATCTTCCTCCCCCAGTTCTTTTAGCTTTTTTTCGTTGCGTCATGGCGCTCATTCCCTATTCCCCTGCTCTTCCCGCCTGGATTCCCTCCATGACTTGGGCGTCCCGTTGGAGAAAATAGGTTGTTCAGTTTATCTCCCCCCCTCCCTATGTCGTGTTTCCTTACTTAGTGTTTGGCACGTGGCTTTGCAGGCTTTTCTTTGTTCCTGATTTTGTGCTCCTTGAACTGGCCACGTTGGCCCCTGTCCTCCCTCCTTCAAGGACGACCACCTTCCTCCCCCCCTCTTGGAGCCTGTTTAAACTAAAACCTGCGTTATATTCTCTTCGGATTGGGCTTTTTTTTTAACTCGACTCAAACGCCCTTCTCACTCCTCTTTCCCTTCCCAGTTGGTTATTTGTGCTCACCTTCGTACGTCAGCAGGTTTTGAAAGACTTCCCTTCCGAAATCGCAGCGCTTTTTTTTTTTTTTCTCCCCCTCCAGTGGTTTGACCTCTTTTTTCCTCTGTTCGCTGATAGGCAACTATCTCGCAAGTCTTGTCCTTCTTCCAGAGGGATGGTCCCTTATCCCCTTTGGTGCCCAGTCAGCTTCATACCTTCCATCGCTTATTTTGCTCCTCCCCCCCCCCCAAAGCCTCAATTGCATTCCGTCCTTTACCCCCCCCCCCCTCGCCGTCCGCTGTCTCTTTTAAACAGCCGACGTGGCTTCTCGAGATCAGTTTGGTGTCTTCAATCATATTCTCTGATTTTCCTTATAGATCAAGAAACTGCTATCTTTTCTATCTTAGCTCCCGCTTACCCAGAACAGGTCTTCCTGCCCCAGCGATTAACTCCCTGCAAGTTGTCCCACGTAGTCTTCCTTCCCTTACAATTATAAAGACCACTCGCCTCGAACCTGATTCCACTTCCCTTAGAACAATTAGCACGCTGATCCCCCTCCCCTGACGAGCAAGACATCTTTAGTCTTTGTCGTAGCCCCCTTCGTTTCTTTTTAACTCCTAAAATCTTACCACCAGAAATGAAATCCTTCCCCTCCCGTCCGGCACCCCGAACGACCCTCTTTCTGGTCTAACCAGGAGATCTCCTCTCAAACTCTTTCCCCAAGATAAAGCCTTTCTCCCCCAAGTAGGCGGCGCCACACATCCGACGAACAAAGACTTGACCCTCATTCCCTTCTAGACCGTCGCTTTCTCCTTCCAATCGCAGTCATACCTTCTCATCTTTAAGATCCCCTTTCCCCCTTCCGTCCAATTCCTCTCGACAAGTCAAGGAATTCCCCATCCCTCTTCCGGTCATCCTCGTAGCGTAAAAAATGGGTGTTTTTTCCCCCCCAATTTGCCCCCCCCCTCAGGGGCATGCTTGCCAGTAGAATCCTTAACCAGGCGGCAAATTTCCTTTTTTTTTTCGCAGCAAAATCTTTTTTTTCCTTTGCACCCCCCTTGGTACACGCTCTTTCTATTTCAGCTTCCTTTCTTCCTTTTGAGTTTGCTCCTTTTCGAGTATTCCCTCGCCCCGCACGACAACCTTTCCCTCCCTCCGTTTTGTTTTTTCTCCTCTCTTCGTGTGGCGGTTTTGGGCTTTCCTCTTCCCTAACTGATGGCTGCTCAATCCCTCCCCACATGATCAGAAGAGCGCGCGTCTAGGGTGTCCCTCTCTCCCGTGAGTTTTCCTTTTTTTCAAAACATCCATCCTTTCCTAGAGTGTTCGCGTTTTGGAGCGAAAAATCCCTGTTCACGTTGTTTGGCAACAAAGGGTTTGTGTTTTGGCAAAATGCCGGTTTTTCCTCGGTGCTATCCCGCCGCGATTATAGATGTTTCCACGAGGAGGGACTTCGTTACTTCATCTTTTAGCTCCGCCGTGCGGAACGGATCTGTCTTTTCGTTTCTCAATTTCCTTTTGAGTTTCCCCTGCCGGATTTGGATGCCTCTCGTTTAGCTTGAGATACGGCGGTGCTTTTGACCATTGACGTTCCCCTTGTGCTGCTTAGGCGGCTGTTTGCCAGCCCGAGCTCAATTTCTCTAATATGTGACTTCTTAGGAAATTCCCTTTATTAGTGACACTTTTCCCCCCCAACATTTCGACGAATCCAAGTTTATTCTATTTTCCCCCTTTTCCCCCTAGTAAGATTCTAGGTTTCGGAGAAAACCCACCAAATTACCCCAGCGTTCTGGTTTCAAGGTGGAAGGAAATTGCGTGTGGCTTGGGCGAAGTGAGCCCTTTGAGTTGCTACTATTCATTAGTTTTTGTAACGTCCTTTTCCCCGCCTGTGCGTAGGTTTTTCTCTTACTTCCCTTTTTTGAAGCAGAGTTTTTGTTCCCCCCTTTCCATCATCGCTTTTCCCGAGTTCCTCCTTTCGCAGAAAGACCGTCTCTCCTATTTTAAGGCTTCCTTGTTCTCCCCTTTGCTGATAGAGTAATTCTATAGAGTGACCGATCCCCCCCTCCTCTATCCTCAGGAGCCTCTCCCTCAGTCGAGAGAATCCAGAGGTCAATTGTTTTCTTTTTTCTCCTGAGTAGAGTCAGGATTTTTTTGATTTTCTCATCGTAGAATCCTTTGCTGACCTCCTCCTTTAAAGTCTCAAACCTTGCGAAAGATAGGATCTAGACTTTCTCTCAACAGAACACACCCTCTCCCCCCATTTTCGGGGGATCCCCTCACTTGTCTCGGATTTAATCTTTTAGTCTTTTATCATACGTCTCGCCTTTCGGTAACAATTTCCCCGCGAAACTGTTTCCGCAAGTTTCTTCGTTGCCCATGTCTTCTTTGACCAGTCCTCTCCCTTTCCGAAGTATAGAGTTTTTTCCTTTTCCGAAGCGAAAGAGCTTTGTCCCTCTTTAGAACTCTTTCTCTCCCCTACTTTTAAGCCCTTCCGTTTTTTCCCCCCCCCCCCCAGGTTCAGTGGAGGACTGCCAATTTCCCCAGCCTGACTCGCCGTTCTGGCCGCCTGTCCCCAACGCCTTACTAACGGCCGGACTAACACTCATTCCTCAACTCTAGATTCACGCCGAGGGGATCCCATCTTCGTTCGTTGGCGTGCCCCCCTTCTGGGCGGCTGGTCTTGTCCCTGGAACACCGTGGAATCTGACCCCAACTTCCACGCCTGCGCTCCCCCGTTCCCCTCCCCTTTATGGTATGCCGCAGGCTTAGTTTTCGACACTCCTTGTCTCCCCAGTAGTTATCAGTAAGTCATTTGGTTTTTCTCTTCCCCTTTTTTTCTCCATTCTCTGCAGTCGTAAACCCCTTCTCACTTCTGGTTTTTTCTTTTTTCTCGGACGTTAGCCGCAGATTTTTCAGTTGGCTTTGAGCGGCCTTTTCTTTCGTCCAACCCGAAAAACCTCTTTGAACACTTCCTTTTTTGGTTACCAAAATTTCGACCACTCCTCACGTTTCCCCTTTTGTTTCCCAAGTCGCCCTATTTCCCTCCCAAGCAATGCTTCTATCTACGAGACTTTTGAACTCGAAACCACTCCCCCTTTCTCCCCCGTTGTTGGTGTGATATCTACTTTAGTGCCCCCCTTTTTTTCTAAAAATAGGTTCTTCCTTGCGGTGTCCGTTTCGACTCCACGTAAACCCAGTCATGTTTCTCTCGACATTTACCCACTTTACGGTTACCCTTTGCTGTTCCCCCGACTCTTCCCATGGCTTCCCCTCCCCCGAATCATTTTGACAGGTTAAAATCTTTTTTTTTACTCTGTAAGCAGCGGGAAGAACATAAGTATCCGTCTTCCCCCCCGCCCACTCTTCCTGGCTGTTTCGCCTTCTTAGGTCGATCTCCCTCCTCCACCGGAACAACCCCCCCTCTCCGAGTTTTCTGGTCGTTTAGATAGTTGCTATCTGCTTGTTGCGCTGCTCCAGTTTCATTCCCACCCATCAATCGGGTCCCCCCCAAAACCCCCCCCAAAAACCATCTGGATCTTCACTGCATGGTTTTAAGCCTCCCTATTGGGGACCCTTGCGTAAATATATATTTCTATTAGATCATTTTCCTTCTCTTTTGGTCAAGGCTGCTTGTCCCTCCCTTCCCGGTTTAGGATTTGAGGCATTTTTCAACGGGAAACTCTTCACCGAAGTGGCGGCACATTCGTTTCCTACCGATCTCCCACTCGTTTTCCCCTCCCGCCCAGATGGATCCGGACGACCACTTTCCCGTCCCCACGCGGTATAAGGTCTTTTGAGGATCCCTTCACAGTGTCACCCTATGACCCGAAGATGTTCCCCACAAGCCCCCCTCTTTGACTGTTGACAGGAAAATGCGTCATAACGTCTTTCTAAATTCGCCAGCCGAAATAGCATTAGAGTTTTTTCTCTTCCCCAGTTGTTTATGGCGGGCTTCTTCTCTGCTTCTAGCCTTATTTTTCCTCTTCCTCATTTGGACTTCGCTTACGCAGGTGACCTCTGTCGCCATACAGGATGTCTATTCCCCCCTTACATCCCGCTTTCCCTTGAATTCTTTTTACCACGAACCCCAAACCATCTTGCGTCCTCTTTAGGTCTCAGACCGCTTTTTGTTTGTCTGCCGCCTGATTGCTCAGGTTTTTTCGTTAAAGATACCTCTCCCCTTAATGAATCGATCAAGCCCTGGATTCGAAGTTCTTTTCTCCCTTTTGTGGTCTTCTTACCTAGATTTTTTTGCACCAGCTATGCGTCCTCATCCAACTTCTCCCCCCCCTTTTTCTGCTCCCCCTTAAAAGGCTAAATAGCGCCCATCTCCCTCATCCTTCCCGCCCCCTTCCAGAGAAAATATCCCCCTCCGCCTCTGCCCTATTCAGAGAAATTCCTTCACAGAAAGTTTTTTCCAACTGGGGTCCCTTTTCCAATTTAGATGTCCCTCCCTTCTTAAAACTAACTGTTCCAAGTCCCCCCCCTTTAAACCTTTCTTCAGGTTGGGTAACCGGCCTCTCTCCCCAAAGACATTCTTCCCCTTAAGTCAAACGACATTCTCTAAGCCCCCCGATTTCCCCCCAACCCCCACACCGTGCCTCCCATACCTATAAGTTAGTCCCCCCTTTCCCCCCAGTGAGTTTGTCTTTTGACTTTGTTTCTGGACCCCCCAAAAGTTCCTCAACGTCTATCTAACTCTCCTCCTCTTACGGCGTTTTCTCCCTTTTCGACTTGAACCCACTATGATCCCCCCCCCTTTTCTAATATAAATTTCGGCGGGCTCTCCATGAGAGTCGAGTCAATTTTAAAACACCTTTACCCCCCAAACGTTTTTAACACTTAAGGTTGCCGATTTCCAACAAATCTTCGAACCCGTTTGGCTTTTTTTTCTTCCGCATGCCCCAATAATTTCATTTCCGGAAAACTTTTCCCCTAAAGATCTCTCCTTTTAGGGTATCTCCCGCCGTGCTCAAAGCCCCCCCCCCCCCTCCCGAACGACTCCCCCCCCCCCCTATACCCCCCTCCTCCTTTGTTGTTGTTGCTAGAGAGGGCCCTTTTTCGTGCTGGGCCTCTTTCGTCTTGCGAACCCTTCTTGCCCCTATCCTCCAAACCCCTATAGAAGGCGCTCACCATTTTTTCCCCCCGAAAGGTTTGAAGACCCCCCCTCCTACTTAATTGCGAAGAGTGGGTCTCGATCCTACCCCCCCCTTTGGGGGCCCCCATGTCCATCTTTTTCCCCCTTTCTCGGGCATTGGCTCATTACTGCGACTCTTTGGTTGTTTTTAACTTTTTGGAGGATCAGGTCTCCTTCCCTCGTGGTGATTCGAAGCTTTTATTAGGTCCTCCTTTCTGAACTGCGGCTTTCCTTGTTTTTTATCTTCATTCGAGTCCTCCCCCCCTTGCCATTTGAAGTCTTTTCTTTCCAGGATTGTTTTTTGGTCCTTTCCCTGTTTTCTGACTGCGGTTTGCAGCGTAGACCTTTCCGTTTTTCCTCTTGACTAGCCATGGTTCCTTCCCGTTGCGTTTCTGGCCTTTGAGAGACCCCACCTTCGTAAGAGTGTTCACATCTTTTTAAACTTTGTACCTTTCCCCTTTTACTGACTTCGATGAAGGCTCTCTTGGCTCTCCCCTTTTCTAGGACTTCAGTTTGGCCAGTCCGTTGGTTTGAGACCCCGTCTTTGTTATTCCTCTCCTGTTTTGTAGTCATTGCCGATGTGCCTTCAGTGGTCCCTCTACTCCCTTTCAGGTACGCCGCCGCTTGTTTCTCTACTCTTCCCCCCGTTGAGACGAGCTTTCTGAGCCCGCCTGTTGCCTTCGAGAGGGGTGAGATTTTCCCCGACTGACCCTGACTGAGATAAGGATCCCTTTTTTTTTGCACCCCCGTATGTTCTTACCCCTAATCTCTCAAGAAATCTTGTAGTTTGCTTCCTGAAACATCGCTGCACTTTCCTTTTTTATTGGTAAGCATTTTTTACATCATCCTTTTATTTCGAAGCTTTCTCAAATTCTCGTCAAAGCAAGATGCGACCGTCTATTCCCACCTGCTTTCAGTCTTTCTCATCCCTTACCTTAAAGAATCTTCCCAACCCCCTTTCGGAGTTCCTCCCCTCCCGCTAGGAGAGTTTTCGTTGTATGCGCCTTTCCTCCCTCCCTTCCGCAATGGTTGACGGCATTTAAAAATCGTCTTTGTTCCTAGGTGCAGATTTTTGACATGATTTCTCTTCCCCCCTTGATCCGTCCCCGCCTTATACCCTTGTTTATTAGACAGTCCTAGGTCCTTGGAAAAAGCATTTTTTTAGATTCGCATTCTCCCCTTTGTTCTCCCAGGCGTTTTTCCAATTTCAAGTGGTCTACAACCCCCATTTCTTTCCCCAGCCGACTCCGTTCCTGGCTTCCTCTTGCCACCACATTCTTCCCTTTCCCCCACCAGCTCCTTGAGTTTTACACCCCCGCCCCTTGACATGGTTCTTGGTGCCAGCTTTTTTCCCCCTACAGCAGTTTTAGTTACCCCCTATGGTTTCGGCCTGGGCGGCTGCTTTGGCACGGCACCTCAATAGAGCAAACTCTTGACTGCGACACTTCCTCTATGGTTGTCTGACTTTCGGGTGTAGTAGCTCCCACTTCTCCTTTGAGTTCCATTCAGTCTGTTTTTTCTTCACTTTCCCGCATTCTCTTTTCTTAAAAAACTCTTTTTCCCCCCCAAGGAACCTCTTCGGGCCTCTTTGGCCAGTTTGATTTTTCCCCCTTTTGAAATTCTTGTCTTCTTTGAAGCTTTTTGGAACCACTTCAAAACCCTCTTTGCAAGTGAAGGGTTTTTGTTTGCCTTCCAACTACCCCCCTTCCAGTTTTTGTTACCTTTTCTCACGTCTCCCCCGCCAATTGTGGCCACTCCCCCCCTTGCCGTCCTAGGTATCTTCTGAACGTCAACTTGTAA
>Ga0179591_1276902_pt1 | contig 11273 bp, 9 predicted proteins | sample CZOMad2_1_08_16f_FD_182891 | JGI IMG/M metagenome (GOLD analysis project Ga0179591, IMG submission 182891) | Vadose zone soil fungal communities from Angelo Coast Range Reserve, California, USA - CZOMad2_1_08_16fungal (PacBio error correction) | ecosystem: Environmental > Terrestrial > Soil >... | reverse complement strand
CCTGCTAATAGTTCTTCCTGGTGCTTTTTTCCCTTTTCCTCATGACCGACAGCCTCAAACACAAGGTAACGTTAAATCTGTACCCGCAGCAGAGGAAACCGGTTTCCTACTTGTTGACGCTTCTACGACCCCAAGCTTCCGCTGGACCTTGGCTCCTTAGAATGGTGCTGAGGACTTTTTTTTTTTTTTCTTTTCTTTGTGTTCTACATCCCTCAGCCCAAAAGGACGCGTCGCCAAAAATCCCGCTTTTCCTTTTCAAATTTTTCTGTCCCGGTCAGCAGGTTCTTCCCTTTTTACCTAATTTTTCTCTAATTTCGCCACTCGCTAGAAGGCCAAGCTAGGAGACTGGGATTCAACTTCTCCCTCTATGTCTTTCCGTTTCGCATGAGATTGGTCTCCAGACTTCTTGCCCTCGCCGCCGGTCTTTCTTGAGCATCGCGCCCTTCCTCTTAGAGTTATGGCAAGACCTTTCTTTCGAATGAAAAGACTCTGTTTCATTTTTCTTCCATAAACCCTGGGGCCGCTCTAATCACTGATATTTTTTCTTTTCAGCGGCGAACCCCCCCCTTCTGCATCGGAAGAAAGAAGAGGAATCTTCCCACGCCACCGTGATCCAGATTTTGACCTCGGGCTTGTCCTTTCCTCACTGCTCGCTTAGTGCCCGTGTGGCGCGGGCCGTATAAATTTTTCCCCCGATTACAAACCTCTCCTCTCCCCGCGAAGGCTCGACTCCGTGCGCCAATGGGACAAAAACGCCGATCTCGCCGAAATGCTGACTCCCTTTCCCTCTTTCTGTGTCAAGTTTCCGGAACCACGTGTTCCGTTGAGTCAAGATATGATGGCGCTCTTCTTTCACGAAACTGAAGGACGGTGAAGTTTTCCTCACGTACTTTTTTCCGAGTGGTGACCCGTTGAGGCGCCTGGCGGCGGTTCCTTTTTTCTTTTGCGAGATGTCACTTTAGGCAGAATCTGTGAGCGTACAACTAGATAGAGCCTTTCCCCCTTCGATCATCTCCCCCTTTTTTTCGCAGCGAAAGAGATGATCTATTTTTTCCCTGGTTTATTCCCCCCTTTCACGGAGACCCGTTGTATTTTCCGAGATAAAAATCAACGGGTTCAGAAAGTGTGTGAGCAACCTGTCCTCCTTTACCTCCCCTCGCGGAGATTATTATGATCACTTAACGACTCGGAATCTCTACAGCCGCTAGAGTTCTCTTGTGGAGCGCCCCCCCTCTTTTTTCCCGAGCGCAGCGACGTCCCCAGAGCGAAGGAAGAATGGATTTGCTTCTTGCCGTTCCTCGCAATGACCCTCCACCTTCACAGTCTTCTTTTTCGGCCCGCGTTCCTGGTTATCCATTGACTTTGTTTTTTATTTCGGGGCATCCTGTTGAGAGGACGATAATTGTCGATGATGTTTTTTTGTGTGATATGTCCCTCGAAGCAGCTCGGATCTTCCCTTACTGACTCTCTCTTTTTTTTGATCGCATTTCGCTGCCGCCAACAGGTCGCATAGGAATTGGTTCACTCTTCTGTATTTTGGCGCTTCCCCGTCTTCAACCTTTTCTTTCACCGCCCCAAACTTAGCTCGATCTTATTTTCCCAAGGATCATCCTGTGCCAATTGCCCGGCTCCTTAATTGTTTCCCCCTCACAGAAAGTCGCCTCGACTCGACGCGCCGCCTTTTTCTTTCCCGATTCGCTTTCAGCACAAATTCCCGATTCCATTTTCAAATTCTCCCAAACCTTTTTCTTTACTTAGAAAACCCTAGACAAACCATTTCTCTCTCTTGGTAATCATCCCCTTTTCGATAGATGCTTTTTTTTTCGCCCGGCAAAGCTCCCCCAGAATTCTTGCAGGGTGTCTTCTTCATTTTTTTTACTTCCGGGATTCCAGATGAGTCGCTGAATCTGGATACAATAGCCCTTCTCTTTTGGAGATTTTGTCATGTTTTTCGGGGGAGGGTGACTTCTCCCTTCTGAAATCTTCCTTTGCAATGGGAACAGTTGTCTGGAAAAGAAGATAGCAGGATTGGGAGCAGTTGGTTTTTCTTCTCGGAACTAGGGGTCCCTCTGGGACTCCCCCCGAGACCCCCCCCCTCCCTTTTTTTGCAGGCCCTCTATGAAGACCTTTGTTGAGGCCTATTCTCGCTGCTGCAGTTCTAGTTGTTTCTTGAGTCGTCGTTCTGACTGAAATAGAAAGCTTCCCCCTACCCCCGCTTCTCGGTGCTTCTCTCAGGATTTATCACCATTCCCCCCTAATCACCACAATTTTTCCGTACTGGATGACAGCTTATCTCTTATCACGCCTTTCTTTTTTTCATGCGAGGAAAGCCCTCCACCTTCTCGATTTTTCCACGCTGCGCTCGCAGCTGAAAAAGAGGCTTGCCACAATATCAGTCGGCTAAGGCTTTTTTTCTGGCGTTCATGATAATCCTCCCCGCGAGGGACCTCCACTTATAACTCTTCTTTCCTTTGCACCTACACGTGCTGTCCTCCGTGATTTGTAGCTAGGCGCCGTCCCCCCTAGATGTCTAAGTTGCAAAGAAAGTAGATGATTTTCAGGGTTGGGTAATCCCTTTTCATCTTGATCTTCTTTCTCTCCTTTTAGGTGCTTGCCCTGAGTTCTATCTTCTCACTTGGCTAGAATCTACCTCCTCCCCCATATGCCCGCTTGTCATCTCGCGACCTCGCGGACTCTCTCTTCTTAGATACGCCAGTCTTTCAAGGGTGAAAAAGCGAGACTTTATCTAGGTGACTTTTTCCCCCTTCAAAAGCCTTCCCCCCCCCTACGCGCAATTACCCCCGGTCTCTGCCCCACAATGGTTCCTTCTCTTTCCCCCCTGGTTTTTGTCGTCCCTTTGAAGAATTAGATTTAGGAGCTTTTATTTTTCCCTGCATGCAGGATTTTGTAGCTTTCTTTCTTTTTAGTCCCCCCCCCCCCCCCCCCCCTCCTGCGCGCTTTAGGCGAGTCGACACTGGAGTTCCTTCAGCCCTTTTCCCCCCGTGCATGGAGCCGCTTTCGGGGGGCCCCGTCTGCACTTCCTTTATTTTTTTTTCCCCCCTTCTCGGATTCACGGTTGGAGGGAACGATGCAGCGGCTTTCGGTCAGAAGAATCGTTTCCTTTGATGTTTTAATCGTTCATCGTTCCAGATTATCTCACAGTTTTTGATTTGGTTTTTTTTTTCCATTCAACGCCGTGCAGGAGGAAAAGGGTTGTCGTGAAAGACTCTCCTCTTTTGACTCCTTGCCGATCCGCGGAGTCGGCACGCCCCCCCCTGCGACCTTGGCCCCCCTTCTGCTCCCGCCCCCCAAAACGGGCTTACAGTCTGCTCCTGTTTTGAAGAACATCCTATCTTTTTTTTTTTCTTTGGAGAAATAGGCGGATACTTGGGTCCCAGGAACCTTCTTTTTTTTTCCCGACGCATCCGCCCAAGGGGAAAAGTAATCCGCCTTTAGGATTGGGGCGTCTTTTCTTCCTTTTTGTTGTGGATGTCCTGAAAACCCACTGTCCTCCTCACCCCCTTTTTGTAGGGCCGGTTCGTCTAAAGAGAATAGACATTGTTTCTTTTTCTGCCGTCAACGAAGCGGTTCTCCCCAGTTTCCGGGACATCACAGATCCCTTTCCATGTTCGGTAATTTTTTTTTTTCTCCCCGCACCAGGAAGCGTGCATTCGCCCAAGACAAGATATTAGGGACTTTTCTTCTTTTTCTCCTAGTTTTTTTCCTTGAACATATAGGGCTTTTTTTCCTGGTGCTGGGTCGGACACGAGCCTTTTCTCATACCGACACTCCCTCCCCCCCCTTTACCTTTAACATCTGTGATTCACTCGGAAACGTGTGCGAGGTTCGACTTCCTTTTTACGCGGAAGTGACTCCTCCCACAGATCCACCCATTTTTGACGAAACCGGTCCACCACTTTGCGAAGGGCCTTTCATTTTCTTTTCAGCCACATCGCGGGCCACATGCCCTACGATAGCAAACAATCCCTTCGTTGAGTTACTCCTCTCCTTTCGTATTTTTTTTTCTCCCGTTGGCTTGTACCTCCCTCTTCCCGAAGTCCCATTTCCCCGCCGAAGCAGGCCCCTATCTAATGGGATTAACACCATAGAACTCTAAGGTTTGTTTTGCCACGGTCGTCCAAATTTTTTTTTCCGAAAGTTTTCCTTTCTCTTTTTTTTCCCGCCGCCGCACACCCCCGTTCTGCACGTGACGCCTTTCTCAGGCAAGATTTCATTTTCGTCCAACTCTCCAATTGACCCCCAATGATAGGAACGATGACCCTCAGATCCATCCCCCCCTGCCTCTAACGATGATTCTGACCGGTCCCTCCGTCCCTCCCTGTAACGAAAAGTTCCCTCTTTCTGGCTGGCGCTTCCCGGCCGAGTGCCCGTTGGTGGGGGACTAGTCTCACTTTTCCCCTCGGAACCCTTTTGCCCTCCCCTTCCACCTCACGATCCGTGATTGTCGGCAGAGCTGCAGGCATGGCCCCAACCGCGCAGATATAGCTTCCTCCCCCCTTCCCGGCAAGCGTTTCCCCCTATCTCGAGCCCTTGAACCCATTTTTCCCGCGACGTCTTTCTGTTCTTCCTGATCAACGAACTACTTTTAAGGGTCAGGTCGTCAAACGCACCTCTCCTTATCAGAGGGTGCCCCTTCTCGGAGTATCTTTTTTTTAGCTCGCGACGCTCCCGCTATTTTCTCTTTCCCATCTGTTTGTCTGTTTCCCTTTTGGGCGAGATCTGAACCCCTTCTAGAAGGGCACCGAACCCCTCTATCCTGGCAGAGACCCCGCCTTCTCGCCCCCAGGACGAGGTTTAATTTCCTCTTTCCCTCCTCCGAGAACATCTCTTTTCTCTAGATCCACATCACGTTCCAGCAAGTGTAGGTGCTCACCTTTCAGGTATCAGTACTTACCCCGCGATTGCCGTAGTTTCCTTCTTCTGATCATTCCTTCCCTCTCGCGTGCGATGACGACTAGAGTTCAGCCCTCCCCATTGAGACTCATAACACTCGCCGAGTCGACTTGGCTTTTTTCATTCTCCCCTCCTTTTGAACACCCCCAAAGGAGAACGCTCCAGAGCGGTCTTTCATCCCCTTAGGATTAATCTTCTCTTTCTGGATCGATGTGGGCACGAGATATTCCCTGCGCTTCTCTGGTATTGATTTTTTCTGTTTTTTCGGAGCTGGATATTACGTACTCTCTGCGCTATAGTCGAGAGCCTGCTCCTCTCCGAATTAGAGATCCCATGGTCTGAATAGCCAAGCGTCTGGGTTCTTCCTTGCGCCCCTCCCCTTTTTTTTTTTTTTCTGCCGCTGCCACGCCAAAAAGTTCTCTTTTAGTTTACACCCCCCTGCCCCTCGAGGAAACTTTTTGGTTCTCCGAGAACTCTCCCCTTTTCCATTCGCTACGGCGAATTATTTTCTCCACGCAAGCGCCTCCTTGCGAGGTAATAAGATCTCTCCTGCATTTTTTTTCAATCCCCACCTCCTAGAAACCCCCCCCCTTCTTTTTGCTTAGCCCCTCTTCTTTCCCCCTCTGCCTCGTACACCTTTTTCTATACTTTGCCTCTCCTCAGTTTTGTTCTCTTTTTTTTTCGAGGAAGAGGTTTTCCCCCTCTTTTTTCTCCTGCTCTCACCATCTGAGAGTTTGCAGGGTTTAGTCTTTTGACAAACCCCTTTGTGCGACTCTCTTTCTTTTTTCCCTTATCCTCCCCCAGATTGAGGCGCTTGCGGTCAGAGTTTTCCCCTCAATTTAGGGTGCGGTGACTCTTTCCCTCCTGCAAACTTTAGGGGAACCCCGCGCGCTGGGACAGGAGGATCTTTTCCCAAAGAAGATTTCTACTTTTTTTCCTGCTCAACGATGGGGGACCATTCCGAGCCAAGTCCCCCCGACCAGAAGACTTCTCATCATGACTCCTGTTTCTCCAAATGAGCTTTTCTTTTTCTTCGACGACTCTCTGCGGCGTAGAGGGACGGAACTCTCCATGCTCGCGCCCTTTCACCACCCCCATAGGCCCCGTTCTTCTTACTTTTCTTTCCCCCTCCAGGATAACCTCACCCCAATAAAAACCAATTGATACTCCAGGCATCCTCGGGACGATTGGGGGCAGTTGTGTTTCTCGAGTGGTTTTTCCCTTCAAGAGCAGCATTATTCATTCGCGCGGTGGAGGATGTCCCTCTTCGATCGAAATGGCCCCCCCAAAAAGCGTCTGGAGCCTTTTAGTTTCCACTCGTCCTCGTCCTTCGATTCCAGTTTTTCCGGTAATGATAATCCGATCTAGTAGAGGTCTCTCCCGATCTCTAGGCCGGATTCTCCAACTTTTTTCTCTCCGATGTGGATATCGGAGCCCCCCTCTCTTTTCTAACGTGAAACCTTTTTCTTCTGGCCAGTTTGATTTTCTTTTCTCCGGGATTCTTTTCTTTCGAAGATTTCTTTGCCCGGAGAGAGGATTTCTGGCGATCTCGTCGTTCCTTCTCTTCCTCGTCTCCCTCCGATTTCCCCCCCCGATTAAGCGAGGCGAGAGCTTCAGTTTTTCCCTTCTACCGGGTTGCCCTAGGAAGTGGTGACCCGTGACTTTTCGAAACCTTACACGCCCCTTAGTTGATAAGTCGAGCGCTTTTCCCGGAGTTCCCCCCCCCCAGTAACATGTCCCTTTTTTCCTTTTCTTTTCTTTGTCTTTTGCCGCCTTCGACTCTTCTTCGATGAGGCTTTTTTAACAGGGGACATCCCTCGAAGTTAGCGGAGCGCGCTTGTAATTGGCTGGGTTAGCATGGCTTTCCCCTTCCCTCCCCCCTACACGGGCACTCTTACGGGACTGTTTTCCCTTCTCGGCGGATTCCCCTTTCTCCCCTGTTTTCCCCTTCCCTGGCTGCTAAGGTCAGAGCTGCTGCAGGTGGATTTTGGTCATATCCGTTACTGTAGGATTCTATTTGGACAGGTGTGATTTTTCCCTAGAGGGAACTTCCTCCCCCCCCTTCCCGGGATTTTGAATCAGTTGGGGCGCCCGATGCCTGACCCGTCGGGCTCCTGCATCCCCCACAATATTTGGCGTCCCTTGCAATCGCCTGCTTCCAAACAGTTTTTTTGAAGCCCCAGCCGATTGTCGCTTTGCAATAGGCTTCTTCCTCCTTTTTTTACGGGCGGTCCCCCCCCCTGGATGAGGACCTGTCTCCCCCCGTGGAAATTTTCCTTAGATTTTTTGGGGAGTTCTCGGTTTTTTTTTAGTCAACACCCTCCCTCTTCGTCATAGCACTTCATCATCTGAAGTCGGGTAGGCCGGTTTCCTCACGGTCTCCATCGAAATAGCATTGGGTTTTCCCAGTTCACGGTTTTTCCCTTCGGCCGATTTCCGCCCACTTTTCCTTCGGTTTCCTTTTCCATCCCCGTTAACTTTACATGGTGTTTGATGGAGGTCGTGTCGTTTTTGTCGTAAGAGTTCCTCCCCTTTTCTCTGTGCAGAGCCAATGCTTCCTGGGATCTCTCTTTTCCCCCATAACCTTTGCTTTTTTTTCAGATCCCATGCCCCTCTCTTTGGCGCTGCACGCTTCTTTCTTTTTTTTTTTTGTTTTTTCGGAACTCAGGATCATCTCCCCCTCCCCCCCATAAAAAAAAGTCCTTTTTCCTTTTCCAAAGAAGCCCTTTTCCTAATTTTGCCTCTCCGTGCAGGTCCCCTTGTGATTTCTCTTTGGTTTTTTTCCGGCCTACCCGAGTGCGCCTTTTTTCTGAAGGGTATGACGCCCCCCCCCCCCCCCCCCCCCCCCCCCCCCCCCCCCCCCCCACCCCGATGGCTTTGTGTTATCCACACCTTCAAAAATTCCGCCTCTCCCCCCCAATCCTAAGCGGAGTTAATTTTAAACCTTTTTTCTGGCTGCCGTCAGGAAGGCCTTTTCGGGTCCCAAGAAGAGGCCTAGTATTTTCCCCTCTTCGAAGACCTTCCCCCATCTTTCCTGTGCTTCACACCCCGGCCGCTGGAAAGAATTTTGAATTCTCGCAGGACGATTCTCCCTAAAAATATGTTGGTCCTTTTTTTTTTTCCTGACCCCTCCTGAGGATTTTTATGCGCTTTCAAGCTTCGAGTTATTTCATCGAAGTAAGAATGACTCCCGAGTGGCCCTCTCTTCGAAACCCCTCTACGAGTGGATCTATCCATAGGCAACCCCTAGTCCTTCCTCCTCACGATGATTCTGAACGATCCCTTCGAATCGGGAAAGAAAATTCCTCCTTTGTAATAAGACGGTTTCCCCCCATGATCGATTCTCTTTTTGCGGGACTGAGGATTCCCCTACCTTCCAGAACTTTTTTTCCCCCAGCGGCGCGACCCCCCCTCCCTTCCCGTCTAATTGAAGGAGAGCTTGATGAACTGGTTTCCCTCCCCCTCCTATATCGCCTCCCTTCTTTTTTCAGGACGCTCCCCGATCCGAGACCCTCCAAATTGTTTCTTTCGCCGATCTCTTGTCCCCTTTGACTGATCAACGCAATTACTTCCCTTAAGGGTTAGGTCGTCAAAGTAAACTCGTCGCCTTTCCCCCCCAAATTCTCTGCGACGTCGACTTCCCTCCTTCCCTATCCGAGAGATGGCCCTCCCTCTTTGGCCGCATCGGGTGTTTTAAATAGAGTCTAATTTCCCGAGTAAGAACCCCCCTTTGCAAACCTATCGTCGAGCCTTGAGTTGTCCACCCGCGACCTCAGTTTTTCCAAGATATCTACTTTCGGAGAAACAGCATTTTTCTTTAACCGGAGCCGTTCCCTCCCCCCGGAGTTTTTCACCCTTCCTCTTCCTTTCTCTTTTTTTTTTTGACGAGTCTTACCCCCCACGCGGGACTTTCTCGAGCTTAAACGCATAGGAATATTGAGACTCTCCCGTCTGCGGCGCTTTTTCTCTTTTTTCCCGAGACTCCCCTTTGACGAGCTTCAGCCCTGACCACCATCTCCCTGACTGCGGGGGTTGACATTCCTTTTGAGTTACTACGCAATGACCTTTTCCCCCCCCTTTCTTGGCCCCGGAACCTTCCCCCCTTCTAAACACTTCACAAGCGGTTCATCCCCCCCGTAGGCTTGATGATGAGTTTTTTTTTGCTTTTTTGGTGATGAAGATGGTCCCCCCCGATGATGAGTTTCCCCTCTTTGATGATGATGGTGGTGATTTTCCCTTTTTTTTCTGTTGATATTTTTCGCGCTTCGTGAGACGTTCCCTTTCGCGCTAAGGCCCTCCCCCTGACATAGGGAATTCTCCCCCTTACGGTAGGGGTTGGATCTTTTCCCGGATATAACCTTTCCGAGTTGCCTGTTTTACTTCTTCTTTTCCCCAAAGTATCATTCCTTTAATTGAAAAGAGGCTAACAATTCTATTTGCTCCCTTAGAAGTCTCCTTCTCGACCCTCCTCCCCCCTTTCAGCGCCGCAGGGGCGAGGTAATAAGCCTCCGACGCCCCTTTCCGACTTTTCAAAGGCTTCTCAACCCAAGCTGATGCCGAGAAAACCTGACAAAACACTCCCTCTCCCTCATCTAAGTTGTGTTGTGATCTCTTTTGGCGAAGTTCTTTTTCCCTTTTCCCAACCCCCTTTTTTTTCTCTTACTTGCCCCTGATCTTTGTTAGTGAGCTCTTTCTAGAATCGGTTCCCCCCACGATTGTCTTCCTTTTTCGATCTGACGTTCTCCCTTTCGGGTGTCTTGAATCTTATCCCTTTTTCCCCCCCTCCTGAAATAGTTGGACTCCTCCCTTTGGAAAAGAAGTCCCCTTATTTTTTTTTGGGTTCTCAGTAGAGAACGCTTTTTCCTCGTCAGAGCCCCCCCCCCCCTCAATCTCTTCCCATTCCTCTTTCAGCCCCTTTCTGCTCTGCTGCTGAAGGCGTCGAAGAGCGGCCGGCGGCTCTGAGGGACTTCCCCCCCCGCGCCCCCCACAATCATCATCACATCTCTTAATGAATCTTTCCTGCTTCCTGAATCAAACTCACCCTTTTAATCACAACCATCATCCCGGGGTGGGGCCTTTCTTTTCCTTTTGCCGTTTTTTGTCCCTCCTCTTTTCCGGAACGCAGCGTTGACAGAAATCAATTCGAAGACGGTGCGTATTGATTGCCGCTGAGATAGTCCCCAAAGAGTCTTTCCAGTCATCTCCCCGGACTTCTGAGTTTTTTTTTTTTTTCTTATTCCGAGGAGTAATGATCACTCGTAGACCTTTTACCTAGCTCTCTTCCGAGGTTTTTTCCCCATACACTTTGCAGCTGTTTTTTTTTTCTTTCATTAATCTCTTTTCCTTTGCACCTATGATATTGGCAAACTGTCCTTGGGCCGAGTAGATTTGATCATATGATGCTAGACGATTTTTTTCGAGTTCGTTCTTTCTCGATTTCGGAGTTGACTCGTACCCTCGGAAAGAAATCGTTCTCGCGCGTAAGCTGTTTCTCCTTCGAAGCGCCTTCTCTAGCCTTCCCCCCCGAGGTGTTTTTCCTTTTTTTTCACCCATTAACAGCCTTTCATATAGCGAGAAATAATGATCTTTTTTCCGAACCAAATTGACCTTCCTTTCCAGGTATAGCTCTTCTCTCCCGATTGCCCCCCTCCCCCCTCCTCTTTTAGGAGTGCCTTCCATTCATCTCGCCAAGTTAAGTTTAGCGGATTTCTCACGAGCGAGAGGGCTTTCCTGGAGTACGAGATCCCAAGCGCTTTTTTCCTCCTTGAATGTCTTCCTTCAGAGGTTTTGAGTTTTCTTCAGCGGAATTCACCGTGGAAACGATTGGACTGGATCCGGTCAGAAGAATCGCGCGGCGTTCATGTCGGATATGTGACCCGATTCCTTAAGAGCGTCTTTTGATTTGGCGCTCTCGGGCAAAGTACAAGAGGTCGTGGCGGACGGGATCTAACCTCCGAAGAGTGTGAGTTTGCGGGCTTTACACCTGCTCATAACCCTCTTTCTTTCTTTTCCAAGGACCTCAGTCCACCCGCTTTACAGTCGTTTGAATCCCTTCAGGTCTTCCTCTTTCCATAGGCGTCGGCCTCTTTGTAAAGGGCGACCCAGCCACGGAGGCGTTCTCCGCAAGCTCTGAAATTCTTCCCCCTCTAGTTTTTTTCCTCCCTCTGTGTGGCTGTATCCAAAGCCATCGGGTCATAGCCCCAGCAACAATTGGCATCCTTGTTTCGTTCAACCGCATTGGGTTTTTTTTGCGGCACGAGTCCCCATCCCCCCCTTCTCCCCCGGTGAAATCACCATTCTGTCTGTACCTGGTTTTTATGGAGGTTTTGTCCTTTCTTTTTCCCGTTTCCTTGGTCCCT
>Ga0179591_1252780_pt1 | contig 11273 bp, 5 predicted proteins | sample CZOMad2_1_08_16f_FD_182891 | JGI IMG/M metagenome (GOLD analysis project Ga0179591, IMG submission 182891) | Vadose zone soil fungal communities from Angelo Coast Range Reserve, California, USA - CZOMad2_1_08_16fungal (PacBio error correction) | ecosystem: Environmental > Terrestrial > Soil >... | reverse complement strand
CCGCTAGACCTGCTTCTTTTTCTTGTCCTGGCCTTCTTTTTTTTTTCAGGCAAAAGAAGGATCTAACTTAGTTTCTCTTAAGTTTATTCACTTAACTTACGCCTCTTAAGACTCTTTTTTCGCGTGCCTCCCTCTTCCCTTCCCCCCTTAGCTCCCGACCCCAGGAATGTTCTCTCTTTGGCCGCCGCCCCCAGGGACCAGTATAGTTTGATTAGGTTGATTTCTCCCTGTTTGCTTTTAGCAGCTCTCGAGTACCCTAATGGTATTCTTATGTGCGGTCGCCCTCTCACGAGATCTTAGGGCTCCCCCAGACCCTACCCTCAGAGCTCCGTTGATCACCTCATGACAATGACGGTTTGCTATGGTGCCCATAGCTCCTTTGGCACCCGTTTAGAAGTTGAGAGAGCTCCTCCCTTCTTCCCTCTAGCTTTCTTACCTCTTGGCTCCATTTTTTCTTTTTTTTTTCTTGTACAATATACGCCGAAAAGCACGCTTTTCCACCCCCTCCCGGCATGTTCAAACATTTAGCCCTACGGGTTTTTTGGGGGTTTTTTGCCTGATGAGCCCCGATGGGGGAGGCACTATATACCCGATTCCCCTTATTTCTATGTTGAGTCTTAGACTGGCGCTTGAGTATGCTCGAACAGGAGCAAGGACATTTCTCTTCTCCCTATCCTAGGGTATCTTTTAATCCTCCGACCTGTAAATAGAGTTCTTCGAGGCATTTGCTAGTACTCCGATCCCTTTCTTTCTTCTGCTCTTTCCTTTTCTTCCCCCCCCTTTTAGTTGCTTTTATGCCCCTATCGTCTCCTTGCTTCTTGCCATTTTTTCTAGTCTCTTGCTTAGCCTTCTGTCCACGGATTGTTTGGTTCCTTTTTTTTCTTCTACGATCGCCGCCCTACTCTTTCCCCCAACTGTGTTATAGGAAAGGCTGGCCCGCTTTCCCTAGGTTTCCTTTACGGGAAGGAGTCTAAAAATTGCTGAGTAGAAATATTTTTTCCCCTTTTCTTCTCTCCCTCCTTGAATTCCCGCTTTGAGGTCTTGGGTTCTTAGTGCCTTCTTGGCTGAAGGGGTCTTTTGACCCTTTATGTTGTGTTGTGCTGGCCTGTGAGTTTTAGGACTTAGGACGCGCCCTCCCTTCTCTTTTTTTTCTCGAGATTGGTAGCGAATTTTCCCTTCATGTCCTTACGTGCGTTTGCGCTCTTCACCACCCTCTTCTCTTTTTTTCCCGTTCGGCGTGGGCCAAATCTCTCTGCCTGGCGCACGTCCCAGCTTTAGGTTTTTTACGTCTCACCCCCCCTTCTTTTCACCCCCGGCAGAATTTCTTGCCTCGCTGCATACAGTAGTCGTATTGGAGGGTTTTTCTTTGCTCCCCGGCCTCGGTCCCGGAGCGTGCAACCCCCCCCCCTTCATGTGTTCTTTCGTAGCCCCTTTCCAGTTGGTTTTCGTACCATGAGAACTGCAGACAGTAACCGAGGCGCTGTTTTCTTTCTAGGTGGTAATGCCGCTTGCTAGCGACCCCAGAAAGTTCAAATCACACCACCGTCCTCGTGTGCACTTTACCCGATAAGCATGTCTGTGTATGAACGACCCGCCTCATTAGTGTTGTAATTCGGACATCGTGCCGTATTGCGTTCTCAAAGCGGACCAAACGAAATAGCCTCCCCCTCTACAACCCATTCCCCCCACACGTTTTGGTACCGTTTGAGGCATCTTGGGGACAGGGCCTCGTGATTAAAGCGCGAATTATACTTTACTCCCTCCTCTCCGTTTTTTTTTGCGTAGACTCCTTCGTCTAACGAACTCTGCATGGCGGTTCCCCTAAAGAAGCTAGATCTCCAAAGTACAGCACTTCTGGTTTTTATGGTATTTTTGACGTCCTGTCTTTATCGATTTGGAGACTCCCCTACCCGAAACTCCTAACTGTAACTAACTCCAATCCTACTCCGGTCTCCCGTTTAACCTTCTCCCCCCCCTGCTAACTTTTTTCGTTTCCCAGGGTGCTGTCTGTGGCTAGTGTGTATCTTCCCTCCCGCTTTCAATACCCAACGGGACCTCTTTTTCTATGCTTTTTTATGGTTTTACCCCCGGCCCCCGGCATTCAGCTTCGTCGAGACGAGGTGCAAACCCCCTTTTTCTTGCACCTGAGTTACATGCAAATCGTCCTTAAAATGCGATTGAATCCGTTTGTCCGACGTGGGATTCAATGACCCTCGACGACGGCTGGAGTAATGCCTATCTATTTCCCCCTCTCTACTGTTATATACCTAGGCACTTCTTCTTATGATCTTCATCCCCGACATGAATTTCCCTCGTTAGCTCAAGAGCTCCCCCGACCTGCTGTCCTTCCCTGCGTTGAACCCTCGACTACCTCATCCCCGCGTAGAGGTGACCGAACAACCCCCCTGAGATCCTTCACGAAGAGCCCCACCCCTTTCCTACCGGCGAGTACGTATTTCCCTCAAGCTCCAAGAGTGTGCCCTGGGATATTTCGCCCTCAGGTTTTTTTTTTGAAGCCTGCCCTGACTGTGGAAGCGCCCCTCTTACGAAAGGCGAGACCTGCCCAGGGCCAACCCTTTCATCGTGGCTTTTTTTCTCCGCCGGAGACCCTCACCTACAGCCACCATTAGTTAAGAACGGATTTCTCTCCCAGACGGTCTTGCCGAGGATCGTTCCTACGGATCGCGTATTGGACACCCCCCCCCCCCTGTCATCTTCTGACCCCTTTTTTTCACCGAACTTAGCCTCACGAACGGTACGAGGGCCGATTTTGGCCCTTTGAAGCCTAAAGGGAGGCTCCTACTCATTGTCCTCCCCAGAGGACAGAGCCGCACCTGCCCTTTTCTCGTTCTTCCATTTCCCTACAGTTGCAGAACGCTCTCCCCAACAGGGATTCACGCCGGTTCAGATTCACCAGCCCCCTTCCCTTCTTTGGTTCCTTCCTCTTCTGGGATAGTTCAATCAGAGTTGTTCCCCCCCCCCACGTGCCCCTGGGACCGTAAGATTCCTTTCGCCCCCCCCCCTACACCCCGTTTTCGACCAGCGATCCGAACCTTCACGAAGTAAGCGCTCAGAGTGCCCACTTCGGTTCCGTGCTTCTTCATCCAAGTGAGCCAACTAAACAGCTTCAACTTACCTGGATGGTACCAGACACTCTATCCTTCGTTTTGAACGTTGGTTCCTACCTATTCATAGCTAGAGGGCCACTACCTCTATAGACCCCCCCTTACCGTCCCTCTTTTCTCCCGTTGCTATTCATTTTTCTTAGAGCCAGTTTGCGGAAATCAAGCTCGGCCTTTCTCCCCAATCTCCTTACGTTTTTTTCGGCGTCTCTTCCTACCTCACTATACCCTCGGTCGCTTTTATACGCTGGGTGACTTTCCCTTGAGGCGTTCCCCTAGCATAAGAGTCTCCCTTAAGGCGTAGTTCTGATCTCAATTCCCCCTTTTCTCCCCTTCCCTTTCGTTCACTTCCTCTGTGTTCCCACCGTTATTTTCTTGACCAGTCCAATCAAGCTGCACCGGACGGATATCTCTTTTCCTCCCCCCCCTCTAACTTTGGTCTTTGGGATACCGTCCCTCCCGTATTTGTTTGCGTCCTTGGATAGTTCTTTTCCACTGGTGTCATACTTTTTTACTCATCCGGCCCTTTTTATAATTACCATGCGACCTGAGGACTCGGCTTTTTTTCCCTTCTTCACACATTTTAAAGTTACAGCACGGAGCTCAATTGCTTTGACAGTACCCCCTTTTCCTTCCAGGGAGTCTGCTAGGGCGACTTCTGATCTTCGCTCCTGACCTTACACTAAACCCTTTCGTTTTCTCTATGCTGGCTGCCCCTTCACTCGGATTCTTTTTGATTGTAGCCAGGAGATTTTCTTTTTTGCCCGCCCTCTTAATTTCTGTGGTGGCCTTGTTACCCCCAGGTATCCTGTGCCCCCCCCTTGCTCCCGCTGCGTGGTCTTTGCTGTAGGTGCCCTTTTCGTTCGGCATCTGCCGAGAGGGTAAGGAGTTGTGTCTTTGGCCTCCTCCGCGTTTCCTTCCGCAAGCTCCGAGATGTAGGACCCAAGAACACTGAAGTTTCGAAAATATGTCACGGCCCGGCAGGTCCAACCTTCTTTTGCAGCGGTTATCACTATGGAGAACTGGTTCGTTTCTGCCGGCCAGTATTGGGGCTCTGAACATGGTTTAGAACTTTCCAATCTTTCAGCATAGCGTAACTTCATTTTTTTTATCGTTAGGGCCCATTCCTGAGTATATACCATCTTCAAAACCTTCACCCGTACCGCAGGATTTATCGCCGTCACAGGGCTGAAAAAAATTGTAAATGTCCCCCGTTCACTTTTCTGTCAGTTACACACCCCACTACCCAAGGTGATGAGGAATTGCCATACAGTTCGTTTTGATTTCGGACTGATTGCCTCTGTAAGTGGACCATTGCCTGATAATTGGGTGGATTTGACCCCGGTGAGACGAGGGTGCCACGGGCGACGAGACCGGGAGTACGAGATGCGCTCTCATGGGCGAGACCGGAAACCGGGTCAGTTGAGAGATCTCAACAGCGTAAAGTAGAGCCCCCTAGGTCCTCGTGATCCCGAGGAGGTAGAAAAGCCGATTAGCTTGGACCCTTTTCGTCTCCCTCAACGCTGGCGTACTGGAGGAAAGATGGTCGAGTAGGCGGTTATTTCGGTGGATTCTTCTGGCTTCTCCGGACGACTAGGTTTTCCGCTTTACTTGAGAAAGTTACTGCCTGGTTTTTGATTGATGGGCTGGATACTTGAGAGCCGGATCCTTGAAGGAGATTTTTTGGGATCCTCCTCTGCGCCGGGCCTCCCTTATTGGCGTCCCACCGCTTTCCCAATCCCTCCTTCCCGAAGTCGGTCGTCCCTGAGGGGCCCACGAGATCCCGGAATCCTCCCCCCGAATGAAGTGCCGAGGAGTGGTGCTACCGCAATCAATTATTTAGGGCCCCTTTCCGTTCCTCTTTCTTCCTTGCCTTTTCTTGCTGAGCCTTTCTCTTGTAGAGGTTTTTGGCGTGTTACCGCTTCGGCACGACGCTTAATTAAGGCCTTGTTTCGTCTCAGTTCGCAAAAGGGGACCAAAGAAGACTTGCCGCAAGAAAGATTCCCCCCCGCTTCTGTTGAGGATCGTTTTGTTTTCCAATGATCAGCGCGTAACAATTAAAAAACTTTCACCCACCTTATTTCTTAACGGACCCCTTTTTCGACCGTTTTTAGTTTGACGACCTTGAACGTCTGTAGTATAGTGCATTCCTAGCTTCTTCTTCCCGCCCTTCCATATCTCCCGCGTCCCCACCCCATACACCGCGCCGCTTGACCTTTTTTGCGACCTTCTTCTGCCTATGGTGCACACCCCAATTTTGAGCGTCTTAAGCGGACGATTCTCTTTTTTTCTCCTCCTCATTTTTTATAGATCTCCTTTTCCGCCAGAACTTCGAGTTGTTCCCCCGACACCGGCGATAGCCACATTCCCCCATGCTCTTTTGTTACTATATGGTGGGCCCGGTGATATGGGGCTTCCCCCCCTCCTCTCACCCCAGCCCTAGTTTTCTAATTATCTTCCAGGTAATTGGACAGCGGCGACGTGTTTTTTTCACCCTTCATCCCCCCCCTGGTTATTTATTTTCCATCCCCCAGGAGAGCTTCCCGATAACCATATCCCCCCCCAAAAAGGTCGGTGATTAGTATTCGGTTCTTGGGATGTTCCTGCTCTAGTCACCCCTGCAGGCATTTCCCCCTTTCCTTAGGAATAAGATCCGGGAACAAACAGAACAAAACTGAGAAAGGCACAAGGACGTCCCAGCCTGACCTTAAACCCCGGGCCCGGCCCTAGTCAGACTTTTATGTTTACCTTTACTACCTTTTTTCACTAGACAAGTCACCTCCTCGACGACCGAGCCGAGTAAGGTTCGGGAAAAGACACCAATCAAGTGGATCAGTGTACAGCCCCCCTGACGAGAGTTGGTGAACTACTTGCCTCAACCTAAACGTCCATTGAACATTGCCTTTCTCTAACCGCCAGAGATAACTGCGAAGTATATAGACAAGACCCCCTTCAGAGCCCAGGTGGCTCTGTTTACTTCCAAAAAAAACCAGCAGATCTACCTACCACAATAGATGCCTCCGAGGTCGACTCTATTTCCCCTAACACCACTACAACCGAAGCGTCTGAAGACAAGACTCACGACAACAACCACACAATTACAGAGACCTGCCTCCAGTTGAAGCGGCTCCGCCCCTTACCAGATCCGTGAGAGGACGTCCAGCCCGAAGTTGAGCGCCTCTACGTTTTCCAGGCGATCCAGAACCGGTCCCATCATGGCCATAACCCGTGTAACGAGGCCTACTCGCCCTGAGTTCCGGACGACCATCCCAGCGACCCACCCCAAAGGATTCCGTAACCTTTTTTTAGGGGAATCACGCAGGCCGTTCCCTCCAGAATTTTCATGCTCTCCCAGAAGCTTTCCCTCAGCCGTTGCTGCCCACCATGTCCCAAGCCAAGGACATCAACGGTCTGTCTAGATTAGGAACGCCGAAGGACGAGACTCTCGCTCTAAGCCCATCTATGGACGATCCGTTAGACTTGAAAGTGTCACATCCTCCTCCCAAGACGCCCGAGTAATAATAACAGGGTGGACAACGCATTTTCTTCAGAGTTTGGTCCCCATTAATGAAACGGACACTCAACCCTGAATAAGTTTCCGAATGAGTGGTCCCCGCAGCGTTTCCCTCTGTTTTTTTATAGATGCTGGCGAACAGACAAAAACAATCTTTCCCGGCTTTCCCAGATTCTGACCCTTTATTACTTTCGAGACTCTCATAACCAAGTCGAGGTTACCCGTCTTCCCCCCGTTTGACCCTCTTCCCCCTAAAATGCTAAACCAAGGACGTTCATATCTCCGGGCGTTCTTTTTTTTCCCACTTTCCCTACCCTCGTGAGGGCATAAGACCTTCGAGGACAGGTAAGGACCCGATTTCCGTGATCGTTTTCTTGGAGCTCGTACACGCACCTTCTAGCCAACACTTTTCCTGCAAGACTTGGTCAGGTACCCCCTGCCCACCATTAAGACAATTAGTTTCAGTTTTCGGCACGCATCTTTGGTGAAAGACGAAACATCAGTAGTTTCCTTCCAGTTTCCGGTACTTTCTTCCGTCTTTTTCCTGACGCCATTCCCGATCACTTGTTTTGTTTTTTTTTTTTTTTTTTTTTTTTTGATGGAATTTAAGTTGTGTGTCCTCCACAGGTAGTCCGGCTAGGATCTCCTATATTTTAATACCCCCATAAGTTGTTGTTGTGATTTAAAGCCTTCCACATCCTGGATCAGCCAGTTATGTGACCCACGTCCATTGTTTTCCACTTCCCCACCAAGGGCCGACTTCCTTAGAAGCTTCTATATACCCAGCCCTGACGGACTTCCGCAGGGCCCCCGCTGAAGACCCCACTTTCCACTCATCCATACGAATTGTAGAATTGATGTTTCCTCCGCACGACACAAGAGTCCTCAACCTTTTTCGCTGCAATGTCTTTTCATGGGCCCTGTTTGCTAAGCTTCCTCCAATACTTTCCGAATAGTCCCTCCTCCTCGATGATTTGAGGAACCGGGCTGACAAGTCTCAATTCATTGGCTCCAGTATTGTGTTTTGAGGTCCTCTCTTTGAACCGTCCATAATTTTTCCATCAAGTAGTTCTCGAGTTTCGCCCTTCCTGAGGATGGAAGAGTGAGCCCCGATTGGTTCTTTTGATTGCCCACATACGCGCCCCCTACGCGGCTGTTTTCATAAACCCATTTTCTAGCTGCCTTATTCTGGTTGGCTGATTGAGGGCTCTCTGAACCTTCCCTTGTACCCGTCTTGTAGTTTCTCTTCGCGTTTGCGGGATGAAAAAGGAGTGCCCTTCCAACTGGGCGATCGAAGGTGATTCACCTCGGTCCCCCTTAGTCATAGAAGTCTTCGGCGGTCCCTTGCCTCTTCCTCGCAGCGTTGGTCGGATTCTTTACCCCCTTGTTCCTGGCCGTAGCATTTCTTTCTTCTGCGCGGCCTGACATCGTCTAGGCATGCTTGGAGTGCTCCCCCCCGGCTTGAACTCGGGGTGCGGTCGTTTTCTGGCTCGATGCGCCGCCTACACTGGGTATAGTCCCTTTACTGGACCTTCTTGCCTCTAGCAGGGTCGGATCTGCGTCGCCACCCCTGCTGTATGCGTCCGCACCCGTTGCCTTAGGCCACCCCATACTTTCTTCGTCTGTTGGATTCTATTCTTTTGATCTGCAGGTTTGCGCGGCGTTCCCCTAATCTATTCTCGGTGGGGGCTTGGGGATTCCGACTCTCGCCTCAGTCCTGGAGATGTATGACACCCGTAGAAGGTTTGCTACAAGATAATTTTTCACCAGACTGAACTCGGTCACGACCTCGGCAAACAGAGATTCGGCATGTTACGCCCTTGCGAGGCGGGGGGAGTAAGTCCCCGCCTTGTGCAGCGAGGGTCAAGTTGTGCGTTCGAAACGGTGATGTTATGTAGTTTGAGTTTTCCCAGGCCGTCGCCAAGATCTTGAACCCTCTGCCTCTTACGTTTTTTCGCAAATTGTGCACACCGCGCCATCCAGGTCCCGCTGTCATTCTGGTTAGCGTGCTCCCATCGACGTCTTGGGGCACCCTCCAGCCAACGTCACACCGCTGATTGAACGCCCTCGCCTCGGTTGGGTTCACTTTGAACGTACTTACCGAATGGTAGTAGCTTCATCGATTCTTTCGACCCGGTACCTTCCAGCCTGCCGTTTACCCCACCATACCCCACCTCGCCCTTGCTGAAGTCTCTGGTCTGTATATGGGTTTCCACGGAGAGGTCCAAGCCCCCGCTATATCTTTCTCCTCTGTCTGATCTTGGTGTTGGGCTTTTGTGATATCTCGGGCTTGACAACGCTGTTGGGGGGGTCACACAATCTCCAGCCGGCGATTCCTGCCAATACTCTACTGGTTGGTTAGGCTATGGCCGGTTAAGGCTGGTCGAAGCAACCAGCATATGGACCTATCGATTTTAGGGCCGTCTTTCAGACCTGCCCCTGACATGGTTAACTGTAAAGCATCGTTTGTTGTGAGTTCGGTGGGTCCTCGCTTCTATAGCGTAACCCGATAACGACACCCCTCTTCCGTTACTAGCCGGAAAACTGGGTCGACCGGCTCCGAGAAAGGCGATCCTTCCCTCTTGTTTAATACGTCCAGACTATTTCCACTCCAAACATACCAGTCTCCACCTTAGTTTTCATGTCAGGCCGAACATGGTCCCGTCCCGTCACAAGGGCTTTCCTCTTTTCACTGGCTAACCCTATCTCACTCAGTGAGTTGCTATTCCTACCTATTTTTTTTCAATCGTACTGTTTTTTGAAAGACTTTGCTTGCTCTTCTTGAAGAACGAAGTAGACCCTGGACGAGTTAGATAAAAAGAAGATCTTTCCGTCGTGAATTGCTTCGTCGTATCCCTTTCTCCCCCTACCATGCACCAAAGCGCTGACAATATAGTAGGGCCATCCCCCTGCAGCCCCCTCTTCTCAACAACCAACCAGAAGTCGGTATTGCCGGTCCGCCTGTTCACTTTTTCGATCAGTAATGAACAGAGGTATGCGCATCCTCACAACTACTCTTCCCCGCTTAGTTAAGAAGTCGCGCACAGTACGGGCCTAACCATGGAAAGAGCCCGCTCGCTTTTGCAGCCAACGAGACCGCACCCAAACCGGCTTTGTCCTTCACATATTCTCTTTCCCCTGCTCCTGCCCCTTTTTTTGTTGCCTTGCCGTAAGGACCTCCCCCCCATGCAGACTTTCCGGGACCCAGGTCCCACGCCCCCCAAGTGCCGACACCCGTAGCGGTTCTTAAGAGTCAAGTTCTCCTCAGACCCTCCTCGTTCCCCCCGCCTTCTCCCTTGTGCCTTTGAGCTGCCTCACCTCCCTGTTCGTTTCCTTCCTTCACTCTTCTCTGACCCCCCATCTGTTTTCTTTCCGTGTCTCACCCTCCGGTTGATGGACCCCAGCTCCCCCCTTGCCTTCCCCGTTCCGATTTAGACCCAGTTGGGAATGCAGTGTCTTGTTGACGACTGACTTTCCCTTGTGTCTTCGGCTAGTGCCTTTTTTTCCACGCCCCTCACCCCAACACGCCGAAAAATTCGAGTCAGACCACATCTATCGGAGCGAGGACTAGCGTCCACGCGTATCCTTCACTTTTTTTGCTCCTTTTTACAGAGGCCCTCCAACTCCCCCCTAACCCCACCTTGGCTTTTCACCTCCCCCCCCCCCAAAGCCGACTTTCTTTTGACCGATTTCCTCCCTAGCAGCTCTGATCTTTTTCCCCTTCCCTCTGCCCTGAAATTACAATTCTTGTGATTAAGGTCGTCTCCCGGGCGACCCCATCTGTCACGTTCCCTTCCTCCCTAGCACAGTGAAATTCAATCATGCCATTCTTGGGTTAGAAACGAATTTTCGCGGGTTTTAAAGTGTTTTCTTTTCCGCAAGCTGTAGCTCAGCTGCCTCCCCTTTCCAGTTTTATTAGGAGTAGATGTAAGTTTCTCCTATGACTCCTTGTTCTCTTGCTTCTCTCACTTCGGTGTGTCGGAAGTTTTCTTCTTTCCCACCCCTCTTGTAGAGTCCTCCCCCGCGTCTTATTCCCACGAGATCTCGAGATATTATATCTTTCTCATATGACTGCTTTCGCATTTCTCATTTGTTTCCCTTTTTTTTTTCTTCGTAGAGATATCCGATCCTGGCTCAGCCGTTTGATGTTGAGTCAGGAACGTGTCTCCCTTCCGGTACTGGATCGACGTACGTTCTCCCCCCCCCCCCCCCCCCCATTCATGATTCAACTTGACATTTTTTTTCTTCTTTGAGCTGGAATGAGGCCTCTTTTTGCGTCCTGTAGGAGAGCGCCGAGTTGTGCAATTGCTGCCCGCCGCCTGTCTGTTCGGAGAATCAGGCGTTGCTGTCCGGCTCCCTTTTCCCGGAGTAGTGTTTCTCCATCAGTGGAGTCGCCTCGACCCCTCTGTGCAGTGGTCTCGATTTTCCCTTCATGATGTGTAGCCGGCAGACCCCCCCCCCCCTCCCAGTCTATTTGCCTGGGCTGCAGCTCCGCCTGTTTTTTTTTTGTGCTTTTCTTGTTGAGTGGTGCCCTCTTGCCCCCTTCCCCCCTGACTCCCTTCCCCTTAGCTGTCTTTGGCTCCCCCGGTCCTATTACATTTTTTTTATCCCCCACATTCCTTTGGTATTCATTTTGT